>Ga0123356_10000771_pt1 | contig 35444 bp, 26 predicted proteins | sample TergutEmb28metaG_2_FD_92546 | JGI IMG/M metagenome (GOLD analysis project Ga0123356, IMG submission 92546) | Embiratermes neotenicus P3 segment gut microbial communities from Petit-Saut dam, French Guiana - Emb289 P3 | ecosystem: Host-associated > Arthropoda: Insects > Digestive system > Gut ...
AATAGTATATCCATTAGGGAACTTTTCTTGATTGTTCTTTACAGCTTCATTAATCCGCTTTGTTTCCACCCCGTACAATTCAGCTACATCTCTGTCTAAGAGAACTTGTTGACCTCGGACGGTAAAAACTCTCTTTTCTACTTCTTCAAATAATATTAACTCACTCATAATTATACTCCTCTTTTCTGTAAAAAAATATTGTCTGCTGTGCCTATGCCAGCACTATACAAAAATAGCATTTGAGGTAGCGATAAAAATTAACGCACGGGGGCATATCATGAACATATCAAGAAAGAAAGCTTGTAACGGCTTGTAACATAGACTTTTAATTATAAGCACTTTGCCGTTTGTGGATGTAAAATCACTGTGTTTGTAGGTATTGAGATTAGTTGAGGTGCCGGTGAAGTCTTTTCCAAAACAAGTATATGAAATTGTTGAGCAAATACCGCATGGGCGGGTTATTAAGGAAAGTACACATGAGTAAAAAACATAAATGGTATTACAAACAGCTTGACGGTTGTGTCAGCGGTAATGGGAAGCCATACAGCATTTCTCTAAAAAAGGGAAATGTTAACAAGCTGCTTGTGAATTTTCTTGGAGGTGGTGCATCTTGGTGCGAAGAAACTGCAAGAAACCCCATAACGTTGCAATCATTACTAAAAAAGGAAAAAAAGTATTATATCGAATATGTATCGCCTTTGATGCTTAGTCTGGGGAATGTAGGGATTCTTTCAGCAATAGATAAACGAAACCCTTTCCGTGACTGGTTTATTATGAGTATCCCTTATTCGACCGGTGATTTCCACATCGGACGTAATGATTTTCCTTATAAAGATAAAGCAGGTAAAGACAGATTGCTTCATCATCATGGAGAAAAAAATGTTGAGGCAGCATTTAGCGAATTAAATCTGTTGTTAAACGGAACACCTGATGTACTAGTCGTTTCAGGTTTAAGTGCAGGTGCATTTGGCTGCTTAGCACATTGTCCCACTCTAATTGACATTTATCCCGAATGTAAAAATATAACTGTATATACAGAGGGTGCTCATTTACACTCGACTAAGTGGCAAAAAATCTTAAGTGATATTTGGAAGGTGAAGCCCGACTTAAAAGCGTATACTACAGGTGCAGACTTGGTGTTTGATTTGTTCAGATATGCACAGGATAATATGCCGTCTCACACGCTTTTTTTACATTCCGGATCTGTTTGGGATGAAGCACTTACTCTTTTTATGCATAACATGAACCACGGCGGAGCGAGCATAAATGAGCAGGCGTTGGATGAGTATAACACAACTCTGATAGAAGTCGTTAAAAAGTTGAAAAGTAATATGACAAACTATTCGTATTACCTAACTGATTTTGGACGTAAAAAAGACGGAACAACACCTCATGTGTTTTCCGGCTCACCAAAATTTTTATATAACGCTATGCAAGACAATGTACCGCTCGCCGATTGGATTTCTCAAGCAATCTCCAATAAAAGCCCAGTCGATGTCGGCAGCAGGTTTGTAATATGAATGCGTGCAAGTGGCTAACATAAAGAATCAAAATACGCTGTAACGAAGATTGCTACAGAGTTCCAGTATATAGCATTTTCGTTAGCTGAGGCTGTCCATGTATCGTCTATGTAGAATTTTGCCGGAGGTGTTTCCAGAGGGATTAACATTTTACATACAGCGTCTACATATCTTTTGTTGGGACCGCCTGAAACGAGACCGGGAATTGGGTCGGAAACTCCATCGGCGTATGAGGCTCTATTATGAGGATAGCGGAATGCGTTTTCTCCAAAGCCTGTCACAAAGCTGTAGCCCGTAGCGTTTTTCCCGAGCAAATAATCAAGCTGTTCTCCCGCTATATCCTGATAGTTTTGACTATTTGTTAACATTTTGGCGAAAATTAAAACCATGGCATTATTCATTATCGGCAAAATTGAGCCCCATACATACTCTTCGTCTTTTATAGCAGTTCCGTAACCGCTTTGGTTTGATACATCTACAATTCGGTCTGCTTCTTTTTTTATGCGATTTTGCAACTTTTCAATAAATTTATTATCTAAATCATTTTCTTTAAACAAACAGCATAAAGTACCGAAGCCTGCAGTTTCACGCCATGTAAATTTGCAAACATCAACCTCATCAACCCGCTCATATATTGCTTTTTTATATTTTTCCGCCTCAGAGGACGACCCTCCACTCATGGACACAGCGGTATAGAGCTCACAGGCTGCCCAAAAAACCTCGTCCTCGCAAGAGGTATCGCCATAAGGACCCGACCTTACATCAGGCGGATTCTCGAACGGTTCAAATAGAGGATTAGCTTCAAGCCAGTCCCAAGCTTTTAAGGAAGCAGTAAGAATCTTGTTTGCAAAATCAATATCAAAATTTTTATATATACGATAAGCAAGTGCAAGTGACGCAGAAAAACCCGCCGTAGCAGTGTGTGATACACGAAAGAGCAGCAGTTCTTCTTTGTCATCTTCAGGCATTACAAATGGTGCAAAATAACGTGTAGCCACTTTGTGATAAACACCACCATCACTACGCTGCATTTTTAGCATCCATTCAAGCTCATATCGACATTCATTAAGAATATCCGGCACACCGTTGCTGCTCTCAGGTATATTCATTTCATCATTATACACGTGCGGGAACATCTCATACGAATAGAACATATGCCCCAATGTTACAGCCGCAGGTACAATATACCTTCCATAATCCCCTGCGTCGTGCCATCCGCCGGTAACATCCAAAACCACGCTTTCGTCATGTATAAGCTTTGCCTTGCCTGTGTGGCATACCCCGTGCTTATATACACCTGCATGTTTTTCTTCAAGAGCACAGCCGCAACGCAGATAATACATGCTCTTGACCAATGCGGTCAACAGCTCGTGATATGGTTTTTCTTTTATATAAAATGTCTTTTTAAGCCCGTCTGAGAATAAAAAGTACTCACCGGGTTCTGTTATTTCCGAAAAATCAACCTGCCTTACAGTATCTCCGGAATCAATGTCAAAACAAGCCGGAGACAATATCGGCTCAAATGGAATGTGGTCATCTATAGAACCATAGTCAGCTGGCAAAACAAAACAATGCTCACCATTTCCGGTTATTATCGCTTTTTTCGGCAGGTCGGTCTTATACCCGACTTGATTTAAATGAATCATTAAATACCCTCCCATCATGTAACGATGTAAATATTATCAAAATATCTGCCTGTTATCAATCAAAAAGCAAAATAATTTCAATTACAGCTTATGGCTGATTTAAGTGTAAATATATCAATAATTATTACATAATTCATTTACAATATATGGTATGTTAACCAGTAAAATCATAAAATAAACCACAATATTTGCGGTATTTCACAATTGACCTGAGTTATTATCATATGATATCATAAATCATACAATTTCAAACTCCTAAAGAGGTGCTTTATGACAAGAATTCTGGTCGAGAAAAAAGAGCCTTTTCGGCTGGACGAGAGAGATATACAACTCGAAATACGAGACGTACTTAACATACCCGGAATTTCCGGGGTTCGTATTTTTAGCGGTTATGATGTTGAAGGCGTTAATGACATAGAAAAAGCAAAGCAAGCAGTGTTTTCGGAAGCAGGACAAGATATTATTTACGACGATGAGCCTGATACAAACGGAGCTGCTTGTGTTTTTGCCGTTGCCGCTGCCATCGACCAATATGACCAACGGGAAGATTATGCAAAGCAACTGCTTCGTATAATGGAACCGGGCAGTGAGCCGGTTGTTAGGGCTTTTAAGATAATCGCACTATATGGAGACATTTCAGAGCAGGATGCCGGAAAAATAAAAGCTTACTACATTAATCCGAATGAAAAACGCGAGATATCTTTGACAGAAACAAAAGCGAGAGCATACACAAATCCGCAAGATGTAGAGACAATAAACGGTTTTTCAAATGCTGACGATACCGCACTTATAACTCTGGCAAAAAAGTATGGAATAGCTATGGCATTGGACAACCTTCAGCTTTGCAAGGTGTACTTTGCAAAAGAAAACAGAGACCCAACCATAACCGAAATGAAGGTGCTTGACACATATTGGTCAGACCATTGTCGCCACAGCACATTTATGACCGTTCTTGAAGATGTCAAGGTTAATGAGAACAAATATACACCCGGGCTTGAACGAGCAAAAAAACTGTATGAGCTTGCGGATGAATATGTTTATGGAGAGAACAAGCGTCCGCTTTGTCTTATGGACATTGCGACAATGGAAATGAAAAAGCAAAAAAAGAGCGGTGACCTCGACGATTTGGAAAAATCGGAAGAAGTCAACGCATGCAGTATAGAGGTGACTGTTCCTGTTGATGGTAAGCCAACTGACATGATAGTCATGTTTAAAAATGAAACACATAATCACCCAACTGAAATGGAGCCTTTTGGCGGTGCGTCAACATGTCTCGGCGGAGCAATTCGCGACCCTCTGTCAGGGCGTGCTTACGTTTACGGTGCAATCAGAGTAACCGGAAGTGCAGACCCAAGAGAAGCAGTTGAAGACACAATACCGGGCAAGCTACCGCAAAGACAAATAACGCAAACAGCAGCAGACGGCTACAGTTCATATGGAAACGGAATAGGTTTGCCACTTGGTCAGCTCTTGGAGTTTTATGACCCGGGTTTTAAGGCAAAGCGTATGGAATGCGGTGCAGTTGTTGCAGCAGCTGAGAAATCAAGCATTGTCAGAGGGAAACCCGAAGCAGGTGACATTGTTGTATTGATAGGTGGCAGGACGGGGCGTGACGGCTGCGGTGGAGCTACGGGTTCGTCAAAGGAACATGAAGATGATTCATTGGAAAAAGGCGGTGCGGAGGTTCAAAAAGGTAATCCAGTCATAGAGCGAAATATTGTAAGACTGTTTCGTAAGCCTAACGTTTCGAGAATGATTAAAATATGCAACGACTTTGGAGCCGGTGGTGTTTGCGTAGCTGTAGGCGAACTTGCCGACGGTTTAAAGATTGATTTGGATAAAGTGCCAACCAAATATCCCGGTTTGGATGGTACCGAGCTTGCTATATCAGAGTCTCAGGAGCGAATGGCTGTAGTTATTAATGCAAGTGATTTGGATATTTTTTTGGAAGAGGCAAAAAAAGAAAATCTTGAAGCCGTAAAGATTGCTGATATAACAGACTCAAAGCGTGTAATTATGAACTGGCGAGGTGATGAAATACTGAGCCTTGACAGCGAGTTTCTTAACTCCGGTGGAGTGCGACAGCAAACAAAGGTTGTCGTATCACCACCGGATTGGCAAGACAGGAGAGCACCTTATATACCTCGTGAACCGGGCAATGAATCAAAAGCAGCTTTTGATTTTATCAGTGCATGGCTTGATAATCTGGCAGATATTAATGTCGCATCGAAACAGGGCATTGCAAACAGATTTGATTCTATAACAGGTGGGAACACAGTATTTATGCCGTTTGGCGGTGTTTATCAAAAAACACCGGAGCAAGGTCTAGCAATGAAGCTGCCGCTTCCGGAAGGAGAAACGGATTACGGAACCCTCATGACAGTCGGCTACAATCCTGCTCTTGGGTATAAAAGCCCGTTTCATGCAGCGATGTACGCAGTTATTGAATCAGTAATGAAAATCACTGCAATGGGTGGAGATTATCGCAAGGTACGCTTGAGCTTTCAAGAGTATTTTGAAAAGCTTTCAAGTGAGGAAAGCTGGGGGAAAGCATACGCAGCCCTGATGGGAGCATTTCTGGCACAGGATGAGCTTGGAATCCCTGCAATAGGCGGCAAGGACAGCATGTCCGGTACGTTTAACGACATAAATGTACCACCGTCATTAATATCATTTGCTGTTGCAGTTACAGACACAACTAAACTAGTGTCACGTGCATTTAAGAGTGCAGGGAACAATGTGTACTTAATAAGAACTCCAATAAGCGATGGGGGTGTACCCAGCTTTAGTATCTTAAAAGATAACATGGGGTCGGTAAATAACCTTGTCAGGTACGGCTGCGTAAAATCTGCAAGTGTCGTTGGCATGGGAGGAATTGCAGCGACAATTAGTGAAATGTCATTTGGTAATGGTATAGGATTTGTCTTTGATTCACAGTTTGTTGAGACCCTCGGTAATCATGACAATCTTTTTGAGCCGCAATATACATCAATAATACTGGAGCTTGATGTAGTTCCAAAGGATTCTGAAAGCTTGCGAAATGAGTTCATTTTTATTGGAACTACAACAGATAAAAAGTGCATAGAGCTTGGTGTTGATTCAATTTCTCTTGATGAAGCGCAAAAAGCATGGGAGGGTGCTCTGAGTACGGTATTCCCAATAACCGACACGTTCGATTCTACAATTCCGAATGAAACGATGAGTTCTGCTTGTCCATCTTCATACTCTACAGAGCAGAACGATGAATCCGAATCCATCAACAAATCAAGAGAAGCAAGAAAAAAACCGAAAGTATTAATCCCCATATTTCCCGGAACAACAGGTGAATACGAACTGGAAAAGCAATTCAAAAACGCAGGAGCAAAAGTGAAAACAACTTTGTTTCGTACCCAAACTGTGAGTGAAATTGAAGACAGCTACAGAGAACTAACCGAAGCGGTCAACGGTGCGGATATACTTGCAATCCCATCAGGAATGTCAGCAGGTGCAGAGCCAGACGGCGGGGCGAAGCTAATAACAATAATCCTCAGACAGCAAGATGTTAAAAAAGCGATAAATAAGCTTGTTAATACACGAAAGGGATTGGTTCTCGGATTAGGCGAAGGCTATAAGGCACTGCTAAAAACAGGGCTTCTACAAACAGGGCAAGTACAAGACGATGACTGTACTGATATAGTTATTGCAAAAAACAAAACGAATAAGCATTTGTGCACATTCAAAGATGTAAAAATAGAAAAATCAAACTCACCATGGCTAAGCGGTATGAGCGGCACTGTCGAGATTGTGCCCATTTCCGGCTTAGAAACTGATGTACAAATGTCTGATGAACTCTATAATGAGCTTAAGAAAAAAGGGCAAATAGCATCAACAAAAATGGAAGCAATGACAAGCGAAAACGGTTTAATTCTAGGAAGATTGGGACTGGTGGAGAATCTAAAAAAAGGTCTGTACACAAATGTATTTGAAGCAAAAGAAAGCAAAATTTTCAAAAATGCAGTAGAGTATGTGTCAGAGGGACGGTTCTCCTGACACAGAGAAATGCAGTAAACAGCAATAACAGGAGGGGTTTATGAAAGTTGGTATAATAATGGGCAGCGACTCTGACCTGCCGGTTATGAAAGAAGCAGCCGATTTCCTTGATGAAATGAGTATCCCATATGAGCTGACAATTGTTTCAGCTCATAGAACGCCAAAAAGGATGTACGAATATGCCGAAACTGCAATAGAAAGAGGGTTTTCTGTCATCATTGCCGGTGCCGGCGGAAGTGCACATTTACCGGGGATGGTGGCATCGATAACAACTTTGCCTGTCATCGGTGTACCTATAAAAACAAAAACCCTAAACGGAGTTGATTCATTACATTCAATCGTCCAAATGCCTGCCGGAATCCCTGTTGCAACGGTAGCAATAAACGGTGCGAAAAATGCCGGAATTCTTGCGGCATCAATTTTATCTGTCAGCAATAAAGATATAGCGAACAAGCTTAGTGTTTATAAGGAAAACCTAATGAAAATGGTTACAGGCAAGTCTGAAAAGCTGGAAAAACTCGGATATGAAGCATACTTGGAAGAAATGTGATGAATAGTTTGTAATGGTGGATATGGACATTCTAAAAAAAAGAATAGGAATAGTCGGTGGTGGACAGCTTGGTAAAATGATGATTTTAGAAGCCAAGCGACTGGGTTTTTATATTGCAGTTCTTGACCCAACGACAGATTGCCCTGCAAGCAGTATCTGCGACATGCATATTATTGCATCGTTTGATGATGAAAAAGGCTACACTGAGCTTGCAAAATACGCAGACGTAATAACATATGAGTTTGAACATATAAATGCTGACGCGCTGGAAAAATTGGAGAACAAGGGGCATACAATATACCCGTCGGTCACTGCACTTAAAACTATTCAAAATAAAAACTTACAAAAAATCGCTCTCGAAAAGAACAATATACCGGTACCGAGGTTTTCTGTTGTTTCCACTGCTGAAGAGATACGAGAGTTTGGTAGACCTGAGAACTTTGACTTCCCGCTTATGCTCAAAACTACAACAGGCGGATATGACGGCAAAGGTAATGCGTTGATAAAAACAAAAAATGATGTAGAAAATGCCTTCAAACAGCTCGGAAGTGGAGAAAAAGAGTTGATGGTTGAAGAGTATATTGATTTTGAGAAGGAAATATCTATCATAGCGTGCAGGGGAATCGACGGAAGTAAGGTGACTTACCCCGTTGCTGAAAACACACATATTAAAAGTATATTGGATACAACCATTGTCCCTGCAACTATAAGTACAAGCGCAGGAGAAAAAGCAGCGGAGATTGCTGAAAAGGTGATGACAGTTTTTGAAGGTGTCGGCACATTTTGCATAGAAATGTTTGTAACAAAGCAAGGCGATGTATACGTAAATGAAGTTGCACCACGTCCGCACAACTCGGGACATTACACAATAGAGGGCTGCTTTGCAGGTCAATTTGAAAATCATATAAGGGCAATTGTCGGTTTGCCATTTGGCAATACAAGTCTTATTAAGCCGGCAGTTATGATTAACCTAATCGGTCAAAACGATGGAAATGCAAAGTTATTAGGGCTGGAAGAGGCATATGGCAATCCAAATGTTCATGTACATGTATATGGAAAAAGAGAATCAAAAGCAGACAGAAAAATGGGGCATTATACAGTTGTCGGAGAAACAATTGAAGAATCTCTGCAATGTGCAAATGAGTTAAAGCAGATTTTACGTTTTGTTGGAGAATAAAGGTTAACAGAGAATAGTGAGGGATTTCTTTGGATAAGTTTAATGAAGAATGCGGCATTGTAGCCGTTGCATTAAAAGGCAGTATCGAAGCTGCTCAGTTGGTGTTCTTTGGCTTAAACGGCTTGCAACACAGAGGGCAGCAGAGTGCAGGACTTGCCGTATGCAACGATGGGATTATGAGCTGCTATAAAGACACAGGTCTTGTTACTGATGTGTTGGATGAGAAAATCCTTACATTATTAAAAGGTGAAAAAGCACTCGGGCATGTTAAATACGGACCCGAATCCGAGAGCTTTCAAATACATGCTCAGCCATTATTAATAAACTATAAGTACGGCTCTCTTGCAACGGCATTTAACGGAGCACTTGTAAATGGCAATAAACTGCGAGAGAAAATGGAAAATGAAGGAGTTATATTTTCGACAAAAACCGACTGCGAAGTAGTTGCTGCACTCGTTGCACGGCACGACAACGGCGACATAACCGAAGCGGTCAAAAACACTATGAAGGAAATAAAGGGCGGCTATGCCTTTTGCCTGATGTCAAGAGGTTCAATCGTTGGCGTACGTGACCCGCTGGGAATACGCCCGCTTGCTTTGGGCAAGTTAAACGGGGGCTATTCAATCGCCTCGGAGAGCTGTGCATTTGATGTTATGAACGGCGAGTTTATTAGAGATGTAAAGCCCGGAGAAATAGTAATAATAAAAAATGATAACATTTCATCTACAGACTCGGGAGCCGAAGAAAAAGGAGCAGTATGCTCTTTTGAGTATGTATACTTCGCACGACCTGACTCAACAATTGACGGACTAAATGTTTACGACGTACGTGAAAGCACAGGGAGAACCCTTGCAGCGGAGCACCCCGTAAATGCTGATGTAATAATCGGAGTACCTGACTCGGGAACACCGGCAGCAATAGGATATTCCCAAGGAAGCGGTATCCCGTATAGACCGGGATTGATTAAAAATAAGTACATAGGACGGATCTTTATACAGCCGACCCAATCCCAAAGAGAGATTGGCGTAAGAATTAAGCTCAATCCGATAGAAATGTTGGTTAGAGGAAAGTCAGTTGTATTGGTAGATGACAGCATTGTGCGAGGTACAACAATGCGAAAAATAATAGCATCCCTCCGCCACGCAGGAGCAAGGGAAGTACACCTCCGCATAAGCTCTCCACCAATACGAAACTGCTGCTATTTCGGAGTCGACACCCCTGACGTAAAAGACTTCATAGCATCACATCGCCCCGTCGAAGAAATAAGAAAAGAACTCGACGCAGACAGCTTAGGCTTTCTAAGCATAGAAGGACTACTAAATTCTCTAAACGGAAAAGGCTACTGCACCGGATGCTTCAATGGCGAGTATCCGATGAGTGTGGAGTAAGAAAGGGCAATATACAACCGCAGTACAGAGATGTTCTATAATCAAGGCAAAACAAGTATACACACCTGTTACCCCTGTAAATAGTACCACTTAACGGCGGCGGACTACCTGTCGCTGTTTTGCTATTGTGCAATAAAAGTCCCACTGTTATAACAAGAATAAACCAATAAAAAAGTTCGTTAATAACAGAAAGGTATGCACATGGAACAAGAAAAATTAAAAAAGTATGGATTGGGATGGATATTTAAGTATACAAATGGGACGAGAGCGTATCTTGTGCTCTTTGCGTTAATGATTCTTATTGCAACAGGGCTTGAAATGTCAATTGCATTTTTCCTTAAAGCCTTTGTTGACATAGCAATGGGTGAATCAAGTGCATCTCTGCTGAGCGTCGGTTTACTTGCAGCTGCAGTTATGGCTGTTGCCGGGGTAATATATATGCTCAGTGCAGTATTATCAAAGTATATTTATGGGAAAACCGAACGAAAAGTAAGAACCGGATTATTGGATATTATTTTTTCAAGGCGAATGTATGATATTTCAAAGGAGCACACAGGCGAATTATTAACAAAGCTTACTTTGGATGCTCAAGCGGTCAGTGAAATTTATCCGATTATAACCCGCAATATAGTTGGTAGTGTCGCGTCGGTTTTAATCGCTGTTATTTCGATGCTTTTGCTCGATTGGCGAATTGCGTTGATTGTACTTGGATTAGCCCCGATTCTTATGTTTGCAATGGGCGTGCTTACGCCTTTTATAGAAAAAGCAAGTGTTCGCGATAAAGAAAATGATGAAGAAAACCGCAGTATGCTGCAGGAATACCTGAGCAGAATCATGCTAATAAAAACCTACTATATGCAAGCCAAGACTATTTCAAAAGTAAAAGATAATTATGCGAAAAAACTGCGAAGCGGAATGAAGCTTGGAATGTGGGAAGGACTTACGATGTTTGCAGGCTTATTTGTCGGAATATCAATGTTTCTGACTATTCTCGGGGTCGGTGCATATTTTGTTTTACGCGGAGAAACGTCCTTTGGAAATCTTGTAGCCATTGTGCAGCTTCTAAATTATGTTGTTAATCCGGTTGCAAAGGTTGCGGAAACCATATCTCTTATTAGTCAGGCAAAAGCATCATCGAGGAGAATCGGAACGATAATTGAGTTACCTGCTGATACTCCGTTTGGAAAATCAACATCGATAAGTGCCGATGAGCTTATTGCCGAAGATATAAGTTTTTCATATGATGCTGATGAAGAAAAATCAGACATTCTTAAGGATGTTCACGTAAAATTCAACAAGGGAATGGTCTCGGGGATTATTGGAAAGAGCGGGAGCGGTAAAAGTACATTGTTAAAGCTTCTGATTGGATTATATGAACCGGATAGCGGAAGTATTACATTAAGTCATGAACACGGTGTACTAAACGGAGAAGAAATCATGCCTCAAGTAGCATATGTTCCGCCTGTAGATTATCTCTTTTCCGGCACAGTCGCAGATAACATAGTCATGTCCGATGATGTTCCGAACCTCAAGGAAATGGAAAAAGCAGCTTCTGATGCAAATATACTTGGATTTATTCAATCACTACCGGATGGTTTTGATACAGTTATCGGTGAAAGCGGAGGTACCGTTTCAAGCGGTCAAGCCCAGCGTATAGCAATAGCCAGAGCAATATACAAGGGCTCCCCGGTGCTTGTCTTTGACGAACCAACAGCAAATCTTGATGCTGATTCGATTGAAAAATTCCAATCCGTTATTAAACAAATCTCAAACGAAAAAATCTGTATTGTAGTAACCCACGATACATCAACAATGGAAGCATGCGACACTGTCCTGGAACTTGAGGGCGGACGTGTAAGTAAGTAGGCAAGTCCTACTATCCATTATCTGAATAAGACAAAGAATCGCTCCATGTGTTTGTGGTATAATGCAAGTTATGGAACTATATCAACAACTGCTTATAGCGTGTCCGCTGGTTTTTCTTGCGGGGTTTGTGGATTCTATCGCCGGGGGTGGCGGTCTTATTTCATTGCCTGCATATTATCTTGCAGGGTTGCCTCCGCATTTTGCTCTGGGAACAAATAAATTGTCGTCGAGTATCGGAACGATATTTTCAACAGCTACATATGTGCGGGAAGGTTTTGTCTATAAAAAGATAATTCCCGTTTCTATTGCGGGTGCACTCATTGGCTCATGGATTGGGGCACAGTGTGCTATGTTGATTGATGAGAGGTTTATACGATGGATAATGATTATTCTTGTTCCTGTGATTGCCGTGTTTATAGTGCTGAAAAAAGACTTATTTGTTCCGGATGAGCGGGATTTATCAGATAAAAAAGAACAAATAATAACAGCAACCATCGCACTTACTATCGGCTGGTACGATGGCTTTTTCGGTCCCGGAGCAGGGATGTTTATTATGCTGGCATTTATAAGTATTCTTAAGTTAAACCCTGTAACAGCAAGCGGCAATGCCAAGATTGTAAATCTATGCTCCAATATTGCTGCAGCTGTAGCGTTTGCAGTAGGTGGAAAAGTTATTTACATGCTGGCATTACCGTGTGCATTGTTTTCAATTCTCGGAAACATGCTCGGTGCTAGGTTAACAATAAAAAACGGAGCAAAAATCATAAAACCTGTAATGCTGGTTGTTGTTTTTATTTTACTAATCACTATTGTCAGGGATTTAGTGTTTTCTTAAACCTGAGTTCTTAACATTTCCTGATATGCATCGATGACTTTACTTCTGACAGTCAGATTTAACTCAAACATCATGCTGGACTTCTCGCCTGCTATCTGCATTCCGGGCAAATCTTCAAGCTCACCAGTTACTAACTTGGTTGTTTCTGCTCTGCTTTCTGCAGATAACTCAGCTGAAGCATTCCACATGTCGTCAAAGATTTTTTCAAATCCTCCGGCAATGCCTTTCTTTTCACCATCGTTCTTAACATTAGGATTTTGCTCTAATGTCGGACCAATACGTGAAGCAGCAAAAAAACTATTGTCAATTTTAATTTTTCTCACCCCCATGGGTTGTTAAATACTATGTACAACATAGCACATATTGTGGTATAAGTAAAGTATTACAAATATTATTACCAATTATCTCAATTTACAGAGGGGAAAAGAAAATGACAATAGGTGAAATCTATAAATTTATTGATGAAATAGCACCGTTTAAGAACCAAAGCGGAAGTGATAACTCGGGGTTGATAGTCGGAGACTACACTACAAAAGTAAAAAAGATTCTTGTATGCCTTGATGTAACGAATGATATCGTCTCTGAAGCTGCTAAAAAAAGTGCAGATTTAATTATTGCTCATCACCCGCTGATGTATCGCCCTATATCAAAAATATCAGAAAATGACCCACTTCACGCGTTAGTGCGTAATAACATCAGCCTGATTGCAGTGCATACAAACATAGACGTTGCGTCAGATGGTGTATCTGATTTGATGCTTAAAAAACTTGGTTTCCAGAAAAGCAGTAAAGCAATTTTGCCCATCAGTGACGAAGGAATCGGCTACGGCAGAATCGTTGAGCTGAGCACGCCTATTTCCGCCGGGGAGTTAGCTGAAAAAAGCAAAAAAGCATTCGACTGTACAATTGTAAAGTACGTTGATTCCGGCAAACCTATTTCAAAAATTGGTGTAAGCTCGGGAAGTGCGGCAGAATCAGTTGAAGCTGCACTGGAAGCCGGATGTGACGCTTTTATTTGCGGCGAAGTAAAATATGACAGAATGTTATTTGCTAAAGACCGTGGCTTAACGCTAATCGAAGCCGGACACTTCCACACAGAAGACATCTTCTGCGAAGACCTGGTAGAGAGGCTAAAGCAACAGTTTGCTGATGTAACCATTGAAAAAGCAACAAACAGCATTGATGTGTGCAGTTACGTAATTTCAACGAACAAATTAAGAAGTATTCTGTAAGAGGAGCAACATATGGAAAAATGGACATATGAAAAGGCGGGAGTCAGTGTTGAGGCGGGATATGATGCAGTTAGGCGTATGAAGGCTCATGCAGCTAAGACCAAGGTTCCGGGTGTTCTTGATGGGCTTGGCAGCTTTGGTGGGTTATTTGAGTTGCCTGCAGGATATACAGCACCGGTTTTAGTGTCAGGTACGGACAGCGTAGGTTCTAAGGTGCAAATTGCGTTTGAGATGGATGTGCATAACACAATCGGCATTGACTGTGTAGCAATGTGTGTTAATGATATTATTTGCATGGGTGCGAAGCCATTATTTTTCCTCGATTATATCGGTATTGGCGGTCTTGACCCTGCAAAGGCGGAGGAAATTGTCGAAGGCGTCAGCGAAGGCTGTATACAATCGGGTTGTGCTCTTATCGGCGGTGAAACATGTGAAATGCCGGATATTTATAAACCCGGCGAGTATGACCTTGTAGGCTTTGCCGTTGGTGTTGTCGAGAAGGACCGTGTTATTACAGGAAAAGATATTACCGCAGGAGATGTAATCATAGGAGTTGCATCATCAGGTCTGCACAGCAACGGGTTTACATTAGTGCGTAAGCTTGTTGACCTGCAAGGTTATAAATACACTCAGCATATAGATGAACTGGGAGCTACTCTCGGTGAAGTGTTGCTTACACCAACAAAGCTTTATGCAAAAATGACGGAAATGCTGACCTCTCGGTTTAATATAAAGGGTATGGCAAATATGACAGGAGGCGGCTGGGTGGAAAACATACCGCGTATGCTTGCCGACGATAATCTGAAAATTCAAGCACATAAGGATAAAGCACCTGTACATAAAATATTTCACCTCATTCAAAAGTGGGGAAATGTTGATGAGATTGAAATGTATTCAACGTTTAATATGGGTATCGGGTTTACTTTATGTGTAGGCTCCGATGATGCTGATACTATAGTTAATGCGATAAATGAAACAGGTGAGAAGGCGTATAAAATAGGGACTGTTGAAGCTCGTGCAAAAGGAGAAAAGAATATTGTCATTGTTTAATCTGGCGGTATTAATATCGGGTTCAGGTACAAATCTCCAAGCTGTGATTGATGCAGTGTCTGACGGACGATTGCCAAATACAAAAATTGCATTGGTTGTATCCAGCCGCAGTGGAGCATATGGTATTGAGCGGGCAAAAAAGCATGGCATTGCTAATATTGTTGTAGATAGAAGCAATGTGGATAAATTGCCAGAAATACTAAGATTTCATAATATAAAAGGCATTATTCTTGCAGGATATCTGACAATACTGCCGCCGGATGTGGTTTCTGCTTACGAAGGTAAAATAATAAACATCCACCCGGCATTGCTGCCAAAATTCGGTGGAAAAGGGTTTTACGGAATCAAAGTACATCAAGCGGTGATTGAATCGGGAGACAAGCAATCGGGAGCAACTGCTCATATAGTAGATTGCGGAATCGACACGGGACCGACCTTGGTACAAGGCATTCTTTCGGTTCAAAATAAAGATACAGCCGAAAGTCTGCAAAAAAAAGTGCTTGAGGTTGAGCACATCGTGCTTGTAGAAGCAATAAGAGCACTTGTTAAAGGCGAAATAGATATATTAATAAATAATCCAAAAACAATAAGAATGGACAAAGGTGATTTATGAAAATTCTTGTAGTAGGCAACGGCGGACGTGAGCATGCGATAGGCTGGAAATTCAAGCAAAACCCCAATAACGAGATTTTTTTTGCATCCGGCAATGGAGGCACAGCAGAAATCGGACAAAATGTTGAAATAGCTGTTGATGAAATTCATAAGCTTGCCGCTTTTGCCGAGCAAAACAATATAGACATAACGGTTGTCGGACCGGAATTGCCGTTAACTCTTGGTATAGCAGATGAGTTTAATAAAAGAGGCCTTAAAATATTCGGACCTTGCGCAGAGTCTGCAAAGCTTGAGGGCAGCAAAGCGTTTGCGAAGCAATTTATGAAAAAATACGATATACCGACAGCAAAATACAGTGTTATAACAAGTATGGACGAAGGGAAAAAGCTTCTGGAACAAAGCAGCTTCCCTATTGTTGTAAAAGCAAACGGACTTGCCGCGGGAAAAGGTGTTGTTATATGTCTTGACTGCGAAGAAGCACTGGCAGCACTGGAAGATATGCTGGAAACCGGTGTATATGGTGAAGCCGGAAATCTGGTGGTTATCGAAGAGTATCTGGTAGGGAAAGAGGTTTCGTTACTATGCTTTACAGATGGTGAGACAATTATCCCGATGGAAACTGCAAGCGACTATAAGCGTGCATTGGACAATGATATGGGAGCAAATACCGGCGGAATGGGGAGTATATCTCCGTCGCCATACTACACTCAGGGATTGGGCGACGATATTGCTGAAAAAACACTTAAAGGTATAAAGAGTGAAGGCTTTGATTACCGCGGGGTTATTTATATTGGGCTGATACTGACTAAAGAAGGACCAAAGGTTCTGGAATATAACGCCAGATTCGGCGACCCCGAGACTGAAGCATTATTACCTCGCTTGGATACCGATTTAACAGAAATCGTAAGTGCAGTCGTAGACAAGCGTCTGTCGGAATGCCGGATTACATGGAATGATAAAAAAGCCGTCTGTGTGATTTTAGCGTCTGAGGGTTATCCGGGTAGCTATGAAACAGGTTATGAAATTAATATACAAAAAACAGAGAGTATTGTATTTCACGCCGGTACAAAAATAAGACAAGGAAGGCAAGGGGACGGTTCCTCTGTCTTCATCAAAAACAAGACAGAGGAACCGTCCCCCTGTCTTCCTTGTCTTACAGACGGAGGGCGTGTGCTTGCCGTTACGGCACTTGGCGACAGTTTTGAAGACGCACGCAAGGTTGCATATAATGATATATCTAAAATTAATTTCAAAGGGAAAATTTACAGAGGCGATATTGGAGAGTTGAAATGAAAGTGATTTTCGAGGGCAAAACAAAAGATGTCTATATGCTTGATGATGGTAATTACAAGTTGATATTTAAGGATGATATGACAGGTGCAAACGGTGAGTTTGACCCGGGTGCAAACACTGTGGGGCTTACTGTTGAAGGTGCCGGACTCGCGGGACTTGTTATGTCAAAATATTTTTTCGACCTTTTGAAAAGCAATGGATATCCCACGCATTATATTTCAACGCAAGGTAATAGCATGACCGTAAAACCTGCTACACCATTTGGTAAAGGCCTTGAGGTAATCTGCCGTTACAAAGCGTTGGGCAGTTTTATGCGAAGATATGGAGATTATGTAAACGAAGGTGAAGAGCTTGACGCAGTTATAGAAATGACATTAAAAGACGATAAAAGAGGCGACCCGCTGATTAACGAGGATGCGTTAAATGCAGTAAGAGTTCTAAAACCCGGAGAATACGATGTAATAAAGTCGTTGACGCAAAAAATCTGCAAAGTTATAAAAGCAGATTTAGCAAAAATAGGCTTGGAGCTTTGTGACATAAAGCTTGAGTTCGGCAAAGACAAAAACGGAGAAATCATGCTAATTGACGAAATTTCGGGTGGAAATATGAGAGTTTGGGAAAACGGAAAATCCGTTCCGCCTTTGGAATTATCAAGAAAAATTATTCCGGAAGGATAAGCCTTATGATTAAAAACTTAATTCAACGTGCAAAAAAAGGTGAAAGCGTTTACATTAGTGAAATTCGAGACGCTTTTTCTTCTTTTGAACCGAATGTTGATTGTATAGTTGAAACACCTTCCGGTGAAATAAGAAGGTGGAGCATTTTTATTCCCGAAATAAGTGACACCGAGGAAGCAAGCTTTATTGAAAAATACTTCCACTCAAGCATATATAATATAATTTCTGCATATGGCGGAAAGCATATGACTCTTGATATACCCGCAGATAATCGGCATATCAGGAGACTTTGTGAGTCATTAGACCATGTATTTCAAATTGAAAAAAGGCGTGTTGACCGTAGCGGTTATGGAAAATGCCTGAATGTTACAGACCGAATAAATGCAGCAATGGGTCATTCTCCTTTTAGGTTTGTTATCTCCGAAAGTAAAGGAGACATATCTGCAGAGCATCTATATAGAAAACCAAAAATAGATTCTATAAAAGCGTTCCAAAATACAGTAAAAGCAACATCCGATAAAGTGATTATAGGGTTGGATATAGGCGGAACCGACATAAAGGCTGTCGGAGCAATAAACAGGAATATATCTGCGTATATGGAGTACGACTGGAACCCAGCAAGCATGACCAAAATAGAGCAAATGTCTGATGGAGTTTGTTATGTTGTAAAGAAAATTTGCTCTTTAATGGGTGAATCTGTGTTTCCCGATGCAATTGGAGTGGGATTCCCGGATGTCGTAATTAATAATAAAATTGTTGGTGGAGAAACGCTTAAAACCAGGGGGATAAGGAGAGCATCTTCTGAATATGAAAAAGAGTTTGCAAAGCTTTTAAACCTCAATAAGCTGCTTCTAAGCTTCTGTAAACCAGGTGCGGTAATAAGCATGACAAATGACGGCTCACTGGCTGCATATACTGCGGCGGTTGAGCTTGCTCACTCAAACCGTGCATGTGATGTAAAGCATGGTGTATTTGCACACACATTAGGAACAGAACTAGGGACAGGATGGGTAGATGAAAAAGGAGAAATACCTCAAATTCCTTTGGAAATCTATAATTGCGTAATAGATTTGGGAAACTATCCGGCTGGGTTATATAAACCGTTCGACCTGCGCAGTACATTAAACTTTAATACGGAAATAGCAGGCACTATGCAAAAATACGCAAGCCAGAGCGGAGCCTATAGACTTGCGCTGGAGTATTTTACAAAAAACGAACCGGGACAATATAGTGAACTGTTAAAAAGGGGTTTCATTCAGGAAAAAGAAAGCGGTGTATATGTTGTAACATCACCGAATGACATGAGAAAACCAATGCTCGAGTTTATCATGAAGCTGGCAGACGATGGTGAACCGCAAGCAGAAAAAGTATTTCGTGAAATAGGAAAATACCTTGCGGCAACATGGTTGGAAACAGAGTTTTTGCTAAGTCCGAATGCAAAAAAACGAATACTTTACGGACGCTTTGTAAAGAGTCGAAGATGTATGCAATTAATGCAGGAAGGAGCGAGCGAAATCCAGAAAATCACATTTGAAGCAGGTGATGACAGCCTTGCATTTACACCATTAATGAAGCAACTAACAGAAAATCCGAGCTACACTGTGGCACAGTTCGGACAAGCAATAGGAGCCATCCACTTCGCCGCGGGCATACCAGGTGTGGATTAAATTTGCAAATACAATCAGTATTTGTTAAAATAAATACATATCGATATTAAAGCATATTCAATAGGATGGATTTTTAGCAAATGACAGCGATACTTAAAAAAATACCGATATCAGTAAAATTGACAGTGGCGATATTTACGCCACTGCTGATTACTGTTATTACGTTTTATTTTTACGGCTTACAAATTGCAAATACAGAGCAAATTTATCCCAATATTACTATCGCGGGCACTGATGTTTCAGGTCTTACCCGTGATGAAGCCATGCTTTCGCTCGGACTTCCCGCTTATGTTGAAAGAAGCTCAAATGTTAATGTTACAATTATATTTCCTGATAATTCCAAGCTTATTGTAACAGGAAGTGATGCCAATCTTAATCATAATGCACGAGATATAGTCAACGAGGCTTATTCGGTTGGTCGAGGCAGCGGCACTATTCTTGATGCAGTCTCATTCTTACGACGCAGTAATGCCGACAAAATAGCTTTTGATATTGATTTTTTACTGGATTCAAATGTGCTAAGCTCCAAGGTTACTGCATTCGTAGAGGAATATAATGACAGATTGGACGCTTCAACCCCTGCTATATACAACGATAAGATAGTTATGACAAAGGGTGCGGGGCACGTTAATGCCGATATAAACACAGTGTATTCAATTGTCCATAGTGCTTTATATCAGTCGCTTGATAACGGAGAGCCGGTAAATGTTACTTTTTCTCTTCCCGAGTCAGATAAAGTAGAGCTTGATATATTTGATGTTCGAAGAAAAATTATGTCGGAAATGGTATCTTCTGAGTTTGACCCTGATACAAACACGGCTACCGAATGCAACATTGGTGTGGACTTTGATGCTATTGAAGCAGCAAGACTTCTGAGGAATGCACAATCAGGTAAAACTGTTGAGCTTCCACTGATATTTACTCATCCGGAGTATTCACAAGAATATCTTGACAGCTTGTTATTCCGAGACCTTCTGGGACAGCGTACAACATGGGCACATGGAACCCAAAGCAGACTCGAGAACATAAACTTATCCTCCTCGGCAATAAATGGATTGGTCTTACTGCCGGGTGAAGAGTTTTCATTTAATGAAACAGTCGGGCAACGAACTTATGAAACGGGATACAGAGCAGCCCCGGCATTTGCACGAGGCGAAACAATTATGGCAATAGGCGGAGGAATATGTCAAACCTCATCAACGATATATGCCGCAATAAGACCCTCCGAGCTCCAGATTACAGAAAGGCACGCACATGGGCAGCCAGTTGCATATTTGCCTGCGGGATGGGATGCGACTGTGGCTTGGGATGTTTTAGACTTCAGATTTGTCAATAACACGAACTACCCGATACGAATTGAGGTTGAGCTTGAAGGACGTCATATAACTGCACAGGTATACGGGACAATAATCGATGATTTTCCGAGGAAAGCGGGATGGAATGACTAAATAAAAAAGTCGCATTTGCGACTTTTTTTATTTATCCGTTATAGTACACCCTGCCGGGTTCAAGCTCGCCCTGTCTTAGCGTAAGGAGCTCAGATACAGTAACAATTTGATAACCTTGTGATATAAGGTCGGGGATTAATCGCTGATATGCTATTAATGTCGACTTATAAATTTCATGGCTTAAAATAATTGCATTCGGTTTAACCTGTGCCATTACTGAATCATAAACGTCATCCGGATCATGTGTATTCCAATCCTCTGGGTCAACATTCCAGTTTATAAGGGAAAAACCAAGGTCAGCCGCAACATCCTTCATTGTTTCGTTTACTTCGCCGTAAGGAGGGCGAAACATAGGGGTCACAACACCTGTGGCAGCTTCGATGGCATCACGTGTATCGATAAGTTGTTTTCTTACAGCATCAGCCGGGAGCTTTGCCAGGTTTTTATGGTCCCACGAATGCCCGATTACCTCACAACCCATCTCAACGGCACGTTTTAATGCTTCGGTTTGAGTATTGACGAGATTTCCTATTGTACAAAATGTAGCTCGGATGCCGTACATTTCAAATAAATCGAGGAACTGATTTGTATAGATACCCGGTCCGTCATCAAAAGATAAGGCGATTACAGGTCTTGACGGGTCTATATCTCTGCCTTGCGGATTTACTAAAGGTTCTCCGTCATCTCCGATATTATTGCGATTCGGTTCAAGCGTAGGGGCGGGAGTCGGATTTGGAACGGTCTCCAGTGGAAGTTCATTTCTTAATAGTAATGCCGGTCCTAAGTCATCGTAAGGCAGTGTTACGGTTAAAGTATCAAAGTTAGGTAGCAGTGTATCGCGCTCTATTACAACAATAATCCCACTTTGCCCGATAACTATAAAATCAAGCCAGCTTTCATCTATAAAATTGAGATGGGTTTCTGTTCTGGGATGCTCACCCCTGAATCTGTTGAAGAGCAGCGGTGCAAGGATATCTTCCATATATGAAAAATCAATGATTTCAGAATTCTCTAAAAATTTATTTGTCGATAGGTCGATGTTAAATGCCTTTAATACAATTTCTGCCGGCATTCCAAGATAATATGAATAATTTCCGCTCTCGAAAATTCCAACATATCTGTTATCTATCAAAAACGAGTCAAAATGAACATTAATCTCGCCCAACGCACCGGGTTCATCTGCCAGTACCGAATAAAACTCAGCCAATCTATCGTTATAAAACTGATTTGCCCATTGACTTATTTCCGTGTCGGTGGGATTACCGCCTTGCGGATAGCGGATATATGTAAATAGCGGTTCGTCATTATGCTTAATAATCTCAGGGGTGCCGTACTCGATTATTGCGTGAAACTGCTGCTCCTCCAGGATAATTGGCGGTGCTGTTTCAATTGGCTCCGATGGTCTTCGCTCAGGAGCTTTTACTACTTGTTGATTTGCAATACCACTGATGGAAAACATTAAAAGTGCCAACAGTAGTATTCCGCATAATTGAAAAAACCTTCTTATCAAATCTTTATAATCCTTTCAGCGTATCTGCTCTGTATTTATCCGCCTATGGTTACTGCAATTCCCATGTTACGTGCAATGTTTGCGGCATACTCGGCAATATCATCTGAGCATTCGGGAGTGCCTTCCATCATTTCTATCATACCCAGGCTCGCATATTTTCCTGCTCCGAGCTTATGGTACTTCATCAGGTCAACTTTTACGTGATTTCCGAGCTTCTTAATGAATTTTAATCGCCCGACTATTTCATCCTCGTTATCGTTAACCCCCGGAATCAATATCATTCGTACAGTCATTTCTTTTTTCATGTCTGCAATACGAATAGCGTTTTCTAAGATTAATTGGTTGTCTACGCCGGTATAACGCTTATGCAGTGTTCTGCTTAATGTTTTTATATCATATAATACAAGGTCAACCGCTGCAACGAGGGGAGCCAGCTTCTCCCAAGGGAAATATCCTGCCGTATCCAAAGCAATATGCACTTCGGATTCGCGAAGACGCGTTGCCACCTCGTAAAAGAACTCAGCCTGCATTGCTGCGTCTCCTCCGGAAAATGTGACGCCACCGCCCGATTGGTCATAAAATGCCTTGTCTCTTAAAAGCCCTGACACGAGCTCCTTGACTGTAACAATACCCCCGATCCGTTCATATGCGTCATAATAACACACAACAGAGCATTCTTCAAGATTTGCGGTATCACGGTCTATATCAAGCCCTTCCTCCGTAAGCGTTATAGTGCCACCCGACTTTGCGACACATGCCCCGCATCCTACACATCTTCGGGGATGATATAGAAATTTGGTTGCATCTCCGATTAATTCGGGATTTGCACACCATAAGCAGCTCATAGGACAGCCAACGGCAAACACAGTGGTCCGAATGCCGGGACCATCATTAGTTGAGTACCTTTGCAGTTTTGAAATAAAACCGTCCATATTTTTACCAATCCAGTTCAGTTCTTGCTATTATTGCATCCTGTGCTTCGGGCATCAGCGTAGAAAATAATGCACAATAACCTGCAACCCGCACCATAAGTGTAGCATATTCCTCCGGATTTTCTTTTGCACGACGCAATGTATCGGAATCGATTATATTAAATTGATTATGGAAAATGTTCTTGACTCGTCCCGATTCGATAAAGCTTGCGAACTTTTCCAAATTCTTGTCGCCGCTAAGTGCACCGGGAGAAAACAACATATTAAGAAGCTGTCCGCCTGCCATTTTTTTGTTAGGCAGCTTTGATACAGAGTTAATTACAGCCGTGGGACCGTTGCGGTCTGCTCCGAGACAAGGAGAAGCGCCTTCGTTCAGAGGCTTTCCCGCAAGTCTTCCGTCAGGTGTAGCACCGACATCAAACCCGTTTGGAACATAGCTTGTAATGTTAGATGTTGACATAGAGTAGCCGCAGCCGACAGGACCCTGCCCGTATCGATCTGTTTTGTATTTTGGCAGCAACTTAAGATAAGACTCAAACACATCGGAAACGATTTTGTCGACATAATCATCGTCGTTTCCGAACTTGGGAGCATTGCGGCAAAGCTGGCGGATGCGAGCACCGTCTTGTCCCGTGAAGTTCTCCTTTAAAACGGCTCTCAGCTCATTGAGGCTCATTGTGTTTTCTTCAAAAACAAGCTTTTTGACAGCTGCAAGACTGTCGCCCACAACGCTCATGCCGATATTGGATTGACTGACATAATCATATCTTGCACCACCGTTTTTTAAGGTTTTTCCTCGCTCCAGTGAATCATCAACCATTGAAGAAGCAAATGCGTCCGCATCGTGATATTTAAGTGAGCGGTCACATACAAGGTCACAATCTACAGCCAAATCAAAATAAAAGCTGAGTGCTTTTTTCCACGCTTGCCATAAGGAATCATAGCTATCATACTCGGAGGTAAAGTCTGCACATTCACTTAGCAGCTTTTGCAATACTATTCCTGTTGCCGGGTCAATGCCATTATTTAAAACTATCTCAAAAACCTTAGCAAAGTTAATATATGTCATTCCTGTTGCTCTGTGTCCCCATTTGCCCGGTATCGCTATTTCCACACACCCCATGGAAGCATAATCACGTGCTGTTTCAAGGTCTATATCAAGAGACATCATTGCGGGAATGCATACCTCATCACAAAAGACTGATGGCATACCAAAGCCCTTGCGTATCAAGCGGGCACAGTCGAGTATAAACTCGTGTGGTGTCTGCTCCCAAAATCTTACGCATAGATTCGGCTCGGGTAGCTTGCTCAGACTCATTGCTTCAAGGCAAAGATAACTAAGGTCATTTGTGCCGTCGGTTCCGTCCGGCTTCATGCCTCCGATTGTAAGGGCAGAGTATAAAGGATATCCACCGCTGTATTGAGTATGCCCCCAAGGACGCACTTTATTAAGTGAGTTGGTCATTATAAAGAAATGCGTTATTAGTTCCAATGCTCGTTCCTTTGATATTTTTCCGCTTTTTAGGTCGGCTTCATAATAAGGGAAAATGTATTGGTCAAAACGTCCGAAGGAGAATGAATGTCCGTTACTTTCAACCATCATCAGCAGATGGACTATATACACAGTCTGAACAGCCTCATGAAAGCTTTTTGCTCCGCTTTCCATGAAGCTTTTAAACATTTCCGACAATTCAAAAAGCTCGGTTTTTCGCTTGTCGTTATCTTCTGTAAAGGCACATTGCTCAGCACATTCACCCAACCGTTTACAGTAACGTAACACGCCTTCCATGGCGATTATAGTTGCATGATAAAAATCCTTTTGTTCGTCGGTTATTTTCTTTTGTGAGAGCTTTTTTTGGGCTGACTCTGCGATACCCCGAAAGCCGATCTTCAAAACCAGCTCATGATTAGGAATAATATGCCCGTCACCCGACATTGAGATACCGCCACGGTGCAAAACGCCTTGTTTTTCCGCTAACAGATTTGTCTCCGAAAGATTCCTCAAAACCTCATCTCTGTGTGTTTTGCCAACCCAGTAACTTTCGAGCTTACGCAAACGACTTTTTGTATCCTCAGTGATTTTAAAATAATCTCCGCTGCGTTTATCAAACTCATCCAGCTCGCTTATTACCCAATCGTATGAGTATTCGGGAAAAACAGGTGCAGCAAAGTTTGCACCGGCTTGATTTCCGGCAATCAATGAGTCCGGTTGAATATATACGGTCATCCTATCGAGAACACTTGCAAAGGCTTTGGCGCGGCGTAGTACAATGGGTTCTCCCTCGGTGCTTTTGAAGCTATCGGTAAGGATTTCCGCACGCTCAGGGCAAATGGTCGGAACTCTGGCGTTCATATATTCCTGCAACTGACCGATTCGGTCAAAATCACAATCGTTATTTGCAGGCTCAAAACTAAGCAATGTAGACATATTGCTCCTCCGTTACCAATATATTATACCAAATTGACGATAAAATTAAAACCCCTGACATAAAACTTGCTTGTTTTGGGATTCTGTTTTGTGTAAAATATTAATGTTGCTATTAACAGTGAAGCCAAAAAGGAGGTTGCATTTGAATAATAATTATGTAATAGGAGTAGATGTCGGCGGTACAAAAGTCGCATATGGACTATTTGACAATGAAGGAAAAATTATTTACAAAACTCAACATGCAACCGACTTTAATGCTGATGGTCAGGTATTTTCAGATATCTTAATAAGAAACATCGATGCTATTGTTACTAATAATGGTTTAACGTATGAACAGTTGGACGGAGTCGGCATCGGAATGCCGTCATTTATTAAGCGGGAGACGGGATTTGTTTTTATGACCTCCGCAATGCCGGCGATTAAGAATTTTGCAATGGGTGAGTATTTGGAAATGAAAATACCCACACGAGTTGTACTGGATAATGATGCGAATACAGCAGCACTTGCGGAGTATCGTCACGGAGCGGGACGAGGCACACAGCACATGGTCTATATAGTGATAGGAACAGGGTTTGGAAGCGGTATAATTATAGATGGCAAGGTTTTTTCCGGCTCGTACGGAGCGGCGGGAGAATGCGGACATGCAATAGCAACACCCGGCGAAGGAATCATGTGCGGATGTGAAAACAAAGGCTGCTACATGTCATATATTGCGGGGAAGCATATACCGGAGCGGGTAAGACTCGGATTGGAAAAAGGAATAAAAAGCACATTAAATCCGGAAACGGTAAACGGGCAGGAACTCCTAAATGCTTACAATAATGGAGACCTGCTGGCTATTGAGGTTATGCATAAAATGGCAGACTATCTCGCACAATGCCTGTTTAATATATATCAAATGCTGAATATTGATACCTTCGTTTTCGGCGGCGGTGTAACAAACCTCGGGGATGCTCTGTTTGACCGTATGCGTGATGTTTTTAACAGCTATTATCACATAGAATTTCCCGTCCATTTCAAAATGGCAGAGCTTGGAGAAGACGTTGGGATAATTGGAGCAGCGGAGTACCTAAAATGAGCAATGGAAAAAACTATTTTGGAAAGTTGAATAAGCGAACAGCGAGAATACGGGAAAAGTTGCTTGCGGTGCAGCCTACCGTTTGCACTGAGCGGGCTGTTTTGACCACCGAAAGTTATAAAGAGCATGAGTGCGAGCAGATAGTTCTCAAGCGTGCCTACATGTTGGATAAAATACTTAGAGGTATGTCGATTTATATAGATTCTGATACACTACTGGTAGGGAATCAGGCGTGTGCAGACCGTGCCGCACCAATATTTCCGGAATATGCAATGGACTGGGTTGTTGATGAGCTCAATGAGTTTGAAAAAAGACCCGGAGACAAATTTACAATCACGGAAAAAAATAAGGAATTTTTACGCGGTATATATCCTTACTGGAAAGGGCGGACACTCAAGGATAAAGGATATGCTACTTTCCCGGACTCTGCACGGGTATTTTATGACCTTGGCATTATTAAAGCCGAAGGGAATATTACATCCGGTGATGCTCATATTGCAGTCAGCTACGAAACGGTGTTAAGAGAGGGTCTTAATAAAGTTAAGATAAGAGTGCAAAGAGAGCAAAAAAAATTAGAGTTGCTTAAGCTTGAGGATATAAAAAAAGACTCATTTTACAGGGCAATAATAGTTGTTCTCGAGGCTATTGAAGCCTTTTCATTGAGGTATTCGGCTCTTGCAGAGAAACAAGCAAAAAAGGCACCGCCGGAAAGAGCAAAGGAGCTGAGAGAAATTGCACGAATTTGCAAAAAGGTGCCGATGGAGCCTGTGGAGTCATTCCACGAAGCTTTGCAAAGTGTGTGGTTTATACATCTTATTTTGCAAATAGAGTCTAACGGTCACTCACTTTCATACGGAAGACTTGACCAATATATCTATCCATATTACAAAAACAGTAAGGCAGCCGGTATGGCGGAAGAGGAAGCGAATGAGTTGCTTGAGAACCTTTGGCTGCGTACATATTCAATAAATAAAATAAGGAGTTGGTCGCACACAAGGTTTTCAGCCGGAAGTCCTCTCTATCAGAATGTTACAGTAGGAGGGCAGACAGCAGAGGGTGAGGACGCTGTTAACGAGGTAAGCAATCTTATTCTTTGTACTGTTGCCCGCTGCCGCTTACCGCAGCCAAACCTTACGGTGCGATATCATAAAGGGCTGAGCGAAGAGTTTATGAACCGATGTGTTCAGGTAATTCGCTATGGCTTCGGAATGCCTGCGTTTAACAATGATGAGATAATCATACCGTCATTTCTTAACTTAGGAGTGAAAAAAGAAGATGCGTATAATTACAGTGCAATAGGCTGTGTAGAAGTAGCAGTGCCGGGAAAATGGGGGTATCGCCCCACCGGAATGAGCTTTCTTAACTTCCCTAAAACACTGCTTATAGCACTCAATGACGGGATTGATATTAACAGCGGAAAACGAGTCGCAAAAGGAAGCGGACATTTTCTGGATATGGAGAGCTTTGACGATGTTATGCATGTGTGGGACATTTATGTAAGGGAGTTTTGTCGTCAATCCGTTATTTTGGACACATGTGCTGATATGATTATAGAACAGGAAACACCCGATATTTTATGCTCAGCATTAACAGACGATTGCATCAGTCGGGGCAGACATCTGAAAGAAGGCGGAGCGGTCTACGATTTTATTAGCGGCTTGCAGGTTGGCATAGCAAATCTGGGAGATTCGCTTGCGGCAATAAAAAAATGTGTGTATGAAGATAAAAGTATTACAAAAAAAGAATTATGGGATGCGTTGATTAATGACTTTGAAGGAACCGACGGAGCGAGAATCAGAAGCTTACTTCTGAAAGCCCCAAAATACGGAAATGACGATGATTATGCAGATGACCTTCTGGTTAAAGCATATGACAGCTATATTGACGAAATCTCAAAGCATAAAAACACCCGTCACGGCAGGGGACCGATAGGCGGAGCTTATTATGCAGGAACATCATCGATTTCAGCTAATGTGCCCCAAGGAGCAGGCACAAGTGCAACTCCGGACGGACGGCACGCCGGCAAACCACTTGCAGAGGGATGCTCACCAAGTCATAATTCGGACAAAACAGGACCCACCGGAGTAATGAAATCAATATCAAAGCTGCGAACAGACAAAATAACCGGCGGCGTCCTTCTAAACCAAAAAATGATACCAATGATGCTTGACAATAAAAACGGCACAGATAAATTGATATCGTTGCTTCGTACTTTCTTTAATGAGCTAAAGGGCTTTCACGTTCAATACAATATTGTATCAAGACAAACACTTCTTGAAGCACAAAAGAATCCCGAAAAAAACACGGATTTAATCGTCAGAGTTGCCGGATACTCAGCATTTTTTAATGTGTTATCACAAGCTACGCAAGATGACATAATCGAAAGAACAGAGCAAACACTTTGAAAAACATCTGTTGGGGCGAAAAACACTTGACAATCAATTTGAAATGGGTTATCATTTACTGAGCCTATATTTAAACGATTTAAAAATGCTGCACATGAAAAAACAGTTAGTCATCGGGACGCTTGCCATCTAAATGAATGACATAATAAAGCGACTTAATTATAGAGTTATACTATCAAAATAAGGTGAGGCTATGTCTACCTACAAGAATGACAACCATCCTTTTAAAGGGCATAATGCAAATCTGGTACTCAGTGTACTAATGACAATGAAAACAGCCACACGCAGACAACTGGCACAAAGAACGGGACTTAGCCAACCAACCGTTAACTCAATTGTACAGGAGCTTGAAAATAATGGTGTTGTGCAGCCCGGTAATTTCGCAGCATCGGCAGGCGGACGCAGACCGCAATGTTATACAATAAAAACCGACCATCTTCGAGCAGCAACGATACGAGTACTATCTCACAGCCTGGAATATATAGTGGTCACGGTTGATGGAACTATAATTCTGAGAAACTCATGGGCAACAGACGATGAAGGCATAATGCAGTCTCTCAAAACATTGCTTTCAACATTACTTAAGCAAGACGATAACATTCGCATAATAAGCATTGGTGTGCCGGGTGTAGTTGGACCGGGAGGTGTACTGTATGCGATACCGCAAATACCGGAGCTTGAAGATGTTGCATTAGCTAATGAGTTGAGTAAGCACTTTTCCGTGCCAATATACGTTGAAAATGACATGAATCTGGTTGCACTGGGCAGTGTATCGGCAGAATCAGGTCAAGCAGCACAGAATGATATGGTTTTTGTACATATAGGAGAAGGCGTCGGTGCAGGAATCGTCATGGGCGGACAAATCATAAGAGGATTTTCAAGCTTTGCCGGTGAAATAGCATTTATGCCCTACCCTATTGCAGATGTTAAGGAAGCAAGAAAAAAAGGACAAGAACCACTGGAATACCTACTGTCTCAAACAACTGACATTGTAAAACAAGCAGAGCTAATATCACCAATGATAATCAGCATTATATGCCTGCTCAACCCACCTGTTATATCATTCGGCAGCTTATATGCCAGCGAAGAAATGCTGAAGTACCTCAGACATGAATGCGAAAAATACCTGCCGCACTGGACACTACCGACGTTTAAGCTGATGCTCGACGAAGAAACATCATATGAAAGAGGACTCATGGCACTGGTAAACGATTTTCTAAAAAACCATATTACACACGAGCTCACAATTGATATAAAATAAAAAATTTCGTGACATTTTAGCAAGAAAACTGTAAAATAGTGAAAAATAACAGGACATCCTGTTGTTTAAATAAAAAAATAAAGAAACTTAATGGAGGAAAAACATGAAAAAGCGTATTTTAGCAATTTTCTTCGCACTAGTACTTATGTTCGCACTAGTAGCAGCATGCGACAGTGGTGGAAGCGGCAGCGGTAGCAGCGATGGTACTGCAAGAGGAATATTCATCACACAAGACCTGTCAAATGCATCTCAAAATTTCTCGGCAGATGAATTCAAAAGACTTATGGGCAACTACAATATTGAGTTGCAAATAGCAGGTGGAGACGTAGCAGACAATAACAGAAATATTGATCTGGCTATCGCAGAAGGCATGGATGTTATTTTCATCAATCCGAATGACATCGAAGCTGTTATCCCCGGATTAACACGTGCCAGAGAAGCAGGAATCTTAGTTGGTCTGTTCTCCTCACAACCCACGGATGAGAACACCTATCCGTTTGACTTCTTTGCCGGATCCGACGACTTGCTTGGTGGAATTCAAGCCGGTGAATTTGTTTCAACACAATTTCCCAACGGTGCAACCTTTGTTGAAGTCGGCGGACAAGCAGGACACATTGCAGCTACAAAACGTCATGACGGATTCCGTCAAGGCATCGACTCAAACATCATTGAGCTTGATTCACAATTTGTACCGGGACCCTGGCAAACAGACGAAGCACGTACAATTATGGAAGGCTTCCTGGTTGCATACGACAACATTGACATAGTCTGGTGTCACTGGGATAACGGAGCAAGTGGAGTCATTGAAGCAGCACGGGCTGCAGGAAGACTTGATGAAATCTTCATCATCGGCTACGACGGAAACAGCACAGGATACCAACAAGTTAAAGATGGTGATCAAGCACTTAGTGTTGGACAAAGCTTTACAAACATGGCAGATAAAAGCTTAGAGCTTGCAAGAAAAATGCTCGATGGCGGAACATTGTCTGCAAGTGAAAAAATGAGTTGGATTCCCGTTGACATGGTAACACTCGAAACAATCGATTCGTTCCCATGGCCTGCATGGTAAACTAAAGCAAGACTCCGAGCCGGTTAACACCGGCTCGGTACTCTTACGCTATAACTGGTAAGTAAAAATCCTGAAAAAAAGGGTGATAAGGCAATGGAAAAAAATGATGTAATTTTATCAATGTCTAACGTGAATAAAACCTTTCCCGGCGTTAAAGCTCTTACCGATGCTTCCATTGAAGTAAGAAAAGGAACAGTTCACGGACTTGTCGGAGAGAACGGTGCCGGCAAATCTACACTTATGAAAATTCTTTCCGGCGTTCATACAAAGGATTCCGGAACTATTATATTTGACGGCGAAACCATAGAGCATACAACTCCGATTCAATCCATCAGAAGAGGACTAAGTATAATTTATCAGGAGTTTAACCTTGTCAATACTTTGACAGTTGGTGAGAATATTTTTCTCGGCAGGTACAGTGAAATGAAAGGGCTCCGCAACAGCCATAAAAAAGCAAGGGAACTATTAGACAGCATAGGCAGCACTATTAATACGCATACACTTGTCAGTGATTTAAGTGCTTCCGAAAAGCAAATGGTCGAAATATCAAAAGCTCTGTCTTTTAGTTCAAAGCTTATAATTATGGATGAGCCAAGCAGTTCTTTGACAGCCGATGAACTCAAAAGCTTATTTAAGATTATTAATGATTTACGCCAAAAGGGCGTGACAGTCATATATATCAGCCATAAGCTTGACGAGATATTTGAGCTTTGTGATATTGTCACGGTTATTCGCGACGGCTGTATTGTGGATACAAAGGATGTATGGAAAACAGACGAAGCCGGTAACAAAACAGAAAACCTGACGCGTAACGAAATGATTGCAATGATGATTGGTCGCGAGATTGAAAACGAATGGCCTGAAAGACCGCGCTGTGCAGGTGCAACACTTATGGAGGTTCAGAATATTAGAACACGGAAGCTGAATGACATATCATTTAAGCTTAATAAAGGAGAAATACTCGGGTTTGTGGGACTTGTCGGTGCAGGACGAACAGAAATAGTCCGTGCGATATATGGTGCTGATAGAGCAAAGGACCTTAAGATATTACTAAATGGAGAACCGGTTAGAGTAAAAAAACCAAGAGACGGAAAACGTGCCGGAATAGGACTTTTGCCCGAAGACCGCAAGCTTGAGGGTTTGGTTTTATCATTTTCCGTAAAGGATAACATCACTATGTCAAGTCTTGAGAGTATTACTAAGATGGGATTTGTAAACTCATCACTTGAAAAAGGTATTGCCGAGCGGCAAATTGAAGCTCTATCGATAAAAACACCGTCACAGAATACAAAAACAAAAACACTTTCAGGTGGCAACCAGCAAAAATGTATAATGGGTCGCTGGCTTGAAATAAATCCTGATATTCTCATACTTGATGAGCCGACCAGAGGTATTGATGTAGGCACGAAGTATGAAATATATTTGCTTATTAAGAAAATTGCAGAAAACGGCGGTTCAGTCATTCTGATATCCTCTGAATTGCCCGAAGTGCTTGCTATGAGTAATCGTGTGCTGACAATATGCGAGGGTAATATAACCGGTGAGTTTAACCCTGAGGAAGTATCGGCACATGAAATCATGGATGCAGCAATAGGATAAGGGGGCCGATGATGACTAAAGAAACATCACCCGTAAGGGGATATTTGCACAAAGCCGGAGACTTTATAATGGAGTATCTGGTGCTGATTGCAATAATACTGCTTGTAATTGTGACAGCCATTATTGAGCCGAGATTTCTGACTCTTGAAAACTTTACGAATATAATGCGCCAGTTCGGACCACTCAGTTTTACAGCACTTGGAATGACGTTTATTATCGTCGGCGGATTTATCGATTTGTCGCTTCCGGGTATGATTAGCCTGGTTTCAATGATAACCTTATCATTATATGACACTATCGGCGAAGTGCCGGCGATGATGGTAGGATTAATGCTCGGTACAGCTCTTGGTATATTAAACGGAACAATCTTGGTTGCATCAGGGGCTACAACACAGGCAAAAGCACTGTTTATAACCTTTGGTATGAGTGAGATTTACAAAGCTGTATCCCAACTGTATACAGGTGGCAGCCCGCAAGACAGAAACTTTTTTGAAAGTCCGATGCCTGTTACGAATGCTCTCAGTTCAGGTTCAGTAGGCGGGGTTTTTCCGATTGCATTTTTTGTTTTTCTGTTCTTTCTTACTATACTTTTCATTTTCCAAAAGAAGACACTGACAGGCAGGTCAATAAACTATACCGGCGGCAATTTTGTCGCAGCCGAGCTTGGCGGTATCCCAACCAAACGAATAATGATAATTATCTACGCTATATGCGGATTTATGACGGCAATCGGAGCAATAGTCCTCTTCTCACGCACCCCGGTGGCATCACCGCTGATGGGAGCCGATTTCGCACGTGACTCAATAATGGCAGTCGTTGTCGGAGGCACATCACTTCTGGGTGGCAGAGGAAGTGTACTCAGGACAGTGCTTGGAGTCTCTTTGATAATCCTGTTATTTAATTGTATAGTCCTTATAAGTACTAATCAGTTCCTGCCGGAGGTTATCAGGGGAGCGGTTCTGGTGCTTGCGATATGGCTTGATCATCGCAGGCATGCAAAAGGTTAGAGGAGGTGAGCGGATTATGAATATAAATACTAAAGCACTTGGTCAGCAGACACTTAAACTTCTAAGTAAACAAAAAGCAATTGTAGCAATTGGTGTATTGCTTGTTATCATGCTGTTTTCATCTTCGAATATGTTTACACGCGGTCATATTGAAGCTCTTTTGGTTACTGCCTCACCCGACCTGATCATCGGATTTGGCGTCACACTCGCTGTTATTTGCAAGGGCTGCGATCTTTCCGTCGGTTCGGTAATGTCGATGTCCGGTATTTTGGCAATAATGATGATAAACAGCGGTATGCCGGTTTTTCTGGCTGTATTTCTTGCAATATTATCAGGGTCTTTTGTCGGATTTATCAATGGCTTTCTCATAGTTCATCAAAAAACCGAAGCGTTTATAATAACTCTTGGTATGGGACTTTTTATTAAAGGGATAGCGTTATATATCACGGACGGAAGACCAGTATCAACACAGGACGCCGGGTTTAGTGCAATATCAAATACTACAATACTTGGTCTTCCGAGTATCGTGGTATACATGTTAATAATAGGAGTTTTGATTTTTTGCCTTATGCGGTTTACAAGCTTTGGCAGAAACTGCTATGCCCTCGGCGGTGATTACGAGGTTGCGGAGCACTCGGGTATAAATGTTATAAAAACAAAATGGGTTGCTTTTATAATTACCGGAACATGTGCTTCGATTGCGGGAGTTCTTCTTGCATCCAGATGGAACACAGGCAACTCAATTTACGGGGATTTAACTCCGCTGCTTGTTAATTGCAGCGTTGTCATAGGCGGCACATCATTTGCCGGAGGTATCGGCGGTGTTGTGCAAAGCGGTATCGGTGTATTTGTAATGCATCTTTTCAGATACAGTATGAATCTGTTCAGAATCGATGGAGTAATAACGGAAATAAGCCAGTTTGTGCGGAATCTGGTTATTGGCATCGTCATTGTAACAATTATTGCAATGGACTGCTACTCCATAAAGCGAAAAAGAGAAGACGTTTAGAATCAAAAGAACGACAAAAGACAAAAGACAAAAGACAAAGGGGCTGTAGCAAAACGCAAGTGATGCTACGCCCCTTTTTATCTCGCCCTCGCTACGCGACCCCGATGCCCGCCCTAGCTTCCGACCAGAGGTCGCAAAGCAGAAACGAAACCACAAA
>Ga0123356_10000772_pt1 | contig 35439 bp, 35 predicted proteins | sample TergutEmb28metaG_2_FD_92546 | JGI IMG/M metagenome (GOLD analysis project Ga0123356, IMG submission 92546) | Embiratermes neotenicus P3 segment gut microbial communities from Petit-Saut dam, French Guiana - Emb289 P3 | ecosystem: Host-associated > Arthropoda: Insects > Digestive system > Gut ...
TATATTGTCTAGTAAGATACTAGATTTCAATACATATATATTTGTCTTTTTTGTTTAAAGAACAGGCCTGAGTAGTTAAACACTACACAAAATACCAACTAAATTTTCATGCGTTTGACGTGGGTCTTTAATTTTAAGCTGTGTTTGGTCAATCTCGCTAACGCCTATTATTTCTTGTGATTTGTTCACGCCGATGAAAATTTGACCGCCGTTGGCGTTTAAAAAAGCTACAATTTCACGCTCGAACTTGAATTTGTTATCGCCTTTATTCTCGTCCAGCACGCTTTTGTATTCGATTCTATCGTTTTCGGGTTCAAATTTCATAATTTATCTCCGTTCGTGATTTATCTACAAGCTCACTCGCGCGACTATACCTTTGGTTATTGAGAATATATTATCGATTTTATTATACTTTGTCAAGAGAGTTTTTTTTGCGAAAGCATTTTTGTTTTTGAAAACAAAAACTACCGCTTGAAAAATCACCTTTATACACACATTCCTAAACGTATCGCAGGGGCGACGTTGTCAATACAGTCGCTTTTATAAAGCGCAAAAATAGTTGGTTAATGGGGTAAATGAAGGTGCAGATAGTTGAATTTGGTCCGTCAGGGTGGGGTGTTAAGTATTGAGGGTGGTGGTTGATGTGAACGCAATTGTTTATAATGTCTGTTTTTTTTGGTTTATTCTTTGAGAAGGTGGGTGATTTATTTTTTCTGCTTTTGTTTATTTTTTGTTTCAAACAGGGTGTATTTGCTAATATATATTAGGTAGTGTTTGTTTAAGCTTGTAGAATTTGCTGATGGTTATTTGTATGTGTGTGTCTGTTAAGTCTCAGTTTGCTTTGCGCCGTTTTTGTGGTAGACGAGGTTTGTTGTTTGTTGTTTTGCTATTTGTAGTAACTCTAGTTTTTTCTTGTTTTACTTTTACTACGTTTAGTAGTGTTTCGCCTTTTGTGTCTGGGAATTCTGATAAAATTGTTAGTACTGAAACGGAGCTTAGAGAGGCAATTAACAACGCACCAACTAAAAAAACATACACCATAGCTTTGAATAATGATATTATCCTAACAGATTCTTCTCTTATCATTCCTACCAATAAAGACATCATACTTACAAGCAACAAAGCAGAAGACTACTACAAACTAATAGGTGATATACATGTTGAATCAGGTCATCCTTTGGATTGGTCGCATATAGTACGTGTGAACACTATTACTGTTAATGACAAGGGCCTATTGACGCTTGATGGCATAGGTGTAACTTGTAAAGGTTCTTCTGACTATGCCATAACTGTTAATAAGAATGGTCAATTTATCATGCATAAAGGTTTAATTTCAAACCATTTTGCAGGTGTAGATAACATGGGTGTTTTTTTGATGTATGGTGGAGAGATTTCCGGTAATATGGGTGGTGTGGTTAACAGTGGTGTGTTTAGACTGTTTGGGGGTAAAATTATCGACAATAAAATAGCTGACATGTCTGGTGGTAGTGGTGTGTCCAATGAAGGCACTTTTGAAATGTTTGGAGGTGAAATTTCCTACAATATAGCAACATTTTGTGGTGGTGGAGTACGCAATGCCGGTAGTTTTACTTTATCTGGTGGTATAATTTCTGGTAATATGGCCTATCAAGGGGGTGGGGGTGTGTATAATCTTGGTGTTTTTATCATGAGGGAGGGTCTGATTTCAGACAACAATGTTATAGTTAGGGGTGGTGGTATTGGTATGGGTGTTGGTGGTGGTGTAAACAATGGTGGTAGGTATGCTATTGGTAATTTTGAAATGTTTGGGGGTGAAATTTTTGGTAATACTGCTGAGAAGGGTGGGGGTGTGTATAATTTTTTTAACAGTACCGTTAGTCTGATGGGTAGTGGGGTGATTTCGGGTAATACCGCTGAATTGGGTGGTGGCGTATGTATGGATCATGATTTCACTATGTCAGGTGGAGAAATTTCGGGTAATACTGCTCAAGTTGGTAATGATGTGTATGTTGGCAATGGCGTTTTTAAGTTGACTGGTGGTAAAATTTCGGGTAATACATTTCCAAGTGATGATGATGTGTATGTTGGAAATGGTGTTTTTGAGCAAGTTGATGGCGAAATTTCTGATGATGTGGGTGATGTGCTTATTTGTATGTGTATTGTTGCTGTTGTTGTAACTGTGGCTATTGTTGTCACAGGTCTATTTTTGTGTTTTAAAAAGAAAGAACAAAGAGGTAAAAATAATCGGTTAGTTAATGTGGAGTGCAGTGAGTAAATATGAATAATGTTGGTGTTGTTAGAGTCGTTAAATCTTTTGTTGCTGTATTTGTTATTGTTGTCTTGTTGTTGCAGGTTTTTTTGGTTTCTGCTACTGTGGGTCTAACTGAAGATTCTTGGGTAATCAAGAAGTCCATGCCTACGGGACGTATGGGTTGTGGAAGTGTAGCGGCTTCAAATGGAATGATATATGTGATTGGTGGCTATGCTGCTGGTCTTAGTGGTGGAAAGGATAATGAGATGTATAATCCTACTACAGACACATGGACTACAAAGTCGTCGATGCCAACTCCTAGGGGAAGCTTTGGTATTGTTGCTTATCAAGGTAAAATTTACTGTATAGGTGGTGATGGTGGATCATTTGAAGATGGCATGGTTACGGGTGTAAATGAGGTTTATGATGTAGAAACAGATCGTTGGGAGACAAAAACGTCTATGCCTACTGGTAGGGGATATTTGTGTGCTAATTTGGTTAACGGTAAAATATATTTGATAGGTGGAAGTAAACCTGTAAATTGGCTTGATTTAACTCCGATTTCTAATGTTAATGAGGTTTATGATATTGCGTCTGATACTTGGAGTAGTAAAACTCCGCCTCCAGTTGCAGTGGGTAGTTGTATATCAGCTGTGGTGGATAACAAAATATATGTGATATCTCAAGTTAGTCAAAATAGTATGTTAACTTTGATTTATGATACTGAGGCTGATTTGTGGAGTTATGGTGCACCCTGTCCTTTTCCAATGTTTAGTGCGGGAATTGGTGTAACTACAGGGGTGAGGGCGCCTGTTAGACTTTATGTTATAGGGGGTAATCCCACATTTGATAGGGTTCAAGTTTATGATCCAAAAGTTGATGCTTGGACATGGAGTGCTTTAATGCCCACAGGACGCTATGCGTTAAGCGTTGCTGTTAGCGATGATGTTTTATATGCTTTTGGCGGTTCAGGCGCTGCTGCCAATAATGAGGCATATTTTCCATTGGGGTATAAAGCAGCAGATTTGCCGTCTAGTTCACCAGTTAATTCTCCGCCACACACCGACAGTGCAGACTCTGAACAAAACCGTGATTTGCCGTCTAATTTGCCGTCTAATTCTCCATCGATGCCTGAGCCTAACTCTTGGCAAATGAGCAATATTTTAGTTACCCTAACAGTTGTTGCTATCCTAACCGCCGGGGCGACAATAGGCATTGCACTGGTGTTAAAAACTAAAACAAAAAGAAAAACTTGATCTACAGTTATTTCTCTATTCCAAAAAGAAGAAAAGCACGCAGCACAGAAATTGCACCTTTTTCATTACGCAATAATAACTCACAATGACCTCTACACGTCTCTATTTCTATTTTATACCATATTTTAATTCATTACTTTTATCCATAACATGCATAACTAAACCAAACCAAACAACAAATTCTACACATTTTACAGAATTTTACTCTATGCTACTTTGATATGCTATTTTTTTTTGGGTTAGAGGGTATGTTTTCTAAGAATGTTCCAAGTTCTGTTTGAGCTTTTCTGTATTGTGCTGCCAAGTTTTTGCCATAAGGGGTTACTTCTGAGAACCCTCCCCCTTTTGCACCACCCCGAACCCGTATAGTTAGTGGTTCACCTAAACGTTTCTCTGCAAGGGTAATTCGATGCAACGCATACCGATAAGACATGTTGAGATGTTTTGCCGCTTCCAAAATTGAATGATACTTATCAATACTCTCAATTAACTCTGCAAGACCATCCCCAAACACTGACTCACCTTTACCATTTACCATCCAAAGCTTAACACGGTAACTTAAAGAATCCATCTAAACACCTTCTCTATTATTGTAGTGTTCAAACTTAAGCTTTATCATACTCTAAATAGTTGCATAACTTTAGTGTTAGACAAGAACTATACGTACTACTCAGCAGGACTTCCCATATACCTGCGTTTTCATAATGCGATAATCGCGTATATGCGTTTATTTTTTCTTTTTCTTGCTCCACTATCACATTTTCCCAGACAAGCCCTGCACACGGCGGCTCACAAGAGAACTTAACACTATGTGCCTGTTGAGCAGTAACCTATATACACTTAATTCATCACTCATAGTGATATTTGACGTGGAGCTGATACCGATGATGATGTTTGAGAACAAAGAACAACCTCCTTTGGAACTTTTTACGATTGTTCAAAAAGAAAAGTTAAACGCTACAACAACTAAACTTGTCATTTATGCCCCTGATATTGCAGCAAAAGTCCAAGCAGGACAATTTTTAATAATTAAAAACCATGAAACCAGTGAAAGATTCCCCTTAACCTTTTCTGACTGGAATAAAAAAGATGGTACAATAACTATTTTCTTTCGAGAAACTGGTTTTTCAACAATTGACCTTGGTCAACTAGAGGTGGGGGATAAAATTCAAAATATAGCTGGTCCCTTAGGTAATCCAAGTGAAATTCACAAGTATGGTACAGCTGTTATGGTTTGTGGTGGTTTAGGTACTGCTGCGGCTTATCCTATAGCTAGAGCCTTAAAAGAGGCTGGTAATAAAGTAATTACTCTTTTAGGTGCAAGAGATGAAACTTTTTTTATTCTTGAAAAAGAAATGGCAACTGTTTCAACTGAAGTTCTGTATTCAACAGATGATGGGTCAAAGGGTAAAAAAGGTAATGTAACTGAACTTTTAAAAGAGTTAATTGTTGATAAAAAAGAACAAATTGATATTGTGTTTGTAATTGGTCCATCTGTTATGATGATGGTTACCTCAGAGGTTACCCGACCCTTTGGTATTAAAACAATATCTAGTTTAAACGCTATTATGGTTGATGGTATGGGTATGTGTGGTGCCTGCCGAGTAACTGTTGATGGGCAAACAAAGTTTGCCTGTGTTGATGGTCCAGAGTTTGATGCTCATAAAGCAGATTTTAAAGAGTTAATGCAACGTTTAAAAAGCTATATTTCAGAAGAACAACAAGCTCTTCACGGCGAAGGAGGAAATTGTCAATGTCACAATCAGTGAACAAAAACCATCAGGATAAAACTTTTTTCAAAGTTGTTGACGCACCCAAACAAGAACCTCATGTTCGGATTAATAATTTTAAAGAAGTAGTGTTAGGTTACACTGAGGAACATGCCCTTGTTGAAGCCTCAAAATGTTTACATTGCTTAAATGCTCAATGTGTCAAAGGCTGCCCCGTTGGTATTGACATTCCTGAATTCATTAAACACCTCTATCACAAAGACTATGATGCTGCCATTGCAATAATTAAAGAGAAAAACAGTTTACCTGCTATTTGTGGACGCGTTTGTCCCCAAGAAGAACAATGCCAAAAATTCTGCATTCTTGGCCAGAAAGATGCCCCTGTATCTATTGGACGACTTGAACGCTACGTGGCAGATATTGAACAAGAAAAAGGCATAAAAATACCTCAAATAGCCCCCCCTAACGGCAAAAAAGTTGCCGTGATTGGCGCCGGACCAGCCGGATTAACAGTTGCAGCAGACCTTGCAAAACTTGGCTATTTTGTTGAACTTTTTGAAGCCCTACACACTGAAGGCGGCGTTCTAGTGTATGGAATTCCAGAATTCAGATTACCAAAAAGCATCGTAAAAGCCGAAGTAGACTACATTGAAAAACTCGGCGTAAAACTCACCCCTAACACACTAATCGGCAGACTCTTTACAATTGACGAACTATTATCCAAAAAAGGATTTGAAGCAGTTTTCATAGGCACAGGCGCAGGACTTCCAAAATTCCTAAACATACCAGGCGAAAACCTTAACGGAGTCTATAGCGCAAACGAATTTCTCATCCGCGTTAACCTTATGAAAGCCTACAATTTCCCAAAATACAAAACACCCCTAGGTATAGGCAAAAAAGTCGTAGTCATAGGCGGAGGCAACGTAGCTTTAGACTCTGCCCGATCAGCCAAACGCTTAGGCACAGAAAAAGTATACATACTCTACCGTAGAGATAAAAACGAAATGCCTGCACGCGAAGAAGAAATTCTAAATGCCGAAGAAGAAGACATAGAATTCAAATTCCTAGCAGCCCCAACAAAAATCATAGGCGACGAACAAGGTCACGTAAAAGCCTTAGAATACATAAACATGGAACTTAGCCAACCCGACACCTCTGGCCGCCGCAAACCCATACCCATAAAAAACTCTGAAACAACAATGGATGTTGACACCGTAATAATTGCAATCGGACGTACCCCTAACCCAATCATACAAAGCACCACAAAAGGCCTTGAAACAACTACAGGCGGCATCATCGTAATTGACAAAAAAACCGGCCAAACCAGCCTAAATGCTGTCTACGCAGGCGGCGACATAGCAACAGGCGAAGCCACAGTCATCAGCGCCATGGCATCAGGCAAAATCGCCGCACAAAACATCCACCAATACCTAACAAACAACAGCAACAACACACCATAAACAAACTCTCCACTTTTACACTGTTTCTCTTTTCCTTCTCTACGTTCTTCAATATATTTACAAAAAATACTGGGGTTATATGAAAAAATTAATTTATTTGTAGTGTTATTTCTGCTGGTGTGGTGAAAACTTGGATTATTCTGTTGTATTTGAAAAATGTGGTGTTGTTGCTGATCCTGAGCGGGCTGTTAAAATGAGTGCGTATGTGCGTAATTTGTTTCCATTTTTAGGCCTGCCCGCCTCAAGGCGTAGAGGGCTTTCAAAAGAATTTTTGTGTCTTGCAAGGAAGCAACGTGTGATAAATTGGAATTTTGTAAATATGTGTTGGGAAAAAGAGTGTGAGTTTCAATATTTGGCGTAGATTATTTGATGGTGTTTGCAAAGTTGTTAACGTCTGATGATGTTTTGCGTTTAAAGCATCTTCTGTTACATAATCGTGGTGGGGTGTGATTGATTGTTTAGATGAAATTGTGGGTGGGGTTGCTTTGAATTTTTTTAAAGTTGATGCGGTTTTGTTTGAGTGAGTGTACGTGAGAATTTTTGTTTGCGTCGTATTGCTATTGATCTTCAGTTGCTTCGTAAAGGTAGGTTGGTGTGGTGTTGTTGGAGCCGATAATTGTTAATAGTTTGGGGTGGAGCGAGTTTTTTGTAAATAAAGTGATCGATTGGTTGGAGTTTATGTGTGTTTAGTAAAACGGGCCTGAGTGGGTGCGTAATTTTTTGGTAAAGTATAAGAGTAGGTTGGCTTTGCTTTCCATAAGAGAGGCAAGTAAATGTCTTTGAGGCGATTGGTATGTCTTTAAGTGAAGTGATTTATAAAAGAAAGTCTGTTCGAAAGTATCAATCTGATGTTTTAGATGAAGCAATTTTGCAGGATGTTCAAAACTTTTTTGCAAAAATCAAACCGCTTTATTGTGATGTTGTAGTAAATTTTAACATTGTTGATAAGGCAAGTGTGAAAGGGATAGCTTCGCTTTTTTCTCCTCACTATATTCTTGCTCTAAGTGAAAACAAAAAAGGCTACTTGGTTAATGTTGGATTTATGTTGCAACAGGTGGATTTGTATTTGTCAAGTATTGGTTTGGGCGGGTGCTGGCTTGGAATAGTGCGTCCTAAGGAAAGATTAACCGGTGCTGATGATAATCTAAAGTTTGTTATTGCTTTGGGGTTTGGAAAACCTGCTGGAAGTCTTTATCGTGAAATTGCTGATTTTAAACGTAAGTCTTTAGGTGAACTTTCTGATATCTCTGATAGTCGTCTTGAGGTTGCGCGGCTTGCTCCTTCTGCTATGAATTTGCAAAATTATTATTTTGTAACGGAAGGGAACACGATTCATGTTTATTGTGCAAAAGCCGGGGTGTTGACCATAAAACGTTTTGCGGAAATGCGTGAAATTGATGTTGGAATTGCTTTGGCACATCTATATGTTGCTAATAATGAGTGTTTCAAGTTTTTTGAGGTGCCAAATCCAAAGGAACTAAAAGGATATTTCTATGTGGGCAGTGTAGAGCTTAAAAACATGGGAAAATGACACTTTGTTGTCATTTAGCCTTTTTTAAGGCTGTTTTTGTTACTGTGTTTTACTGTGCCATGTAACAACGTATATAAGTAATAATTCCCATAAGGTTATAAAAAAAATGTATTGTAATATGATTATCGAGGTACCTACATGAATATAAATATTAAATCCAAACTTAATTCACGACATCTTGATAGTAAAAAAACGTTAGCAATTGTTTCTTTACTATTTATGATAGCGTTAATTTCTTCTCCCCTTATATCCGTATATAGCGGAGTTTCTCCTTTTGCATTAGGAGCTGATTATGATGAAAAGGCTGAGGACGAATCTGAACTTGTTGCTGCTGTTGCTGCTGCTCCAGCTGGGGCGTCTTTTGTTATTGCTATAGGTAAAGATATTGTCCTTACCGACACGCTTGTAATTCCTGCTAACAAGAACATTACGTTGGTAAGCATTAAAACAAGTGGGTTTTATTGGTTAATTGGTGCAGATGGTAAAAGTACTATTGATGTTAAAAGTGATGCAGAGTTGGTGATTGCTGGTATTGTTGTAACTCATGCAAATGATGCTAAAGGCACTGGCGTAGATGTTAGCGGCAAACTTACCATGACTGGCGGTGAAATTTTTAACAACACAGCAACCGAAAATGGTGGTGGTGTACGTAACTGGGGTGATTTCGTATTGTCTGGTGGCGCAATTTATAACAACACAGCTGATCGCAATGGTGGCGGTGTGTACAATGATGGCAACTTTAATGTAACTGGCGGTGAGATTCATGGAAACCGTGCTAGAGTAGGTGCTGGCATATTCAATGATGGTGATGGTTTCAGAATTACTGGCGGTGAAATTTATCTAAACATCGCTTCCGATGAGGGTGGTGGTGTATACAGCAAGAAAGAGACTTTTATGTCAGGTGGCAGAATCTATCGTAACGCAGCTAGCCGTGGTGGTGGTTTGTACGTTTACACAAGCGAATTTAAATTATCTGGCGGTGATATCTATCGCAACACAGCTACCGATGGTGGTGGTGTGTACAGTGATGGCAATCTCACTTTATCTGATAAAGGCAAAATCTTTAACAACACAGCCTCTTATGGTGGTGGGGTATACAACCGCAATGACATCTTTGCTATGTCTGGAGACAGTATAGTTTCTAACAACACAGCTACAACAGACGGCGGTGGCATATACGTTGCCTCTGGTAACTTTACTATGGCAAATGGCGAAATAGCTAACAACACAGCAGCCCGAAATGGCGGTGCCATCGGAGTTTCTAATCTTGCTGGTCTTGAAAGAGTTGATATTTCTAACGGCAAATTTGTAAACAACCTTGCCTCTAGAGCATTTAATAGATCCTCTGACCATAATGACCTATACAACAAATATATCGCCAGCAGAGTTACTTGGACCCGTCCTTTCACCCAAGGCTACAACAACTTTGACATTTACTACATTTGGGGCCCAGAAATTACTGTAGGCGAACCAACGCCTACTCCCAGCCCCACTCCAACTGCAACTCCTGACCCAACAACAACTCCTCGCCCCCCTACCCCTACAGTACCACCCACTGAGAAGGAAGGGTTTGACTGGCGCATTGTTGTTGTGTTAGCTTTAATCGTGATTGTTATTGTTGCGGTCTTGGTCTTCTACCTTCCAAGAAGAGAGGCAAAACAAATCGAAGAAAACCTAAACGATTTCACAGTTGTCTAACCTGTGCATATCACCCACATTTTTTGTGGGCTAAATTTTTTATTTTACCTATGACAAAACTAAAACATTATTTAATTTGTTTGTTTGTTTGAATATGTCGCTGATTTTTATTGTTATTGTTATCATTATGATTAGGATGGAGTTATTATGGTGTTAGTTGCAGGTGTTGATGAGGCCGGACGGGGCTGTATTATTGGTCCGTTAGTGGTTGCAGGTGTTGTGGTATTAAAAGAAACGTTACCTGACCTTGTTGCTCTTAATGTTAAAGACTCAAAACTTTTAACCCAAAAAAAACGAAACAAACTTTTCACAGAAATCACTAACATAACCCAAACCTTCAAAATAACAAAGATACCTCCCTTTGAAATAGATAAAGCTGTTAACTGCCAAATACCCCTCCACAAACTCAACCGTTTAGAAGCCAAAACCATGGCTCAAGTAATAGAACACCTCCATCCAGACGAAGTATATGTTGACGCCGCCGACATCCTAGAAGAACGCTTCGCAACACACATAACCGAACACCTCACTTTTAAACCAAAAATTATTTCCCGACACAAAGCTGACCAACTCTACCCAATTGTTTCTGCTGCATCTATAATTGCGAAAGTAGAACGCGACCAAGAAATTGAAAATTTAAAAACTGAATTTGGCGATTTTGGCAGCGGCTACCTACATGACAAAAAAACCCAAACCTTTCTTACTGAATGGTTAAAAAACAACAAAGACTACCCCCCATGTGTTCGAAAATCTTGGAAACCAGCCAAAAAAGCCCTAAGCGAACGTGACACCACCCAGCAGAAACTATTTTAAACCAACTTGGCTTATCTATGAAAACTGTAAGTGATTCTACATGACCACTTTCACTTTAATAATTTATGATGCTCCCATGGCAAAAGAACGAGCATTAACCGCTTTAAGGTTTGCTTGGACTGCTGACCTTGAAGGACACAAAATTCAAATTTGGCTATTTGAAAATGGTGTATACTTGGCAAAGAAAAATCAAAACCCTCCTCAAGGTTTAACCAATCATGGTCAAATGCTTGAAGATTTAATAAAAACAGGTGTTGAAGTAAAAGCCTGTGTTGTCTGCGCTCAAGCGCGTGGAGTGACTTCTGCAGAGTTACTTGATGGTGTAAAGCTTGCAACAATTCACGAACTAATAGAGTGGACCGCCAACAGCGCTAAAGTAATTACTTTTTAAGGTTGGTTTGGCTTTGAGTGTTGAAAAATTAGATGTTAAAGGTAAAATGTGTCCCCTGCCTGTGGCATTAACTAAGCGTAAACTTGCCCAAATGCAACCTAGCCAATTATTAGAAATTGTAGGTGAGGGCGAGTTAGAATTTGACAACCTCCAACGATGGCTAAAAAACAATAACTATGAAATTGTTGAAACATCAAAAAACAATAACGAATTTAAAATATTAGTAACAGCAACAACACACTAATCGATTGGTTGGTTGGTTTGTTGTTGGGTTTTTGTAATAGTCTATTTTAAATGGAAGAAGAGTGTTGGTTAATGTTTTGTCTGTATGTAAGTACCTTTTTATTTTTCTTTTTTATCCTCTTTTTTAGGTGAGCCATTGAGTTATAGGTTAACTAAGGTTGTTCCTGTGCATGGTTGCAGTTGCAAGCTTCCTCAATATCAATTAGAAACTTTGATAGATAAAGCTGGGTTTACTCAAAATTACAGTAAAGACGTGTTAGCAGGTGCCTGGGAGAACAGCAGTGTAGTTAAAATTGCTGACAACTTGGCAGTTCTAAACACTCTTGACTTCTTTACACCCCTAGTTGATGAGCCTGAGATACAAGGCAGAATTGCCGGCAGTAACGTTACAAGTGACATTTACGCTTTAGGCATAACAAACATTACCAGTTTACTTACTATCATGGCTTACCCTGAAAACATGCCTGACGAACTTGCCGTTGGTATGCTTAAAGGCTTAAGCGATTTTTGCCGTGAAATGAACATACCCCTAGTAGGGGGTCACACCATACGCAACCCCTGGCCAATAATTGGCGGCGCAGCAACAGGTATAGGAAACATGGACCAAATAATCTACACCCGAGGCGCACAACCAGACGACCGCCTGTTTCTAACAAAACCCTTAGGAGTAGCTGCAGCCATGGCCGCCTACCGCCTACAAAAAGAAGAGGAAGGCCAAGAACTACTCTCCAACATCCCCTCCCCCATAGTTGAAAAAGCAATAACACTCGCCATAAACGGTATGATAACCTCAAACAAATCCGCTGCAAAAGTTATGCAAAAAATACCCATACACGCCGCAACCGACATCACAGGCTTTGGACTAAAAGGGCACCTAACAAACATGGCAAAACTAGGCAACGTTGACATAGTAATCAACAACCTATACGTAATCCCCGGCACCCCTGAATTATCTGAACTCTTCGGCTACCCCCTCCTAACAGGAGAAGCAAAAGAAACCGCAGGCGGCATCTTAATGGCTGTCTCCAAAGAAAACACTGATGACCTGCAAAACGAACTTGACAAACAAAAAGTACCCTACTGCGAAATAGGCTACACTACCAAAGGCCAAGGACAAGTAACCGTAACAAAAAACCCAAAAATAACCCAAACAGAAACCTAACAAACTCTTTTATCAACACCTCAACCCCTTAAAGCTTAAAACTTTTTATTCCAAAGCTACAATGCTAAAAACTGCTATTTATGAAAACTCTACTAAATTTTAACAAATAAAGAAGATTTTTATTTACCTCCAACAAAACAATAATTATGAACTCTGCAGACAAATTTTTGACATTAGTATTTGTCTTTTTGTTACTGACAACAAGTGTATTTGTATTGTCAGTTACACCTGCAACTGTACAGGCAGCACCTAAACCCTCTGTGCCACAGTTCAGCATAAAATTCATTGATAACTCGTATGATGTGCCGGCCTCTACTACAACTATTATTGATCCATACACTGGAAAAGAATCCACAGCAACCCAACGCGGTTACCGCGTAGATAATCGGTCAATAGCGGTTACGATAAAAAATCAGCCCTTTACACCTTACACTGATGAAAACGGTAATAAGAATTATTTGTATTACAGAGTTGAAGTTAAGGGTCATTTTGGTGAAGACTGGTGGGCTTTTGGTTCAGCGTATATTGCTCAGTCAAGTTCTGAGTATACTGTTGTGTTGCAAGGTGTAACGTATGCTGCTGGGTCTCAATTGGATTTTAGAGTTATAGCAGTCATTTGTATATTGGGTGATGCAATACGTGACACTGGTAGCCTAGCATACCATCTTTGGGGGGTAACCTCGCCTTATATAGAAAGTGAGGTGTCCCGTAACTTGAGCGGTGTTCAAGTATTCACTATGCCAGGTGGGTCTTCAACGTTACCCCCTTCACAAACAACAACCCCATCCACACAATCTATTACGTCTGATAATAATGGTGATAACCAATCACAACAAGAGCCGTTACAATTGCCTATTTTTATGATCAATCCCCTCTTTTTGTTGATGGTTGGGTTTCTTTTTGTAGGTATAGTTGTGGCTTTGGTGTTGGTGTTTCTTAGACGGCATTTAAAAACTTTTGAGTTTAGCAATAATTTTCCACAATCTAACATTTGTACTACGTGTCATGTTTTGTGATACCGGTCTATTTGTTGTAGGCTAGTTGGTTTGATGTTTTCTTTTCTCTTTTTTTGTTGAGGGGGTGTTGTTGTTTTGTACCAAAAGTGTTATAACGTAGCCGTACTATTAGTTTGGTGTTAATAATAATTGAGTAACGTCTCTTGTGAGATAGTTTATTTGATTACTAACTAACTCATCAAAATAAAACTTACAAATATCTTAAACAAGGAAAAGTGCATATTTATGGGTGCTTCCCAAACATTTACGATAAAGTATGTCATACATGCTAGATTCGAAATTGACGGTGTCGTCGAGAAACCTGATGTAATAGGTGCAGTTTTTGGTCAAACTGAAGGTCTTTTTGGTTCAGAACTTGATCTTCGTGAATTGCAAAAAACTGGACGTATTGGCAGAATTGAAATTGATCTTCACTCTAAAAACGACCGAACAACAGGTTCAATTACCATACCTACCAGCTTAGATCGTGTTTCTACCGCCCTCATCACCGCAAGTGTTGAGAGCATAAATCGCATAGGCCCCTGCAGTGCTAAAGTAATACTTGACAAAATTGAAGACATTCGTGAAGCAAGACGAAAAGTCATAATCGACCGCGCCAAAGAAATCCTCCACAAATGGAACATAGAATCCATGCCAAGTGTCGATGAAGTCTACAAAGAAATCAGCGACACCATAAAAGTCGGCAAAGTCGAAAAATACGGCCCCGAAGACCTCCCCGCAGGACCAACCCTTGAAAACGCCCGCGAAATCATCATAGTCGAAGGACGCGCAGACATCATAAACCTAATGCGCTGCGGCTTAACCAACACTGTAGCCCTAGAAGGCGCAAAAGTCCCCGACACCATAAAACGCTTAACCAAAGAACGCGAAGCAACCGCCCTTCTAGATGGCGACAGAGGCGGCGACTTAATCCTAAAAGAACTCCTACAAGTAACCAACGTCAAATACATCGGCCGCGCCCCAAGAGGCAAAGAAATCGAAGAATGCAACTGCAAAGAAATCACCGAAGCTATAGAAAACCGCATACCCGTATCCGAAATCGCCAAACAACAACAGCAACAAAACACAACAACCCAACAACCCCAACCATCACAATCTCAACAACAACAACCACCACACAGAAAACAACCAACCCAACAACAAACCCAACTAGAACGAACCCCTCCACCACCCGAACGCACACCCCAACGACCACCTAAACCCCAAATTCCAGAACAAATCAAAGAAACTGTCAAATCTCTACAAGGCACCCTCGAAGCAGTGCTACTAAACGATAAACTTGAACAAATAGAACGCCTACCTGTAAGCCAACTAGCAGAAAAACTCCAACAAATCGAAACCGTTAACACCGTAATCTTTGACGGCATCATCACACAACGCATCGTTGACATCGCTGCCAACAAAACCATAAAACAAATTGTTGCCTCCAGAATCTCTGAAGCAGTCAAACCCGCAACAAACGTCGAACTCATAACCTTCCAAGAAACCCTCCGATAAACACCCCATTTAACCCAATTTTTACTTTTATTTTTATTTTAGTTGCTTTAGTTATATGTAGCGATGAGGCTTAGTGAAGTAGTAGTTATAGACCTAAAAACGGAAGGTTTAATTCTGTAACTATACTTATTGAAACTTTGAAAGTAGGCTGTGAGGACTTTCGTGATGCGGCGCATTTTATTATGGTGTGAGGCGGTATGGTTATGAAAAAATATGTAATTGAAGATGCAAAGAGATGTTTGCAATGTGAAACTCCTTTATGCAGTAAGGGGTGTCCTATTCATACTCCTATAAAAGAAGCTATTGCATTGTTTCTTGAAAGTAACTTGTTGGAAGCAGGCAAGTTGCTCTTTGAGAATAATCCTCTTTCTTTAGTGTGCAGTTATGTTTGTCCTCAGGAAAACAAATGTGAAAAACACTGTATAATGGGAAAAAGAGGTACTCCTGTTGTAATAAGTGCCATTGAGCAATACATCTCGGATTACTATCTGTACAATTACAAGCCTGTGCGTTCCCTTCGAGACCGTGGGAAAGTGGCGATTCTTGGGTCAGGACCGGCTGGTATGACTATTGCGTTTTTGCTTGCAAAAAAGAATTATGATGTAACAATTTTTGAGAGGCATGATCAAGTTGGCGGGATTTTGCGTTATGGTATACCTGAGTTTCGCTTGCCAAAAAGAATTGTAGATCAGTTGATGAACTCTCTAATTGAAAATGGTGTAAAGATTCGTCCCAACACTTCTATTGGATCAAATTTGACTGTGGATGATCTATTTCGTGATGGGTTTCTTGCCATTTTTATGGGTACCGGTGTGTGGCAACCTCGTAAGTTGAACATTAAAGGTGAAAGTTTGGGGCACGTCCATTTTGCTATTGAGTATCTAAAAAATCCCTCTGTCTATCGGTTGGGAAAATCACTAATAATTATTGGCGCGGGTAATGTTGCTTTGGATGTTGCACGCACCGCTTTTAGACATGGTTGTGAAGAGGTGCTGATTGTTTATTATAAAGATCGAGATGCTATGAACGTGTCTGCACATGAGCTTCAATATGCTGAAATTGATGGGGTACGGCTTGAATTAAACAAGTTAGCTGTAGAGATTGTGGATGAAGGTGTAGTGTTTGCTGATTCTGAAGTTTATGTCGATGAAAATGAACGTAAGAGGGTAAGGCCTATTCTTGGCACAGAAAAACTCTATCAATCCGATTCAGTTATTATTGCAGTAAGCCAAGGACCTCGCACGATTGTTATTTCATCCACTACAGGAATTAACATGGGTGGGAACGGTTTAGTAGTAGTTGACGGGTTTGGTCATACAAGCCGTGAGGGAGTTTTTGCTGGTGGAGATGTTGTGACAGGCGCTAGAACAGTGGTTGAAGCAGTTGTTGCCTCCCGCAAAATTGCCGAAACCATTGATAACTATATCACCAAAAAAACATCACTTAACAATAATGATGATGATACTAATAGTGGGTGTGACACAAAATAACCTGATCTTTAGTAGCCTAATTTCTCAGAAAAATATGTTAGGTGGTGAAAATATTTGAATAATGTGAAATTTTGGAAAAACTGTCCAAATGATTTTTATAAAAAACAAATTAAATTTATGTGTAATTCAAACAGTTATGTGTGGATATTATTTACCAATCAGACAGATTTAACGATTTCAAAATTCGCTATATTGCAAAGAGTAATGCAAGTTTGTGTATAATTTTATCGGGATTTTAGAAAATAACTTGTATAATTTGTTATAGGTCACACAATGTTATTGTGGGTAACACCTTGAAAAAAAAAAAACAAAATCATTCAAACTAAAATAATGAAACATTTGCCAGTCATAAAATTACAAACAATACTTTTTTATTACACCGTCACTATATTGAACCAGTGATATATCTGTCAATTAAGGATGATGTGTCTATATGGCTGTAAATGTTAAATCTAAACCTGCTCTAAACTGCCTTTTTGGTAAAAAAACTCTAGTTTTTGTTTCATTGCTGTTTATGCTGGTTCTTGTTTCTTCCCCTTTTGTCTTTGGGACTAATGACTGGATAGTGATTAATGTTGATGTTTGCGATGAAGTTGAGCTTAGAGAGGCTATTAGTACTGCTCCGGGTAATGCGTGGCATATGATTGGTGTTGGGCAGGATATTGTATTGAAAGAGTCGCTTGTAATTCCCAAGGGTAAAATGATTGGATTGGTGGGTGATGGTCGTTTGGTTGGGGGTGATGGGGTGGATACTATTATTGTTAAACGTGGGGGTGAGTTGCAGCTTTGGGGTGTTGTTGTAACTCATGTAGAGGGTGGTGGTGGTCGTGGGGTGTATGTTGAGCGTGGTGGCATATTTTCTCTATGTAGTGGTACAATTTCGGGTAATAGTGCTGATAAGGGTGGGGGTGTGTATAATAAAGGATCTTTTACCATGTGGGGTGGTATAGTTGATACGCACTGTGTAATTTCGGGTAATACTGCTACGCAGGGTGGGGGTGTGTATAATGAGGGCACTTTTATTATGAATAATAACGGTGGGATTTATGATAATAGGTGCATGGATGCAGGAAACTCTGTGGGTCTGGGTGGGGGTGTGTATAATAAGGGCACTTTCACTATGAACGATGGTTATATCAGTAGTAATGTGGCCTCTAAGGGTGGGGGTGTGTATAACAAGGGGACTTTTGCTATGTCAGGTAGAATTCACGGTAATGTGGCCACTTCTAAGGGTGGGGGTGTGTATAATGAGGGTTCTTTTGATGTGAAGGGTGATGTCCGCTACGGTGATGCCACTTTTGCTGTGTATGGGTCTATCAGTTACAATGTAGTTGGTACTGAGGGTGGTGGCGTGTATGGTAATAGGCTGTTTGATGTGTATGGTGATTGGGCTATTAATTCAAATGAGGCTGCAGGCAGTGATAGTGATCGTGATGTGTTTATTGATAAAAATGTCTGGCAATTTTATCTTTTAACTATTATTTTTGTGGTATTGTTTGTTGTTGGTGGTTTGTTTTTTTATCGTTTAAGAAGACAGAAGCAGTTGTCAGCAAAGGGTGTAGTTGATTCTAAAGTGGTTAGCGGTTTTTCACTAACTTCTAAACGACCTAAAAAACTAGACTACAACAAGAGGGCACAACATTACCCGCTCTTTTCTACATTAACTCAAAAATTGTTTTTGAAAAAAATGGTAACAATGAAATGTTTAAACAAAATGTATGAGGTACATGAAAAATGATATCTAACAATACAACCAATAATTTGTTAAATAAAACAAGACACATTTGTATGACTATAGCAGTTAAATCAAAGTCTGATTTAGATCATCTTGTTAGTAAAAAGGCCCTGTGCATTATTTCTTTATTCTTTATTGCCGCACTATTTTCCTCCTCCCTTATCCCTGACGCTAACGGATGGTTGGCACCTCCATCGGTTATTGTTAAAAATGAGGCTGAACTTAGAGACGCCATCAACACGTCAAATGGGTGGATTGGTCTGGGAAATGATATTGTATTGAAAGAATCCCTTGAAATTTCGGATGGTAAACGCATTGCGTTGGCAGGATCGGGAGGAGGTTACCAGCGTTTAATTGGGGCTAAAGGTTTGGATACAATTATTGTAAAGTCTGGTGGGGAGTTAACCCTTCAGTATGGTGTTGTTGTAACTCATGCAAAAGGTGCTAGTGGACGTGGAGTGTATGTTGAAAATGGTGGCACACTTACATTATATAATTGTGAAATTTCTGGCAACACGGCTACGGAGGGTGGGGGCGTATATAATGCCGGTGTTTTTAACATAGGGTCAGATGGGCGGATTGAGGATAGAATGGCTGATGTTGGGGTAATTTGTGGTAATACCGCTACACAAGGTGGAGGGGTGTATAATGTGGGTTATTTTGCGTTGTACAATAAGGGTGTAATTCGTGAAAATAAATGTGTAGACACAAAAACCTCTATGGGTGAGGGTGGAGGTGTGTACAATACAGGCAATTTCACTATGAAAAATGATGTAGGCAACTCCTACTTCTATACGCTCCCAAAAAATGATGCGGGTGTTTCCTACTACAACGTGGCGTCAAGTGGCATCTCTTACAATATGGCTACAACTGGTGGTGGCGTGTATAATGTTGGCAATTTCAACATGAACCATGGAGAGATCATCTACAATACTGCTACAGAGGGCGGGGGAGTGTACAATAATGGCGATTTCAACATAAACAATTTTGGTTACACCAATTCTATTGGTGATAATACAGCTGTTAAGGGTGGAGGTGTGTATAATGTTGGCAATTTCAACATGAATGATGGTGGTTGGATTCGCGCAAATAAATGTGTAGACACAAAAAACTCTCTTGGTGTGGGTGGGGGTGTATATAATAGTGGTAATTTCAATATGAAAGCGGACAATATTCGTTACAATGCAGCCACTAATGGCGGAGGTGTGTATAATGTTGGTACTTTCTCTACAGCTGGTACCATCTGCGAAAATATTGCTATGAAGAGAGGTGGCGGTGTGTATACTGTGGATAATGTTGGCACTTTTGATATAACCAATACACGCACTGCATTTATTGAAATGAATGTAGCTGCAAGTGGTGATGGTGATAACGTGTTTACCGGTATCGATGAAGTATTTAACGAAAACAGTGACAACGGTATTGAGTTTTTTTATCTTTTAACAATAATCATTATCGTTGTGATTGCTGCTATTGTAATGGTTATTGGTTTGCTTATCTATCGTTCAAAGCGTCAAAAACAGTTAATGACAAAGGATTTGGTTGATTCTAATGATGATGGAGCTGTGTAATCTTGGGGGTTTCTAGTTTACAGGGGTCTAAAAATTCTGTAAACAATGTATGTAACGTAAATGGAAAAATCAAGCGGAGTGTATGTATATGAATGTAAATGTTAAATCTCTCTCTAAACACGGTATAGGTTGTTTTTTTGGTAAAAAATTTTTGATGATTGTTTCTTTACTATTTATGTTAACCCTTTTTTCTTCCCTAGTTGTTTCTGGGGTTAATGGTTATTTTTTTACTGATGAGCCTCCTGTTGTGGTTGAAACTGAGGCTGAACTTGTAACTGCTATTAATACGTCTCCAGATGAGGAATATACCATTGTTATTTCAAAAGATATTATGTTGGAAAAATCCCTTGAAATTCCTGATGGTAAACGAATTATCTTGATAGGAAATGTTTCGGATATTTGTTTGGTTGGGACTGATGGTTTTGATACTATTATTGTAAAGTCTGGGGGATATTTGCGTATGGTAGGTTATATTGTTGTTACTCATGCCAAGGGTGATACAGGCAGGGGGATATATGTTGAGCGTGGCGGCACCTGTATTCTACAGAGCACTACAGTTTCAGGTAACCGTGCTGATAATGGTGGTGGAGTGTATAATGAGGGCACTTTTGAATTACGACAGGCTGACGATTCTCTAGGTTTGATTGCTAACAATGTTGCTACTTTGGGTGGAGGCGTATACAATAAGGGTACATTTAGGGTGTTTGGGGGCTGTATCAAAGATAATGTTGCTACTTTAGGAGGCGGCGTATACAACGCTAAACGCAGTCTTTTTGATATGACCCGTAGTGAGATTACTTTTAACAAAGCCACTGATAAGGGTGGTGGAGTGTATAACTTGGGTGTATTGGATATGAAGAGTGGTTGTATCGACCGCAATTCTGCTGATAAGGGTGGTGGAGTGTATAACTTGGGTACATTTAATATGGCTAAGAGTTATGGTCTTTATGATCGCATGATGCCAAGAGGATGCTCTATTGGTTTTAATACGGCTACTTTGGCTGGTGGCGTGTATAATGCTGGCACTTTTGACATGCCTGAGGGTGCGCCTATTTATAGCAATACCGCCCTAAGTGGCGAGAGTGTTAATGTAGTTAATGAGACTTTAGGTGAATGGCAACTTTATCTTTTAGTTATTACTGTTGCTCTTGTTGGTATTGTTGCCGGTTTGTTCTTTTACCGCTCAAAAAGACAAAAGCAGTTAATAGTAAAGAATGGTTTGGGTGGTGTTGATGAGGGGGTTTAAGTTTAGTTTGCTTTATTTTTTTAGCAGGAAGACTTTACCCTTTGTTATTTCTTTACTCTTTATAATAACCCTATTTTCATCGTCACTTGTCTCTGGATTTTATATTTCACAAAGAGATATTGATGTTTATAGCGAGGTCGAACTTAGAGAGGCTATTAATGCTGCACCAGATAACAAGTATTATGAGATTGTTTTGAAAAACGAGCTTACATTAAAAACGCCCCTTGAAATCCCTAAGGGTAAACAAATTGGATTGTTAGATGGACGTTTGGTTGGGGGTAATGGGGTGGATACTATTATCGTTAAGAGTGGGGGTGAGTTGCATCTTTGGGGTGTTGTTGTAACTCATGCAAAGGGTACTAGCGGTCGTGGAGTATATGTTGAGAGCGGTGGTATATTTACACTATTTTTTGGCGAAATTTATGGCAACAGTGCTACAAAGGGTGGAGGGGTATACAATGAGGGCACTTTCACGCTATATGGTAAAGAGTCCATAGCTTGCTTTGGAGATTGCATAATTTCAGATAACAAAGCTGATTATGGTGGAGGAGTGTACAACGTCGGCAGTTTCATTACATATAGCGGTGAAATTTCCAACAATACTGCTATTGAGGGCCAAGCTGTATACAACATTGGCACTTTTGACAGATCTGATAGAACGCTAATTTACTCAACCGCAGTCACAAGTGGTGAGAGCGCTGATGTGTTTATCAAACCTACGAGCGGTAGGTCATTTTATCTTCTGCCTATAGCTGGAACAGTTGCAGTTGTTAGTCTTATTGGCGCAAGTTTGTTTTTTTATCGTTCAAAAACTCGCAAACCGTTGATAGCGAAAAGTTTGGGTGGTGTTGATGAGGGGGTTTAAGTTTAGTTTGCTTTATTTTTTTAGCAAAAAGACTTTACCATTTATTGTTTCTTTACTTTTTATAATAACCCTACTTTTCGTTCCTTTCATCTCTGAGGTTAATGAGTGGATAGGTTGGGATGTTGAGGTTAAAAATGAGGCTGAACTTAGAGAGGCTATTAGTGTAGCTCTAGATAACACGGAATATGTAATTGGTCTTAGTAAGGACATTACTCTTGAAAAGTCCCTTGATATACCTGTTGGTAAGAGTATTGTGTTGGTGGGTGTGGGGGATGTTGTTTGGAGGCTTGTGGGTGCAAATAATCAAAATACAATTAGTGTTTTTGGTTTGTTGACAATTGATGGTATATGTGTAACTCATGTGGAAGGTGATAGTGGTCGGGGGGTGTATGTTGGGAATGGCGGTACTTTTACTATGTTGGGTGGTGTGATTTCCGGCAACAATATTGATGATGCGGGTGGTGGTGTGTGTATTAATGAGAGTGTTTTTGTTATGCTTGGTGGTGAGATTACAGGTAACACCGCTACAACTGGTGGTGGCATGTACAGCACAAATAGTTCTATAGAGCGGCGTGGCGGAACGATTTGGGGCAACAACGCAACAAGAGCCACCAGCTCTTATAATGATGTAGCCCAAGTAGAAGTTGGTAAACGTCCTTCTGATCTCCATCGTTCTGATGAGGTTGATGAGTCGCCTTATTTTTTGTTTGGCATAGTTGCTGTCATAGTTGTGGTTGTGATTGTTTTGCTTTTTTATCGTTCAAAAATGCGAAAGCGATCAATCGTGAAGAGTTTGAGTGATTCTAATGAGGGGGTAGAAATTTAGTTTGGTTTGTTTTTTTAGCAAAAAGTCTTTGTTGTTTATTTCTTTACTCTTTATGTCAACAATACTTTTCACTCCACATATTATGGAGGTCAGTGGCATGTGGATGAATGTAACATCAAGTGTTACTGTTGGAACGGGGGTTGAACTTGTAGAGGCTGTTAATGCAGCTCCAGTTAATGAAAGACATACAATTGCTATTTCAAAAGATATTGTATTGGAAAAAACCCTTGAAATCCCTGAAGGTAAGGACATTCTTATGATATGGTATGGTAGCCGTGATTTTTATTTGATTGGAGCTAATGGCATGGATACCATAATTGTTAAAAGTGGTGGCATGTTGACGCTTGCAGGGACTCTTGTTGTAACTCATGCAGAGGGCGATAGTGGCAGGGGGGTGTATGTTGAGCGTGATGGCGAATTTAATATATCTGGTGCTATAATTTCGGGTAATAGTGCTGATAGGGGTGGGGGTGTGTATAATGAGGGTACTTTTAACTTGATGGGTGATTCGGATCGGGGTGGTTTAGTTGGTAATAATACTGCTAATTTAGGTGGGGGGGTGTATAATGAGGGTACTTTTAGTATGAGTTGGGGTAAGGTTGAGTATAATAATGCTACAGACTCGGAAACGTCTGTTGGTATGGGTGGTGGGGTGTATAACAAGGGCACACTCATCTCAAACTCAAATAGCTATACTTGGGGGGATACTATTTGTTTTAATGTGGCTACTTTGGGTGGGGGTGTGTATAACACGGGCACTATTGAGATGTCTGGTGGGCAGATTTCTGGAAATACTGCGTTAAGTGGTGAGGGTAATAATGTGTTTAACGAAGAGGTTGTAAGTGGTAGAGGACAGTTTTATCTTTTAGTCATTATTGGGGTGGTTGCTGTTGTGGCTGTTTTTGGTGGTTTGTTTTTTTATTTTTTAAAAATGCGGAAACGTTTTGTAGTGAAGAGTTTGGGTGGTTCTAATGAGGGGATCTAAGTTTAGTTTGGTTTGTTTTTTTAGCAAAAAGTCTTTGTTGTTAATTTCTTTACTCTTTATGACAACAATATTCGTCTTTTTTACAATTCCCCCAACCAATGGGGTGGTGGCAGATATTGATATTTATGTGTATAGTGAGGCTGAGCTTAGAGATGCCATTAATGTGGCTCCAAATAACAAAGTGTATCGTATTGTTATTTTGGAGGATATAGTGTTGAAAAAACCTCTTGAAATTTCAGATAATAAAAACATTGAGTTGTGGTCTGGTTATAGTTTGGTTGGAGGTGATGGGGTGGATACTATTATTGTTAAGAGTGGTGGAAGGTTGGGGCTTCGGGGTGGTAGTTTTATTGTGACTCATGCAGAGGGTGCTAGTGGCAGGGGGGTGTATGTTGAGCGTGGTGGTGAATTTCATTTATATGGGGGTGTAATTTCGGGCAATAGTGCTGTTAAGGGTGGAGGGGTGTATAATGAGGGTGTTTTTACGTTATGGTGGCAGCTGAATGCTGAAGATGGTAACGTTTTGAATAATGTTGCTACTTTGGGTGGTGGGGTGTATAATGTGGGTAATTTTACGATGTATGGTGGTTGGATTCGTAGGAATAGTTGTGTAGATACAGGAATAGTTGCGGGTGTTGGTGGGGGTGTGTATAATGTGGGTACTTTCATTATGGAGGCGGGTTGTATTGACGCCAATATTGCTGTTAAGGGTGGTGGGGTGTATAATGTGGGCACTTTTGATTATGATGAGGTGCGTGTGGGGATTTCTTCGAATGTTGCTTTAAGTGGTGAGGGTCATGACGTATTTGTCGGGGAAGAAGACGTGTTTGTTGAACCTATGGATGGTGGTGGGCAGTCTTATCTTTTGCCTATTGTAGGAGCGGTTGCTATTGCTGTTGTTGTGTGTGGTTTGTTTTTTTATCGTTCAAAGAGACAAAAGCGATCTGTGGTGAAGGGGTTGGGCGATTCTGTCGGGGAGGTTAAAGTTTAAGTTGCGTTGCCTTTTAATAAAAAAGACTTCACTGTTTATTTCTTTACTTCTTATGATAGTACTATTTTTTTCTACGTTTGCTTTAGTGTTTAGCGAGAGTTCTTTTTTTGTACAAGGAACCAAAACACCTGACAAATTAGTTAAAAACGAATCTGAACTTATAAACGCCCTCAGTGTTGCGCCTTCAGATAAAACGGTATATGTTATTGGCCTTAGTGCTGACATTGTTCTTAAAAAGTCGCTTGAAATTCCTGCTGACAAAAACATTGTGTTGGTAAGTGTGGGTGATGGTGTTTGGAAACTTGTGGGTCCAAACAAACAAAACACCATCAACGTTAATGGCTTGCTAACTCTTGATGGTGTAGGTGTAACTCATGTGGAAGGTGATGTGGGTGGAGGAGTGTATGTTGATGAGGGTGGTGTACTTACTTTTTTGAGTGGGAAAATTTATGGTAACACAGACACGGATGATGTTTATGGTGTTGCTTGTGGTGGGGGTGTGTATGTTGGTAGTGGGGGTGTTTTTGTTATGTCGGGCGGCGAGATTGTTAACAATAAAGCTAATAGAATGGGTGGAGGTGTATATAATGCAGGGTCTTTTAGTATGTCGGGTGGAGAGATTTCCGGCAATAACGCTTATCGTGGGGGTGGAGTGTACAACCAGTTTTATGGCGTTTTTGTGATGTCGGGTGGAATAATTGCCAATAACACCGCTGATTTTGGGGGTGGAGTGGACAACAGTGGGGGGTATGAGAGGGGTGTTACTTTTACTATGACTGGCGGTAAAATTACGGGTAATGTAGCTAAAGATCGTGGAGGTGGTTTGGTCTATATGAAGGGTTCTTTTAAATGGTCGGATGGAAGGATTTCGGGTAATACTGCAAGCTTTAAAAATAATGATGTAAGTAGGGCCGAGTTTTGTATTGATACTATACCTCCAAGTAGGGATGGTTTTTTTATGGACAGTGGGGTTTGGTTAGGGAAAATAAAAAACAATCTGTTTTTACCTATCGTAGTAACTGTTGTTAGCCTTATTGTTATTGTGGTTGGTTTGTTTTTTTATCGCTCAAAGAAATTAAATCAGTTAACAACAAAAAGTATAGTTGATTCTACTGTGCAGTATAGGTTTTCCACTGTTTCCTATTGATCTACTCTATTTTTTAGAGTGTATTTGGCTTGTTTTTTTGTGTTACACAAGGGTGGTGGTTAGTTGCGGTTTTGTCCGTTGCCTAGTATGGTGTATTTTGTGGTTGTTAGGTTTTGTATGCTCATGGGTCCTCTTGTGTGTAGTTTTTGGGTGCTTATGCCTATTTCTGCTCCTAGTCCGAATTGGTTGCCGTCTGTGAAGCGTGTGCTGGCGTTCCAGTAGACTGCTGCTGCGTCTATTTCTTGTAGGAATTGGGTGGCTTTTGTAAAATTTTTGGTTATGATGGCTTCGCTGTGTTTTGTGCCGTACTTGTTTATGTGAGTGATAGCTTCTGTTAGGTTTTCAACAACTTTTATGCCTATTATTAGGTCTAAGTATTCGGTGTGCCAGTCTTGTTCTGTTGCAGTTTTAATTTTTTCTGGCATCATGATTTGGCAGGTTTTCTGGTCTCCTCTTATTTCTACTTTGTTTTTTTGGAGTTCTGCAACTATTTTAGGTATGTATGTTTGGGCTATTTTGTTGTGAATTAATAGTTTTTCAACAGCGTTGCAGACTCCTGGCCGTTGAATTTTGGCACTAATTATTATAGGGGTTGCCATTTCTAAGTCGGCTTCTTCGTCTATGTAGATGTGGCAGTTGCCTGTGCCGGTTTCTATAACTGGAATTTTTGCTTTTTCAATTACTGTTTTAATTAAGTCTGCACCGCCTCGGGGAACAAGTACATCAATGTATTGACGCATGCTCATTAATTCTTCAACATCTTTACGCTCAGAAGAGTTAACTACTTGAATGGCCTCTTTGGGAACATCAGTGTTTGATAAGGCCTCTTGTAAAACTTTTCCTATGATAAGATTTGACTGTAACGCATCTGAGCCTCCGCGTAGGATAACTGCGTTGCCTGCCTTTATGCAAAGGCCTGCAGCATCTGAGGTAACATTAGGCCGTGATTCATAAATTACCCCTACCACTCCTAGAGGAACACGTATTTGACTTATAATTAAACCGTTAGGACGAGTCCAACTAGACAATATGGTACCTATGGGATCTGATAAAGTGCAGACTTCTCTTAGCTCCTTTGCCATAGTCTGAATTTTTTTCTGATCTAAAGCTAAACGATCCAGAAGAGAGGCTTTTAGATTCTTAACTTTTGCAGCATTAACATCAAGACAGTTGGCAGCAAGAATCTCTTCCACATTAGCCTCTAACGCATTTGCCATTTGATGTAGCGCCGCATTTTTCTGATCAGCTGACAACTTTGCCATCTGAACAGAAGCCAATTTGGCTCTCTGACAAATCTCCACAATCATAGACATCTTTTTTTATTCTCCTTCTTCTTCTACAAGATGAATATTTCTATGCTCAATTACCTCTTTAGGTTTATCGGCTCCTAACCGCTCCAAAACCTCAACAATTTGCAATCCCTTTATCTGATTAAGCTGACTACTATTAAAATTCGGATTACCCCTAGCAAACTCTTGATTACTCTCATCTTTAAGACTAACCACCTCTCCAACATCAAAAACACCCACAACCCCAATTACACCAACCGCAAGCAAACTTGAACCTTGAAGTATTGCCTCTTTCGCACCTTGATTAACTTGAATTGAACCTTTAACAGCAGCTCCATAAGCAATCCAACGCTTTACAGCCGACAGGCGCTCTTGAGGCTTAAAATAAGTACCTACCTCCATACCAGACAAAATATCTATTATCACATTTTCTTTTCTACTGTTCGAAATTACCACAGGAATCCCGCAATGGGTGGCAATTTCAGCTGCTTTAACTTTACTTTGAATACCCCCTCTACCCCGTTTACTCTTACCTTTAAGCGAACTCTTCAACTCATCTGAAATGCTCTCAACAGTTCTTATAAGCTCAGCACCAGGCTCTGAAGGATTAACAGTGTACAAACCATCAACATCTGAGAGAATAATAACTAAATCCGCACCAATAGCTCCTGCAACAAGCACCGAGAGAATATCATTATCACTAAAATTCACTTTATACCCCTCCGCACGCCTAAGCTCAGCAACACTGGTCACATCATTTTCATTAATGATAGGCACTACACCAATTTTAAGCAACAACGTTAACACATCACAAATGTGCACATAAGACTCCCTATTGGACAAATCTTCTGCAGTAAGTAAAATCTGTGCAACCTTTAAACCATACATTGCAAACAGCTTGCGATATTTTGCCATTAACACACTTTGACCCGTAGCAGCTGCAACTTGCTGAAAAACAACATCATTAGGCTTAAGCATAATTCCAAGCTCAGCAACCCCTGCTGCAACTGCCCCCGAAGTTACCAACACAATTTTATCACCCTGCGATGTTGCTTGCGCTATCTGACAAGCAAGATTTTGCATCTCTTGCTCATCTAACTCACCTTTATCGGTGGTTATGCCACTTGTGCCAACTTTAACAACTATTAATCTTGACGGCATATCTCTCACTAACTAACTGTTACTCTGCTATTATTTTTGTTATGTGCCCTATTATATGAATAGTTGTCTTACTTAAAAATACACTAATGCAACCGACAAGCAATAGAAGGCCTTACTAAAATTCATGCATTTACACAATAAACATTAGCCTTTATACATCATTTAGTAAGAAAAATATATAAGCCTTTAAAACATCGGGATGAGACTTGGCTAGTTCATATGATCATACCGTTACAAATACTATCTCTAACTAATATGCAATTAACTCAACTTGCATTTTTACTTGCCCCAATTGCAGGCATCATAGCTATACTTACATCTTTATTACTTATGCGAAAAATTGGTAAAATGGATCCCGGATCCCCTAAAGCCCAAGAAGTAGCACAGGCCATACGTGTTGGAGCGTATGCCTTTTTAAAACGGCAGTACAAAACAATCTCAATTATTACCGCTATAATCTTTGTACTAATTGCAGCTGCCCTTGGTCTGGGAACAGCTATGGCCTTCCTAATCGGTGCAGTAGCATCCTTAGCAGCAGGCTATATTGCTATGGATAATGCTACAAAAGCCAACGTCCGTTCAGTTGCTGCAGCCAAAATAAGCGCTGACAAAGCCCTAAAAACTGCCTTTTACGGTGGAGCAACAATGGGGTTTGCCGTTGTCGGGCTCTCCCTTTTAGGAGTAACTGTACTGTTCTTACTTTACGGCGGATATACTGCAATTTTTGATCCAACAACTGTAAACCCTGCTGAAATAGGCTTGAAAGCTGCAAGCGGCATCGTAGGCATGGGTTTTGGTGCTTCTTTAATTGCCCTGTTTGCTCAACTTGGAGGCGGAATTTTTACTAAAGCAGCTGACATTGGTGCTGACATTGTCGGTAAAGTTGAGGCGGGTATACCTGAAGATGACCCACGTAATCCTGCCTGTATAGCTGATAATGTTGGAGATAATGTTGGAGATTCTGCCGGTAGAGGCGCAGATCTTTTTGAATCTGCTGTGGGTGAAAACATTGGCGGTATGGTTATTGGTGGTATTCTTAGTTTTACCACTGGCAATTTGATGTTTCTAATTTTCCCCTTAATTATTCGCGCCTTAGGCATATTTGCAACTTTAATCGGTATGCCTTTTGTAAAACTAAAGCCTTCTGAAATGAAAAATCCAATGAAGGCTCTTCGTAAAGGAGTTACTGTTACAACTATTGTATGTGCTATAATGTTCTTTATTGTTTCTCTTATCTTCTTCCCCGTTGGATGGTTCTACATCTTTGGCAGTTTAATGACTGGTCTTGTTGCAAGCGTCTTAATTGACTACATAACGGACTACTACACGGGACGCGACCGAACACCTGTTAAAAAAATTTCTCAAGCAAGCCAAACCGGTAGTGCAACAAACATCATAACCGGCATTGCTGTCGGCTTAGAAACAACTGCCCTTCCTATAATTACCCTTGTCGTAGCCTTGATTACCTCATTTGTGTTTGGTCAACAATATGCCATATTGAACGGTATTACTGTGCTTGAAGGTGGGATTTATGGTACAACTTTGGCAACTATGGGTATGCTTGCCGTAATGGGTATAGTTTTAGCTCTTGATGGATTTGGACCCATTGCTGACAATGCTGCAGGTATTGCAGAAATGGCAGGTGATCGTGGCTCTGCAGAAACCATGGAAGCTCTTGATGCCGTAGGTAACACAACAAAAGCCCTAACTAAAGGGTTTGCACTTGGCTCAGCGCTACTTGCCGCTCTCTTGCTGTTCCACACATACATAGAGGAAGTAAAGATACAAACCGGTCAAATAATTAGTATTGACATCTCAAACCCTGTAGTGCTAGTTGCAGGTTTCATTGGTGCAATGATGCCTTTCCTGTTCTCCGCTCAAGCAATTGACGCAGTTGGCAAAGCAGCAACAAAAATGGTTGATGAAGTAAGACGGCAATTCAGAGAAATCCCCGGTATACTTGATGGCACAGCAAAACCTGAATACGACAAAGCCGTAGACATCAGCACTAAAGCCGCCCTCTCAGGAATGATCATACCGGGTGTCATCGTTGTAATTGTACCCATAGTCATAGGTATCCTTATGGGTCCTGTTGCAGTTGGCGCCCTTGTCATCGGATGCACCTTAACCGCTGTTCCCTTAGCCCTATTCATGAACACTGGCGGAGGCGCATGGGACAATGCAAAGAAACACATTGAAGCAGGCAACCTTGGCGGCAAAAACAGCCCCGCACACCAAGCAGCAGTCGTCGGCGACACAGTCGGTGACCCCCTAAAAGACACCGCAGGACCCAGCTTACACGTACTCATAAAACTGTTAAGCACCCTATCAATAGTGTTCATCCCCATATTCTTTAACCTACTTGGCTTAATTTAAAATTAAGCACCCCTACTTTCTTAGGGCAAAAATTTTTCTATTTTTCAAACTTTATATGAATTTTTATCTATTTGTGCCACATTGTATTTTTACCTCCTCCACAATTTGTATTGGTCTGTTAAGAGATGAAATTTAGCTTTGAAAATTGTAGAAAAAAATTTACATCAGGGCTTTGTTAAAGTCGTGCCTGATACCCCTGATGATCTTTGGCATTTATACAATGTTGTCTATAGAGGAGATGAGGTTTATGCCTACTCTTCAAGAGCTATAAAAACTGATTCTGAAGCGTCACGTCCTAAAAGTGCTGAACGTGTTTCTGCTTTTATGGGTGTAACTGTAGAATCTGTGGGTTGGGACAAGTTTTTAGGAAAACTACGTGTTCACGGTTTAATCTGTCACGCTCCTGACATTATACCTACTGGCGCGCATCATACTATTGCTCTTGGCTTAAATCAACAATTTACTATTGTTAAAAAACAGTGGCCAAAACATCTCCTTGACCGGTTAACACAGGCAAGTGAAAGCGAAAAACCTTTGCTTATTCTTTCCATAGATGATGAAGGGTTTGCTATTGCAGAAACCAAACAGTATGGTGTGGAAATAAAAGTTGAAGAACGTATCCGTTTGCCTGGGAAGCATGAAGCGGATAAACGTGTTGAGGGAACAAAGGCTTATTTTCGTAAAGTTTTAACTAGTCTTAATCAATTTTGGATTCAAAATCATAATCCTATTGTAGTAATTGGTGCTGGATTTGTTAAAACTGACTTCGCACGTTACTTAGCTGAGGAAGCTAAGGACATCAACAAGTGTGTAGCGGACATAAAAAGTGTCAATAACGGGGGAACTTCTGGTATTTATGAAGCGCTCCGCTCAGGGGTATTGTTAAAGACTACTAATCAACTGCGTGTGGTAGAGGAAACTGGTGCCATGGAAGAAGTCATGAAACGTCTAGGCAAAGGTGAAGGCACTATAACTTATGGGTTAGTGGGTGTTGAAGAGGCAGTGCAAATGGGTGCTGTTGAAAAACTAGTTGTCGCCGACACTGCTCTACGGGATGCTGAAGAAGACCAACGCCTTAAACTTGAAACCCTCATGCGAGATGTTGAAAGACAAAACGCCAAAGTCACCGTAATAAGCACTGAGCATGAGGCAGGGTCAAAACTTTTGTCCTTGGGCGGTATAGTTGCCCTACTGCGATTTTCCATTCATTATGCTCCCAAACAAAATGACCCTCCTCTTAACTTTTAACACCCGTTATTTTTTCCGCTATTATTTTTTGGCATTCACACAACACAAAACATGTATTATCACTTAAGACATATGCAACAGTTTGTTTTGTCATGTTTTCTAACAATAGTTAGCCTGTTCTAATAGTTGGAATTATATCTATCAAACCCGTAGATACCTACAGGTAGTTGGTAACTATATGGCTGTTGACCCAAACGAGTTAGAATACGCCCTACGCGGCAAAGCATGGAAAGTCTATTGGTTTCTACTAAAAAAAGGCGAACCCGTAGGAGTACGCGAAGTCCAACGCGCTCTACACTTTAGCAGCCCTAGCGTTGCCAACCACCATCTCGAACAACTCTGCACACTTGGCTTAGTCATCAAACAAGAAGTCGGCAACCAATACGTCCTAACAGGCGAAGTCAAAATAGGCGTACTAAAACACTACATAAAACTCGGAAAACTCTTATTCCCCAGATTCTTCTTCTACGCCCTCTTCACCACAATATTCTACCTATCCTACATAACACTACTAGTAACCCAATTCAACCGCGACAACCTCTTTATCATAATATTTGGCGCCATTGTATGTGGAATCTTTTGGCATGAAGCCTACAGAATTTGGAACATGCGACCCTTCTAACAGTTAGAACAACACGTTCTGAAGCTTAGGATAATAAAATAAAACCTGCATTAACCTCTCTTAGGAGAAAACAAACATGGTTCAAAAAGAAATAAAACACAAAACTAGACTCTACACAATAGTTGCAGTGCTCTTAGCAGCAATACTTGTCAGCTCAATTTACGCCGTTACAACACCAACAGTAATGTACAGCTTAACTGGCGTTTCACCAATGAAAACCTTTACCTCCACAAACGAACTAAAAAACTATCTGTTAGTTAACGCCCAACAAGATTTCACCGCCAATAGGCTTTCAGAGGTTTCTTCAGGTAGCTCTTCTGAGGCCTCTTCGATTCAATATTGGACAAGGCCTTCGGATGTAGTGGCTTTAGGTTATTCAACAACTAACATTCAGGTTACTGGTGTTGATGAAGCAGATATCGTAAAAACTGATGGTGAGTATATTTACATTATGCGAAAACACTATGGTAACAGTGATTATGATTTAAACGGTAATCAAATTTCAAGCAGTATTCAAATTGTCAAAGCTGATTCCAAAAAACCTTCGATTGTCGGCAAAATTGATTTTACATCTGTTGAACCTGACTCTGCTTCAGAGGTTCTCACAACTTGTGTCACTGACTTTTTTGGTATGTATCTTAGTGAAAATGGTGATAAACTCGCCGTTTTAGGCAGAAATTATTACCGCTCTATTCTTAATAATGACGTTATTATGCAATCGGCTGAGCGGAGCTATGTATCATTCATTTATGTTTATGATGTTTCCAATAAGGTCGAACCAAAATTAACTAGAAATGTGACCTTAAGTAGTGATTCTACGGATCCTAATTCGCGTATGATAGGTAACTATCTTTATGCTGTGATTAGTCAACCCGTAATTGTAGATGACTCATCTGTAGTTCTCCCCCAAATTAGCACAGGCGAAATAAATAGAGAGGTCTTTCCATCAAACATTTATTATACCAAAATGCAAGACAATTATTCTTCATATAATACCTTTGTTGGTATTAACATAATGGATGATACTGAGCAACCAACGACTATGACTATTCTTATGGGCACTTCAAGTTGTATGTACGTTTCAACAAATAATATGTATGTAACATTTTCAACTGCAGGAGACACAGAAATTTACCGTGTAGCAATCAATGGTGCAAACCTGTCCTTTAAAGCACAGGGCATCGTACCTGGATATGTGCTAAACCAGTACAGCATGGATGAATACAACGATTACTTCCGTATTGCAACCACAGTATCCCCAGAGTTCTGGTTTAACAGAGGAAGCGACCACAACAACCTATATGTCTTAAACCTAAAACTTGCAGTGGTTGGTAAAGTTGAAAACTTGGCTCAAGGCGAACGCATATATTCTGCACGATTTATGGGTGATAAAGCCTATCTTGTTACCTTCAGACAGGTAGACCCCTTCTTTGTATTGGACCTTAAAGACCCAACCTCACCCAAAGTTACAGGAGAACTCAAAATTCCAGGCTACTCAAGTTACCTACACCCCTACAACGAAAACTATGTCATAGGTATAGGTAGAGAAGGTCCGCACGTCAAATTATCCTTCTTTGATGTCACTGACATGCACAATCCCACAGAAATCGCAAAATACCTCATCGGCGAAAACGACACAGTCTCCGATTCTATGATAAGACGCACACCTAAAGCTTTCCTCTTTGACCTACAAAAACAACTCTTAGTCATACCTACAACAATTATGCAGAGGAACACTCCTAACTGGGAAGGTGTATATGTCTTCCAAGTATCTCCAGAAAACGGCTTTACACTACAAAAAGACATACTTCAACGACACTACAACAATGACCAAGATTGGCGTCACCGTGTACTTCGTTCCCTATACATCGACGACACACTATACACTATCTCAAACGACAGCCTCAAACTAAGTAGTTTAAACGACTTTAACTCTATCACTCAAATTTACTTCTAACATCCCTCTTATTTTTTTAAAACGATGACTTTGCAGAATATATCTAAGGCTTCTATTGTTGTTTGAATCTTTTGGGTAATTGTGTTCTTGTTGAAGTTCAAAAAACAGTATATCTATTAAAATAGAACTTCAGTATAATGGTGGTTGTTGATGGGAAATTTATGTCTTACAGTCATGGTGATGGTTCTGCTGGTTTAACTATTCGCAAGTCAAAATTTTCGTATATAACTTTGATAGTTTTTTTGACTGCTGCAGTTGTCTGTCTTTATCTAAATTTAATTGGGGTTATTAACAGCTTGGTGTATTATGGTGCATTGTTTGGTTTGTTAGTGGTGTATGTTTTTTTAACTTTTTTAGGTAAAAATTCAAAAAAACGTTATACGTAGATGATGTGCTAAAAAAAGAGTTTTTATTTTGTTGCTGCTTTGTTAGCTTTTTTGGTGCAGGCATCGCTGCAGTATTTCTTTTTAGCGTCAAAGGTCATAAATTTTTGTTTGCATACTGGGCATTTTTTATCCAAATAGTTCACCTTGTTATTTATTGTTGATTTGGTTAAAAAAGTTTTTCTAAATGTTAAGGTAACTTGTTACCGTAAAGGGTGTGTTTGAGGTGTCTTGGTTGTTGTGTTGTTGTCTTTTTTTGAGGTGATTTAAACATGTGTCAGTTAAATGTGGTGGTTGGTGTTTTGGTGTATGTTTTTTGTTGTTCTGGTGCTGTTTTTGTTTTGCACGTTTGTTGGGGGGGGGGGGGGGGTTTTGTTTTGTGTTATCGTTTTTTTGCAATGTTTTTTTTAATTTTGTATTTAATTTTTATGGTTTGTCTTTTATTGATTGTTTAGTGTTGTGGTTGTAATGAAGTTACTTGTTTCTTTGCTAGTGGACATAATTCATTACGACAAGATAA
>Ga0123356_10000773_pt1 | contig 35415 bp, 40 predicted proteins | sample TergutEmb28metaG_2_FD_92546 | JGI IMG/M metagenome (GOLD analysis project Ga0123356, IMG submission 92546) | Embiratermes neotenicus P3 segment gut microbial communities from Petit-Saut dam, French Guiana - Emb289 P3 | ecosystem: Host-associated > Arthropoda: Insects > Digestive system > Gut ...
AGTGTCCTGGAAGCAGCACCTGAATCATCGCGTTCTGCTCAGATCCATCCCGGTCACGTCGGCTAAAGTGAGCCAAGTTTACGCGAGACTGCCGGGCTTATCGCTGGTCACTGTCGAGAACGCGAGTGCTAAGCCAATTGGGAAGCGCAATGAAGGACGTCAAGACCCAGCATCTTGCGTGCGCGGCAATACGACTCAGCCGCGGATGCCGTGCGGCTCCGCGGCACTGGTCAGTTCGTGCACGTGGCACGATCTCGTCCGAGCATGTCGTGCTCGCGCAGGTTCTGCGCCAGATGGGCGTGACTTACCATGGCTGCTTTCCTTGCTCACACCAATTCCAGGACTCCCTCGATGAACCGCAACCTTGAGGCCGATCATATGAGGTGTTCGGAAGTTCGGTTAGGGAATGGACGGCCTCAGGACCCGCGAGACCCTCGTCGTGTCAGCCACGCCCGCTAACGTGCATCCGATCTTGCTGTGGAAGATGCACGACCCCTCATAAGCAAACTTGGGAGCCCTTTCGAGATAGAGGCTGACGATTTCCGCATCACCGCGCGTTGGATCCGCCATCCAGAGGCGCGCCATTACCCGGTAATCGAGAAAGGCGTCATCACCGCCATTCTTGCAGCAGACGCCCTTGCACAGAGAGCAAGCAGTTTTGGCGACCGTAGCTGGAAAGCCAGATGGCTCCGGGCAACTTGGCGAAGCGGCCCGTCCAGCATGCCGCATCCCGTGGAGATCCTGCAGGATGCTGATCAGGTGCTCACGCAGCCGCCTGATGCGGTCTGCTGATACCCGGACAAGTCTCTTCTCGTTCCGCGGCACAATGACAGGCAGGCAGTCCTCGTCAGGCATCTCGCTCCCATACGCGTATTTTCCCAGACGGTAGCCGGAATTTCCGAACGCGCGCTATTTCATCGGAGAGGTGCTGCTACGTGAGAGAGCTACGGCGGCAGGTCGGGACGGCACATCGTATCAACGTGTCCATCGGCGGCGAACGGGCTTCAGATACTCTGGCTCGACATACACCCCAATTTTGCTCAAGCCCAACAACACCAGGGAGCGAAGATTGTGCTGCTGATCCTGACGCAAGCGTTCCTGAATCCGTCGCATTACCACCGGCGGGAACGCGATCGTCGTCGCGATGGGCTTTTGCTGCGTTTCGGCCTCCGGTGGCTCGGCCGGCTCCGGTCCGGCAGCGGGAGCCTTCGGCGGCTGGTTACTGGATTTAGCCAAACTCCTTCTCCTTCCGGGCCTTCACGAGGCAAAAACCGGACGCGGCTTTTTGCCATCCCGCGCCAATCTCTTTAGCGGCCGCGGCGCGGCTCATTTAATTGTCTTGCGGTCCGGGATCCCCGTCCTGCGTCGAACGAGGACTGATCGGCATGCTGCGTGATCTGGCGCAACGTGTTGGTGCTGGCTGGCGGGCTGTTTGTGCCTACCAGCTTCACGACGCCCTTCGCATAACGCCGGCGGGTTTTGCGCGAGATATTCGCGGAGGAGGGCTCACTGGCTTTCCGCCGATCCCACGACACGCGCAGGCTGCCTTGTGGGTGCATGTCAAACTACGCGACCGGCCGGATCCCGCCCGCCACAAACGCCGATATGACACGTCTTCCCGACCCTGTTCTGACGCGCCCCCACAACAACCTTCGGGACACCCACCGTGGTCGTCCTCTCTGGTCATTGTGCCACACTCATAAACAGTCAGACAACTACAAGCTTGCACTGTTATTAAGTGACTCCCGTTGGCCCTTATGGGGAGTCGGGCAGTTCCTCGAAGTCGGTCAGAAGCCCCTCATCGGGCGGCTCGATCTTGTCTGGCGGCTCGATCTTGGGAGCGCGAGGCCTAAATCGGCCGTACGCGCCGATCCAAAACCTCACCGCGGCCGGGTCCTGACTTCGCCGCCTCGAAACCGGCATTCGCCGCGCCGCGGCCGCTTGCGTGCTCGCGACCTCGCTGGTGAACGCTCGAAGGCTGGTCACGGCCGCAGCATAGTCGCGGGCCGCCGCCTGCACGACGCCCCCGGCCGCGTTGAACGCCTCAATAGACCCCGACAGCTCACTGAATTTTTCGCGCGCATTCGCTAAGAGTTCCGTCTTTCTGATCTGGTCCCTCTTAGAGAGTCGGAACGGCATGGAGGCTCCTTTGTCCGGTGCCATAATACAGTAGAAGCTTGAAAGCTTATAACAGTATAGGGCGTGCGGCCAGCCACCCGCCCCAGAGGTGTTGATGCGGCAACGACGAACGCGCCGATCTCTGTTGAAAACCGGCTTTCAGAGCATGAGAGCAGGCAATGACGCCGGTGGTCCGAAGAGCCAGCAGAATGCTTACCCCTGATGGAGGGGCCGTCCACGTCCCGTTGGTTGTGGAGGTGCGTCTCCTGTTTGAGCCGCCCTTAATATGCCATAAGGTCAGATTTTGGAATTATAAGCTTACTATGTCGTAAGCCTGTTCCGGCCGGCCAGACAAACGAAAAAGGCCGCTCCCCATTTGAGCGGCCTCGAGTCCCGACGTCGGACATGAAAGGCGGGCGCCTACCTCCCGTGATGATCCAGGCGGCGGCCGTGGTGAGACTGAAGCAGCCAATTGACCCCCAGCAGCCCAACGGCAAAACCGGCGCTTGCCACTAGAAGCCCATACAATAGGGTCATTGCTCAATGTCCTCCTTCGGCTTCTCGGGCGAAATATACCCGACGACGTGCAAGGCAACAGCCTCGATGGCGCCGGCCGCCACAGCCCCCGCGATCCGGGAAAAGAAACTTAGTTTCAAAGCGGAATTGAACATCGGAGCAATAACTGCCGCCAGAAAGATACCAAGAGCGATGACCTGAAGAGCGTTCGCCAACATCTTGACCCGCTCGAGGCGAACAGCCGGATCGTCGTCGTCTACGAGATTTAGAAGGATACGCCTAAGCACCGTTACAAGGGTTCGCCAGAGCATCAGTCTCCGCTCACGTCAATCTCGCCACGCTGTTAATTATGTCATTAAGTCATACGGCATTGCAAGCTTATTATGCTGTAAAGGGGGCTCCCTTTTGTCAATCCAGCGGCATTTGCGGCAGGGCATCGCGCTCTCCCTGGAGTTTATTCCTCAATTCCACCGGAATGTCTGCCTGGACGACAGCGAAGGCCCAATTGAGGCGCCGCATAATTGCTGGGCAGGCAAGATGTAACGCTGGAAGAGACACCGCCAGCTAGGGCGCCGGACAGCCGGAAGCGGCAGGCACGAGCTTAGTCCGACCAAAGGAGCGCTGACGTAGGGCCAGGAGACTGCGGTCCAGCGTGAATACATCGTTACGCCCGAATCGAATCGCGGTATGCTATGGAGCTGACGGCACCATTGGCCCGCTAGAGTCGGGACGGCTGTGTTCCCACTGCTGTACCAAGGTGCCGCAAACCTGCGAACGCCACGTTCGTCGGGGGGTTTAGGTTGGGCAAAACTGATGCGACCCGTGTCTTGCGCCGTGCTACCCTCTGTCTCGCGGGTTTCGTGTTACCCACCCAAGCCCTCACCACTCCGTGTAAGTTCCCCTAATTTTCAGACGGTCCGGAAGGAATGACGCGAGGCAAGAATACAAAGGGGGACATTCGCTTAACTGTCGCCAAAAATGCGAAACTGGCCCGCGAGTATGCGGGCTTGAGTCAGCGCGACATGGTTAAAAAAACCGGAATTGGACAGGCCTATCTCAGCCAAGTCGAGGACGGCCGCTGGAATATCGGCGTCGATAACGTCGCAAAGATTGCCCGCGCGACCGGCTTTCAGCCGCACGACCTGTTAAACCCCGACTTTGAGCCGGCTTCATTTGCGAAGGCCAAGCCTGTCTCCCGCCGGGCGTCGAAAAAGGAAGTTCCTGCGCAGGCTTCGAAGCGCCAGCACCAACTTAGAATCACCAGCCCCACCTAGCGCCCACCGCGTTTTCACGATTCCCTTCCCGACCGATATTATTTATAATATCAGCGACTCGGGACGAAAGGGGGGCGAGAATGGATGGAGGGGTTGGTAAAACCCTCAATGCCGCGTCCGACGAACGACAGCGCCGCCTTGTTGAGAAGTTATGCCGCGAGCTTGGGCCGAAGATCTGCGACTTTCTCGAAACCCCCGACATCATCGAAATCATGCTCAACCCGGACGGGTCCCTGTGGATCGACCGGCTTGGGGGTGAGATGGAACAGGTCGGCACTATGTCGGCTATCCAGGCGGAATCCATCATGGGCACCGTGGCGTCGGTTCTCCGCACCACCATTACCCGTGAAAACCCGATTCTCGAATGCGAACTGCCGCTGGATGGCAGCCGCTTCGAAGCTGTCATCCCTCCGCTCGTCTCGGCTCCGACCTTCGCCATTCGGCGCAGGGCCCTCAAGGTTTTCACGCTGGCTGATTACGTGGCCTCGGGAATCATGAACCAGGCCCAACGCCAGGCAATCGAAAGTGCCGTGCGCACGCGCAAGAACATCCTCGTTGTAGGCGGGACAACGACGGGGAAAACGACGCTTACCAACGCGATTCTTGGCTGTATCGCTGAGACGTGGCCGAAACATCGGCTGGTCGTCATTGAAGATACGGCGGAGCTGCAATGCACGATCGACAACCACGTCATGCTGCACACGTCGTACAACGTCGATCAGCTCCGCCTGCTGCAAATCACCATGCGGCTGCGACCGGACCGGATCTGCCTCGGCGAAGTCCGCGGCCCTGAAGCCCTTGCGCTGCTGAAGGCGTGGAACACCGGACACCCCGGCGGGGTCTGTACAGTACACGCTAACGATGCGCGCGCCGGCTTAATCCGCATGGAACAACTCATTGCCGAAGCCACTCCGGCCCCAATGGGGACGCTCATTGGAGTCGCGGTCAACGTCATCGTCTCGATCACCAAAACGCCAACTGGGCGCAGAGTCAAAGAGGTGCTGAACGTCACGGGCTTCCGTGAGGACAGCTACCTCTTTGAGGACGCAGTCACCGGCGAGGGCGTGGCATCCGAGCCGGCTTATCCCGAGTGATTGAACACCAATAGGAGCAAACGGATGCGATGTAATCGCACACTCAGCTACGCGCTTGCCCTTGCGGCAGCACTCCTCGTCACTCCAGGCCTCGCTCACGCGGCCGCAACTGGGGGCGGTGGCCTGCCCTGGGAAACGCCGCTGCAAACACTTGAAACCTCGCTCAAGGGTCCCGTGGCGTACGGATTGGCACTCCTGGGCATTGTCGCGTCAGGCGGGATGCTGATCTTCGGCGGCGAAATCTCGGAGTTCACTCGCCGGATCATGTACATCGTACTGGTCGGCGCGGTCATCCTGGGCGCGGCGACTATGCTCACGACCCTCTTCACGACCGCAGCTTTGGTGAGCTGATTCTGGCGCTACGACGAACACCCTTCTATCGAGTCCTCTATCGGCCACCGCTGGTTTTTGGCGGCGAGCGGGAGCCGGTCCTGCTGACGCTCGTCATCGCGGTTGGTCTGGTGATGTCTGGGCTGAACCTCGTTTCCTGCGTCGTCGGCGCGATCATCTGGTTCGGCGGAATCGCGGTATGGCGCCTCATCGCGAAGGTCGATCCTTACATGACCAGCGTTTACCGGCGGCAGCTTGAGTATCGCGCGTACTACGCGCCCCGATCCCGACCAAGCCGAACGGAGTAGGATATGCACTCGCTCAAGCCGTATCGGGACAAGAGCAAAGCCCTGGCCGATCTGCTCGACTGGGCCGCACTCTTCGACGATGGAATTGTCCAAGGCAAGAGCGGAGCACTCCTCGCCGGATGGTTCTATCGCGGGCAGGATATCGCCAGCTCGACGGCAGATGAGCGGAACTACATAACGCAGCGTATCAACGCGACGCTTGCACGTCTCGGGGGCGGCTGGGCCTCATGGCACGAGGCGGTGCGGATGGCGAGCGCGAGTTACCCGACGCCCGAGGCATCACACTTTCCGGACCCGATCAGCGAGTTGATCGACAAGGAACGGCGGGCGCAATTCCTCAAGGAAGGCGCCCATTTCGAGAGTGAATACGCCTTCATAGTCCAGTTCACACCTCCGCTGCGACAGCAAAGCAAGATTGTCGATCTGATCTATGACGATGACGGTTTGGTGCGCGAGTCTGTAGCCGATCGAACGATGGCACGCTTCAAGGAGGCGCTCGGTGCCATCGAGAACAGCATGGGCGATGTCGTGCGCATGCGCCGCATGGGGGGCTACATATATCGGGATCGCGCCAGCCGCGAGCACCTGCGGGATGAGTTGGTAGATTACATTCAGTTTTGCCTCACAGGTGAGGCCGACTCCAAGCTGAACATCCCGGACTCAGGTATGTACCTGGACGCCGTTCTGGGTGGCCGGGAGCTATTCGGGGGCGATACCCCGAAGCTCGGGGACAAGTTCATCATGTGCATCGGCATCGAGGGGTTCCCGGCGGAGTCCTCGCCAGGCATTCTCGATGTGCTCGACCATCTCGCCATCCCCTACCGATGGTCCTCTCGCTTCATCTACCTCGAACAGCACGAAGCTCTTGCGGGCCTCAGGAGATACCGGCGGAAGTGGCGCCAGGCGGTGCGCGGATTCGCCGCACAGATATTCAAGACACAAGGCGGCGTGGTGAACGAAGACGCCCTGTTGATGGCGAACCAAGCAGAGGCCGCCATGACAGATGCCAACTCCTCGCTGGTCACCTTCGGTTACTACACCCCGGTGATCGTGCTGATGGACCGCAGCCGCACGGTCCTGGAAGAGCAAGCCAGGATCATTGCGCGCGAGATAGAACGCGAAGGCTTCACCACCCGCATCGAAACCATCAACACGATGGAGGCGTGGCGCGGCAGCCTGCCAGGCCATCTCAGGCCGAACGTCAGACGCCCGCTTATCCACACCCTCAACCTCTCCGACCTCCTGCCTCTTGCGACGGTGTGGCCTGGTCTCGAATACAATCCCTGCCCGCTTTACCCGCCAAACGCCCCGCCGCTGCTACACGCCGCCACGTCCGGCGCCACGCCGTTCCGTCTAAACCTCCACGTCGGCGATGTCGGACACACGCTCGTGTTTGGCCCCACCGGCGCCGGCAAATCCGTCCTGCTCTGCACCGTCGCCGCGCAATTCCGGCGTTATGCCGGCGCCTCAGTCTGCGCTTTTGACAAAGGCCGCTCCATGCTCGCGCTCGTAAAGGCGTGCGGGGGGCGGCACTACGACATTGGTGCGGACGGAAAGAGTCCGTCCTTCTGCCCGCTTTCCGTGCTGGAAAGCCACAGCGACGTCGCCTGGGCCGAGGATTGGATTGCCACGTGTTACCAGCTCCAAACCAACCAGGCGCCAACGCCACGCCAGAGGGAGGAAATTCATCGGGCGATCCTCGCTCTCAGGGAATCACCACTCCGCTCCCTCACTGATTTCAACGCTACGGTGCAGGACGAATCGATCCGATCCGCGCTCAGCACATACACGATCAGCGGTAGCCTCGGGCATCTTCTCGATAGCCGGGAGGACACGTTACGCGACGACCCGTTCGTTGTGTTCGAGTTGGACGAGCTGATGGGTCTCAAGAACGAGTCCGCGATCCCGGTCCTGCTCTACCTCTTCCGGCGCTTCGAGCGCTCCTTAACGGGGCAGGCCGCGCTGCTGTCACTCGATGAAGCGTGGATTATGCTTGGCCATCCGGTGTTCCGCGAGAAAATCCGCGAATGGCTGAAGACGCTCCGAAAGGCGAATTGCGCAGTCTTGATGGCTACGCAGAGCCTTAGCGATGCGGCGCGATCGGGCATTCTCGACGTGCTGATGGAGAGCTGCCCAACCAAGATCATGCTGCCGAACGAGGAAGCAGATAAGACGGGCACAGCGGAGGTGCCTGGCCCAGCCGATCTCTACCGCATGATGGGCATGAACGAGGCGCAAATCGCTATTATCAAGAGTGCCATTAAAAAACGTCATTATTACTACACATCGCCAGAGGGCCGGCGTCTGTTTGACCTTGGCCTTGGGCCTGTCGCGCTCGCTTTCGTCGCCGTCAGCGATAAGGAATCGATCAGGCGAATAGAGCTGCTGGAACAGGAGCTCGGGCCAGATTGGCCTTTGCGTTGGCTTCAGCAGGAGGATGTAGCCTATGCGCCTTATGTTTAAGCGCGCCCTCGGCGCGTTTGTACTTCTCGCAACGGTCACACTGCTTCAGCCCGAGACCGCGAACGCCCAATGGGCGGTCACATGCGTCAATTGCAGCACGGTTCTGACGCAAGCCATCGAATACGCCAAACAACTCCAACAATACGAAACCCAGCTTCAGCAGTACTCTGCCCAGCTTCGCCAGTATGCGAACATGGTGCAGAACACAGCCACCGTGCCCTCGCAAATTTACAGCTCTGCGATGGCTGACATGCAGCAAGTCCGCGGGATCATGACGACGGGCAGCCAACTCTCGTTCACGAACCCTGGCGCCTCAATGGGAACATTCTCAAGCTTTCTGTCCGGTGCGACTTCGATGCCCAACAATCTGACCGCGCAGGCGGCTCAGTATGCAGCGTGGTCGAACCAGGCCAAAGACGGAATCACCGCCGCCATGAACGCGCTCGGTGCCCAAAACGGCCAGCTCACCTCTGACAACAACACGATGACCCAACTACAGACGCAGGCTGCCTCCGCGACCGGTCAAATGCAGGCTATCCAGAACTCCTCGGAGATAGCAGCGCAGGGCGTGCGGGAAACCGAAAAGCTACGGCAGCTCATGATGCTGCAAATTCAGCTCCAGGCCAATCAGCAGTCCATCCAGGCGCAACAGCAAGCGCAGGACCAGGCCAAGTGGCAAAACTTCATCAACGTTCCGCCACTCACCGATCCCGGGCAGAATTATTAAGGAGCTCTCGTGAATACAAATGTCCTCATCTCGATCGTCGTCTCACTCCTTGTCGGAAGTGCGGTCGGCGCGGGCCTAACGCATTTCGTTCAGCCAACCCCAGCGCCTGCACCGGCGCCAGCATGCATAGCTCTCCCCGTACCGGCACAACAGGACGATCACGATAGAGAAAGGGCACGGGCTCAATGGCAAAAATTCATAAATGTTCCCCCGCCTTCCGATAAGGGGAAGAACTACTGATGATTCGTCCCGATCGCCGCCCCGCGTCGAACGGCCTTACGCTGCTGATCGTCGGCCTTGGGTTCCTGCTGGTGTGCGAACCAGCCTCGGCTCAGTCCATCGTGGACCAGGTGATGAATCAGTATCAGTCGGCGGCCTCTGCCTGGGTCGGCCCGCTGCAAACACTCGCGCTCCAGCTTTTCTGGAGCCTTGCAGGCATCCAGTTTTGTTGGGCTATGGGATCACTGGCTTTCAGGGGCGCGGACCTCGCCGAAATTCTCGCCGAGTTAGTGACACAAATCATGTTCATTGGGATTTTCTACTTCCTGGTGCAACAATCGAGCACGATTGCCAACGACATCGTTACATCATTCCGCCAGGCCGCACTCGCAGCGTCACACACGGCCACCACCAACCCCACCCAAATTCTCAATGCTGGCATCGGCATGGCTCAGAAAGTCACTGCGATGATGTCATTAACCAGTCCAGGTGCGGACGTGTTCTATGCCATCGCCGCTTTCATACTCGTCATCATTATGGCGGTGATCGCCGCTATGGCAGTTATGGTTAACATCGAGGCTTACATCATCGTATCCGCCCTCGTGTTGTTCACGGGTTTCGGTGGAAGCCGCTGGACCAAAGACTACGCAATGCGTTCACTGACTTATGCCATCGCCATCGGCGGCAAGCTGTTCATGTTGAACCTCGTCGTCGGAATCGGAAACCAGATCATTCAACAACAGTCGGCGATGTTCGTTGGAGGCAACTACGACCAAGTGATGCTGCTGATCGGAACCGTACTTGTCCTTGCAGCCATAGCCAAACAGCTACCGGACATGACGGCTAGCCTGCTCTCCGGCGCCGCCCTCGGCACGAGCGGGGCCCTTATAGGTGTAGCGCGCACAGCCGCCACGACGACAGCGGCCGCGATAACAGGCGGCGTCGGATCGGTCGTCGCCATAGGTGTGGCGGGCAAACTCGCCAGTCAGCAAGTCGCGGCGGCCGGCGGCGCCTCTGCCAGCGGGCGCCTGGGGCATTTCGCCGCGCTCACCGGCCGGACGTTCAAGAATTTGGGTGATGCCACCCTGGCGGACATCGGCGGCCGACTTTCCGGCACGCGCACCAATCGCGGCTCCATGCCGTTCCGAATGGCCGCGGACCTTCGCTCGAGCGCTGATGGCAGCCAATCGGCCCCATTGGCGCCCTCGCCGGACGAGCCGCAACCCCCGCCGAGACCACCCGACAACACGATCCGGCCCGGCTAGTTCGTTGCGCCAACACAAAGCGCCGATGACCTATGCACGCTCGAGGCCGATATGACGTACGATATCATAAGGCGGCTCATCCGAGCCGAGCCGACCTCGTCTGAGGGCGCCGAGGCGTCCAGCGCCCCGAACGCCGATGCCCCCGGTAAGGCGACGTATCTTGCCGCACGAGCGGAATGGAACGAGCGATATGGAAGCTACATCCAACAGGCTCGGGCTTGGCGCCTGGTCGCAGTCCTGTCGATGGTCGTCGCGATCATCGCCGTGCTTGGCGTTGTCTACATTGGATCGCAAAGCCGTCTGGAGCCCTTCATTGTCGAGGTCAACAAGCTCGGCGATGCGTTAGCCGCCGAGCGGGCCGATGTTGCATCGACACCCGATAACAGGCTGATCCGCGCCCAGCTCGCACGTTGGATCAGCGACGTGCGCACAGTCTACCTCGACGCCAGTGCAGAGCGGGCAATCATCAACGAAGCCTACGGGATGATTGATCGCCAGAGCGCCGCATATGGCGACATGAACAGCGATTTCCGCGCAAACGATCCGTTCACCCGCGCTCAACACGAGACGGTGAACGTCCACATCACTTCGGTTCTCCCCATCAGCCAAAACACTTGGCGCGTCGAATGGGATGAAGAAAGGCATGCGCGCGACGGGTCATCCACCGGCACCACGCATTGGCAGGGCACAGCCACGATCGCTCTGCACCCTCCAACGGATTCCGAAACCATCCTGCTTAACCCCACTGGCCTCTACGTCCAGAACTTTAGCTGGCAAAGGGCTGAATGATGGAGACCCCCAAAAGATGCGCAAAATAGTACTTGCCATCGCCGTCTCGGCCACACCCTCCGTCGCCATGGCCAAGGACTTCACCGTTCCGGCAATTGTCATCCCATCCGCCGCGGCGGCCACATCAACGCCGCAACCGGCGACGCCACCGCCGGGAGTTCTATCGCCACCCGCCCCGCCCGCCGCTGCGCTTGCGCCCACCTCTGCGACGTCGTCAGATCCCAACTCGTCTAATCCCATGTCGATCAACGGGAACGTCACGACGACACTGCCGAATCACCCGCCGCCACCCGTGAGGCTGCTCTCACCGAACGTCCCGCTCACGAACCGCCAGGCGCAGGCCGCCGCCATCTCTCGCCGATGGCGAAATCGGCCCGCAGCGGCTGGTGAGGGCCGCAATGGCTCGGTCAACTACATGTACGGAGCTTCAATTCCATCGCTCGTGTGCTCGCCGCTCCACGTGTCCAATATCGAATTGGAGCCGGGCGAGGTCGTCAACGACATCAAGGCAGGCGATAGCGTGCGATGGCTTGTCACGCCCAGCGTCGTCGGCAGCGGCGCGACCGCACAGACCGTCATCTCTGTGAAGCCGACTGACGCTGGCTTGCGGACGAATCTCATCATCGCCACCACCAAGCGGCTCTATGACATCACGCTCGTCAGTCACAGCTATTCACGCACCGATAGCATAACCTTCACTTATCCCGAAGACAGGCAAGCGCAGTGGCGACGGTATCAGCAAGAGGTGCAGCAGCGATTTACCGATACAACACTCGCGAGTGGCGTCAGCCTCGCCGCGCTCGACTTCAACTATCGTCTCTCCGGCGACGATCCATCCTGGCGTCCGCTCCGTGTCTACAGCGATGGCATCAAGACGTATATCCAGTTCCCCCGCTCCATGCTCTCCGGCGTTGCACCCGCCCTTGTTGCTTTGGGGAACGACGGCGGGTTGTTCTCAAACCCCACCAAGCAGATTGTGAATTATCGCGTCGAAGGCGACACCTACGTTGTCGATCGTGTGCTCAGTCGCGCTGCACTGATCTCAGGCGCCGGCAGCGACCAGGATCAGGTCGAAATCACCCATCAAAAAAGGTCAGGCTGATGCAACGCCGTGACGGTGCAGTGCTTGGCCTTGGCCTGGCTCTCGGGCTCGGGGGCTGCGCGATTTGGCGGCCCGCCTCTTATGTTGCGACGACCACGCCAAACGACGATCGTGTGATTGCTACAGTCGTGTCAAACTATCTTGGCAGGGCCTTACCGCCGGGCAGAACGACCGTCGCGATTGAGCCGCCGAGATTCAGCGATCCACCCTTACTTGATCTGCTCAGTGGTGATCTACGCGCCCAAGGATTTGGAGTGACGCAGTCTAGTACGGGCGCACCCAATGCGCTGCCTGTCAGGCTTCTCGTCACCCCGAACTTCGGCGGATACGTGGTGCGGGTGGATTATGGGAGCCAACAGGCCGGAACTTTTATCGGGCGCGATGTGTCGGGCAATCTTCAGCCGAGCTCGCCTTTCGTCCGGAGGGAATTATGAGCGGCAATCTTCTTAATCCGGACAACTCGCCGACCGGGTGGCGACAGCCGGCCGCGGGCCGTGGCGTGCGCCGACTGAATCGAGTGCCGCTGATGATCGTGTTCGGCGTGTGCGCCGTGATCGTCGTGGCGATTATCTACACGTTCCATCAAAGGATTCAGAACGAACAAGCGCGGGACGCCGCCGAGTCCACGACAGTGCCGCAAGCCGGCAGCCCGAATGACGCGCTCGCACACGCACCGAAAGCCGGGCTAATCTCCCCGCCTCCCCCGCCATCTTCCACAGCATCACAGCCGCAACCTCTGCAGCAGACGCAGAACCGCCAGCCAAACCCGATAGAGCAGGACGAGCTACGAGCGTGGACGAATTACGAGCAACGCAAGGAAGCGGTCGAGCAGGCACACTATCAAGCCGAGGTCACGGCGATCGGCGCCACTCCCGACGTTCGAGGCACTGAGCCCGGCAATAACATGCAGATGGCTCAACCGGGCGGCTCCGCACCGGCTGCCCCAGCGCCCACACCAAACCCCACAACCGATCCTTCAGCGGGGACGGCTGGAACCACGTTCAACACAGCCACGACAGTTTCGGCCGACACTGCGCCAGCGACACTAAACACCACACAACCGGGTCCACCCGAGGGGGCGGCTGGAACCACGTTCATCCCGTCCCTGGGCCTGCTAGGCGGCGGTGCGATCGGCATCCCCCCGGCCAATCCGAACGCAAACGATCAGGCAGGCAAGCAGGCCTTCCTCGCGCAGCCCGGCAGTTCGGCAAACACCGACTACTTACAAGCCCGCATAACGACCCCGATGTCTCCCTATGAAATCAGGGCTGGCTCAGTGATCCCCGCAACCATGATTGGCGGCATCAACTCCGACCTGCCGAGCCAGATTATCGCGCAGGTCCGCGAGAACGTTTATGACACCGCGACGGGAAAGTATCTCCTCATCCCACAAGGGTCACGCCTCGTAGGCGTCTATTCGAGCGCCGTGACATACGGCCAGACTCGCGTGCTGGTCGCGTGGAACAGGATCATCTACCCCAACGGTGACAGCTTTGATCTCGGGCAGATGCCCGGCGCAGATCAGGCCGGTTATGGCGGCTTCAACGACGAGGTAGACCATCACTACATCCGCATCTTCGGGTCGGCGCTCCTGGCTAGTCTATTCTCCGCAGGCGCGCAGCTAAGCCAACCGCAGAACAACACCAACAGCACTATCACATCAACGCAAATCCTGGCAGCAGCGCTTGGTCAGCAAGCGAACACGGTGGGATCGATGCTCATTGCACGTGGCCTCGATATCCAACCGACACTGAAAATCCGAAACGGGTTTCTCTTCAACATAATGGTCACAAAGGACCTGATCCTACAGCCCTGGAACGGCATGCAGCCGCTCCCCTATGGTGCGCCTGGTCGGAACTAATATAATACCGATCGGGCAGTCCGTTGGCTGCCTGGATGGATAGCGGCCATTCGGCACGGCGTAGAAATCAAAAATTTCGCACAGTGGCCGATCCGGTCAAGCCGCTACGATGCGCCCGCTAGATTGGATGCAAAGCAGATCAGGTTGTCGTCGAGATCGCTGACGATCAGACTACGCATGGCCCACGGCTCGTCACGAGGTGCCTGCCAGATGCGAGCGCCTACGGTTTGCAATTGTTGGTGCAGGGCGCTGACATCCGAGACCTCAATGAACGCGCTCAGCAAAGCCTCACCTGCGGTATGGTCGATCACAGGTTTGCTGACGTGGCGGATCGCCAAAATCGCTTCGTCACGCGCTACATGGGCGTAGAAGGGAACATCGCCATAGACGAATAACGGATGAAATCCAAGCGGACCGGTATAGTAGGCGAGCGCCGCTTGGAAATCTTTCACAAAGACGTTCGGAATTGCCTGTTTCAACATGAGCCGGAGTCCTCATTCCATGGATCCGTTTGCTGACCGTTGCCGCTCAGATAATGGCCGATCTGGCACCCTTTGTCTGTTACATATCGTGTCAGGCTCGCGCCTGTGCGGATGTGCGGAACTCAAAATTTTCGCGCCGTCCATTCGACGGCTAGGATTGAGCAGTGGACGGACGACCACCATGAGCCGCGAGCAAAGACGTTCTCACGAAGGATTCCTTCTTAACGCATGCCGAGTTTAGCCATGATCCGGCGCGAGGCTTGGTCTTGCATGCCGCACTGGGTGTGAACGCGATGCAAATCGACGTTCTCAAAGGCGAGTTGCAGCTTTGCTGAGCCGATCTCAGTTCCCAGTCCTTAGCCAATGTGTGAGTGGTTTTCGATGAAACTGTGTTCCAGCCTCATCTCTCCATGGTGCTGTGCTGGGCGGCAAACGGAGCGGGGGCCCAGGTCTTCGACCCAGCTAAGGTGGGCACGCCGCTTAGCGGCGCGCCGAGCGAGCTATATCTTCCGGCTGGGGGCGCTCCGGTGGGGGCGGTCGTCGTGCTGCATGGCTGCGACGGGATCGAGTCGCATTATCGCCAGTGGGCGCGTCGCCTTGCCGATTGGGGGTACGCGGCGTTGCTGATCGACAGCTTTGGTCCCCGCGGCTTTCAGAACGTATGTAATCAGGGACTGCTGGTGCCGCCAGAAGCGCAGGCGCGCGACGCTTTCGACGGTGCTGCCTATCTGCGCGCCTCGCCCCAGGTGCGTGCCCAGAGAGTCGGAGTGATCGGATTCTCGCATGGGGGGTGGGCGGTGCTAAAGGTAGTGCTCGCTGGGCTCGTCCGGCGTCCGAACGAACCGGCTTTCGCCGCCGCCGTCGCCTTTTACCCCGGTTGTGACCCACGCGACCCGCCCGGCCGGCCGCTCGAAACCGACACGCTGATCCTAATCGGCGATGCCGACGATTGGACACCGGCGGCCCGTTGCGCCAAATGGCGCAATGCGGTTCAGACACACGGGCACGTACTGCAGATGAAGACCTATCCTGCCGCACGGCACGGCTTTGATGCGCCTCGCCCACCGCACTTCTACGCGGGACACTATGTCGGGCAAGACCCCGCGTCGCTGGCTGATTCCTTAATTAAGACCCGTCAGTTCTTCGACCAACGGCTCATCGCGCAACATTAACGCGCATGGACGAGGGCATGATGAGCCAGACTATCGCGCAGCAATTGTCAGGCAGTGTCGCGCAGCACGGCTTTCCAAGCTTCGGCGCCTGGCAGAGCGCGCCAAATTAGCGTCGTGCCGCCCCTTGGTTCCGTCCAGACCCGGCCATTTCCCGCTGGTGAGCTGCCTGTCCTCACGACCTGCAGCGCGAAGCCGGCTAGACCAGGAAGGCCGTACGACGCCCAATCCACGTAGGACTGCACCAGCGCTCGCATCGCGCCCTCCCCGCCGTAGGCCAGAAGCTCGCCCCCACTCCACAGCGCGACCGAAGGCTCCTCCTGATCCACGATCCCAAACGGTTCCGCCGGTAGCCAAGGCCGTTGTTCCGGTGGTTCCCCATCACCAAAGATCGCGAACCCCTTGTTGGTGCGGCCCAAAAAGGCACGGAATGCGATCACTGCACCGCCGGCCACACCCTCAGGCCCTGTGGCTAGCGGTAGCGGTATGCGTCGCGCAGGAAGCCTGCCGACCTCGTCCCAGAACGGCAGCTCGGCCAGTGCAATGCGAAGTGTCGGACGCTGCTGTCCGGCGCCGCGCAGCGGCACGAACCAACCGGGTACGGCGCGTTCTGCCTTGAAAATCTCCGCCTCACGTCGCAGCACCGTCACTTGGCAGCCGCCACCACGCAGTTCGATGGGCACCAGCACACGTCCGCCCTCGGCAACCTGGTCGAAGAGGACCACTGGCAGATCCCAACTGGCCGCGGTGACTATCACGCGGTCGAATGGTGCGTCCGCGGCGTGGCCTTTAGCACCATCAGCTGCCAGTACTGACACGTTGGCAATCCCGAGCCTCTCAAGATCGGCTCTGCATCGTACAACCAGTTCCGGAATGATCTCGATTCCGGTCACATGACCCCCCATGCCGACCAACTGCGCCATCACTGCAGCGAGCCAGCCGGATCCCGAACCGATCTCCAACACGTGCTGACCCGGACGCACATCGAGCATTTCCAGCAGCCAGAGCACGTAGCTTGGCTGCGAGTTTGTGGACGGGAGCGGCTCACCAGAAGCGTTCACATGGTTCATCACGGCGTCGCTGTAGATGCACGTCAGTTCCCCCAACGGATCGGCATCATTGTCCCGAATGTGGTCTTCGCTAACGCGGTTGTGCCAGGATACATCTCGCAGGCGGAAGCGGTGGACGAACATATGACGTGGCGTAGCGGCCACCGCGCTCCGGAATCGTTCTGGCAGGCCGTCCGGCACGCCGTAGCCGCGAAAGGCGACGTCCAGCATGTCGAGAAACCGGGCCATGTGCGGTGCGACCTGCTCAAGGGTTGGCGTCATTATGGCCTCCTTCACCACGCGATGCGCGTGTGATCTATTTTGCACACGTCGTGCATATTGGCGCCAAACATCCAGGGCCAGACGGCACGGAGCGTCTTTACGAGATCCCCTCATCGGTCTGGCATACGGTCGAGTTGGGTCGTAACGTGTCCCACCTCGACAGTGTGCGTTTGCAGCTATGCGATACGCGCCAGATAGCCGACGACTTGCCACAACGCCGCGTGCAAAATTCTTCATCCTTCATCGGTGATGTGACTGGCGTCACAGACTGCACCCCCTCCTGAGAGTAGCTCTTCTGGCATATGCCGAGACGCTCGGCGCGCGGGCATGTGGTCAAGGGCCATGTGGCGCAGTCCGTTCGAGTGTTCTTCGCATAAAGTTGGGCTCACGAGCACTTCCAATTGCGCTGCGGCAGCATCAGGCCTTTGTCGCTCTTCCGCTCAGCCGGAAGTGTAGCCTGTTGGTCGTACCGCACGAAGCCGATCGGATGGCGGCTTTGGGCCGAGAGCTGTCATCAGACAGGCCCGCTGGTAAGGCCGTTGTGCGGCTACCACCGAGTGTCGTGCCGCAGCGCGAGTAGCGGCTGGCGACGACGCGCCTTTATCTGATCGGAATAGTAGCCAAGCAGCCAACAAGCGACGTTGGGAACCACCCCCCACGCCAGGAGAATGAACGCACCCCTCAGCGTGATCGGGGTATGGGCGATGAACAGCCAGAAAAAGAACATGAGCACCGCGCCGAACAGGGACAATCCCGCCCACGCAAGCAAAAGAACCAGCAGTGGTGACAGGACCAACGCAAGAAAGAAGCCGAGGTAGGCCACGACGCCCATGATGAGGACCTTCACAAAGTTCATCGTCGAGCCCTCCTTTTCATCCAAAAATCCAATTGCCACTAAGACAGGTTCGCAATACCTTTTCGCACGAAATTTTACCAGGAATCTCCGTGCCTTGCGAGGATCCGAGCGTTCAACGAATTTGGCGCCGGTGACACAGGTGGAATTGCGAATTGGCGCGCGAAGGCCACACCAAGCACAGGCAGGGATTACGCGACCTAGCTGAACGTGCTGCAATCTGGCAGCGCGACTTTGACGCCATCCGGGCAGCGGAACCACTTCGTTTCGACGGCCTCGTGAGTCGCCGGTTGCGCGTGCTGCCAGCATGGTGCACGTTCATGCACCGGGCCTTTGGCCCAGCCTTCGTCTTCCTAACTCGCATATACGTAGATCGCCGTGTGCTCGGTGCGCCGCCCGAGGTGAGAGAATACCTCCTCCTGCATGAGTGGGGCCATGTCGTGCGACGACACAATCAAGTCTCGATGCTCTCGGCCGTGCTCCTGCCCTTCGTGTTCCTTCCTCAAGCTTATGTCTTTCTGCATCAGAATCCCGACCCCCACCTCGTGCTGATCGCCGGCCTGGGACTGTGCTGCACGCTTTTCCAAGCCGGACTGAGCATGTGGATGATGAGCGATATGCGCGAGCTGGAAGCCGATGCCTACGCGGCTTCCATCATAGGATCGGCGGCCGTTCTCAACGGCATCGGCTGGGTTGCGGTGTGGTCGCGACAAGGCTGGACTGCGGGACGCCGCAAGCGTCGAGCCGCACTACGGAAGGCCGCGCAGGCACGCTCGTTGTCTGGAAACTGGACTGGCTATCGCGGTCCCTGAAGGACGTGCCGTCCGTCGTGAAGCACATTGCGCTCGGTGCCCAAATCTCTAGGCCGCCCGAAAGCCGCACTCGGGTCGAATCAGACCAGACCAGGTCCGCCAATGGACGATCGAGCTGCGTCCTGGATGCTGACCCGATGAAAGCACCTGCAATGCGCAGGTGCTTTGGACGACCGGATGCATGCCAATCTCGGGTCAACGCAAATTCTCTAGTTGCTCGTGCTGACGTTGCCGGACTGCCTCACATTTCGCCGACCCACGGTAGAAGGTCAGAGTCGACACCAGTCCTCCACCTCTTGGCTGGCTGACCCGAACTGCGAGCGGCTTACCACCTTGGTCAGTCTCTAACGCGGTGATATCGTCTTCGAGGCCCTTCGCACGATCACCGGTGATCAGCTCTGCTGGGGAGGCTGGTGCACGCGCCAGCACGCATATTCCCTCGCGGTTGATAATGAACCACCGCTCGCTCATCTGCTGCTCGTAGCGATCTGTCGCGGCGTTCGTCGCTGTCTTGCGATTCGCTGCAATCTTGACTGGGTCATAACCGAGGGCCGTGCTCTGCGCCGATGTGATATAACCTTGCTCAACCAAAAACAGCGCGAGTACTTCCGGAAATGGGTCCAGAATTTCCTGATCGTCGGGGCAGAGTCCGCTCTGTTTGTCCCATACGCGCTCGTCTACTGCGCAGCGAGAGAGACCATCCGTCGATCCATGGTCATAAGAGGCGAGCATAACAGGCCATGCGTCTTCGAACTCGCCAACTAGAGCTTTCTGTGCGACCCAGCCGGCTAGATATCCATTCACCTCCTGCGAAGGGTCCTGCGCATGAGCCCGTTCCATCGCTTTGAGCTCTCCCAGAAGGAAGCTGTGATATCGTGAATCTCGGGTGACGTCTTCCACCGCAGTTCCGGTCAGCCTGCGGATCCGGGTCGGCGCGTTGGAGCCTGCATAGGAAGCAAACCGGTATAGGAATTCGCCAGCTATGTCGACGAACACCGCGGAGCCGTCGTGGTTAAGATCGAGGAAATCGAAACCCCCGTCACCGTCGATCGATCCCAGGTCAACAAGCTGCCAACGTCCGGCTGCTCCAACGGTTGCGACCGCCGTCGCGGTGCAGCAATGGGCGCCGCCGGTATATCCTGAGATCACGACTTGCGGCAGTGCTGTTGTAGGGTCCAGCCGCCGTATCGCCATCCTGAGTTGGAGCTCGTCGACCTCCGTCGCATTGTCCAGAAGAGCGACGGTCGCCGTCAGGAGGTTCTTGCCGTCCACGACGATTTGGGCGAGCACTGCTCGGCATGGAGTGCGATGCGGATCACCGACCAAATCGACTAACACGAATTCTCTGTTCGCAACGTGGCAGACATCCGAATCATTACTAGCCTCGGTATGCAGCGTGGCTTGAAGACTCTTGTATTCGATGGTCAACGCTTTCCCATGATACTCGGCCTGCGCGAGGGGTTTGTTCCGCAATCCGGCCATCGGATCCGCAACGCCTGAGCCACCGGCAAGGGCCGTGGCATCCGCATCACCGAAAAACCCTGTTGCTGACCGCCCCGTCGCGTTTTGCCATGCCAGCAAAGCCGTGCGCGTGATGGTGCCGAACACACCATCGATCGCCGCGTCTTGGCGAGGTAGCCAAGGTCTCGGAGCTTGCTTTGCAGAAGGATGTTTTGCTCCGGCGTACGGGCGGCCTCCTCGGCCGCCGGACCATTGAGTCTGCGGGCCCAAATTGTCCGCTGCCTGTCATAGGCAACCGTGACGCAACCAGCTGCGGCCGTCGGCAGAGGCACACTGGATTGGTCGCGACCTGGCTCAACCGGAGGTAAACCACAGGCCTTTCTTGTGTTAACGACAAAGGACAGAAAGTCGCTCCTGAGCGGCTTCTGGCCGTCTGGTCCGACCGCCTGCCGTAACGTGTAATAGGTTTGGACCATACGAATATCCGCCCGCGCCAAGGTGTGATCCGAGCACGTCAGCCGAGCGAGTGCGTCAACCGGCACGGGTAGGCAGGGAAAGCTTGGGCCCAAATCTTCAAGGGATGCTGGTGCAACCGCGTGCACGGGCAGAACGATAATAATCGCTGCCAAGAGGCGACGCGTGCGTGCAATCATGCAGCGTACCATGCTCGTAGACGCTGACCTCGACAGCAAAGCTCCGCTTCTCCCCAACGGTGTGGATCGACGCGACACCCGACAAGCAGATTATAACCCCCACCCCGAAGATCTGCGCTAGAAGAGGTCGCTAACCAGGAAAAGACGTACTTTGGAAGCCTGTGAGGTGCCGGGCCTGACGACAGGCACCTGGAGCATAGTACGACACGGCAGACGCTAACGCGCTTGCTTACCGCGTCAAGCAGCGTGGCAGATCGCACCATTCTTGCGGCTGCGACCGAGTTACCCGCGTCCGTGTACTAGTTTTCGAGCACGCCGTGTTCTCTGCGGACGAAATATTACAGCGAACTCTTGAAGCTTCGATTTGGCAATCAATCTTTGGCCGACTCGGTGGGGAGCGCTTGGACCAAAGCCGCTTGCTGTTCAAGCTGTGGGCTGTCGAAATGGCTGTAAGATCTGTCGAAAGGTTGCTGCGGCAGCGGGGCTGTACACGCCGTCAATGACTGCCCGAGGATTCAAAAACCCATTCTTCAGGTAGGCCGAAATGGGCACATGGGCTTCTAGCGGGCCCGACGCCGTGGCCAGGGCCCACGTACCATGTTCATCGCCCCACACCAAGTGACTGTTCCTGCTCCTGCACGCGTTCGGCCTCCTCTCGGCGTTCGATGAACTCCATCTCTACGTCCTCGTTCTCATGCGCCTGCAGTTGGCGCTCCTCAAGGAGCTCGTGTTCGTGCTCTTCGTTTTGCCGCTCCTGGCGCAGCGCCTGATACTCCACCGCAGTTTGCTTGGCCTGAATCGCGTTCAAGCCTGTGCGGAGAGCCGCCGACGTAGCCTCACGGCCGTTGGTCCGCTCGTAATCGTTCCAGTCCGTCCCGCGATCGTTCGGAGCAAAGTCCGGCAACAGGGTGAAGCCCGCCACGGCAACCGCCGCTTCCTCGCTCCTGCGCCGCCCGACATTGCGGTCAGCTTCCTTTGTGTGATCGTTGTCTCCCGCGATGATGACGCTCCGCTCAGGGTGCTGATCCCGGTAGGCTTGCGCGACGGGTGCGATATTACCGGCACTGAAAGCAACCATGACCGGCTGGCCGATGGCTCTGTGGATGGTCGCGCCCGTAGCATAGCCCTCGGTGATGATTGCCGGATCGCGCTCACTCTTCAGCTCGCCGATAATGGTGTGCGTTCCCTCAACACGACCACCCTTCAGGAACATCTTGGTACCATCGGCGTCGATCGTCTGAAGGTTCCATGGTTTTCCCTGGGTATCACTCATGGGGACCAGCAAGCGGCCTTCAAGGCCCAAGTCTTTCGGTCGCCCGAAGCGGTCCGTTGTCGGAATCGTCTGACCCGGCGCACCTACCCGCAGCGCGCCAGGTTCGATGCCCTTCGCGACAAGGTACGGATGATCGGATGGCGCCGGCATTGCTGCCGCCCATGCTGATTCGACTGTCAGTGCTACCGCCGGCGAAGTGGCTTCGCGCTCGATAGCGCGATCATGGGCCCTCTGAGCGGCCTCGGCCGTGAGGCGCGCACGATCCTGCGCGCCGAGCGCCTGCATCGGCTCGACGCTTTTCCAATTCGTCTGAAGGCCGGTCTTGAAGTTTTGAATGTAGCCGGCTGGATGTCCATCCAAGTGACCGACATAGGCACCGCTGCACCGCCTCCCGCTGTCGCCTATGACGCGCACGCGGTGAAGCTGCCCATCCATGTCCGGCAGGCCGTTCATTTCCAGCCCGGCGTTGCGCAACGCTTCTGCGAACTCCGCTCTCGGGTCGAGCGTGGGAGCAATGTGCAACTTATCGCGCGGCGGGATCCAGGCATTGAATGCTGCGAGGTCCGTGCCGGCGGGCGCATACCACGACTTCGCCTCGCGATCCCACTTGGCTCCTGATGCCTTTGCCTGATCCTTCTCCGCGTACGGCACCGCGAGGTAAGTTCGCTCCTTGCCCGCCTGCATAATGGCATGATCCTCCCTAATAAGAGTCGGTGCTCGCACGACAACGGTGCCGTCATCGGCACTTGGAGACGCGGAGGCCGATCGATCCGGTTCCCGTTGCTGCTCTTGCTCGAATCCGCGCAGCATGCCCGCTATTTTTTCCGCATCTGTAGCCGCGCGAAAAACCTCGTGCGGATCGCTCTCAAGCACCTCGATCCAGCTCGCGACGTAGGCGGCGTGGCGCAACGGATCGTGACCAACGCCGATCTCGGTCCCGATCATGAGGGACGCTATCTCGGCCCTCAGTTCCTCCCGTGCATAGCCCTCGCTGCCGAACGGGTGAGCCATGTCGCGATCCAGGCGGCCAGGCGCTCCCGTCCAATGGCCGAGCTCGTGCAAGAGAGTCGCATAATAACCGTCAGCGGTCGGGAACTGGCCGCGCTCGGGCATGACGATTTTATCCGGCTTGAGCTGGTAATATGCTCGGTCGCCAGCCTCATGATTAATAACAGCACCCGATCCGCCGATGATTGCTTCAGCACGCTGGTGCCGTTCCCATTCCGCCACGCTGCGCGTTGGTGGCGGCGACAGACCGTCGATCTGCTCGCCGTTGAAGACGGTGAACGTCTTAACGCGAGGCCGTTCATACTCGACGGGTCGGGTCATGGATTTGCCGTCGTCGCCACGCACAGGGCGTCCCTGCTCGTCCAACACCGGCTCAGTGCCGCGCATGACCCAATATTGAATCTGTGTGCCGTGCTCGCCCCGGCGCACCTGCGCGCCTTCTCCTGCGGCCTGTCGGTATGTCATCCAGCGAGGATCAGAATAACCCTGGGCCAAAAGCCAGACAGTGTTGCCACCACGATAATCCTTACCCGTGGTTGGGTTGTAGGGCATGAACTGCTCGCCGGGTTGCCAGGGCTTTTGCCACGGCGCTGTGCCCTGCCGAAGCTGATCGATAAGTTCTTCAGCAATCTTCTTGGCGTATTCAGTCGCCATCTTCGTCGGCCTCCACGTCGGCGACGGAGACGGCCTTTTCTTCAAAGGCCCCCATATCCTCGGCAATGTCCGGATCAACCTCGATCCAAACACCCGGTGTTCCGAGGTCTGCGAGGTTCCGCGACAAAACGGACGTCGTTAAGGCTCGCGTGATTTTGCCGGCACTTTCGGCTCCTGCATCGGATTCAGGCGATGCATCACTCATGTTTGCCCTCCCTCGAATAGACAACCATACTTGCCGTGAAAGGACTGACTGGCCGAGCAACGTGAGGGTCATGATTCGCCACGACCGATGCGGTGATGATCGGCACAGGTCGTCCGGCGTACGGCCCATAGTACTTGGCGACGTAGCCGTTAACGAAACCGCGCTCGAAGCTGCCTGTGTTGTAGGCGGACAGTGCTGCACGCAACGTCACTTGTGGGTCGGGCCGGCCGACTGAAGCCAAGAGATAGTCGGCCGTGAGAATGGAAGCCCCCGCGGCAATATTCGTACAGGGGTCAAACATCTGCGCGACCGAATATCCGAGACTCTGCAAGTTCCGACTATTGACCTGCATCAGCCCCATATCGACGTCATAACCCTTGGCGATCCACGCTGTTGCGATCGCAGTCGCGTCCGCTGCAGAACCGGCTGGCAGGGGCTGTTCCGTCGCACCATTGACTTTGATTGCGAGGACGTGAGCGCCGCTCTCGACGCGCATGATTGCTTGCAGTGTGCTTGGGTCGACAGTGGAACCGCAGTCCAACAGTGCGGCCTCTGACTCCTTTTTGTCGGCAGCCGGCAGATCACGCCTTTTCGTTTGTGAAGCCAGTGTCTTGGCCGACGTCGGTTCAACCCCACGAGCCGCGGCCGGACTCGTGTCTATGACGCTGTCGTGCCACGCCGCAGCTACCTGCGCGACGGCGAAGCGCACGGCAGGTCTCGCATAGGGCATGAGCCACACGACCTTCCCGGCTGTGACGGCGTGTCGGATACGCATCAGGCTGCCTTCGACATCAGATCCCACGGCGTCAGACGCGCCGAGGCTAATGATCGCCGTGTCCGCTGGTTGCAGGTGGGTGAGGTACGTAGCGACAAAGGCTTGCGCTGAGATGCCGACGGCGCCCAGGGCGACGCACTCCGGCCGCGCATTCGCAACGCCAAGAGCGGTGCCGTCGCCGATCGCGATGCACGGCACCATCAGCCTATCACCCACACGGGCCGGACAGTGCTGCGAACCAGAGACGCCGGCACCGGGCCAAAGTAGCGGCTGTCGAAGCTCCGTGGGTTGTGAGGGGAGACAAGCCAGAGCTGGCTGGCGGGCACCCGGTAAGCACCCGCAGGATAGGCTGGCATCGGCCGCCCTTCGCTGTCCCGCGCAAGCTGGCCGCTGTTCGGAATTTCCGTGCCGTTGACGCTGATCCGCTCCCGCGTCACGTCAACCTCGTCGCCTGACATGGCGGCGATCGGCTTCAGCAGTATCTCCTGACCTGTGGGGCAAGAGCCTGCCGCGATATATCCTCGCGCCCAGCCGATCTGCGTGACAGGCGTGAGCGGTAGACACAGCAGCACGACATCACCGCGTCTGGCCAGATGAGATGCGCTCTGCCGCCAGAGGCCCACGGGCATCGAATCTGTCGTGTTGATCCAAAAACCATCGGCGTGTGCCAGCGCAACGCCACCGACGCACAGCGCTGCAGCGGTGGCGACACCGACGACAATGCGAATCTTTTCGCGTCGCGACAGGGCTCGTTGGCTCACGCGCGGAACGGCACCGCGACCGCCTCCCTGACCGGCACCTCGGCCGCCGACGCTGCCACAACCTGATGTGGCAGGGGCGTCGCCCTGGTCCGCATCGTGGTCGTTGGCGGCACCATTGACCGCGCCAAAAAAGCGTCGTCGTTGAAGTAGAGGATTTGAGTGCCGTAGATCGCATATTGCCCGGCTGCGAAAATCAGCATGTCGCCGGGATCGACAATCTTGCCGCTCGTCGCTTCCTTACGGGGTGCCCGCATGTGACTGACCTCGTCGGCCGTCATCAGCGGTCGCTCAATTTCGCTATAAGTGCGACTCACACGGTTCAACCGCCCACCCCGCTCTCCGCTTTCTGTCACATCCTCTTTGACGATCGTAGCGGTGCCGAGCATTGCCGAGATCCACTCCGCCGTTTGCGTCTGGTTCGGCGCGTAGGCAATGCGGATATGCAGGTTGGTAATGATATTCTCGTGCGGACCGTATGCCTTCAAAAGTTGCTCACGGTCCTGAATGATGATGTACGCCTTCATGCCGTAGCCGGCGATGAAAGCCAGGCTTTCCTCGAAAATGTCGAGTTTGCCGAACGATCCGGCGAACTCGTCGAGCATCAGAAGCATTTGCCGTTTGTGCGGCGACACAAATCGCCCATCCGGATCCTTCCTCAACTCCTCGCGCGTCAGAGTTCGCACGATCTGATTGAGCACCAGGCGAACCAACGGCCGAAGGCGGTCCTTGTCGCTCGGGCGAACGACCAGATAGAGCGTGACGGGCTTTTCGTAATTCATCAGGTCATGAATGCGGAAATCGCTGCGGGATGTGTTCTTGCGTACCAAAGGATCGCGGTAGAGTGATAGAAAACTCATCGCGGTTGACAGTACCGAGCCACGTTCGTTGTCGGGTCGATTGAGCATATCGCGGCCGGCCGCCGAGATGACTGCGCGTGCGTCTCTCAGGACCTCGCGCTTTGCCACGCTCATTCCAGGCCGAAGGTCGTCATTCTTGTTGTCCTGAGCCGCCGTGTTCTTCATCTCTTCATAGAGAAGCTTCACATCGCGCGTCGGGTCCGACAGATAGAATGCCACTGTGTAAAGCGTGGCTTCCTGGCTCTCACGCCCGAGATCACGCTCCTGCCATTTCTTGTGGAGGATGTGGAGCACGAGTCCGGTGAGCAGAGCGTGGCTGGTTTTTGTCCAATGATCGTTGAGGCCTCTGCCGTCCGGATCAACGATCATGGTAACGAGGTTCTGCGTGTCGCCAACGGCGTTGATTGTGTCTATGCGTATTTCGTTCAGGGGGTTGAAGCGTCCGCTGCCTTCTGCTGCGGCTGGATCGAATTTGATCACGACATTGTTGGCGTGGGTCTGTCGCCAGCCCGAAGTCTGGCCCCACAGCTCGCCCTTCATGTCGTTGACGACACAGCTATGTGGATAGGACAACAGCGTCGGCAGCACCAAGCCGACGCCCTTCCCACTGCGGGTCGGCGCGACCGCTCCGATGTGCTCCGGCCCGTCGTGACGTAAGTAGTGCGCCGTTTTGGTCTTCGGGTCCGTCCATGCACCAATATAGACGCCCGACCCTGCTTGATCGCGCGGTGGCAAGAACCCGATGTTCCGAAGTTCCTTGGCCGTGGTGACCCAGCGGGCGGTGCCGTGAAGGCCCTCGATCTTATGAGGCCGCCGGCGCGCTGCAGAGGCAACCTCTACGCCGATCAGCACGCCGACGGCGGCGATGGCCATGACGCCGGCGCCAGCAAGCTGGAAAGTGTCGGAGACGTTGCCGGCCCAAGGCGCCCGCGCCCATTGCAGCCACGCCCAGGGCGCATAGTAGTGGGCGAACCACGGCGCACCGAGACCAGTGTCATAGTTCAAGCGCCAGGCGACGAACTGCGTGACCCCTGAATTGAGAGTCGCCACTACGCCAGCCAACGCTGTCATGCCCAGGAGGGCTTTGCGCGGACTGTTGTTCCTCCGCGCGTTCGGAAGCGTGGGGATGTTTGGCGTCTCGCTCACAGCGCCTCTCTCGTTTTCGTTGGTCGGGCATTTCCAATGCTCCCCCGAGCGGCCCGGCTCCGTCGCGCCCTCGCATCAGCCTCGAGTCGGGCGCAACTATATCATACGTAATATCATCGTGAGGATATTATATATAATATCACAAAGTACAGCCCGAGAGGCCTCGGCATCAACGACGCTGTGCAGTCATTGCTCGCGGTCAGGCATGTTTTGCTGCAGAGGGCGGTGATCGTGATGTCGCCCGCGATGATCGATCCGCACGGTGTCGCCGATTCGCCAGGTCGAGGCCTTTGCCGCTTGTGCGGGCGATGCCGGTTTCACCAGCGTCTCTCCCTCGCGGTCGAAAATCAGGACCTCCCTGCCCTCGCCGATCGTACGGCGGCCGCTATAGATCGCACTCCCCGCATCAGCTGGCGTCCAGACCCTGTGCGGGAGCACGTCCGACGCCCTTTCTCGTACGTCGTTTCGGCGGGCCACGAAGGCGGCAATGTCCGGGTCGGTTCCCTCTGGCAGACCAGGCGCGGCGGAGATCTGTGCGCGAGGCGGCCTGGCCGCCAGCTCGCGCTCGTGATGCTGACGCTCGGCCTCCATCTGCGGATTCGCAAAGCGGACATTCATGCCCTCGACGGCGGCCAGTTGGGCGATCTGCGCTTTGAACTGCTCGGTACCGTCCACAAGAAGCGGACGGTCGCCGAAGCGATCGGTCGCGAGACTCAAGGCGAGGAAGCTCGCTGCCACGGATATCTCGTCAACCCGCACCTGCCGGGCCTGGTCCGTAACGCGGCCACCATCGGCAACGCGGTAAGTAATCGACCCGTTCGCCGACACGATCGGCCGCAAATGCTGATAGACGACATGACGCGCCTGCTCTGCGTTTTCCGTGGAAAGCACGGCTGCGCCCAATTCTGCCTTGCGCTCATCAGTCGAACGCAGCACCTCGGCAGCGAGTGTGTTGCCGTTCGCGGCTTGAGCCTGAAGCCAGCTCTGCCAGGTCGGCAAAGGCTGCGCCGCGAACTGGCGGCGCTGCTCGGCGCGGCGTGCTTTTTCGCCCTCAAACACTTGCTTCTGGGTTCGCTTCAGCTCGGCGTAAGCGATCTTGCGGCCATCGGGGCTGAAGGGCATGGCCTTGATCGCCTTCCGACGTTGCGCTGCCCATGCGGAGAGCTCCTTGCGCCTTGCCGTGGCCTCTGTCCGACGAACCTCGCGCGCCTGTTTCCGCGCCATCAGCGCGCGATCGCGGTCCTGCTGGTACGTGCGGAACAGCTCAGCCGTCGCCGGACTGGCCGGATGAAGGGGGGCACGCGGATAGATGCGTTCCGCCGCCGGTTGGGGACCGACGGGTTTCTCGTAAGTACCCCATTTCGCGGTTAGCGCACCGAACGTGAGGCGGCGGTCTATGTCGGATGGTTTCACGCGGGCGTTTTTGTCACCGGCTACCACGATCACCAGGCCCGCCCCGCGCGGCTTGACCTCAAGACCGAAGGTCGCCGCGGCGCGGTGCAAATCCTGCCAGCCTCGTCCAGTCTCCTGGGCTTTCAGAAGCGCCGGGCCGGCCTCATCACGCACCCACTGAATAAGACTCTGCTGCCTCCCGTGCAGTTCCATTGCCGCCGCCCGCACGTCCTTCCGGCCATTGCTCCAATCGGGGATCTGATGGTTCGTCTGCGTCAGACCGTGCTTCTTCTCCAGCTCGATGCACGCGGCCTGAAGCCGCGGTTGGTCAAAATATGGTGTTACCGTCCGCAGTGTCGTCGGGTGAACCTTGTTGATCGCAACATGGAAATGAAAGTGATCCTTGTCATTGTGGATCGCGGATATTCGCTGGTGGTCTGCCAGACCGATCGAGGCGCATAGCGAGTCCTCGATGTCATGGAGCTGAACGGGCGTCGGGCGCTCGCCCGGCGGAAAACTAACGATCAGGTGGTACGTCTTGTCAGCCTTTGATGTGGTGTTGCGGCTCTGCAGTGCTGCGATCTCCGCGAGTGCCAGGCCAGGCTCTTCGTTCGCGCAGTTCATTACACGGATAGCCTCTACCCGCTCCCCTCCCCCTTTTTGGCCGATAATGTATTCCGCTGTCTTCTTCCAATCGCGCAGGTCGCCGATCTTTTTGAGGTCCGAGACGTACGCCGCCAGCCGACGGAAGGACCCATCAGCCACCCGACGCGACGCTTTGGCTATCAAAGGGCTGCAACCTTCTCAACGATCTGGTCCCGTAGTTCGCCGATGGAATGCAGGAGGGCTCGCACGTCGGCTTCGGGCGCACCCTCGCCGGGTTTCTCGGCCAGCCAAAGCTTCAGCAGGCCGCCAAGCCGCCCGAGGTCCCCGCACGCCTTGAGCAGCTCGCCCACAAGCTCCGCATCGAGGACCGACTTCGGCTCGTAGGCCAAGCCGACTGTGCGAAGGAAAACCGAAACGGGTTGGCCCGTCGCTTTGGCGTGCCGTTCGATTTCAGCGCGCTCCGCGGCCGTCGCCCACACGTTGATCGGCCTCTTTCCACGTGGGGCAGTGATTTGTCGCCTGCCCACCCCGCCGTCTTCCTTTGTGTCCATTCGTCCTCACCCGGGCCTCCGACTCGGCGCAATCATATCATACGTAATATCACAAAGTGCAGCGCCGACGTCCCGGTACGCCTCCATTCGTGTCCATTCCTCCTCCTGGACGCGGCAGCGGCAGTCCGCCTCGCAGAGCCGAAGCGTCGAACACCGAGGGTGTGAGTAAGCTAATCCGGCGCCCGCACATGTGCGGCGCATATCTTGCCAGCACACTGAATGTCTTTTTGCGTCCTAATACGTCCGGACGTGTTCGGACGCTTTCGGACATTTTAGGACATTCTCGGCCGAGTATTGACGTTTTCGGACGTTTTCGGACATTTGCCTGTTGCTGACGTAGCAGCCCTTCGAGTCGGATTAGAACGCCAACGAAAAAGAAATCGGTTTGATGGCCTCGCGACGCTCCCCCCGCGTCCCCATCGGCACGGGGCGCGTGATGATTCTCCAGGTGCTGGCGGACATCCGCTCCGGGCTCGCGTCGGGCCTATCGTTTCGCACCCTCTTCGATCAACTCGGCCCCCGGCTGCCAGGAATGAGTTACCGACAGTTCTGTCGGTACGCCGATCGGGTGCGAGCCAGTTTGGCAGACCCTGACCTCGCCGCTGTGCTGCCGCGCCGAGCCGAACAGAGCCTACCCCCAGCGGCGCCGGTACCCTTCGATGATTTGACCGGCGCAACAGGCGAGGCAGCCAATCCCGCGCAAGTGAGTTCCCCACGTCAAAAGGAGAAGACGGATGGCCCCAAAGCCCCACCCCGACCCCGAGGCTTCGTCCGCCGGACCGGCCTCCCCGACGACAACAAAGACAAACTCGTCTGACCGATACGCGGTTCACATGACGCTGCAGCACAAAGGCGGGGCCGGGAAATCCTTCGCCGCCAATTGCATCGCCCAATACTATTGTAGCTGCGGACGGACGGTTCGCGTCGTCGATGCCGATCCAAGCAATAAATCGCTGGCCGCCTATAAAGCATTGGGCGTTGTTCCCCTGGATATTATGGCGCCGAACAATACGGTCGATTCGCGTAAGTTCGATGATATGATCGATGATATCATAGGGACGGAAAGCGACTTCGTAGTTGACAACGGCGCCACCAATTACCTGCCGTTCATGGCATACCTGGTTGACAACAGCGTCGCCGACGTGCTCGCCGCACATGGGCGGGAGCTGGTCATTCACGTCCCGATCGTGGGTGCCGAGGCCAAGATGGAAACCCTTCAGGGCTTCGACGACATCGCGTCGAACATCGGGGAAAAGGCCCAAATCGTCGTCTGGTTAAACGAAGCGATCAAGGGTGTCATCACCTTCGATGACAAGAATTTCGAGGACACAAAGGCTTACGCTGAACATAAGGCACAGATCACGTCCATCATCCGCGTGCCGTATCATGTGTCCGAATTGTTCGCGCAGGATATGGATGCGTTACTGACCAAAAAGCAGACATTTGCCGAAGCCATCAAGGGCACCGAGTTTCGGCTGATGGCGAAACAACGCCTCAAGCAAGTCCAGAGGGAGATTTTTGAACAACTTGCTTTAGCGATCTAGGCACGGTCATGTCGAATGGAACGGTCATAGACATCCAAGGGATCATTGATGAGGTCGCACGACGCCATAATATCCGTCTCGCGCCAGATGATCCGATCTTGGCGACGGTAACAGTCACCGACGTCGTCCACAAGCTCTTTGCCGAGCACCTGCGCCGCATCACGGAGGGCGTTGCCAACAACGCGACGGATCGGCTCGTCGCGCAGATCGAGACTGGCCGGCGCGAGATTGAGCATCAGACCGAAACGGCAAAGGGAATTGCTTCGAAGCTTGTGAATGACGCCGGATCCTGGTCAGCCAGCCAACTCAGACAAGCCAGCGCCGGCGCTGCCGAAGACATCCAACGGTCGGTGACAACGGCACTCGCCACGATCCAATCCGACATTCAAATCGTGAGCGCCGCGAAACGCGCTGCCATCTGGGCTGCTATGCTGGCTATTGTGCTGGGAGGCGCCTTTCTCGGAGGCGGCATAGGCTTCTGGCTAGCCGGCTCGTGACAAGCGACCGCCCGAACCACACAAAGCGCCTGATTGCCTGGAATTCGGTAACTGCGGCACGCTTGAAACCGGCTCCCGGTCCCACTGGCAACCGGGGATCACGTTTTAATTTTGATCCAACAGATCTCCGCAGCTGGCCGGCTTCCTGGAATCTCGGCATATGGTCGGATCAGATATCGTACGGCGATGACCGTCGGACGGTTTCCACTGCCTCTTCATCGCGGTGCAACAGCGCATCGATGCCGGCCCCAAGCGGGTCAAGATCGTCAGCAACCTGCTGCGCCCAGGTGGTCACGACGCGTGTAGCGCGACGATCTGGATTGTAAGCGTCGTTTGATACTGTCCTTGTAGAGGAGTTTGACCGTAAGGGAAGGGCAGCTTTGGACGGCCTGGACGGGCATCTCTCAGGCCGTGAATTCCTCGTTGGCGACGCGGCGACGATTGCCGACATTTGCTGCTATAGCGACATCGCTTTCGCGCGCCCGAGCGGCAAGGACCTCGCGGCTTGGCGGAACGTCATTGCCTGGACTGAACGCATTGAGGAATTGCCCGGCTTCGCGCAGCCGTTCGACCTTCTGGCGATGCAGGATGCAGAGATTGCACCATAGGCTAAGACCACGAGAACGCACCCGGGATTCAAATGTTAGATAGCGCTAGGAAACCTCTCCAATGGCGATAGTTCCAGATCGGCAGCGCTGCTCTACAAATGCTTTTTGGGTCAGAACCGGTCTCGCCGCGCGCCAACTGATCCTGTCGATTCGCGCCGGCCTTCATTCTGCGCAGGGTTTTTGATTTTAAGCCACGCCCGCGCGGACCACAATTTCGCGGCGCCGTGACTCGGGTCACAGCGCCCGGCCCGATCTCAACTGTATCCCTGTGTCATTGAAAACATTTGAGGTGATGCGATGCCTAGCATGACACGGCGGTCACTGTTTCGTACCTCGCTCGGACTGGTAGCGGCGGGGGCAATCGCCCGGCCCTACATCGCCAAGGCGCAGTCCTCCTCCACCGTGAGCGACATATGGGGGCGCTTCCCGCGCAATGTCGTCTACTACGAAACGGAGCAGGTCCCGGGGATCCCGGACCCGCCGACCGGGGGTGCGTTGCCGTGGTTGGATACCGTTCAGAAACTTCCCTACACCGACGTCATCATCGGCTTTCTGGTGCCTGATCCGACCAACACCTATCTGATCGGCGACAATTCGGATATCTGGGGGCCGGACAACAACATCAACGGCCAGCCACTCATGCAGCTTCAGCGCTACATCCAGCTGATCCGCCAAAAACAGAACGTCCTGTTGTCGGTTGGCGGCATGGTGCAACCGAACGGCACATCCAGGGCGTGGACCTCGCAACTCTATCAAAGTTGGTTTGGCGGCGAGGAGGTGTTGGCGCAGCAGATCGCCGCCTGGGTCACAAACCTCGGCGCATCAGGCGTCGATATCGATTACGAGGACGATCAGGCGTTACAGGCGGGCGGCACTTACAGCGGCATAACGTTTCTGCAACGGCTGACCACCTTTCTGGTCAAGTACCTCCCGGCCAGCGGCAACATCATTACCCACGCGCCGCCCTCGCCTTTTTGGGATACCAACCCCACTCTCGGCTATAATGGTGCCTACCTGCAAGTGCATCAGAGTGTCGGCCAGTATATCGCGTGGTACAACACCCAGTTTTACGGCAATGGCAACTATGACGGCACCACCACGAACAAGTTCAATCTTTATAATCAGTTCGCGGCGGCGATGGGGCAGCCGGAAAAGCTGCTGCTCGGAGTGTCGATCGACCCCACCGAAAGTATGATGAATGCCCCGCAGCAGCCGTTTGAAGGCGGTGTCGCTTACTCCGGCGGCGATGGCGATTTAGCCGGCACCATCGCCCTATTGGTGGGGACCATCCCGCAGTTCGGCGGCTGCATGACCTGGGAGCTTCCCTACGACTACCTCAACGGCCAGTACGGCGGCTGGTCGCAGGTGATCGCCGGCGCGTTGGCGCCGGAAGTCAATTCCGGGGCTGACGACGCGTACACGGCCCCGCCCTATTAGTTGGCCTAACTGAAGTGTTGGGCAACCGCGCACAAAATCAGGGCCAGGAAGTGGGGGGCCCGGCCCTGACATCAAGTAAAAACGGACGAGAAGTCCCAAGCAGCGGAACGAAGGCGCGCAGTGTTGTTTGGCAAAGTTTCTAAATATGTCAATTACGTTATAGCGCGCAGCTAACTCCTTCTTTTCCTCGCCTGCCTGGCCACATAGGCCGTCACTGGTCGTGGCGGCTGTCAAAGTGATGCTCGCGAAGCAGCTTTTCGAATTCATGCAGGATCTCGGCTTGGTATTGTTCCATTTCGACAAGAAACCTTTGCGCTGCTGGCACCAAGCCATGGTGGCCATCTCGGACCAGCTCTGAGACCCAGCGCGCGTTGCGGCTCCAGCCGTTCCCATCCCTCCCGGACGTGGCGCTGTACCATTTCGAGCTTGGTTTCGCCGATTTCAACTCATAGCGATGCCCTTCCGCGCACAGAACCATGCCGAAAACTCCGGTCGCAACCTCACCGCCTGTCAGCTTTCTTCTGAACCCTCACACGCACTATCTCGGCCGCCGGCTTTCGCTCCGGCAATTCACGCCGGGCCCGTTGCAGGAAGAGATGCGCCATTTTGCCAAGCCCCAGCTCCTCTGGCGTCGGGTTCTCCAAGGCCTCGAGGTAACACGCCGCTGCATAGATCTTGGTCGGGGCGAAGTTTTCCGGGTACGTGCAAATGATCAGCGCCCGCGCCCGGTTCATCGGAACGGAGGCCATCAGCGCGCGTCCGGTGGGGCGAACAGCTCTACCAGGGTCGGGCAGTACGGGTCGCAACGGGTGTAAATCTGCGCATCGTCCTTATGCGGGCAATTGCCGATCTGGGCGTGCATGATGTCGCGCAGCGATGCATCCGGTCCCCACTCGGCCAGCAACCGCTGCACCGAGAGGCGGCCATGTCGTTCGCACTTGCCGCAGCGGATCTCGATGATCGGCGCTCCGCGTGCGGCCACATCACCGATCGGTATGTAGTCTTTCGCCATCAGGCACTATTACAGCCTATGGCACTCAATGGCACGCTATGGCCATCAACGACAGATTGCTAAGGCACCCGAAAAAGTTCTAGGCAAAAATCTAGGCAAATTCTCATCGGAAAGAAACTCGTAGCAAACGACCGACAATATCGATCATGAGCACTTTCATTTCATCATCGCTAAAGCGCCCAAGGCGCTCCCACGAGATCTCGCCGTAGGGTGTGACCACCTTCACGTCCGAATAGTCCCCAATTTGCGAGTCCGGGTATAT
>Ga0123356_10000774_pt1 | contig 35411 bp, 28 predicted proteins | sample TergutEmb28metaG_2_FD_92546 | JGI IMG/M metagenome (GOLD analysis project Ga0123356, IMG submission 92546) | Embiratermes neotenicus P3 segment gut microbial communities from Petit-Saut dam, French Guiana - Emb289 P3 | ecosystem: Host-associated > Arthropoda: Insects > Digestive system > Gut ...
AAGCCCAAAAAGTCTCATTTTTGCAGAAAATGAGACTGCAAGCATAGCAAGTGGTGCCCCACTTGCACAAAATGACCCGCTTAATCGCAGTTCATTTTGTTCTTGGGGACACCCCAAACCCCGAGTTTCTTGGGGTAAACCCCAAACCCCAAAAGCATAAAATATGAGGAGTTTACTAAAATGGAAAATTTACAAAAACTACCAGTAAACAGAAAGCGTCCTATAGAGATAAAGTTCCGAGTTAATGAAAAAGAACGTGATTTAATACGCAAAAAATGCAGCAGATTAAAACAAATAATCTTGCTGCATATATGAGAAAAATGGCTATTGACGGATATATCGTTGAGGTTGATTATTCTGACCTAAAAGCAGTCTGCGCCGAGATGCAGAAAATTGGCACAAATATCAACCAAATCGCCAAGCGAGTTAATAACACGAATATCGTCTTTAAATCTGATATGGCAATAATTGATGCCAGTGTAAAAGAAATCTGGAATTTGCTAAGGTTGAGTTTGTCAGCGTTTTTGAAGGAAGGTATTTCAAAAGGATAGTGTTTCATGTCTTTTTTATCCAAAATTGCCACTGTTCGTTATTTTATAAGCAGGGTGTATACTTTTATATCTGATTAATAAATCGTTGCTCCTGCGGAACAAAATGCTTAAAATACGCACCTAAAAGGCACACTAAATCAGGAGGGTATATAGTAGAATTCACACAGCATCTCGCAGGGCGGAAAATTTAAAAAATTGTGTGGGCGCTTGCAATGCAGCATTTATCATATGCTACTCAACACTTAAAAAACCATTTTCAAATGCCGCCGGAAATATAAACTTCTTTTCTGCTGTCCCGAATGCCACAGTTATCATGCTATCTGATATATCAAGAACAATACCAGAACCAAACACTTTGTGTATTACAACAACCCCGTTAGAAATGCCGGATAAATCAATTTCCGGTTTTTGTGGTGTTGTTACTACCGTAAGAGGTTTTGCCATAGTACCGGGTTTCCATTCCGGAGTTTTTTCGGCGACAGCAGATAGCTTTTTACGATGATCACTTATATTAGTAATATTTGACTTATATTCTTCTTCACTTTCATCTATTACATCGTAATTAGCAACATTTTCACTTGATATTTCATCAAACAACTGTGTAATACCGGACATCGATGCTTGTTGCGAGCCGAATAATTTATCATACTCATCTCGTGTTAGAACTGTATCATATCCGCCAACTGCTTCATCTGCATGTTTATCAATTCCTGTATATGAAAGACTGGCATCTTCGTATCTTTTGAATTTATAAACTGCATCATTCATTAATGCACCGTTAAAAACATCAAGCGATACTAAAAGTTCAAAGTCTTTCACATCCAAACCGGTTACTCTTTTAAATAAACCCGGTTCAAGTTGGGTAATAACATCTTTTAGGCAATATTCACGATGATCAGTCAAGTACATAAAAACAGGTATACGTGTAGCAAATTTAATTAGTTTTTCCTGTATCATTTTACGCTTGGACTTATATTCTTTTTCTTCCTCGGTAAGTTCTTTTTTCTCTTTAGCTGTGAGTTTTTCGCCCTTTGATTTTATCTTTTTTACCTTTTCGGAAGCTATAATAATATCATTTATATCTTTATTAAGACTACGAAAACCCTCAATGCTTTCAAGAGCTCGCATTGCATCAGCATTGTTCATAAGTCTCATTAATGTTTCATTATCAACGTTTACAAGCAGTGCGCTTTCCCAACGTCTGGCAAGAAGTGTAGCGGAAGTACCTGCCATTGCAATATCAAGAATATCGCTTGCATTAATCTGTTTCATTGTGCTGCCGTCATATGCTATAACAGGCAAGAAATTTATAAATTCTTCAACTTTTTTCTCCGGATTGCTTTCGTTTATGTTTAGTCTGCAGCTATAATCTGCTATTTGTTTTAATGCTCGGTCAAGTGCAAAATCAAAAATATAACACTCGTGTTTCATTATCTCCCGTTTTCCTATATCTGTATCTACTTCCCACGGGCTTTGAACGCGAAATGCTGCTTGAAAATACGTCTCCGGACTGGATAAATTCCGGAGCATAAAAATCCCTGACCACGGTTTAACGGTGACTCCTGTTGTAAGCTTTCCGCAGGTCAGAGTAATAGTCTTTGTCATTAGTGGATTTCCCATTGATTTTTGTACGGGATTGAGTGCATCAACTCCTATTCCTGCACCTGTGCCTGCACAGACATTTACTTCATAAGCATTAAAAAACGTATTGTGCTTTTGCAGAAGCAGGTTTTTCATTGCAAAACAAGATGCCACATTCGGTAAAAACCATATTGTATGTGTGAGTATAGATAATAACCGGGTGTTTGAAAACGGCATGTCAGGCTTTTTTGCTCCAAGTTTTAAGTCATCAGTAGTCGTTCCAAGATAAGCACCACGTATTAAGTCGAGCCATTTTTGTACATAGTCTTCATATTTAAACTTTGCTGCACCTCCTCTACCTTCGGCAGAGAAAAACACGTTTAAATCAAACTCGTCAAATTCTCCTTGCATAGCAATTCGTCTTATACTGTCCGGTATCTTATATGTCATCATCACCATTCGCGGGAGTGCAGCATAAGGGCTGTCCGGTGGTTCTATCCAGTTTTCCTTTGCTCTTTGTTCATCTGAATATGTCCAGTTGTATATTTGATCTTCAATAAATTCTCCGGAGTTAATGGCACGAAATGGTGTGCCTGAAAGATACAAATAACGCGAAGTTGTCATTGGCAACCATGATTCGTTAATCGCGTTGCCTTCTTCATCTCTTGCATATTTTTCAAGATCAAGAGCTTCATAATCATCTTCATCTTCGCTGTCAAAAAGCTTTTTAGCATTTTCACGCCATGCTCCAAAGTGATATTCATCAAAAATAACCAGGTCCCAGTTTGTTGTATGTACCCATTCATTTTTTGCTTTTATCCCACCGGAATCGTTAGTACCAAGATAATCTTGAAATGAACCAAAACAAACTATCGGTCTTGATTTATCTGCAGTTTCCCATATTAAATCCGATGTTCTGCTTATGAATTGCCAACCTTCAAAGTCAACGTGCGTTTTTATATCTTCCTCCCAGGCACTTTGTACTGCCGGCTTGAATGTAAGAATTAGTATCTTTGATAATTCCATACGTTTAGCAAGCTGATAGGATGCAAAAGTTTTACCAAAACGCATTTTAGCATTCCAGAGAAACTTAGCTCTCCGGGTTGATTTTTCGCTATCAGCATGTTTATAGTATGCAATTGTTTTATTAACAGCTTCCTCCTGCTCGGGGCGCATATAAAAATCACGGGTTCGGTTTTCTACATTTTCTACACGGTCACGGACAGCTATGTATGCTGCTGTTAAATCCTCCACTTTACAACGAAACCACTCACCGCCTTCATTAAGAAAACCACGTTTTGATAAAACACGATGAACATCACGATCATTAAAATTACCACCATCCTGATACATTGCGGATTCTGAAAATACAATTTTATATGGAGATAATTTATCCGGTCGCTTTGTCGGATATTGTTGTGCTACTCGTTTATCTGTGCCTATTGTTGTATAACCGACTTTTAACAATCCTTTGTAATCAGGATTGTTGTCTTCATAAGCATATATAGTTGGGTGTGCTTCAGACCGAAGTGGAAAGAACTCTTTGTCCATTCTTAATCGTCCTTGCTGATTATATCGTCGTTATTTTCTATGTCACTACTATAGTTATGAATACGCGAATCAATATACTCCCATTCATCATCTGTTATACTCCATCTCTCACGTAATGTAGTGTCTGAGTATATAGTATTATAATCTTCAAGAGCAGGTATAAAACAAAATTTATTTCTTAACACATCTTGTGATATTACTGTTTGTAGAAGTAAAAAACGAACAGTTTTTGTAAAAAGGTAGGATTTGAAAGATAGCACCTGTGTTTCAGTTTCAAAAGCACCCGCAACAATCCATGACTCTGTACAGCAGACTCCCGGTTCAGCTATTCTTGTATTACCTTCATAATAAAATCCAACAGGTTTAGTAAAATCTGTTTGTCCGGCAATTGGTGCTTTTGGAACAAGCAGCTTCCATTTATCTAAATATCTGCCAGAATCAATTATATCGTTCCTATTTGCATATTTTCTTCCGATTCTTTGTATAAACCAACATGGCACTCCAGATTTTTCTGGTTTGTAATTTGTTGGAAGTCCAAATGGCTTTTGAACTGAAACAGTATTTTCTAACGTGAGTCTTGGTTTTTCTTTACAAAATATTTTCCTGACAATAGGCACAGCTCTACTATCTCTAATGAACGTTGGATACTCATCAAGTTGTCTTTCTTCTGATGTTTCAACACCATTAATAATATTTGTTACTTTACAAAGACCTTCAGAATCTCTATTCCATAAAAAATAGCAAATACCACCAGCTATATCTACACCCGTAAATACATCTGCCGAGTTAGGGAAATCAACAATTTCTCTCATGCGTTTATCGCCTAGCATAATTTTTCTAAACTCATCCAAACCAAATCCACCAGAAAACCACCTTGAAGGAATTATCATTGATAAATAGCGAGGTTTTAGCTTTTTTGCTTGATTAACAAATAGGTTATATATAGGTTTAGCTTGCCTACCTGCTCCTCCAGTTTCCAATTGATAAGGCGGATTACCTATTATCACATCAAATTTCATATTAAAAACCTCCTCGGGGTTGTCCGTATGAATAAATTCATAAGCATGAGATTCCAATGACGCATCACGGTCATACTCAGATTTAGATGCACCACAGGAGGTACACTTCTCTCCTCGCCAGTTATGCTTAGTTTTCTTAAATCGGATATTTCCTTCAGCATCATTGAAATTAGTAACAGAATACTTACTATTTGGAAATTTTGAACAATAAACACTACGACGTGATAGAAGTGATGTTATTTCTGTAATTGCTATTCCGTATAATTGCTTCTGAAAAATATGGTCTATACGTTCCTGTAGGTCAGGAATTTCTTTTTTAAGACCTGTTAGGAGTCGCTTGGCTATTTCACGCAAAAATACACCGGATTTACAAGCGGGGTCGAGAAATGTTGTGGTTTTATCATTAAATATTTCCTGAGGTAGCATATCAAGCATATTATTAACAATATCCGGTGGAGTAAAAACCTCATCATTGGATAAATTTGCAAGACAGGATAAAACATCAGGATTATAAGTGTTAGCATAAAAATCACTCATTCAGATGAACCCTCCTGTAATGAACTGGTGGGTACTCACCGGTTGAGTGTGGTATAAAAACAGATTCTCCTTTATCGTTTATATGAATATCATTACTATTAAATAATGAAGAAGTTTGGTCATTTAGCAACTCTGCGAAAATATATTCATGTCGTTTGATTTTATATCCATCGGGAGATGTCCATTCGGAAAAAACGATTGGTGCTTCATCAGATGTATCTTCATTACACTTCATTGTTAATGCGTTACCACACAGAATATTCCTTCCAAGTATGAAACGTACTGCATCACGTGTATCGTTATTAGCAATTTTTCGGCATCTTGTACTATATTCGCTATCAAAAATAGTAAATAACCGACTTTGACACTCTTCCACATTATCTTGAAGTATATCTATGCCATATATGCTACTGACAGCAACGACTGCATAACGTTCATAGTCATCTGCATTTTTTCCATACCTGGAATTAACGACTGCAAGTTTTCGCCGGAGAATTTCCACAAGAAAATTACCGTTTCCACAAGCAGGCTCAAGGAAACGGCTATCTATTCGCTCTGTCTCATGTTTTATAAGATTGAGCATGGCATTAACTTCACATTCGGCTGTAAAAACCTCACCGTGATTAACAACACGCTGTTTTGACTTAGTCTGCTTGTTTTCCATAAAAAAATCTCCCGGGGTTTCCCCCGGGAAACGAAAAAATGCCGTGTACAGAGCGCAGTTAAACGCTTTACATACACAGCACGTATTGTGCTACACATTTATCTACCTACAATGTGCTTGCGAATAATTGCAAACAGTTGTAAAATAGCGTTGGTGTTGCAATATGCAATTGTGTATGTGGTATGACACATATGCAGGGCGGGGAGGTCTAGATCACCTTCTCGCCTGCCGCCACAAAGGTGGCGAGGCACTAATCGTTTCCTTAAGAATTAGTATATAACTATGCAGGAATTATTGCAAGTATTTTATCGAAATACATGACGAACTATGTTTATAGGACAGCACTATTTAATAAAATGACTAATTGGGGTAAGGTGTGAAAAGAGCATTCAAGCAAATAACTACTCCATCCTCATCTGGAGGTTTGGGAAATAATTTTGAAAACCGTGTTCAAGCGTCATTTGCTGTTCTTATGCTTGCAAATGGGTTTTCTCCATGCTTACCTTCTTGGCCTATATATAAAATAAAGTTACAAGGAAAATATGAAGGTTTCGAAACTGATGATTTAATAGTATATGTAAAAGATCAATACTCAGATAAAAAAGCAAAACTACTTGGACAGGTTAAACATTCATTATGTATTACAAACAATAATTCTGATTTTAATGATGTAATTCGAGCAGCGTGGAGAGATTTTAATAATTCCAGCTTATTCAATGCAGAAGCAGGTGATATTATCGCTCTTATTACATGTCCGCTTTCTTCAACTGATACAAATAATGTCAGAGCATTGCTTAGACAAGCGGAACATTCGTATGACTCCGACGATTTTTTAATGCGTGTTGAAAAAGAAATTTTTACCAGTAACAGGCAGCGTGAAAAGTTAAAGGTATTCAAAAATGTATTAAAAAAAGCAAATGACAACAATGAAATTTCAAACGATCAATTATGGCTGTTTTTAAAGTCGTTTCGCTTACTAATTTATGACTTAGATATAGAAGGAGTAATAATTTCGTTACTGAGAACAATTTTACAACAACATACTCTTGGAGATGTTGAAGGCATTTTAGCAAAACTTATTGAGATTGCTGCTTGGGAAAACGAAAATGCTGGTTACATTACACTAGAATCTATATCTGATGAAATACGGTCAAAATTTTCTGTTAAGCCAATGGAAGTCATTCCCAAGAAGTTTACTATAAAAAGCGATGAAGTTGATTGGAATATTTCTCAGTATGGTCAGGAACTCTCATATATGGCATTGTTAGGAGCTTGGAATGAAAACTCAGAATATGATGTAGATATAGTAAAAAAACTAATGGGAAAAAGTGATGCTGATTGGATTCGAATTTATCGAGATATTTTACAGCTTCAAAACAGTCCACTTGACCTAAAAAATAGTATATGGAGAATTAAAGACCAATCAAGCATGTGGGATATATTTGCACCAAGGATGTTCGATGAAACATTAAATATTTTCTGTGAATGTATTGTTGAAGTGCTTAGCGAAAAAGATCCGCAATTCACGTTACCTACTGAAAAAAGATATGCCGCAAGCATATATGGAAAAAATCTTAACTATTCATATCCGTTAAGAAAAGGTCTTGCTAATAGTCTGGCTTTAATTGGATGTTATCCTGAAAAGTTAAAGAGAGGTACAGATAATAAAGCTGAGTTAATAACATCGCAATGTATTAGTAAGATACTTGATGATGCAGATTGGGTGTTATGGGCAAGCTTGAAAGATCTGTTACCCACTATAGCAGAAGCTTCTCCCCAAGCATTTCTCGAGGCAGTTAAAAAAGGTTTAGATAGTTCTGACGCTCCATTTTTAACACTTTTCAAACAGGAATGTGGCGGTATAACAGGAAGAAATTATCTAACTGGATTGTTATGGGCTTTAGAAGGGCTAGCGTGGGATGAATCATTACTTGTTCAAGTGACTATGATTCTGGGTGAGCTTGCTAATATAGACACTGGCGGGAATTGGGGTAATCGACCGAAAAACTCTCTTACAACAATTTTTCTTCCGTGGTATCCACAAACATTAGCACAAGTTAGTAAGAGATTTGCTGCTATTGAGGTGTTGATAAAGGAGTTTCCAAGTGTTGCTTGGAGTTTACTAATCAGCTTACTACCAAATAACCATCAAACATCAATGGGATCGAAAAAACCTCTTTATAGAAATCACATAAGTAATGATTGGAAACCCGATATATCAAACAAGGATTATTGGAATCAAATTTCTGCATATGCAGAGTATGCTGTTGAGCTAGCAAATAACGATCCTCAAAAGCTTCAAGAAATCATAGGAAGCTTAGGTAACCTACCTGAGAAATCGTTTAACAAAGCTCTTTTGCAATTAAAGTCCTGCTCAAAGATGATAGGAGAGGATGAAAAGGTTGCTCTTTGGACTAAATTATTACACTTTACAAAAAGACATGAACGATTTCCTGATGCAAATTGGTCGTTAGATTCCAGTATTATCAAAAGAATTAAAGAAACTATGGTAGTCCTACAACCAACAAGTCCAATAAACTACTATCAATTTTTGTTTAGTAATAGAGATTGGGAATTATATGAAAAAGATGACGAAAATGAAGACTGGCAGACACAAAGTAATCGCTTAGAAGAGCGTCGAAAATCAGCACTCTTAGAGATAATTGAGTTTGGAGGTACAAATTCTTTATGTGACTTTGTTAAAAAAGTTGAGCAACCTCAAAAAGTAGGAAGCACATTAGCTGGTTTTGCGGACAAATCCTACGATAAATTATTTCTTCCAAATTTTATGTTGAATGAAGAAACTTCTATAGATATTTTTGTTAGTGCATACATATATAGAAAATATTTTCATATAGGCTGGGAATGGTTAAATACACTGGAAATTGATAAATGGGATGACTGCCAAAAAATTGAATTCTTTCTCAGAGTTCCCATATCATCCGAAGTATGGAATCTAATTGATAAATCTTTTTGTAATTTAAAGACGCAATATTGGAAAAGAGTTAATGTAAATGTATACACGGTTAATATTTCTGATTTAGGTGTCGTTATCGATAATTTAATTGAGTTTGATAGACCATTGGCAGCTGTGAATTGCTTTCATCATTACATATTTGAAAAAGTGTCGTTTGATAAAGATAAACTTGTTAATGCGTTACTTTGTGGTATATCATCCAGTGAATCTATTTCTGCAATTGATCAGTACAATTTTGTAGAATTAATTAAATTTTTACAAAATGATGAAACAGTAAATGAAGACAATTTGTTTCGTATTGAATGGGGATATTTTAACTTACTAAATAAATACGATGGAGCACCACATATAACACTCGATAAAAAATTAGCGAATGATCCTGACTTTTTTAATGATATAATTTGCTTAGTTTATCGATCAAAAGATGATAATACTCAATCGCATGATGATATAGATGATGTAACAAGAGCTATTGCCCGGAATGCTTATACATTATTAACCGAATGGCAAACACCGCCTGGAGTGGATAGTGATGGTAATTTTGATTCCAATCAGTTTATGAACTGGCTTGTCAATGTAAAAAGTCTTTGTGATGAATCAGGTCGGCTAGATGCTGCACTTACTTATATTGGAGAAGTTCTTTTTTATACTCCACCTGAAATAGATGGTTTTTGGATAAATAAAGTAGTAGCAGAAGTGTTAAACGAAAAGGACGCAGAACGAATACGAAATGGATTTAAACTTAAAGTATATAATTCTCGAGGGGTACATTCAGTAGATCCTACTGGAAAACCAGAAAAAAAGTTAGCATCAAAGTATCAGGTGCACGCTGAAGAAACGGAGAATGCAGGATATCCGCGATTTGCAAACACACTTAGAGAAATAGCACGTAATTATGAAAGAGATGCAGAACGTATAATTTCAGAACATTTATTGCCAGAAGATGAGATATAAGCATTCGTGAGATTAATCTGTAGTTTCTATAAAAACACATGTGATTAGGAGGCTTTTTAATAATGCCATTTGAACACGATAGTATTATAAACATAATAAACGAAGCACGCAGGTATAACACAGAAAAGCCTTGGATTGAGTTTAAGGTTAATAATTCCAATCCTCAGGAAATCGGTGAATATATTAGTGCATTGTCAAATACCGCAGCTCTTTTTAACCAAAATTATGGATTTGTAATATGGGGCATTAATAATGTCACTCACGAAATTGAAGGTACGAAATTTATTCCGGAAAAAGAAAAGAAAGGCAATCAGTCTCTAGAGCTATGGCTAAGTACTTTGATTGAGCCACAAGTACAATTCTATTTTCATACTGTAAAAATTGAGGGAAGAAGTGTTGTTCTACTGGAAATTGCAGCAGCATTTTCATCGCCTATCAAATTCCAAGGGATTGAATATATAAGGATAGGTTCTAATAAAAAGAAACTTAAAGATTTTCATGATACTGAGCGCCAGTTGTGGTCGATATTTTCCAGAGAAGTATTTGAACAAATTGTAGCAATAGAAAGTGCATCTTTGGACACTGTATTACGAATGCTTGATTATAGGGATTATTACGAAAGATTGAAAGAACCACTTCCGAGTAAGGATGATTCCATAATTGAAAGATTCATAGAAGAAAAGATGATTGCTCATAATGAAGCAGGCAGTTACAACATTTTAAACTTAGGTGCGATACTATTTGCTCACAGACTTTCTGATTTTCCTACATTAGAACGTAAAGCAATTCGCATCATAAGCTACAGTGGAGAAGGAAAAGCATCAAGTTCCAGTAGAGAAACAATTCTAAATAAGGGTTATGCCAATGGATTTGAAGATTTAATAAGTTTCATATTTGGTATGGTTCCCGATAATGAAGATTTTAGTTCTCCACTTAGAAAAGATATTCCGGTATATCCGGAAGAAGCAGTAAGAGAGCTTATGGGTAATTTAATTATTCATCAAGATTTTCACATGCGGGGTACCGGACCTATGGTGGAGTTGTTTAAGAATAGGATGGAGGTTACTAATCCCGGTGCGCCATTAATTGAAAAAGATCGTTTCGTTGACCATCCGCCGGTATCACGCAATGAAACAATGGCAGGATTACTCAGACGGCTTGGCATTGGTGAAGAACGCGGATATGGATTTGATAAAATCGTTTTAGAAACAGAATCGCACCAGCTACCTCCTCCTCATATAATGGCGTATGATACTCATACTAGAGTGACACTCTATGCACATAAATCATTTTCAAAGATGAGTAAAACCGAAAGATTACAGGCATGTTATCTTCACGCTTGTGTAAAATGGGTTCTACAGGAAGATATGACGAATTCGTCCTTGCGTGAACGGTTTGCAATTGATGAAAAAAATAAAGCAATGGTGTCCCGTTTACTGGGTGATGCTTGTAAAGCAGAGTTGATTAAAAAACATACAGAAGTTACTTCAGATAAATATCGGAGATATATACCTTACTGGGCATGATTTTTAGTTGACTGGCTTTTGCATTAATTATATTAATGTTACGGATGACCCTTGCAATTAGGCGATATTTTTAGTTGACTGTCAGTTGACTGAATAGTTATTGATATTGCAGAATTATAATATGTAATTGTTAATGTTAGTTGACTGAACATTCTGTTTTTCTATTATAAATATCATTCTCCATTGCTATTGGGAAACATTTTTAGTTGACTGTCAGTTGATTGGTATATAATTGTTTTTACTTTGGAATATTTTAAGGAGATAAAATGTCGATAAAAATAAATCTATCTAAACACGCTGATAAATTTACTACAGAAAGCAATGAATTTCTTATCGAAAAAAAAGTAAACTTTATTTTTGGTAAAAATGGTACAGGTAAGACAACAATTGCTGATGAAATTGTTAATCAATTTTCTAATGAATACGATATATGTGTGTTTAAAGATTTTGACGGAGTTGCTGAAAATGCACGCTTAGATGCAGTTGCACTAGGAGTTGAAAACAAAAATATACAAAAGAAAATTGATGTTATAGATGTAGAGATTATTAACATCAAAAGTGAAATTTCACAACCAAAGGCAGATGATAAAGAAGCAACCAATCTATATACGCAGGCTACAAAAACACAAATAGCCTTTAGCGATGCAGAAAATGCACTCTCAAAATTCTTTACCAATTCAGCTGCACAAATAAAAAAGCAAACAAAACCACAAATTACAACATCTGGATATAATAAGAATAATTTCGAACACGATATTAATAATGCCAGTTTATTATCAGATGATTTTATTGCTTCTCATAAAATTACTATTGCCGCAGAGAAGAAATCTGATGTTTCAAGATTTTCATTTTCTGAAATCGATTTTGCTTCATACTTAAAATCTGTGAATGAAATTATTCAACTATGTGTTGAACAACCTCAAAACATACCTGAGTTAAAAGATAATGTAGATAAACAAAATTTTGCGAAACTCGGAACCGAGATTCATGAACACAAAAGTGGTGAAGTATGTGCTTTTTGTGGTAATGAAATTAAAGAAGAGCGCTGGCAAGAACTTGCTCAATACTTTAATGAAGAATATAGTAAACTTGATAAACGAATTACTAAAGGATTATCTGTTATTGATGCCGGATTTGAAGCTGTACGCAATGTAGGAAAATTGAATGAACGCGACTTCTATGATAGATTCATACAAAATGTAGAAAACATTAATTCCCAACTTGAAGCAAGAAAAAATGAATATTACCACTTTTTAGAGTTTCTTAAAACCACACTTGAAGAAAAACGTCAGAATATGTTCTTCAAGTCGGACGCAATTATAGTCGACATACCACAAAGTTTCGATGATATTAAACAGGTTAGCGATGACTTAGTTACGAAGCATAACACGTTGACAAAGAACCTCAACGCTGAACAAGAAAAGGCTAGAGATGCGTTACGTTGCCACGAAGTAAAGAAAATATTAGATAACTATAAATTTGACAAAAAAAACAAAGAACTTGTATCTTTAAAAGCTGCCAATGATTATACACAAAGCTTATTAATGAATAGAAAAAGTGATCTTACAAAAAAATTAAATGAACGTAATAATTTACTTTTACAAACAAGAGATGAAGAGAAAATTGCAAACAAGATTAACGACAGAATGGCAAGCATGGGGGTCGCTTCTTTTTCGTTAAAATTAGTTGAAAATGATGTTGAAAATCAAAAAGGACAATACCAAATAAAAGGTAATGATGATGAAATCCGACCAATTACACAACTAAGCAAGGGCGAAAAAAATATTATTGCGTTTCTTTATTTTATTTTTAGCTTAGAAAATATAGAAAATAATAGTAAACATAGAATAATTGTGTTTGATGATCCAATGACGAGTAACGACGATACAACGCAATATCTGATGATTGGAGAACTCCAAAATCTTTATCAGAATTTAAAAGATGGTAATTATTTTATTCTGCTTACGCATAATTGTCATTTTTATCTTAATGTTCGTCCATCGACAATGCCAACATATAAAGAAATTAAAAAGGGTACTAGAAAAGGATTATACGAAGAAGTTGGGTTATATGATAAATATGGAATTTACCACTTACTTCATGATAGTAAGCGTTCAACAATAAAAAATATTGATAAGTATCAAAAAGACTTTAGAACAAATTATGAAGCTCTTTGGAAGGAACTTGTATATCTATATAAATCTGATGACGCTACTTCTGATATCATGTTAAATCCGTGCAGACGAATTTGTGAAACATACTTAAAATTCACAAAACAGAATGTAATGGATTTTTACTCTGAAAATAAAAGTGCAAAAAAACTATTTGATGTTAACCAACATTCGATAGATGATTTTGAAGCAGAGCAAAACGGGAGAAGCAAAGAAGACATAAAAACAATTCTTGAAGAACTTTTTAAAGTAAACAATGCAGAAAACCATTTTAATGATCATTGGAAAGGTGGAGAACAATAAATAGTAATTAAGGCTGAACAGCTCACTGTGCTGTTCAGCCAAGTTCGATTTTGTTTCTGGAGCGGTGTCAAGGATACAGCCGCGTAAAAACGCGGCTTATGAACGCTGACGCGTCCTTGACACAATTAGTGCTTAGAAGGAAGGAAACTGCCAAAATACGCACCATAATGATACATATCCGGTATATAAACAGCGATTATATTGTTATGATATAGTCGCTGTTTTGCAAGATTGAGTCTGTTGTTTATTTCTTACTTATTCGTGTACAGTTCGTGTACATAGTCTCCGCTTCGCGGAGCCATTAAGAAAATACTTCGTATTTTCAAGGGTTTCAAGCATCGCTGATAAACGAACGGCAGGGATAGACCATTGTGCGGGTTCTTATAGTTCACTATTTTTTTGGGAATTACAATACATTTTTACTATTCTGCGTTATTTGTAGTGTAAGATGCATAAAGGTATTACAACATACCTACCTTTACATGCTATTTCTCAGAACTGTTAGGTATAATATTTTAGTTGTACCACATTATATAATTTTTCAACTAATTGTGGTATAACTTCTTTGAAGAACTGTTGTACCACATACTTGACATTTTTACTGAATTGTGGTACAACTTCACCATGAGGTGATATTATTGAATACAGTATTTTACGGGGTTGTTGAAGAAGAAAAAGAACGCAATCTCGAGAGACAGGAAGTATATAAAGATGAAATAGATAAGCTTCCGAAGGGATATCTTAACAAAAGAAAGAGTAAAGGTATTTATTATTTCTACTTACAACGTAGGGATGGACAGCAATTCATATCAGAGTATATTGGAAACGACGAAGCTAAAGTCGAAGAAATAAGAAAGTTAATTGCCAAAAGAAAACATTACGAAGATCTTGTAAAGCGTCTCAAGTTAGAATACAAGCAAATGTGTAAAGTAGTCAAGGAGTGAGTATGAACTCAAAACAAGAAAAAGAGTTTTGGAACATAATTGAAGTATTCAACGCTGAAGATTTATTAAAGCATGTTATGATTATAGGCTCTTGGGCAGAATACCTTTATCAATATTTCATAAAACCCGAATTTAAAGCAAATCTCCGAACAACTGATGTTGATTTCTTATATTATAACCTTCAACGACCCGTTGGCAAAAAGATTGAAATAGTAAGAGCATTAGAAAATAAGGGTTTTGTTTCTACTCAAAACCGATATTCCGGTGTTACAAAATTCATTAAAGAAGGTGTCCTCGATATCGAATTTCTAATCCGTGTACTTGGCGAGGGAAATCCTCAACATCAAAAAATTCCGAGTCTTGGAATTGTTGGTATTGGCTTACGTGATGTAAATATGTTGGAGCAATACCCTTTAGAAATTGAAATTAATGGTTACTCATTAATTGTCCCTGCACCTGAAATATTTGTACTACATAAAACGCTAATCAGTTCCAAACGACAAAAGCCGGAAAAAAGAGAAAAGGATTTAGATACTGTACGTAAAGGTATTACCACATGTTAATAAAGCAGCGATGCTTGAAATGTTCAAAAAATTAACAAAGAAACAGCAAACTGCAATTGAAAAAGTCAATGAAGAAAACTTCATTGATCTCTGGTTGTGAATATTAATATATGTTCAGTTTCGGTATGACGTAAAGCAGTGTTTTTCACTGCTTTTCCGTGTAAGGTCATGCTTGTCGTTTATAGTCCTCAAACCCCGCCTACATGCAGTTTCACGCATTTGCTGCAGTCTTTTAGCCCCTTTGGGGTAAACGAAAACACACCGCCGCACTCCGCCTCGTCATACAGCGGACAAAAGCAAAACTCGCATGAAAAGCTGTCTAAATCATCTACTTCATGGCAAGGAAAGTATTCACAATCTTTTTTCATCACAACTTCCCTACAGATACATTTTCATGCGGTCGGCGGCCGCAAAGGTGTCGGGGAATATTTTTTATTGCCACTCTACTATACCATAAATTATCGTATATTTGATACAATTAATGCATAATATTTTTATTACGAAAAATAAAATGTGAAAATTTGTATTTTTTTACACAAAAACGCTAAAGTTTGGTAAAATTATACCGATATACTCCATAAGGTGTATTATCCGTATTGGCAGAAGGATCGCCAATACTACATCAAAACTAAAAATGGAGGGATCCTAAAATGAAAACCGGAAACATCGGAAACGTACCTAACCCGTACAACAATTTCCAAAACAAGACAGAACCCAAAAAGGTGCCCGACCCGAGTATCGCCGATATCTTAAAGCCACCGGTCGACACCTACACCCCCTCTGTAAAGGGAGCAGCAAACCCCGCAGCAATCAACAGCTTGTGGAAAGAAACCAACCACATGGGCGATGCAGTCAGAAAACTTATTGCATCGGCGCTTGGCGTTGAAGACGCAAACGGTCAAGGTTTCTGGGCAAACAGAGTAAAAAACGGCAAACTCAGTGAAGCCGACAGAGCTCAGGCTCAGCAGCTTATCAGCGAAGACGGCTTTTTTGGCGTCAAGCAAACGACAGACCGTATTATGAATTTTGCCAAAGCTTTAGTTGGCGAGGGTGCAAGTGATGCCCAAATCGAAACCATGCGCAAAGCCGTTCAAAAAGGTTTTGACGAAGTCGGCAGAATGTTCGGCGGATTTGATAAACTGCCTGATGTCACAAAGAAAACACATGAGTCAATTATGAAAGCATTTGACGATTGGAAATCCGGCGGCGCCTCAGCGTAAATAACTTTACTTATAAACTAATACAGGGACAGGGTTAAAACCCTGCCCCTGTTGTGTTTTCTTTTACTCTTCCGCCTGCGGTGTTTCACCGCTCTTGTCTGCTTCAATCGTCCGAATGTAGTTTATGATTTTTAACTGATTTTCAACTCTCAGTTTTACCAAATCCAAATTAAACGGCTTTGGTATAAAGTCAATCGCACCGAGCTGCAGGCTCTTCACTTCAACATCGGCGTCGCAGTGTCCCGTAATGATTATTATCGGTATATCGCTTGTTTTTGATGAAGTTTTTAGAGCTATAATTACCTCATATCCGTTCATGTCCGGCATTATGACATCAAGCAAAATTATGTCGGGCATAATCTCCTTTGCGACTTCAATGGCATCAATACCGCTTGTCACTGCATACACTCTGTGTTTGTTTTCAAATGTTTTTGTGAGAACCGCTATGGTCTGCGGGTCGTCGTCTACTATCAAAATACTGCCTGCACGAACTTTGACATCGGCAAGTATTTCTTCCTTGCTGTTTGCGGCTATCGCTATCTTTTCATATGCAACACGCTTTTCAAAGCTTGCCACGGCAAGTGCCATCATATCGGCAAGCGACGAAGCATAGCTTTGCTCCTCCAATGTCCACTCACGCCCGTCAGGATAATCATCACTGCGGTTTTGCTCGATACTGATAACACCGTAGAGCTTGCCGCCTGCATATATCGGCGCTTCAAGATAAGCACAAAGCCCGACATTGTACGGGTCGTCTACTTCATATTCGTATGCATTTACATTATTGACTACTATCAAGCGCTGTGTTTTGAGCCTTGAAGTATATTTGGGATTGCTTTCCATATCATAATCTTCTGCAACGGAATGTTTACCTGTGCCCGAGTGATAATATGAAATGCAACGCAGCGCAGTTCCGCTTGGAGCAAGGCGCCAAACACCCGCACTTCGCACATTAAGAGCCGTACAACCCTCCTGCGCTATGAGCATTGCTACAGTTTCCAAATCGCCTATTGTAATTGCCGGCGACCTTGTAATACGCACAAGGGACTCACTGAGCAGTTTTGCATACTCAAAGCTGTTTGCAATCGCTTTTTCTCTATCTTTATATTCTGTCACATCAGACCCTATTCCTACTACGCCGCTGATTTCACCATTTACCCATATTGGCATTCTCGTTGTGTTGAACGAACGCACTTCACCGTAAGAGTTAGCAATGTATTCCTCACGGACAACCATCTGCTTTTCATCAACAACTTTATGGTTAATCTCGTCAAAATGCTCGCTTATTTCGCCGCCGTGCCATATTTCATCATTTGTTTTCCCGATAAAATCCTCTCGGGTTAAATCATAGAAATTTACCATGGCATTGCTGACATGCGTATAACGCATATCCAAATCCTTCGCATAAAACAGGTCTGGAATTGTATCAAGCAGTGTTGAGAGAATATTTTCCTGTAGTGATTGATTGTCTTTGCCTGAATTACTCATACTCTTTTTTTAGTTCCTCCAAAATAATACGCGCTTCCTTAAATTGATAATTCTCAATAAGCTCTATTAGCTCATCAGTTTTCGGTATTGACGAAAGCTCCGAAAGATAGTCAAAGCATCTTGTGTCTCTGCTTTTCAATAAATAATCTAAGCGGCTTAATAACTGTGCGGTTTCTTTTTTGCCGATTGCTTTCTTAGCGCTTTTTTTCGTTTCTTTTTGATATAAATGTGCAAGCTCCGATAAAATCCTATCAAGCTCGGTTTTGATAATTTCCAGATGCTCGCCGATTGGTTCCGGCGGTGTTTTTGCTAAAGCTTCTTCGGCGATTTTTGCCGCTTCTTGTAACTGCTTTTCCTGTATCTGCCCTGCGTTGCTCTTAAGGGTGTGGATAATCCTGTGGGCTTTTCTATCATCACCGGCTTTAAGCGCTTCCATGATATTCGCATAGGTTGATTGATTGTATTGCACGAAAATCTTTTGCATTTCTATAAGCAATGTAACAAACACTCCTATTTTTCGTGGCTCCGCCCAACATATTTTATCTGCCTCCATATTAAACTATTGCGTTACACAACGCAAGAAGAAATTACCGACAAATGTGTAATTCTAACGGCATATTGACAGCTTCTGCAAATTATTGTATACTTGCCGCACAATTGAATTAGTGAAATGTAGCTTCAGTACGGTATGTGGACGAGCAATCTGCTGTTGTAAAATTTACTGCGTTCATGCGGATAATTTTTTACAAGGAGTAGAAAGATGAAAAGAAAAATCGCTTTATCCACCGCCGTTATTGTTATTTTAAGCATGATGTTAATGCTGCTTTGTGCATGCGGCGACGCAAAAAACGAGAGTGGCACTATCACTCTTGCAACCACCACCAGCACATATGACTCCGGACTGCTCGACTTTATCCTGCCTGTATTTACAGAAAAAACAGGCTGGGAAGCTCTTGTGGTGTCTGTGGGTACGGGAGCGGCAATGCAGCTTGGACGTGACGGCGAGGCTGATGTGCTGCTCGTACACGCACGCTCACAGGAAGATGCGTTTGTTGCAGACGGCTTTGCCGAAGCAAGGTTTGATGTCATGTACAACGACTTTGTTGTCGTCGGACCCTCGGACGGAGCACTTTCGTACAGCAGGGACATATCCGAAACGTTTACAGCCATTTCTGAGCAGAATTTACTCTTCATTTCTCGCGGCGATGAGTCAGGCACACATACAAGAGAGCTTTCGCTTTGGTCTAAGCTCGGATTGACCCCCGAGGATAACTCGGGATATCGCGAGTCCGGACAAGGCATGGGCGCCACTCTCGGCATGGCAGCAGAGCTTAATGCTTATACACTCGCCGACCGTGCCACATGGCTCTCATACTCAAACAAAGGAAATCTCGTTATTATTTGCGAAAATGACCCCGACCTGCTCAATCCTTACGGTGTTCTCATCGTCTCTTCAACACTCGAGCCTGTCGGCGCTCAAAAATTTGTTGATTGGATAAGAAGTGCGGAGACGCAAGCACTTATCGGCAGCTTTGGCGTGGAAGAATTTGGTCAGTCACTGTTCTTCCCCGATGCTTAGTCACATAGGATTATTATGTTTAATTTTCTCAGCACGGAAACACTCGGAATAATCGCGTTATCGCTGCGGATGACTTTGTTATCCACAGCGATAGCTTCAATTATCGGGGTGCCGTTCGGGCTGTGGCTCGATAAGGCACATTTTCCCGGCAAACGTTTCATCGTGCTTTTCAACCGCTCGCTTATGGCAGCTCCGCCTGTGGTTGTGGGACTCGTTGCTTATTTGCTTTTGATGCGCAGCGGACCTCTCGGCTTTATGGGTCGTCTGTTCACTTTTGAGGGAATGGTTTTTGCGCAGGTGCTGCTACTGACGCCTATCATCAGCGGTCTTGTATATAATGCGGCACATCGAAGCGCGGCAAATATCCGTGCGTTTGCAAAAACTATGGGTGCGACAAAAATGCAAACGCAGATTTTGCTTATCCGAGAGCTGAGTAACGATATTTATTTTGCGGCAGTCACGGGTTTCGGTCGTGCAATGAGCGAGGTTGGTGCCGTCATGGTCGTCGGCGGGAACATCCGCTACCATACGCGTGTTATGACCACAACGATATCCATGCTGCGAAACAGGGGCGAAATTGATGTTGCAATTTTCCTTGGAGTTGTGCTTCTAATCGTAGCATTTGCCGTGCAGCTTATCGCAGGATTTTTACGCAAGAGGGAGCATCGGACTGATGAAAATTTTTAGACTAAAAAAAGATTTTGAAAAATTTTCACTGAATATCGACAGCCTTGACATGTCTGAGCAGAAGATTTACGGCATTATAGGCCCGAACGGCTGCGGCAAAACCACTGCCATGAAACTTATGGCAGGTATTATGCAGCCCGACAGCGGCGTTGTAGACAGCGGGGGGCTGACCGCAAGGGACATAACCATGGTGTTTCGCAAGCCTTATCTTATGCACGAGAGCGTTCTCAAAAACCTGCTTTATCCTCTGAAAATCCGCGGCATAACGCCCGATATGCAGTATATCGAGCACCTGCTTGAGCTGTCCGGTTTGCAGGCACTGCGAGATACATATGCACTGACACTCTCGGGCGGCGAGCAGCAAAAGCTCGCACTTATGCGTGCTGTTGTTTTTTCGCCGAAGCTTGTTTTTATTGATGAGGGTTTTTCAAACATGGATATTGAAAGTATCGCCGTGTTTGAAGAGTTTATATTAAAAATGCAAGCTAAATCAAAGCTTACATGGGTGATTACAAGTCATCAGTTATCTACAATTCGCAGGTTGTGCGAGCATGTGATTTTTATGCACGCAGGCGAAGTAAAAGCACAAGGCAACACCGAGGAAATCCTCTCATCTCCGCAGCTGCCCGAATTGAAACAATATTTGCAGTTTGTGTAAGTTGCATACCACCTACCACCCGTCATATACTCCCAAGTGGTCGAGCAGGATGTTCACACCCGTCAGCACCAAAATAACCCCGCCGACAAGCTCCGCCTTTGACTTAAACCTCGTGCCAAATACGCTGCCGATTTTCACACCTGCCATTGACACTAAAAACGTAGTGATACCAATTAGCAGCACTGCCAAAACTATATCAACATGCAAAAATGCAAATGAAACACCAACAGCAAGCGCATCAATGCTTGTTGCTATTGCAAGCGGGAGCATCTGCTTCGGTCGGAGCGAATTTTCTTTTTCCGCCTGCTCCTCGCTCGATAAGCTGCCGAAAATCATCTTCCCGCCCAAAAAGCTGAGCAAAGCAAAGGCTATCCAGTGGTCATATGCAATTATTATGTCGGCAAAACGGCTTGCAACAAAAAAGCCGATGAGCGGCATAACAGCTTGGAAAACGCCAAAATACAATCCCGCAATCAGCGCCTTTCTCAGCGTTGTTTTTGCCGTGGACAGACCCAAACATATTGATACCGCAAATGCGTCCATTGACAGTCCGACTGCGAGTGCAATAAGCACAAAAAGGTTCATTTTCTCGTATTTCGCTCCTAAAAATAAGTCGGATCAATTCTAACATGCGGCAAAAAAAAATGCAAAAATCATTTTCTTTGCATTTTTTGACAGCTTGTGGTAGTATTTGTGTTTGCAGAAACTGTAAAGTTATTTATTGCATGATGATATGCAAAAAGGAATGGTCACTTAAATGAAAAACCCCAGAGTTATTAAGATTTGTGTATCCGGTCTGCTTATTGCAATCGGACTCATTATACCGATTTTTTCACCTGTAAAGGTTGTGCTTGAGCCTGCTTCTTTTACTTTGGCAAGTCATGTACCGATTTTTATCGCAATGTTTATTTCACCGGTTATGGCTGTGGCAGTTGCACTCGGCACAACACTCGGCTTTTTTATGGGAGGTTTTCCGATAATTATAGTCATACGGGCGTCTACCCACATTTTCTTTGCACTGGCAGGGTCGTTTTTACTGCATAAAGTGACAAAAAAAGAGCTCTCAGCTCTGCATTTGAGAATATTTTCATTTTATATCGCTGTAATTCATGCTCTCGGCGAGCTTATTGTTGTCAGTGTGTTCTATTTTGACGGAAATATCAGTCAGGCTCATCTCGACCAAGGGTTTTTAACGTCCGTTTTGCTCCTTGTCGGGGTTGGAACGGTCATACACAGCATGATTGACTTCGAGATTGCCCGTCTAATCATACTTCCGCTGAAAAAGCAAAAAAACCTCGCACAATACATTAAGTGACGGCAGGCGTTATTTCTTGACCTCCGTAAACAGGGACAGTGAAAGTTATTGTTGTGCCCTTATTTTTTTTGCTCTCAACCTTAATAGTACCGCCATGGGCTTCCACAATGGTCTTACATATGTAAAGACCATATCCCGTGCCGCCTTTTCCCGACATACCCCGCTCAAAAACATGCGGCACAACGATGCTCTCTATTCCCGCACCCGTGTCACTAAGCTTTACGGTTATAAACGCATCATCAAAAGTTGCGGAAAGTATGATTTTGCCGTTTCGTGTGTGCTCTGACGCATTGGTCAAAAGATTTGTCATAATCTGTGCAAATCTGTCAGCTTCAACATATACATCGGGCAGGTTTGGCGCAATATTCACATTTATTTCATTTTTGTGTCTTTCCAACGTAAGTCTGAATACCTCGGCACTGTCATGCAGCAAAGCCGAAAAATCCGTCCGCTTTCTGTTTTCATCTGTATCTTTGTTTATAGACGCGAGCTTGAGCATACCGCTAACCATACGTCCGAGTCTTTGAGTTTCATTTCTGACAATATTCAGTGTACCTCGGATATCGGATACATCACTGCTGTTTAGGGCTTGCTCATCGGCAAAGTCTATGCCCGTTGCAATAACTGTCAGCGGGTTTCGTATTTCATGCGACATCATCGCGAGAAAACGCGTCTTTTCATCACTTACTGTTTTTGTATAATGGATTTCCCGCTCCATTTCTTTTCGCACAACGGCACCCGCACATAAATGAGCCGCCGATTGAAGCAGGTCAATTATTTTATCGTCAAAATATTTATACTCCTTATGGTCTTCCAATGTAATAACACCCCATAAGCTGCCTGACACAAAAACAGGTGCAAAGTATATGGCTTTAATTCCGAAGCGGCTCAAGTATGCCACCTCATCTTCATACATATCAGCTATATTGGCATTTATACATTCACCCTTGATAAAATAATCATACCAACGTAACACCGGATTAACCATAGGCATATCCAACATAAATTCCTCAAGCGGCATGGTTTTTCCAATCCAAAGGTACACTTGACTAAAACGTTCTTTTTCTTCGGCAAATCTGTAAACGGCAATCCGGTCAAGCCCCACTGTCGCTGCAATCGGTTTTATGCCCCTGTCCATAACATCATCAAAGTTTTCAGCCTCGTGGGATAATAGAATAATTGCCATTTTGTTGAGCGCTGTTACCATGTCTTCGCGATATTTCAGCACCTCTGCCATTGTTGCAACAGCACTGGCTTCGTCATATTTTCTTACCCATTCGTATGAAAAAACGCATACGTAATAAACCAATGCATTAATAAAATTGCAGGCTACAAATTGGATTGTCTGCGTGAGAGCACTTGTACTCTCGGGCAAAAGAGTGAGATTAAACACATAGATTGCAAGTATAACGTATACATTTGCAGTGATTAAATATAACGTAAGTGCTTTTTTATCCAAAAATGTCAGTGACAGTAGTGAGCAGCCTATCATAAAAAAGAAAAACAGACTGTCTCCGCCCAAAATGGCAGCAACTGTTATGTTAATCAACATAACAAATGTCGGTGTCAAATATGCCGCGTAAAAACGACTCAGCTTTCCTATTTTGTTGAGCCAAAACACAATCCAAATAGAAGCAAGCAGTAAAGTTCCCGAGACAAGTCTGATGAACCCATCACTTGGAGGATAAAAAATGAAATTATATCCTGTAGTTAAAATTACATAAGCAAGCGCTGTTATTTTTGTCGCAACTTCCGAATAGCGTCCGTACTTCCCTCTATCTTTTTCAGATACTTCTTCGTTCAAACTAATTTCCTCCGTTTTTGTCTATGCGCTATTTTATATTGTATCGTCATCAATGTCTCAAATCAACACTAAATGACCTTACATTTAAGACAGCTTATCTCATCATTTCATATTGATAATGTGTAAATTTGCGTATATAATAATCATCTACGCGACAAAATAGCTCAAATAGGAGAACTTATTTTCATGAAAAAGACTGTTTTTATATTACTCTTTGCAGTTGTGCTCTTTCTCGCACTTGCCGCTTGCAGCGCACAAACGAAACCAACGGCGGAAATTGTCATCCTGCACACCAATGATATTCACGGGCGTGTAGCATCAAACGATTATGACATAATCGGCATCGACCGCATTGCCGCAATACACAAAAATACACCAAACGGGGTTCTTGTTGACGCGGGCGACGCTCTGCACGGACTTCCGGTTGCTACGCTCAGCAGAGGCGAGGATATTGCCGCGCTGATGAAAGCTGCCGGATATGCAGCCATGGCAATCGGCAACCATGAGTTTAACTACGGCACAGCGCGCCTTAAAGAGCTTCGCGATATCGCAGGTTTCCCGTTTTTGACGTCAAATGTAACGGCAGACGGCGAGAAATTTCTTGACGATACAACGATTATTAATATCGACGGTGTAAAGGTCGGAATATTCGGTATTGTCACTGAAGCTACGGCAGGCTTGGCAATGCCGGGGCTTGTCAGCGGACTTGTTTTTAACGACCCTATACAAACAGCGCGTGAAAAAACAGATTATTTACAAGGGCAAGGTGTGCATTTGATTGTTGCACTTTGCCACTTAGGCAGCGAGCCGTACAGCGGGACACTGTCTACACAGCTTGCCGCCGCAGTGCCCGAAATTGATATTATCATTGACGGACACAGCCATACAGAGCTCTCAGACGGGCTTGTCGCAAACGGTGTGCTCATCGCTCAAACGGGAGGACACGGGCAAAATCTCGGCAAGATAGTAATTTCGATAGAAAACGGCGAAGTTGTCACAAAAACCGCCTCGCTCATAACATTTGAAGACGTGCAGGATGTCGCGCCCGATGAAGAGGTCGCACAGATGCTTATAGATATATCGAATACAATCTCCGCCATATTGGAAGAACCGATTGGCGAGAGCCTCGTTTCCATGTCAAGTGACAGAAGCCCGGGCGTCCGCACACAGGAAATGCCGATTGGAAATCTTGTCGCCGATGCTTACCGTGCGGCTGCAGATGCCGACATTGCAATAGCAAACGGCGGTGATATCCGCGCCGATGTTATCACGGGGATTATTACAAAAGGTGATATTATCAGTATACTTCCGTTCGGAAATACACTTATGGTTAAAAACATCACCCCTGCCGTGCTCTTTGAAGTGCTTGAAAACGGCGTAAGCGGAATTGTTGCCGTAGATGAACATACCATAGACTATGAACTGTCGCCGCAAGGGCGCTTCCCTCAAATATCGGGCTTTAATTTTGTCTACGACCCGACGGCACCAATCGGCGAGCGTATTATTTCGGTTGCTCTCGATAACGGCACACTACTTTCAGCAGGTGATAATACAACCGTACTGACTCTCGCAGGCTCAAACTATGTAATGACAGGCGGCGATTATTATTCAATGCTTGAAACGCTCCCCGTACACCGCGAGCTCTCCAGCGCAGATGAAGCACTGTCGGAATATATCAGAAAAAATTCACCAATCAACACTTCGGTAACAGGCAGAATTACCCTTTTGGCGCAGCTGATAGATAATATAGCTGCATAATGAGGTACATCATATGTTTATGATAAAAATTCCGGCGAAAGTCGGCAGATTAAATGATATGCTTGAGTTTCTCGGCTTGGCAATGGACAAAGCAGGGGTCGACAGCAGACAGCAAAAAAATGTATTCATTTCTGCCGAAGAAATTTTTGTCAATATATCCAGCTACGCCTACCCGCACGGCGACGGCGACATCACGGTGTGCATGGAAATATCACCGGAAAACATTTTTATTGAATTTATTGACCGCGGAGTTACATATAATCCCTTGGATAGAGAAGACCCCGACACCACCCTCTCCCTTGAGGAGCGTGAAATCGGCGGTCTCGGTATTTTTATGGTAAAAAACCTTATGGATCATATGAGCTATCGGCATGAAGACGGGCGCAATATCCTGACAATTCAAAAAAACTTTGGCGCGCCACATGGGAAATAATACCGCACTTATATTAATTTATTTTTTAAGCTTTCAAGTTCCAGTATTGCATCTTTGAATTCGAATTCATCAATGAGTGTGATGAGCTTTTCCGAGTTTGGAATGGTATCGGCAATCTCACTTATAAACTCCATGCACTTAGTGTCTCTGTTTAGAAACAGAGGCTCTATTTCTGCAATCAGTTTCTGTACTTTTTCCTTATCATAGGTATCTGAGGTGACAACAACTGTCTGCTCATCCAATAGCGGAGCGAGTTCTGCAAGCACTGCATCTAACTCTTTTTCAATGATTTGCATTTGCTCGCCCGTCAGCTTATTTTCTTCATCTACAAGCATTGCTTCCGCAACAGCCGCAGCTGCTTGCAGACGCTTTGCCCCTATTTGACCTGCATTACTCTTTAAGGTATGTACCATTCTGTGAGCCGCTTTAATATCACCGGCTTCCAAAAGCTCCGAGAAATCCGCAAGCAGGGTTTGGTTGCTTTTTACAAAATTTGTTTTTAGCAACTTTTGTATTTTTTGATTTTCTGCACTGTCTTTGTCCCTGTCAACAATCGTGTAATTTTTAACAGGTATGTATTTAATCAGGCATTTCCACAGCGCATTTGTCGTCAAAGGTTTACTGACAATATCCGACATTCCGCTGTTTTTATACATATCCAAATCGTTGGTCATAATGTTGGCAGTCAAAGCAACAATAGGCGATTGCACACCAAGCTCGGTGATTTTTAACGCAGCTTCCAAGCCGTCCATCATCGGCATATGGATATCCATAAAAATCAAATCAAACGGTTTTTCATTTTTTCTGATTTTCTTTTCGACAGCTTCAACGCCCTCAATACCATTATTTGCCACAACGGTTTCAAGCCCGACTCTCGCCAAGTGTTCACATACAACCTGCTGGTTTAATCCATTATCCTCACAAACAAGCACTGTTCCCTCAAAGTTTGGTCTTTCAATGTCGTCAATAACGGAAATTGCAACCGTATCATCCTGCGCCTCACGGTCTATGAGGTCAAATACTATCTCAAAGCTGAACCTGCTGCCGACACCCGGAGCGCTCTCAACACTCAAAATACCGCCCATCAGTTCAATTATGCTTTTTGTTATTGCAAGCCCAAGCCCCGTGCCGCCGAATTTACGCGAAATACTGTCATCAGCCTGCTTAAACGGCTCAAATATCCGCTCAATTTGCTCCGGTGTCATGCCGATGCCGCTGTCTTTAACTTCAAAGTGGATAGCAGCTTGGTCTGCTGTGACAGTAATTAGGGACGCAAGCAGCTTGACCGTTCCGGTATTGGTGAATTTCACGGCATTTGACAGTAAATTTGTTATTATCTGCCGAAGCCTCACAGGGTCGCCAATCAGCAGCTTGCCTATAGACGGCTCGGCATAACAATACATCATTATGCCCTTTTCAATCGCTTTTGGTGCAATCGCCGAGTGACAATGTGCAAAGATATCCGGCAGGTCAAAGGGAATGTGCTCAAGGTCAATTTTGCCCGACTCCACCTTGGATATATCAAGAATATCATTTATTATGCTCAGAAGCCACTTTGCACTGTCTTGAATGTTGGTTATATATTCTCTTGTAATAACGGGAAGCTCACCGTCTTGAGCAAGCTCCGAAAAGCCGATGATACTGTTCATGGGCGTGCGGATTTCATGGCTCATATTTGCAAGGAATGTTGATTTTGCCATGCTCGCCATTTCCGCCGCGTCTCGTGCCTCGCGCAGCTCTTCACGGGTTTGGCGAATTCTGTCAATCATAGCTTCGAGCCTGCGCTCGATAAACAAGGATATATATGTTGCGAGAACTAAACATACGGCGAGAACTGCAAGTGTTAAAAATGTTCCCGCAATCATAAAATAAACTGTTTTATTTGTATCATCGGCAGTATAAAATCCGATTGATAACATTCCCAAAATATCACCATCTGCACCGTATATCGGCGAATAATGAGCGAACATATCTTCGCCGTAGAAGTCGAGGCTGCCATACCAGTTGCCGCCTGCTAACACAATATCGCTTATTTCCTCAGATGCCTGCGACCCCAAGGAAAATACTCCGTCAGTGTCCGTCACGGTTGAGGAAATACGGATATCGTTTCGGAATATTGAAACTTCACATCCCGTAAGTTCTTTCATTTTATATACAAAATCCTGTATATCCAATCTGTATCCCAATGACACAACACCAATCATATCCATATTGCTGTTGTATATCGGCGTGCCGGCATAAACACCGAGTACAATAACGGCACCTTGCGTAATGTTGGAGGTTCTGTACCCCTCAAGCGCTCTTCCTACATGGGGCTGATTTGATATATTATCACCGAAAAGAGTGGGCTCATGCGTTCTTGTTATGACATAGCCCCTATTGTCAATAATATTACAAAAATCAATCTGCGTCATGCTTTTGAGGGAATTTGCCATGGTAATGATACCTTGCAAATCATCTCTTTCAAGCACTCCAATCAGTTCCGGATTGTTCGCCATTCCAAGCGCTGCAACCTCTGCCCTTATAAGCAGGTCTTGCATCTCATTTTCGACAACATTTTTCGCCACGTCCATTTTTTCACGCATCGAGTTGTTAAGTTCTCTGGTGAACAGCACGATTGCCGCAATAAGCACTGCAATACAAGCAACGACTGTGAGCGAAATCATAGGAATAAAGATTTTACTTCTTATGCTCATAATTTCTCCGCAAATTTATACCGAATTTTAATATTATACCATAAAGTCTGACGTTTTTCACTAACAAAAATGACACACCTCTACACTGTCTATTCCCTTGTTTTTAAGATTTTTGTGGAATTTTTTCACATTTTTTAAGATTTTCTCTTGATTTTATGTTTTTCATAGTGTATACTGCGCTTATAACATCACAGTCAGGAGGCAGGTAAATGAATATTTCAATCGGTTCCACTCTATCCTCACTTCGCAAAGAAAAAAAGCTCATGCAAAAAGATGTCGCCGAAAAACTTTCAATCTACGGTTTCAAAGTCGGTGCAAAAACAATATACAACTGGGAAAAGGGGCTATCTCAGCCAAATATCCCGCAGTTTATTGCACTTTGCGATTTGCTCGATGTTGACGACGTGCTCTGGCAGTTTGCAGGCATGAGAAAAGGCCCATACGCCGTGCTCAACAGCGACGGCCGCAAAAAAGCCCGCGAGTTTGTTGATCTCCTGTTCCAAATCGACAAATACAGGTTCAACACACCTATCATCTTACCTCAAATAATGCCGGCTCAAGATACAAACGACTACGACGATGAGTATATCGCCCCTCGCATTTTGCGCCTGTACGATATCCCCGTTTCGGCAGGCACAGGAAACTTCCTTGACGACAGCAGCTATGAAGACATCGAAGTCCCCTCATATATCCCTATCGCCGTCGACTTTGCACTTCGCCTCTCAGGCGACAGCATGGAGCCCCTGCTCACAGACGGTCAGGTCATTTGGGTTCGGGAGCAGGACGTTCTCGACAGCGGCGACATCGGAATTTTCGCCTATTCCGACAATGTCTACTGCAAGAAACTCATCGCCGACGGCAAAAAAGCATATCTGCGCTCACTAAACCCATTATACAGCGACATCGAAATCAAAGAAGACTTCGGATTTAAGGCAATCGGCAAGGTAGTGTCGTAGGAGCATCTATGAAATACAAACTAATCGCATCAGACATGGACGGCACGCTCGTAAACAGCAAATCAGAGCTTACGCAGCGGACAAAAGACGCTATCGTCAGTACAGTTAAAGCGGGTGCGCTTTTTGTCACCGCCACAGGTCGTCCTTTCTGTAATATTAAAAACGTCAACAGCTTATTTACCGAGCATCAGGATATGCCCTTTATCGTTTTTAACGGTGCTGCCGCATATATGGGAAAATCCGAACTGCTCTTATTTGAAAGATTTCTCGATTTTGAGCTTGCAAAAGAAGCTTTCGACATCGGTCAGCAGCTCGGCATTGCTCAAATCACATGGACGGGCTCACGCCTTTGGTGCAACCGCATTTGTGACGAAACCTTGAAATACAGAAATTTTTCTGACAGTCCCGATTTGGCTCTGACCGCTGTGTCAGACTTGGCAGATATAAAAGACGAAGTGCCCGGGTTTTCAAAGGTGCTTTGGATAGCAGACCCCGCAGAGATAAAAGAGCACCAAGTAAAAATGAGCGCACATTTTGCCGACAAATTAAATTGCTTCTCATCTATGGCTCACTTTTTGGAGTTTGTCAGCCCTGCGGCGGGCAAGGGCAGCGCTCTCGCCGAGGTTGGCAAGCTCTTTAACATCGACAGCAGCGAAATGATTGCAGTCGGCGACGCTTTCAACGACGTTTCAATGCTTGAGTACGCAGGCTTTTCCGTTGCAATGGACAACGCACATGACGACATCAAGGCTATGTGCGACTACGTTACGCTCTCTAATGATAATGACGGCGTTGCCGCCGTCATCGAAAAGTTCATCCTATAGTACTCACTGTCATTGCGAGGAGCCGTAGGCGACGTGGCAATCCAGACCCTACGTTTCTATCAGTGCTTCTTCTGGATCACCACGCGTATGTCTCGTGATGACGAAATCTTCAAGCAAAAAGCTGTATTTTCCCCTTTGCTTTTGCCGATGTGATAAAGTCCAAAAAGCTTTGCGTTATTATCTTTTGCCCTTCTGTGTTCGGATGTGTCCCGTCTGCACACAGAAGCGGCTCTATTTTCCTGTGTTTCAAAAACGCACCGCGAATATCAACAAGCAAAGCGCCCGTTTCTTCTGCAAGCTTTTCTATAGTGCGCGAATAGTTCTCCTGCCAGCGGTAAATTGCTTCCACACCACCAAGCCATTTGAGAACATTAGCTTTGTTTTCCAAGCCTCCGCAAAACCAGTTAAAAAACTTTTCCGCATCAAGCGGCGGCAGGGTTGTTATAATCGGGCGTATCCCCTTTTCCTTAAGAAACTCAATTATCTTGCGGTAAGTTTCAACAAATGCATCAAGCGGTGTGTTTGGCTGATGCTCGATATCGGGATTTTCGGAAACAGCTTTCCAGTCAAAGTCACAGTCATTTCCGCCCAAGTTTAATATGATTGCATCGCATTTTTCTTTTTCATCGTTATTTTTGAAGCGTTTTTCTATGAGCGAAAACGCTTTTGTTATTGTGCAGCCGAACTTTGAAAAGTTGCTTATACTCAGGCGAAACTTCTTTTCAAGCAGGTCAACGTCGATATTATTGTCAATACGGTAACGCTTTTTTTCATCGTCAAGCTGAACGCCACGCAAAATAGAGTCGCCATATACCTCTACATATCTTTGCTGCTCCATTGCAATTTCCTCATAGATCTTGCGGTTTATACCTTCTTGGATTATAGAGTATATCACGCTGCACAGTCATTGTCTATAGCGTGATAATGGCAAAATATGGTGAGTTATTTCCGCAGTTAAGACATTCTTTTCTTTTCTTCATAATATCTTAAGGTTTTTACATACATTATCTTTAAGTTTCCTTGTTACATTCTCTGATAGAAAAAATTAAATTCTATTTGGGAAGTGTAATTATGGAAATTTTTGACTTGGTATGCTCGGCGCTGCTTATTCTCACAGGTATTTTGGTTGTACACAGGCATATTTATACCATCATCGGTTTGTTTATTAAACCCGTGGTTTACCCTGAAACAAACAAGCTTGGACGCTATGCTATCGTAATCGCCGCCCGTAATGAAGAAGCGGTCATAGGCAATTTGATTGACAGTATCCACGCTCAGGATTATAACCCGTCACTTTTGACAACCTTTGTTGTGGCGGACAACTGCACAGATAATACAGCGAGGGTATGCCGCGACAAAGGAGCTGTAGTATATGAGCGCTTTAACAAAGAAAAAGCCCGCAAGGGTTACGCTTTGGAGTTTTTGTTTGAGAATATTAAAGCGGACTACGGCATAGAAGCTTTTGACGGGTACTTTGTTTTTGATGCCGATAATCTGCTTATGCCCGATTATGTATCGCAGATGAACAAAGCATTTTCTACCGGCAAGGATATCGTCACCTCATATCGGAAAAGCAAAAATTTCGACACAAACTTTATTTCGGCAGCATATGGCATACATTTTCACCGAAACTCCATGGCACTTCATCGCCCGCGCGCGGTCATGGATATCGGCACTCACATAACAGGCACGGGCTTTTTGATTGCTTCTCACCTGCTCGCTGACGGCTGGAAGTTTCATAACCTTACCGAAGATGACCAGTTTACAAGCTATATAAGCTCAAAAGGCTACAAAACCGCTTTTTGCGATAATGCAGAGTTTTATGATGAGCAGCCGACTGATTTTCAAACCTCATACAAACAGCGTTTGCGCTGGGCTAAAGGTCGCTTTACGGGCTTCTTTCAGCATGGCTCCTCGCTGCTCAAAGGAATTTTCAAGCATAAAAGTTTTACCTGCTATGACATGTTCTCTCATTATTTCCCCTACGGGCTTATCAGTCTTTTGGTCGGTGTGATATATCCTCTCAGCGGCGTACTGTATAACCTTTTCAGCCAAGGAGCATATGATTTTCAAAACATGGCTGAAAATATAATTGCCGGTGTGCTCGGACTTTATTTATCAAGCTTGCTCATGGGAATTCTTACGGTTATCAGAGAATATAACCGTATCAACTGCAGCCCGTTCAAGCTGCTTTTATACACATTTTTATTTCCTTGGTTTGACCTGATATCACTGCCGGTTCTTACGCTCTCATTATTCCAAAAGGTCAAATGGGCGCCTATCGTACACAAGGATACCACCCGCATTGCCGATATTCCTGTTTTGGAAGAAGCTCCCTGCACAGGTACTTTGCAACGAAATGTGGTATAACGCTCAATATTATTTTACCTGAAGCTTTGCGACACCCTTGATATTATCCTCTTCGGGCGTTCTTTCCCTTTGCTTTGGTCTTTTTACGGGAGCTGCCGCTCTGACATTTTCCTGCATTGCATGCATAACTTCTTTTTTGCAAGCTGCACACATTCTGCCGGTGTTAATGGGTTTTCTACATGCCTCGCATTTTAATACTCCGCCACCGTCGCTGCTATCACCGCCCACAATAAGGCGTTCTTCTTTTAGCAGGTGTAAAATTGTTTTTCTCGATACTCCCGTTGCTTCGGATACTTCCTCTATGCCCGCACCGTCGTTGTCATATAGGTATTCTCTGATTTTAATAAAATCCTTATCAAGCTCAATAAGGCAGTCGCGGCATATTTTATTTCCCGTTGTCTGGTACGGCATTCTGCAAAAATCGCATTGTCTTACTTGCATTTTAAACCCTCCTGACACTGTGTTTATATACTAACTGCACATTGCTGACATTAACTCTATTATAGCACATAATATAAATAATATAAAAGAAATAATCCGAGACTGTTTTTACAGCCCCGGATTATTTTTTTGATTGAAACTATTGATTAGCCGCGAAGCTTGTTTTCAAGCTCTTGAACTTTACTTTCCAGTGCTGAAATCAGGGTGTGCAGCTCTTCAACTGCGTCGCCTTCAAGGACTTGTGCTTTTGCTTTCAATGTACCAAGCTCGGTTTTAACATTTGCGAGTATGTCTTTTGCTTCATCTACGCCTGCTTGTGTTTCTTTGGCAACAGCAGCTTCGACTTTTGTAAATTCGTCGCCTACTTTGCCGATTGCAACATGAATTTCTGCTTCTGCGTCTGCTTCAAGCTCTGTTGCTTTTGTTCCGACTTTGCCTAATTCTACTTTAGCATCGGCAATTGCACCTTTAAGTGCGTTTAAGAAATCCTGCTCCAGCTTGGCTCCTGCAGCATCACCGCAAGCGACAAGTGCTACTGTCAGCATCATTACAGCCATAATAATGCTTATTGTTTTTACGCTAATTTTTTTCATTTTAATAATCGTCCTTTCATTTTGTGCCATTAATGACATTTTTACCGAGAGCACTATATAATACCTATAGTGTCAACACCGTGTCAATGTGCACATTGGAGCTTCCGACCGGACTTGATTATAGTGTTTTTTGGCATTTTCCGCTTGTTTAACTACCCATCATTCTTCTTTGCGTTGTAATGGTTTGCGGTCATTTTGCCATATCTGCCGTTTTTACATATATGCACGGTTTTTAGCTTAATCGTGTAAAAATCGTGTACAGATTTTCCGCCGAAGCCTTATTATTTTACTGTTTATCTTATGCTATTTTGTTAAGGATATCAACCGCTTTTTCTTCCTCACGCGGATATAAGTGTGAATATGTGTTCCATGTCTCCTCTACCTTTGCGTGACCCAAACGGCGGGCAATTTCTTGGATATTGATACCTTCATTGGCAAGTAATGAAACATGACTGTGGCGAAATCCGTGTATCTTTATTGGTTTCAGTCCTGCTTTGGTTGCATAATTAATGTTTTTTACAAACAATGTGGAATCCCGTAAGCTTCTCGTACATCCGCATATCCGGCAATCATCGGTAAAATGTTCCAATTGTTGCTGCCTTAACTTATGCTCATTCAGAATTTTCATTAGCGGTAGAGGGATTTGCAATGTCCTTACCGAGGATTTATTCTTTGGCGGTGTTTCTCTGTCTGCACCTTGCAACTTCTGAGCAATACTGCGGGTTACCGACAATAACGTTCCGCTTATATCGCTCCATTTCAAAGCATGTATTTCACCCTTGCGGAGTCCGGTGTAGAAAGCGATGTTAAAGAAAACATAGAAGTCCCATTCAGACATATCGTTATGTTTTTTCTGTCTTCCTTCCGCTGCTTGCTTTGCGGCGCTTATGTAATGCATAAACTCTTGTGCCGTATAGAAAACTAACTCTGTTTTCTTGTCTGTTTCAAAAGCATTTATAAAGTTCCCGACTTTTAATATAGGATTTCTCGGAATATACTCCATGTGTACCGCATAATTGAGAATTGCCCTTAATGCACTGTATGCTTTTTTCTTTGTTGCAGGCGCCAGATTTCTTTCTTCAACCGTAAGCTTCCATCTCTGCAGCATTGCTGTTGAAAGTTTATTTAACTGTACATTTTCCATTATCGGCTGAATATACAACTCATAAAGCTGCCTGTTAATGCGGATACTTGTTTCCCGAAGCTCATATTTTCTTACATTAGTATATTCTTCATAGAGTCTTTGCA
>Ga0123356_10000775_pt1 | contig 35404 bp, 34 predicted proteins | sample TergutEmb28metaG_2_FD_92546 | JGI IMG/M metagenome (GOLD analysis project Ga0123356, IMG submission 92546) | Embiratermes neotenicus P3 segment gut microbial communities from Petit-Saut dam, French Guiana - Emb289 P3 | ecosystem: Host-associated > Arthropoda: Insects > Digestive system > Gut ...
CCGACCAGCTCTTCAATGCGGGCCTCGGGGGCAACGCGTGGCGAGCGATCGATTTTTTCGAGGGCGACAAGATCAATGAACGGGCTCTTAAGAATCTCGTCCGTGATGCCGTTGATTACAATCGGATCAAATTGAAGAGCAAAGCGCCTGCGGGTACTCGAGCAAGAGCACCCAAAAGTAAGAAATGATGTAGCGACCGTCCCTTTGATTTCCGCGGGAGTCGGGTGGCCGGTTTTGGGGTCGGCCACTGAGGACCTGGGGCGGCGGGGGCCTCATGCCCACCGAGTGTCGCCGTTTGTGATCAAGCACTCGCCGCTTCGCGAGGCGAACGGTTAGGTGAGCAATTTGAATCTATTTCCAGAGAACACTCGTCCAAGTAGCGTAATATTCTCCCATATTCCCGCCGAGCACATCCGAAGTCAAGGAGGTTTTTGTGGTTCCTTCAGGAGCCGGGCTGCGTCTTTTTTGCGCAAACATCTTGATTTGTGGAGCGCTAATTTCTCACGCGCAAACCTATTCAACATCGGTATCGAGTACGTCAGGCCAAAATCCTCCGGTGGGAAATACTGCAAGTCCGCTTTCCGGCAGTGTGCCGATAAAGTTCGTCGCCGGACGTATGCCGCTTACTCTCGAACAGGCCATTGATCTCGGACTGAAACACAATCTCGACCTCCTGCTTTCGCGGGCTGACACTCGCGCCGCCCGGGGACAGCGCTGGGAGGAATTAAGCGCGTTGCTGCCGCACGTATCCGCGGCCCCGTATATTCAGGCGTCCAAGGTCAACCTGGGTGAAACCGGATTAGGAGGGGTAACCAGCATATTCCATATCTCACCTTCGGTTGGCCCGTTTTCTTACTTTGACGCCCGCGCCGCGGTGACCCAAAGCTTATTCGATTGGAAATCTATCAACGCGGCGCGCGCAGCTGGCCAGAGTGTGAAGTCAGCCGACTACACCCTCGCCGATGCCCAAGACCTGGTAGTGTTGGCGGTCGGGAATGTTTACTTTCAGGCTGTGGCCGATGAAGCTCGGATCGCAACCGATGAAGCTCAGGTCCAGACGGCACAAGCGCTTTTTGATCAAGCCAGCGCCCAAGTGAACGCTGGCACGGCTGCCGATATTGACGCGCTGCGCAGCAAGGTTGAGTTGCAAACCCGGCAGCAGCAGCTAATCCAGGCAAAGAACGACTTCGCGATTCAGAAGATCGCGGTGACCCGCGTCATCGGTTTGGCCCCTAACCAGGACTTCGAACTCACGGACAAAGCGCTCTATCAGCCGCTCGAAAACATCGTGCTGGATGAGTCTCTCAAACGCGCGTACGCCTCGCGTTCGGATTATCGCGCGGCAATGAGCAGCGTGCGCGCTGCCGAGCTATCGCGCAAGGCTGCAGCCGCGGGCTACTGGCCATCGCTCTCTTTTGACGCGGATTACGGAACCGGAGGGTCGCATCCTTCGGATTCAACGCGGGTGTACGACGTGCGTGGAACCCTGTCGATTCCGATCTTCACCGGCAATAGCGTCCATGGGGATATTCAGCAGGCTGACGCACGGCTCGAGCAGAGCCGCGAGCAGCTCGACAATTTGCACGCGCAAATCGACGCCGACGTTCGTACCGCGCTGCTCAATCTGCAGTCTCAAGCGGAGCAGGTAAACGTCGCCCGCAGCAATATCGATTTGGCCGACCAGACGCTTGCGCAATCGCAAGATCGCTTTACCGCGGGCGTCACCGACACCGTAGAGGTGGTTCAATCACAAGAGACGGTCGCGAGCGCACACGACCAATACATTTCCAGTTTGTATAGCTTTAATTTCGCCAAAATTTCCTTCATTCGTTCCCTGGGCATTGGAGAGCAGGGCGTGAAGGAATACTTCCCAGGAAAATAAAGATGGCTGACGAACAAGTACCTCCTTCGGTTGTCAAGGGTGAGGCGGCGAATGCGCCGCCTCCCTCAACCAAAGATTATTCACCCGCGGCGCGCCGCAAGCGCCGCAGAAATCTCATCCTTCTGATCAGCGCCGTGGTGCTGCTCGTCGCGGGCCTGTTTTTGTGGCGTTACCTCAGCAGTTATGAATCGACGGACGACGCCCAGGTTGATGTCCATCTTTACCCGGTCAGTGCACGCATTTCCGGTTACGTGATCGGGGTCAACGTAGATGACAATCAATGGGTCCACAAAGGGGATGTTCTGGTCGAAATTGATCCCACGGACTACCAGGTGGCGCTGGCGCAGGCGCGGGCCAATCTGGCAAGCGCCATCGCAACTGCCCGATCACTGAACATCACGGTTCCCATCACCTCGGTCAGCACGACCAGCCAATTAGAGTTCACGGCCTCCGGAATTTCGGACGCCCAAGCCGCGGTCACCGGCGCCGAGAACCAACTGAGGGTTGCTCAGGCACAGCTCGATTCTGCCGCCGCCAACGATGTGAAGGCGCAAGACGACCTGCATAGGTACAAGCAGCTAGTCGAAAGACGAGAAGTGTCGCAGCAGATATACGATCAGGCACTAGCGACCGCGAAATCGAGCTCCGCGACCGTAGCGGCCGCAAAAGCCAGCGAAGCCGCGGCCGAGCAATCCGTCGAACAGGCTCATAGCCGCCTGGCGCAAGCAACCGCGAACCATCAAAGCGCCCAAACCGGTCCGCAGCAGGTGTCCTCCACTCGAGCACGGGTGCAAGCCGCCATTGCGGATGTCCAGCAAAGGCGAGCTTTAGTCAGGCAGGCGGAGTTGAACGTCGGATACACAAGAATCCTCGCGCCCGTGGACGGCCTGGTGAACAAAACCGTGGTGGTTGGCCTGAACGTTCAACAGGGGCAACAGCTGCTTACGGTCGTTCCTCTTGACGAGGTGTGGGTAACAGCGAATTTCAAGGAAACTCAGCTCAAGCACATGCAAAGCGGGCAGAAAGCTGACATCGATGTCGATTCGAGCGGCAGCTCCATGCACGGCCACGTGGATAGCTTTGCCGGTGCAACCGGGCCGCTGTTTAGTTTGCTTCCCCCGGAGAACGCCACCGGAAACTTCGTGAAAATCGTTCAACGCATTCCCGTAAAAATTGTTCTTGAACCGGGCGAAAACCACGACCACCGTCTGCGGCCGGGCATGAACGTGGTGCCGAAAGTTTACCTTCGATGACCACCGCTGCCCTCACGCTCGACCAGGACATCTGGCAGCCGCGCTATAACCCGTGGCTAATCGCAGCCGTCGTCTCGATGGCCGCGTTCATGGAGGTCCTCGACACCAGCATCGCCAATGTCGCCCTTCCCTACATTGCAGGTAATTTGGGCGCGAGCAACGACCAGAGCACGTGGGTCCTGACAACCTATCTGGTCTCGAACGCAATTATCCTGCCCATGAGTGGCTGGCTGGCCGGCGCACTCGGCCGCAAGCGTTTTTTCTCGGGCTGTCTCATGATTTTTACCGCGAGTTCATTGCTCTGCGGCTTTGCGCCGAGCCTGAGCGCGCTTCTTCTCTTCCGAGTTTTGCAGGGGGCAGGGGGCGGCGGGTTGCAGCCTATGGCTCAAGCCATTTTGGCGGACACTTTCCCCCCGGAAAAGCGTGGAGTCGCCTTTGCATTGTATGGCATTACGGCTGTCACCGCGCCAACGATTGGTCCGACTCTCGGGGGTTGGATCACGTTCAACTATTCCTGGCGGTGGATTTTCTTTATCAACATTCCGGTGGGTCTGATCACATGGTTCCTGGTACGGCGCTTTGTCGAGGATCCTCCCTACTTGCAGCGACTGAAAGGAGCCGGAGTCAAGCTGGACTACGTGGGCATTGCCCTCCTGGCCCTTGGCATTGGGGCATTGCAGGTTCTGCTGGATAAAGGCCAGGAAGACGATTGGTTCGGATCGCGGTTCATCACCACGCTGGTCGTCATTTCCGCAGTATGCCTGATCTCTCTAGTCATTTGGGAGTGGTTCCATGAGTCGCCGATTATCGACGTCCATATGTTCAAGAACTTTAACTTCGCCAGCGCGAGTCTGATGATGTTCATGCTGGGCGTCCTGCTTTTCAGCAGCCTGGTTTTGATGCCGCAATTTTTGCAAACCCTTTTGGGCTACACCTCGCTCCTGGCAGGTCTCGCTCTTTCCGCCGGAGGTGTCGTCTTGGTGCTCGAAATGCCGATCGTGGGTCAGCTGAGCTCAAAAATTCATGCCCGGCGGCTGATCGCCTTCGGCTGGCTGTCGCTCGCAGCCGCCATGTACTACTCCACCAAGCGTATCGATTTACAGATGAGCTTCGCCGCGGCGACTTGGCTGCGGATTGCGCAGGTCATTGGTTTGGGATTCTTGTTCGTGCCGATAACGCTCGTGGCGTACGTCGGAATTGCTCCGGAGAAGAACAATGCCGTAGCCGGCATCATCAATTTCATGCGGAATATGGGAAGTAGCGTGGGGACGTCGCTGGTCACCACCCTGATCGCACGCCGCTCGCAGTTCCATCAGCTTAGACTGGTTGAGAAGGCAAGGATTGACAACCCCAACTTCGCAAATGCCGCCGATCGCTTAACCCGGCACTTTGCAAATTCCGGACTGGGAAGGCATGAAGCGCTCCAAACCGCCTATGCGCAGATTTACCAGTTCGTGCTGGGGCAGGCGGCAGCTCTGGCGTACATCGACACCTTCATGGTTCTTGCCGTAGCCTCCGCGATCATGTTTTGTCTCAGCTTTATTTTGCAGAAAAATGAGCTCGGGGGCGGTGGAGTGGCGGCGGGATGAGAGTGGCGGAGCGATAATGAGTTAATACCGATCGCGGGGAGTCGTTGTCATGATCAACATCATCACCATCGAACGAGAATACGGGTGCGGTGGCGGCGATATCGCCCAGGTGGTCGCGAACCGGCTCGGCTGGAAATTATGGGACCAGCGGCTTACGGAAGAGATTGCCAGAATCGCGAATTGCCCCAAGGCGGTGGTCGAGGCCCGCGAGGAGCGGGATGATCCGCTGTACTATCGGCTCTTCAAATCGTTCCTGCGCGGAAGCTATGAGGGCAGCATCAATGCGCCCAAGCTGAATCTGGTCGATAGTGAGACGATTCTAAAAACCACGAGACGCGTGGTTGAGCACGCTGCCGACAAAGGAAGCTGCGTCATCGTGGGCCGCGGCGCGCAACAGTTTCTGAGGAGCCGTCCCGACGCCTTGCGCCTGTTTTTGTACGCGCCGAGAGAAGATAAAGTCCGGCGGCTCCTGGCTCGCGGTAAAAGTGCAAAGGAAGCCGAAGAGCTTGTCGACACCATCGATCGCGAGCGTGCGGATTACATCCAGAAGTATTTCAACGTCGAGTGGCCGGATCGCGGGATTTATCACGCCATGATCAACACTTCGATCGGGGACGAGTGGGTGGTTCACATGATTCTCAACCTTATGGAAGCTTACGAAAAAGGGGCCAGCGCATGACGACTCTTCAGGAATTTCGATGCGAAATCTGCGATAGGATCACGAACAGCCCCAACCACTGGTTTGCCATTCAGTGCAACGACGCGGCGCTCACCGTCCTCAAGTGGAACTCGGATGCCGCGAATGCCTCCGGAGTTCGCCATTTCTGCGGCGAGGCCCACGCGCAAGTGTACATAAGCCGATGGTTTGAGTCGGTATGCTCCCCGCCGAAGCCGGACTTCATACGACGCCGTGGGAACAGTGCTGGGCTCTCCTGAGCCCAAGCTTCAATTTCCGAAGCCACCTCGTCAGGCGATCCCAGCCGGCCAACCGCCCGGCTGACGCCGTCCGCCATGTTGGCACGGATCCGCCAATGCCCCCAGCCGGGTTAGTCCGTTAATTGGGCGGCCCGGGGCAAGATGAAACGCCTGCCCGGGCGCTAACCGCTGCCGCTTCGCCCGGCTCAGCCCTGGTGTGGGCGAGACCAGAACCTTTACCTGGCTCGCCGGCGCACCCAGTGACGCACCAATTCGTATTCCGGTACGGCGGTCGGGCTGGCCTTGAACACCTTTATCAAACCACGTCGTTTCAACAGCCGGACGGCGCTCTGCACAGCGGATTTGGATAGCCCGGCTCCTTCGGATAGGTTTCGCAGGCTCAATGCGACACGCCTTTGCTCCGCGCGATAGAGTGCGGTCCATAAGATGATGTAAACCAAAAACGCCGTAGGAGCATGATCGTGACCGCTCAGATCGGGCAGAAGCACGTCAATCACGTATTCGTCAATCGGGATATGCTGCATTGCGCTATAGCGTAGCACAGCATAGCTCTGTTGCCCGGGTTGGATCTTGCGTCCCGTAGGATATTTACGGCGATTCAGCCGGCAGGTCACACGTAGCCCTTCGGCGGTGGCGGTTTTGGCAATGAGATTGACGATGGTTTCATAGTCCCGCAATAATCCTCATCGCCGGCTCATTTTGTGTGCCGCCTCGGATCGCCGAATTCTAGTGAGAAGATTGTCTGTCATCTGTTTCATGGCGCGGCGTAACCAGATATGACGGGGATCCACTTGCTGGCGTTGATGCCAAACCATGACATAGCGGAAGGGCTTCGCCTCGCTCGGAGGTCTGATCAGCCGGATGGTTCGGCGATCGACGAGCAGTTCGCACATGCTTCGGGGTAAGGTGGCGATTAGGTGAGACCTCTCCACCATGCCGAGCGCCACTCCAAAATAAGGGACGATGAAGACACACCGCCGTCTGACTCCGATCTCGGCCAAAGCAATGTCCAGCGTCGGCTGGCGCTGGTCCAGGACATTGACAGCGATGTGCTCGCCGGCAAGGTATTGGGCAAGCGAAAGTCTTTGTTTGTATGGGCTGTCTCTTGCTACGGCGCAAACCAGCGATTCCTCAAACAGCAACTCTTTATGCAGATGATTCGGAAGGGACCTGAAGTCCGCGTCCAGCACAAGATCGATGCTGTTTGCTTCAAGTTTTTCGTAACGGTCTTCGTCATAGAGAGAAAACTCAAATACGAGGTTGGGAGTCTCTTCATGCCGGGCGGCAAACAGCGGGCCGTAAACGTATGCAAGGCTGTCTGCTGCTGTAATCCTGAACTTCGCATCCTCTTCGGCGGGATTGAATTCTTTGCCGGAAATCAGCTCGTCAATTTGAGGTAAAAGTACTGACAGTCTTTTAAGAATCTCTAGGCCGCGCGAGGTGGGTTCATAACCGCCATGCGATCGGACCAACAGATCGTCTTGGAACAAAGTTCGGAGTCGCTGGAGCACTCTGCTGAGCGCGGACTGGGTAAGTCGAAGACGCTTGGCCGCGCGGGAAACATTTTTCTCCTCCACGAGAACGACAAAATAGATCAGGAGATTCAAGTCGGCATTCCGCAGCTGGTCAAGGCGCATCACCATTTCGAAGAGTATCCAGGATATTTCTATGATTATCAATCATAGTGGACACGAACGCTTTGCATGGTGTTCATGGCGTCTCGCTGGCATCTATTGTTTGGAGGCTCGACAAACCGAATCTAGAAGGCCTCCAGAGACTGGACCAGAAGGCGACCGCGAGTAATCACTACTCCACGAACGAGTCGATGCGGTCTCCGTTTCTCTGAGAGCAGGAGCGATTTCGCGGGAGATCGAGACACGGTCGCAAAGCCTTACGGTCGTCCCTTGTTTCAACTACGTGTGTGGGTGGCGCGTGGGTCAGGTGCGTCCCGTTGACAGCCTAACCATACGCCATTCGAACCTCGCGCTGTATACGGAAAAGGAGTCATAGTGTCAAAAAACAACTCAGTACTAGAAAATAGCCCCCCTGGCGCCCGAGCTCTTGTGATAGGTGCGGGCATCAGCGGATTGTCCGCTGCGAAGGCGCTGGCGGAGTTTTTCCCGAGCGTTATCGTCATTGATCGGGACAGACTCATTTCAGACGCTAAGGTTCGCCCAGGTACTCCGCAAGCCACTCAGACTCACGCACTGCTAGGCGGCGCGGTGAAAGGGCTGGAAGAGTTGTTTCCCGGACTCGCGAAGGATCTTCTCCGTGTTGGAGCAGTACCGGTCAACCCAGGCATTGAAACCCTGATGGAATTTCCAGGACTTGATTCCGCTCCAAGAAGCAAGTGGGATTGGGCCGTCTATTCACTGACCCGACCCTTGATTGAACTCATCATGAGACGCCGCCTCGAAGAGTCAGGAAATGTAACACTCCATGAAGAGAGTCGGGCCACTAAGATCGCAGGCGCGTCGGACGGCTCGTTCATTACAGGCGTGGAGATCGAGACTGCTGATGGATCTCATGACACCGTTGCGGCAGATCTTATCGTGGATGCCTCGCAGCACGGACTCCTTACTCTATCGTTTCTTCGCGCAACAGGAATGCCCGTTCCCGTCGAGACAAACATTGGTGTTGATATACGTTATGGAACTGGGCAATTTGAGCTCCGCCCGGGGGCGACTGGCGAGTTTAAGACCATTATCACCGCCGCGAAGGCACCACAAAGCGTTCGTGCCGGATATTTGGTTCCAGTCGAGAACAATCGTTACCAACTGCTATTGGTAGGCCGCGGCAACGATATTCCGCCAAGCGACCTTGACGGATTTCTCGAATTCGCACGAAATCTGAGCACACCCACGATCTACAACGCGATACAGGGTGCGAAGCCTGTGAGCACAATCGCGCGATTCGGCTTTCCGGAGAGCAAGTGGCGCCACTTCGGCCGACTGGAGAGCTTTCCCAGGGGACTGCTTCCATGCGGAGACGCCATTTGCTCTCTGAATCCCGTCTATGGGCAAGGTATGACGGTCGCTGTCCAGGAGGCGAACCTACTTCGGCGGCTGATGAGTACTTCAGCCACGACCAGCTCTGCGCTTGGGACTCTTGCCCAAGCCTTTCTCGGTGAGGTCGAAGCTTTGATTGAGCAGCCGTGGACAATATCAGCGATTGCAGACTTTATTTTTCCGCAAACGCGCGGAGAGCGGCCTCCGGACCTAGAACAAAGGCTGAAATCGCAATTTGCTCTCGGCCGTATCGCGAGTCGCGATGCTTCTGTATACAGGCTTCTTACCGAGGTCCGACATCTGCTAAAGCCAATGTCAGTTTTGCGTGAACCCGAACTGACAAGGCGAGTGACTGCAGAACTCGCAGCCCTACAGCCCACTCATGCATAAACGCTTACAACAAACGGTGGTAGAAAGCGCAGCTCACAACGACCTAAAGCAGCGAATGAGAGATTTCGGTTCTTGGAGCACGTCATTCGCAGGATCTGAAGCCCGCGGTGCGCCGCCTCGGGAGGGAGGCTCACGCAAGCCAGTTCGGAATCCACCCACAGATTCTCCGGGAGGCAAACGATACTTCCTGAATCTTTGCTGTCATGTGCCGAATCTTATTGGTAGATGCGAAACGTTCCTGGAGATCCGCAATGGCGATCCTTAAGAATTCGGCACGGAAACTCCGGGATTGCGGCCTGAACCTGTTCGGCAGGTATTACGCACTTTCCCGCTTTACCTCCACCATCCTCCTGATTTTCCGTTAATCTCGCGGTTCAGAAACTAGTGCTGTCGGCTTCAGCCTAGTTCGGGGCTTTTACGCACAGAAATTACAGAATGATTCCAACTCGCCGATTAACCTGAGAGGAAACCTGCTGGCCGCATGCTGCTCCGCAGGCTCAGCCCTTCAGCTCTGCCGTTTTGTACAACGCGAGCATTTGTTCCGCTGAAGGGGGATTCAACATGTCGAACCCGGGAGCATTGGGAAAACCTGTGGCCGCTATGCGCCGGGCCGCCTCCTCGCGGTTGTAGTTGGTGTGGCGCAGCTCGACCTGGGGTTGCAGAAGCAGCCATTCGGCCCCGGGCCGCCCAAACGGCATACCCACACTGCCCGAATTGACGACCCGCGTGTTGCCGACCATGCGGTCAAACTGCATGTGGGTGTGGCCACAGATCACAACCTCTGCCTGGGCAGCAGCGAATATTGGCAACAGGCGGGCTTCGTCTGTCGAGCGGGTGAAGATTTCCTCGTCATCGCGCGGGGTAGCGTGGCAGAAGAGCACGCTGCCCAGGCGCGGGACCTCGAGTCGCAAAGTCTTGGGCCAACTCGCGATCCACCGCTCGTGCCTAGGCTTGAGCCGGCATGCACTCCAGCGGAGTATCTCCAGCGCAAACGGCGGGAGCTTCTGGTGCTCGTTTCCATGGCGCGCCGCAATCACCTCTCGATCGCTGTTGCCCATGAGATAGTGCACGGGCGAGGACAGCGCCGCAAGCCTCTCCAAGCACTCCACCTGCAAGGGCCCGCCGAGCACGTCGCCCCCGACGACGATGTGATCAACCGAGACGCCTTCTAATTCCTCGAGCACTGATTCCAGAGCCGGCAGATTGCCGTGAATGTCGTAAAGGGCGGCTACGCGCATAGCTCCACAGAAACGAAACTCCAGCTGCACTCATCGGCTCGGATGCTCTCGAACTACACCGGAACGGCTTGCAGGCCCCGCAGCGGGCAAGACTGGACTCGGCGCGGGTTCCGGCTTTGCGCCGATGACGGCAAGCCACAACATGAAAACGATTTCGACGGCCTGCAGGGGATTCATCCATCGCGCAACCGCGGCTTCAAATTGGGGCAGCACTAAGGAGGTGAAACTGTTGGCCAAATAGGCGAAGGTGCCAAGCATCAATAGCACCCCCAGGAAACGCGGAAGAAAGCCGGACCGGTAGACCAACATCCCCAGGGGAAAAAGCCAAAGACCCCAAAATATTCCGGCGAGATCAAACCCTCCGCCACGCAGATTGAGGAACAGCCGGGCCAGAAGATCACGCTGAGCCGTGGGAAATACCTCAACCCAATCCGCTCCCCGCGCCGCATCGAGGGCGGCGAGGGAATTCGCCTCATTTAGAAATGCGATCGGAATTGCGACCAGAGCGAGGGTCAACATAGCTAAGGCATGGCGCGGGTTGACGTCTTTGAACAGATCGTACAGAGCTAGGACTACGAAGACAAAAATTGCCTGGCCGGTGAGATCGGCGGCGATGCCCAGACGAAAGAGAGTCTCGTGGGCAGCGATATTCATGGCGGTTGTGGCGGCATTTCCGTGCACGATCAGTTTGCCCGGGACATACATCAGGGCGAAGAAGCCGGGGATCGACGCGATTATATACAGCAAGCCTGCGAACCGACCTGGATTGTTCATGGTGCCATAGGCCCCCGGTTTTGGGTGAGTTTAACCCGAGCCACGGCGAAGTTGTCAACCGTAGATCTTTCCGTCGCAACGACGGGACTGTCACCCCAGGCTGGCAAAACGTAGCCGGACCCCGGATAAGCCAGTCTTAGATGAACCCCAGGTTCGGCACCGCGATACTGCCGAGTGCCTCCTCCCTTTCGATCCTTGGGGCAAGCCCACAAGAAACCGCTTCGCCCGAACTTCCTTCGCAGGCAGTTTGGCGTCGTCAGATTCAAGATTGTCAGATTCAAGATAGAGGGAATCGCAGTTGGAAGACTTTGGCGGTTCGCGGCCTTCGGTGGTTCGCCTTGCTGCTTTAGTGCGCTAGGTTGCAGCCTGCAATTCTTCGAGCAGGTCGGCTTTGAGCTCCTCTTGTTTTCCAGGCGTGAGCTTCCTGCCCTGCGAGGTGAGATAGAAGACGTCGATCGCCATTTGACCTTCAGTATCGATCAGAGCAATTTCGATATTGCAGCCCTGATAGGAAAAGCGGGAACAGATGCGGTACAGAAGCCCCGAACGGTCGGCAGCGATCACTTGAACCAGCGTGCTCGCGCGAGAAGACTCATCGTCAAATTCGACCCGCGGTTCTACTTTTACCTTCGTGCCATTCGGGGATTCCGAGCCCATGCGGTCGCGCAACATGTGATCAAGATCGGCTTCGCCGGCGAGCACATCGGACACGCTGCGCTTGAACCGCTCCCACTCGGGCTGATTCAGCTCCAAGGTACGGAAACGGTCGGTAAAGTAAAACGTGTCCACCACCACCCCGCTCGAATTCGAAAACGCGTCCGCTTTGACGATATTCATTCCCCAAGCCGCAAGTACGCCGGCGATTTTTGCGAAAAGAAACGGGCGGTCCCGGGTGACGACCGTCAACTCGTACCAATGCCTCCCCCGGACCAGGTGCAGTTCGACCGGCTCTTCGGGCAGGTGCTCGGCGAGCCGGAAGTGCTGGACAATTTCTTCCGGGTGAAAGGTCCGTAGATAGCGCTTCGGCAGACCTTCGATAAAGGCGCTGATCTTGCCCTCAGATTGCCCGCTCAGGGCCTCGAACCGCGCCAGGACTTCAGCTTGCCCCGACTCCACGTGGACGCGCTGATCGGCCGTGCGGCTCAGGCAGTTGGAGGCGGCGATATAAAGCTGCCAGACATTTTCCGCCTTCCAGGGCGTCAGCGCCTCGGGATTGACGGCCTTGATGTCGGCGTAGGTAAGCAGCGACAGCATCTTCAGCCGCTCCGGCGCCCCCACCCTTTCGGAAAACACCTGAATGGTGTTGGGGTCATAAATGTCGCGCCTGAGGGTCGCAGAAATTTCCAGATGACTGCGAATCAGGAACAAGATGGCCTCCCGCTCCGCCAGTTCGAGCCCGAGGCGCTCCATGCATTTCTGGGCAATTTCGAGACTCATCGGGATGTGGTTCTCTCCCGGCACCCCTTTGCCTACATCGTGCAGCAGCAGGGCAAGATAAACCAGTTCCGGCCGCTCCAGCTCCTCGAGCAACCGGCCGTAGCGCTGGTCCCACTCCGAGCCGGAATGACTTGCCCGGTGCAAGCACTCGATGGCCAGGAAGGAGTGCTCATCCACGGTAAAGCGATGATAAAAATCCCGCACCACCAGAGAATCGATCAGCTTCAGCTCCGGGAGCAGAATCGTAAGCAGCCCCAGAGAATGCATGGCCCGCAGGGCTTCGGCGGCATGCGGCTCGGTCAATATCGACTGCAAGTAGCGCCAGCTTTGCGCCCCCGACGGCGGCGTTTGAGCCAGCTCGGGCAAGACCTGCTGGATCCGACTTTCGGTCGAAAGAGCCGGTTTCAGCCCATGGCGCGCGGCAAAGATGAAGATGCGAAAGAGCAGGTCGCGATCGTGGATCGCGGAGGGCTGCTGCAGGTAAATCAAACCATCCACGACGGAAAAATCCGCATTGGAGAGCCGTGTCCGCCAGGTCTGAAACTGCCGGTAGAGAGAGGAGCGAGCGGCGGGAACGGACGCGATCAGGCGCAAACATTCGTGTTCGACCGCGCGCGCGTGGCGGAAATAAATCCGCATCCACGCGGCCGCGTCGACGGGCTGAACCTCATCGAGGCCGATATGCTGCACCGCAGCCTCGTCCTGCGATTCCCACGCCAGCATGTTGTCGTCGCGGCCATGCCGGTAATGGAGGAAAACCCGAACCGAGGTGAGGAAGTCCAATGCGGGCGCGAGCTTATGGGTGGAGTCGGGAAGGAGTGATCCGGGTGCAGGCCAGCGGCGCTCGTGGTCGAGGGCGGAGAGCAGCGCCATCCAACAGGCAACGTTGTAGTCGCGCAGCCCGCCCGGAGCTTCTTTGACATCGGGTTCGAGGTGGAAGACCGTGCTCCCGTATTTCGCATGGCGAGAGCGGGTGACTTCCGCCAATTGCTGAATGATGTAATTGCCCTCTCGAACGAAGAACTTCGGCAGCAGCTTTTGGTGAAGACGGTCAAAAAGCTCGCGATCGCCCGCGACATAACGGCAGTCCAGCAAGGAAATCGTGAACTCGACATTTTGAGGATCGAACTGATCGCATTCCGCCAGGGTGCGCGTCGCAGGACCGAGTTTCATGCGCAGGTCCCAGAGCTCCTGCGAAAAGCTGCGGATCGCGTCGCGAAAAAAATCTTCCGTGGCGCGATCCGCGTGCAGAAACAAAATGTCCACGTCGGAGTGGGGAAAGAGCGCACGCCGCCCGAAACCTCCCAAAGCCGCCAACGCACAGTTCCCGGGTTCGCTGCCGTCGGGTGAGATCAACTCACGCCACAGGCGGAGGAGGACTTTCTCGATGAGCGCGGTGCGGCGAGCGATGGCGCGCGGCCCGTCGCCCGAGCTGGCGAATTGCTGCTGAATGCGCGCAGACTCGTTGAGATAAAGATCGCGGAGTTCGGTACGCAACGTGGCGGCAGTACTCATGGGACGGTTGGAATTTTCCGATCTGCGCCCAAGGGCCTGTTTCTTAATGTAAATCCAGGTGCGAGCAGTCGGGAAATCCAAACTATTTATGGACGGGATCACGAATGGTTATAAAAAAACGGCGCCGGAATTGCGTACAATGGCAGTCTTTCAGTTCAGGTTCTTGTCTTGGAGGACGAGCTTTGAGCGCCAGTGTCGTTACTCGCAGACCCGTAATTCTTCTTTTCCTCATTCTCGCCGCCTGCGCTTGCGGACTCGTCGCACCTGCGCTCGCCTCTGATCTGCCAGATGCCGAGAGCCGGCGCATGGCTGCGCTGGAGCAGCAGGTAGCTGGCGCCAAGAGTTCCGCCGACAATGCCTGGATGCTGACCAGCTCGGCGCTGGTGCTCATGATGACCGGCCCCGGTCTCGCTCTTTTCTACGGCGGCCTGGTTCGCAAAAAAAACGTGCTTTCCACCATGCTGCAGAGCTTCGCGATGATGGCGGTCATCTCTGTCGCCTGGGCGCTGTGCGGCTACAGTCTGGCGTTCGGCCCGGGCAGCCGTTTGGTCGGCGACTTTCATCATCTCTTGTTGCGCGGTGTGGGTCTCGAGCCGGACGCGGATTATTCCGCAACCATCCCGCTTCAGACCTACATGATCTACCAGCTGATGTTCGCCATCATCACGCCGGCGCTGATCACCGGCGCTTTTGCCGAGCGCATGAAGTTTAGCGCCATGCTGCTGTTCATGATCTTGTGGTCTTTCCTGGTTTACGATCCCATGGCGCACATGGTCTGGGGAAAAGGCGGGATGCTGAACGCGGCCCTGGGCGGGCGTTTCCCCACGCTGGATTTTGCCGGGGGAACGGTGGTGCATGTGACCTCCGGCGTTTCTGCGCTGGTGTGCGCGCTTTACCTCGGACGCCGTCTGGGATATCCGCGGGAAGCTATGCCGCCGCATAGCGTGGTCTTGAGTTTTGTGGGAGCGTGCATGTTGTGGGTGGGATGGTTCGGCTTCAACGCCGGGAGCGCGCTGGCTTCGGGCTCGCTGGCAACCAGCGCGTTCGTGGCGACGCACTTTGGGGCTGCGGCTGCGGTGATCGGCTGGTCCGCCGCCGAGTGGGTGCGCAACCGCAAAGTGAGCGCACTGGGCGCCATATCCGGCGCGGTCGCCGGCCTGGTGGCAATTACGCCCGCGGCAGGATTCGTAAGCCCGATGTCGGCGCTGCTGATCGGGCTCATCGCCGGCGCCTTCTGCTACTTTATGGTGGCGGCGGTCAAGGCCCGCTTGGGTTACGACGATTCCCTTGATGCCTTTGGGGTGCATGGCGCGGGCGGAACTCTGGGCGCTCTCCTTACCGGGGTGCTTGCCTCGAGCGCCGTCAACCCGATCTTCAAGGATGCGCAGGGTAACCCGCTTCCCTCGGGAATGATCGAAGGGAACTTTCATCAGCTGCTGAATCAGTCGGTTGGAGTGGCGATCGCCTGGGTGCTTGCCATCGTCGGCACCCTCATCATTCTGAAGATCGTGGACCTGACCGTCGGATTGCGAGTCAGCGAGGAGCACGAGGTCATGGGGCTCGATCTCTCGCAGCATGGCGAAGAGGGGTACTATTGGGATGTTCCCGCTTAGCGCGAAGGGGCTCAAAGCATTTATCGAGGACAGAATGGGACCGCTCGTTGGGGACGGCGCGATATGACGAAAATAGAAGCCATCATTCAGACCTCAAAGTTTGAATCGGTCAAGAATGCGCTCCACGAAATCGGCGTGGAAGGCATGACGGTCACTGAAGTTCGCGGTCACGGCCGCCAGAAAGGCCACACCGAGGTTTACCGCGGCCGCGAATATACGGTCGATCTGATTCCCAAGATCAAGATTGAAATGGTGGTCGCCGACAGCTCGGTCGAGAAGATCAGGCAGGCAATCATCGCCGCCGCCCGGACCGGCAAGATTGGCGACGGGAAGATCTTCCTGTCACGGATCGACGAAGCCATTCGTATCCGCAATGAAGAACGGGGAGAGCACGCTTTGTGAGAGGCTGCCCGATTCGGGCTCTGTCCCTTAGCGACCGTGAATTCTTTCCCCCGGCGGCCGATGCAGAGTAACTGCTGGCCCTTACAGGACAATCAGGAGCTGCGGTCGCCGGAGACTGAAATTCGCGCCTGCTCGCGACGGATCTTGCCCAGGTCCTTCGCGACCTCCTCTTCGCTGGCCGCCGATTTCAAAGCCTCCTCCGCCCGCGCGAGCGATTGCCGGGCCCGCGGAGCGTCGATCTCCGAGGCAGGCTCAACCGTCTCGGCCAGCACCGTGACCTTGTCCGGTAGCACTTCGGCGAATCCCCAGGCGGTCGAGAAATGATGTACCTGGGTACCGGAGCGATAACTGATCTCGCCCGCCCCGAGCTCGGTAATCAGGGGCGCGTGTCCCGCCAGGATGCCGATGTATCCCCGGGCGCCGGGAATCTGAACTTCTTCGACCGTGTCCCGGACCACCAGCTTCTCCGGAGTCACGATTTCGAGTTGGAAAGAGTCAGGCATAAAATTGGTTCCTAGCTGCTGGCTGCCGAGCGAAACGCTTCCTTACGCTGCCACCTTCAACTTCTCCGCCGCCTCGACCACCTCTTCAATCGTGCCCTTCATGTAAAACGCCTGTTCCGGAAGGTCGTCGTGCTTGCCCTCGACAATTTCTTTGAAGCCCTTCACCGTTTCCGCGACTTTCACGTAGCGGCCGGGTGCTCCGGTGAACTGTTCGGCGACGTGGAACGGCTGCGACAGGAAACGTTGGATCTTGCGGGCACGCGCGACCGTCAGCTTTTGGTCTTCGCTCAATTCGTCGATGCCGAGAATGGCGATGATGTCCTGCAGGTCTTTGTAGGTCTGCAGGGTTTTCTTTACCGCTTGGGCCACGTCGTAATGTTCCTGGCCGACAATGCGCGGATCGAGAATGCGCGAAGTCGAAGCCAGCGGGTCGACCGCCGGATAGATTCCGATTTCCGTCAGGGCGCGCGAGAGCACCGTGGTCGCATCCAGGTGAGCAAAGGTCGTGGCCGGAGCGGGATCAGTGAGGTCGTCGGCGGGCACGTAAATCGCCTGTACCGAGGTGACGGAGCCTTTCTTTGTGGACGTGATCCGCTCCTGCAGTTCGCCCATCTCTGTCGCCAGGTTCGGCTGGTATCCGACCGCGCTCGGCATACGTCCGAGAAGCGCGGAAACCTCGGAGCCGGCTTGGGTGAAGCGGAAGATGTTGTCGATGAACAGCAGAGTATCGGCGCCTTCCTGATCGCGGAAATATTCCGCCACCGTCAGTCCGGTCAGCGCCACGCGCAGACGCGCCCCCGGCGGCTCCGTCATCTGGCCATAGATCAGTGCCGCCTTGGAGTGCTCGGAATCGCCGGGTTTGATTACCCCCGATTCGCTCATTTCCAGCCACAGGTCGTTCCCTTCGCGGGTGCGCTCGCCGACGCCCGCGAATACGGAGTAGCCGCCGTGCTGCTTGGCGACGTTGTTGATCAGCTCCATGATGATTACGGTCTTGCCCACGCCGGCGCCGCCGAACAGGCCGATCTTTCCCCCCTTGAGGAAAGGCTGGATGAGATCGATCACTTTGACGCCGGTCTCGAACATCTCGGCCGTGGTCGCCTGCTCATCAAATGCGGGAGCGGCGCGGTGGATGGGGTCGCGTTGTTTGGCCTGAATGGGGCCGAGATTGTCGACCGGCTCGCCGATCACGTTCATGATGCGGCCGAGCGTGCCATGCCCCACGGGGACGGAAATCGGTCTGCCCAGGTCAATGGCCTTCATGCCCCGGACCATCCCGTCCGTCGGCTCCATGGCAATCGCGCGCACCCGGCCTTCTCCCAGGTGCTGTTGCACTTCGAGTACGACCTGGATGGGCATGGGAACGTTGAAGCCGTCGCTGACTACGCGAACCGCCTGGTAGATCGGCGGCATGGCCGATTCGGTGAATTTGACGTCCACTGCGGGACCGGTGATTTGAATTACTTCTCCGATGTTTTCTGCCATAAACCCTCTGTGCAATCGGGCATCCGCATTCAGCCAGCCCGGGACCGATTCGAACCATGTGCTGACCAGCGCTTATAAGGCTGCCGCCCCGCTCACGATCTCAATAATCTCTCTCGTGATCTTCGCCTGACGCACGCGGTTCATCGAAAGCGTCAGGGAATCGATCATCTCGCCGGCATTGTTGGTCGCCGATTCCATCGCCGTCATGCGCGCGGCATGTTCGGCGGCCACCGACTCGAGCAGCGCGTGAAAAATCTGGATGCCGACATACTTCGGCAGGAGCGCACGAAACAACTCGCGCGGGCTCTGCTCATAAATATAGTCGACCGGAGCGCTGGCGAACTGTGCCGCCTCGCGATCGGCCGCGGTCGTATCGGTGGGCCGAAGCCCGACGCCGGTTCCCATCGCTGCCTCAATTACCCGCTGTTTCTCCTTCAATTCCATTTCGGTCGCTTGCGAGATTTCCCGCCCCCCAATCTGCTCGACCGGCAGGACCTGTTCGACAACCAATCGCTGGGCGATCACCGACTTGAATTCGTTGAAAACCAGATAGACGGCATCGATCTCCGCGCGCGTATAGCGCTCGATGATGGAGTCGGAAATTTCCCCCGCCAAGGCGTAATCGACGCGGTTCAGAACACCCACATACTCGCCCGCCAGGGTGACCCCGGGCGCGCCGCTTGCTTGCTGTTTCCCGGCTTCGGCGGCCGGGAACCGGCGGCGCATGAAATCGCGCCCCTTGCGGCCGATGGTGAGAAGCTCGATGTGGGCACCCGATTTCGCGTCCAGGAAGCGCATCGCCGTCTTAAGAATGTTGGAATTGAAGGCGCCCGCGAGCCCTTTGTCTCCGGTAACGATGATCAGCAGAATGTTCTTCTCCGGCCGCCGCACCAGGAGGGGATGGAGCAACTCGCCGCTCTCTTGATCGTAAATGTCTGCGCGCGAGACCAGCGATTTCAGAACATTCAACAACATCTGGGCGTAGGGGCGCGCCGCAAGAGCCCGGTCCTGCGCACGGCGAAGCCTGGCCGCAGAAACCATCTTCATGGCGCGCGTGATCTGCCGCGTGTTGGTCACGCTGCGGATGCGCCGCCGGATGTCGAGAATGTTGGCCATTTCGTCGCCCCTCTTGGGTCGTGAATCGTGGGTTCGTCCTCAGCCGCTGGCTGGCGGATCGGGTTACTTCCCCGCTTCCAACGCCTGATGCTCGTCGACGAAGGTTTCCTTACATTCCTTGATCAGCTTCGTCATCTCCGCCTTTATGCCGTCATCGAGGACTTTCTTCTCCATGATCGAGCGCAGCAGACCCGGATTCGTGGTTTCGACATAGCGGTAAAGTTCGGCTTCAAACTCCCGCACCTGGTCGATCGCCATATCGTCGAGCACGCCACTGGTTCCCGCGAAGATGATCAAAATCTGCTTGGAGAACGGCAGCGGCGAAAATTGCTGCTGCTTCAGCACCTCCACCAGCCGCTGCCCGCGATTGAGCTGCGCCTGCGTAGCCTTGTCGAGATCGCTGCCGAATTGTGCGAATGCCGCCAGTTCACGGTATTGCGCCAGCTCCAGCTTCAGGCTGCCTGCCACCTGGCGCATGGCTTTGATCTGCGCCGAACCACCTACCCGGCTCACGGAAAGACCCACGTTCACCGCAGGCCGCACGCCCTGGTTGAACAGATCGGTCTCGAGGTAAATCTGCCCGTCGGTGATCGAAATAACGTTGGTGGGAATGTAGGCGGAGACGTCGCCCGCCTGGGTCTCGATGATGGGCAGTGCCGTGAGCGACCCGCCGCCCTTTTCCTGGCTCAGCTTGGCGGCGCGCTCGAGCAAACGCGAGTGGAGATAAAAAACGTCTCCAGGATACGCCTCCCGCCCGGGCGGACGGCGCAGCAGCAGCGAGATCTCGCGGTAGGAGGCGGCGTGCTTGGAGAGATCGTCGAAGATCACCAGCGCGTGCCGATTGCGGTCGCGGAAGTACTCGCCCATGGCGCAGGCGGCGTAGGGCGCGATGAACTGCATCGGAGCCGGCTCCGATGCAGACGCGGCCACCACGATGGTGTAATCCATCGCCCCATAATCGGCGAGGATCTTGACCACCTGGGCAATCGAGGAGCGCTTCTGCCCGATCGCGCAATAAATGCAAACCAGATCGCCGCCTTTATTGTTAATGATGGTGTCGATCGCGATCGCGGTCTTGCCCGTCTGGCGGTCGCCTATGATCAGTTCCCGCTGGCCACGGCCGATCGGAATCATGCTGTCGATGGCCTTGAGACCGGTTGCCATCGGCTCGCGCACCGGCTGGCGCTCGATCACGCCCGGCGCCAGTCGCTCGAGCGGAATGAATTCGGCGGAAGCGATCGGGCCTTTGTCGTCGATCGGCTCGCCGAGCGAGTTCACCACCCGCCCGATCATCCCGTCGCCCACGGGCACGCTCATGATACGGCCCGTCCGCTTGACCTCGTCGCCTTCTTTGATCTCCGTGTAATCGCCGAGCAGCACCACGCCGACCTGGTCTTCTTCAAGGTTCATGGCGATGCCGGAAACGTCGCGCGGAAACGAGAGCAACTCGCCGGCCATGACTTTCTCGAGACCATGCACGCGGGCGATGCCGTCGCCCAGCGTGATCACAGTTCCGACTTCATCGACGGCAACCTTGGTTTCGTAGTTCTCGATCTGCTGCCGGATTAACTGGGTGATTTCGTCTGCTTTGATTTGCGCCATAAATTCGGCTTCGAGCCACGAGCCACCGGCCACGGGCAATCCGCCATCCGCATTCCCTTACATTCGGCCAACTTCCGCCCATCGAGGGCTGGCTGAATGCCGGGTGCCGGCTGCCGCATGCTAGGCACTCGCCAACTGCCGCCGTATCCTCTCTAATTGTCCCCGCACCGAACCGTCAAACACCGTGCTGCCTACGCGCGCCACCACGCCGCCAAGAAGGCCTCGATCCTCGCCATACTGCGCCCGGATGGCTTTCCCGGTGGCTCGCCCCAGATGCCGTTCGAGCTCGGTTCGCTCCTCGGTGGTCAGGTCCCGCGCGGTTGTAATTTGGGCGTCGGCTACTCCCATGTATTGATTCAGGGCTTCCCGGAACCGCTCGACGATCTCGGCCAAGAACTTCATGCGGCCTTTGTCGAGAATCACCGCGATGAAATTCCGCACCGGCTGCGAAATTCCGGTACGCGCGACGATCCCGTCCAGCACGGCGCGCTTCTGCTCGGTCGGAATGGCGGGGTTCTCCCAGACTTCGCGCAGGCCTTTGGTCTCGCGCACCAGATCCGCAATCTGCTTGGTTTCCGCCAGGGTCTTGGCCGGGTCGAGGCGGTTCGCGATGACCACATCGGCGAAGGCGCGGGCGTAGGTGCTCGAAACGGTTGCCATACTCAGGCCTTCTTCCCGGAGGCGCCGTCGGTGATCCGCTGCCCGAAGCTGCGCACCAGCGCCTCGTCGGTCGGCCGGTCGACACGGATCTGCTTCGCCGCCAACGTGACTGCGAGATCCGCAGCATAGGCGGTCAGCTCCCGGCGCGCCGCCTTGGTGGCCGCGGCAATCTCCTGCTCGGCGGATTCGATGATGCGTCTGGCGTCTTCGGCTGCGGCCGCTTTGATCCTCTCTTCTTCATCCGCAGCTTCTTTCTCCGAGGTGGTGCGCATCTGGCTGATTTCATCGTCCAGCCGGCTCAGCCGAAATTCCACGTCGGTCAACCGGCGGCGCGCGTCCTCGCTGGCCTCGCGGGCCTCATCAAGAGCCCTCTGGATGGAGGCCGTGCGATTGCGAAACAAAGCGGGCAAATTCTTCTTCGAGGCCCACCAGATCGCCCCGACAACGATCGCGAAATTCAGCAAGAGGGCCAGCCAGTACACAGCTTCCTCACTCAGCCCGGTCATTCGCGCGAGCAGCCTGACCGATGGCGAATGTCTGAACTGCGCGGTGTCGCTCCCGCCGGAATTCTCCGGAGCCGATGCGGCCGCCGCCTTTCCGGCGGAAGGGGCCGCCGCTTCAGAAGATGTAGAAGATGTCTGCGCCAGGGCGAGCGAGGAAAACAGGAGCGCCACGGCGGCCACTAGCCCCCAGGTTCCGGCGCGCGCGCACCGAAGCCTCATCGTCCACCTGCCGGTGCAACGCTCAGTGCAGGTTCGAGAACGGTATGAATGATCTCGGAAGCTAATCTTTGCGCCTCCCCCTCAAGCGAACCCATCGCCACTTGCTTCTCCTTTTCAATGGCAGCCTGCGCTTGTTCGATGTGAGCCTGTGCCTGCTTGCGGGTCTGGTTTACCGCGTCCGCGCGGGCCTGCGATGCGCGCGCGCGGCGCGCCTCCTGGGCTTTGAACAAGGTTAATCGGGCGTCCCGCAGCTTCTGTTCGTATTCGGCGGTACGCGCTTCGGCGCGGGCGACATCGGCTCTGGCTTTCTCGACTGCGCCTTGGGTGCGTGCGTGCCGCTCCGCCAGAACTCGAACCAGCGGCCGGTGCACCAGAACCGTATAAAGCCCGTACGTCAGCAGAAAGAAGACAATCGTCGGGATGGAGCCGAGCAGTAGTTCGCCTGTCTGTCTAAGGGTCTCATCCATATTTTCTGCTGGTATTTGCCGCGTTTTCTGCTGGTATTTGCCGCCGAAAGGATCTTTAGAACCATTGATTTTATCGTTCGCCCGAGATCACTGTCAAAGCGTGGGTAGCGCGAATCGCAGCGATGAGTCGAAGGCCGGGTACCTGGACATCAAAGCACATAGCCCGCGGCTACATTCCGGAACGCCTCCAGTTGCCGCTCCTTCGAAGCCGGGCTCCACCCGAACTCTCGAGCCATGAGATCGGCCACCGTGCCCGCCATCTCGAGAGCCGCGCGCGCTCGCAAAAACAGCGCCCGGGTGCGGCGGGCGAGAACATCCTCCAGGGTGCGCGCCATCTCACGCCGTACGGCCCAGACTACTTCCGCCTGGATGTAAGGCAGCGCGGGATGCAATTTCGCTCCCAATCCAGGATCCGCGTCGACCAGCTTCCCGATCTCGACGGCATCGGATCCGTACACCGCCAGGTGGCCAAACTGCTTTGCATTTTCGTGATAGCCGTGAATGCGCAGGTGCTCGGTCCGGCAGGGGCTTTCCTCGAGCTGCCCCAGGGTTGCCGCCTGATCGACGCAGTCCTCGGCCATGTGGCGATAGGTCGTCCACTTGCCGCCGGTGGTGGTCATCAACCCGGATCGGTCGATGTGGATTACGTGATCGCGCGACAGGGCCGCGGTGCTGCCGGCGCCAGGAGCGCGCACCAGCGGGCGAATGCCGGCAAAAACGCTGAGCACGTCCTCTCGCCTGGGCGGTCTTTTTAAATACTGCGCGGCCGTGGCCAGAATGAACTCGATCTCCTCCTCTTTTGCGACCGGCTCCAGCTCTGCGGCCGCCACCGGCGTGTCGGTGGTTCCAACCAGCGTGTGTCCGTGCCAGGGAATGGCAAACAGCACCCGCCCGTCGGCGGTTCGGGGAACCAGGATCGCGCTCTCGCCCTCGAGAAATTCCGAGCCGAATACCAGATGGATTCCCTGGCTGGGCTCGCTGATGAGTTCGGCGGAAGGCTGGGCTTTTTGCCGCACCCGATCACTGAACGCGCCGGCGGCGTTGACCACAACCCGCGCAGAAACGTGGAACTCCTCGCCCGTCTCCACGTCGCGCGCCAGTACTCCGTCGATGAAATCCTGGGAGTCCTTGGTGAAGCCGGTGACTTCGGCGTAATTGAGCAGAGTCGCTCCCTGCTCAAAAGCGGTGAGAACCATGTGGATGAGCAGGCGCGCGTCGTCAAACTGGCCGTCGTAGTAGACCGCGCCACCGCGCAGGCCTTCGGTTTTCAAAGTCGGCAAACGGGCAAGAGTCTCCTGCCGCGAAAGCAGGCGCGACTTGCGGAAGCCGTATTTCCCCGCCAGCAATTGATAGAGCTTCAGCCCCAGACCGTAAAACGGCGCCTCCCACCAGTCGTAATTGGGAACCACGAATGCCAAGTCATGCACGATGTGGGGCGCATTTTGCAGCAGGAGGCCCCGCTCCTTGAGCGCGTCCATCACCAACCCGATGTTTCCCTGTTCGAGGTAACGCACGCCGCCATGCGCGAGCTTGGTGCTGCGGCTGGAAGTGCCTTTGCCGAAATCGCTCTGCTCAAGCAGCAGGACTTGATAGCCGCGGCTTGCGGCGTCGATGGCCACGCCGGCTCCGGTTGCGCCGCCGCCGACGACAACCATGTCCCAGGGCTGGGGATGCGCGCGGATGCGGCCCAAGATTTCAGCGCGATTCATGTGCGGGGAGCCGGCCATGCTCAATCAGCTTATGCCTACCATCTGGATGATCAAGGCAGCCAGGGCTGCGCCGATGAGTGGACCGACGATCGGCACCACAGCATATCTCCAATCCGAGCCGCCCTTTTCCGGGATGGGCAATACCGCGTGCGCCACGCGCGGACCCAGATCGCGCGCCGGATTGAGGGCGTAACCAGTGGGCCCCCCCAAACTCAACCCGATCACCCAAACCAGCACCCCCCAGAACCATGGATTGAAGCCTGGCGACAGGGCCGGCATCCATGATTTGCTTCCAAAGCTGAAGCCAACGACGATGAGGCAGATGGTCGCAATGATCTCGCACAGCAAATTCGCCGGCGGATTCCGAATCGCGGGAATGGTCGAGAAGATCCCGAGCTTCCGAGTTTTGTCCGGCGTCTCCCGCCAATGCGGGAGATAAACCAGCCAAACCAGGATCGCCCCCCCAAACGCTCCCAGCGTCTGCGCCGTCCAGAAAGAGAGAACATGCGACCAATCCTTAGAGAGCACGGCAGCCGCGAGGGTAACTGCCGGATTGATGTGCGCAGCGGGGCTGCCGCAGGCAACCGCGGTGGAGATGCCGGCGACCACAGCCATTCCCCATGCGGTTGCAATCACCATCCATCCCGAGCTCTCGCCTTTTGATTTCGCCAGCAGAACGTTGGCAACCACGCCGTCGCCCAGCAAGATCAGAACCAGCGTGCCCATGAATTCCCCGATGAATGGCCCGTGCATAGGAGCCCCCTCCTGAGAAGACTTTATCCCGCGCCGAATGTTGAACGGGTGTCCGTTCGGGAATGCCCAACGGCCGACTTTGGGTGACTGACGGAAGGCGGGGGAGCAGGCAGCAGGGCCGATTATCTTGCCGCCATCTTCTTGACCATCGCGATCACCAGCTTGCGGTCGCTATCGTTCAGGTTGCTCGAGTAGCGCCGGATCTGGGTCAGGAAGCGTAGTTCGTCATCGGAGAGCTGCGGCAGGGACTTCGATCCGTTGTTGCTTCCCGGTTCGGCGAAGAAATGCGAGAGCGGCAGTTCCATGGCTCCGGCGATTTTCGAAAGCGTATCGAGAGAAGGTACGGTGTGCCCGTTTTCGACCCGCGAGAGGTAACAACGGAGCAAGCCCGTCCGCTTTTCAATGTCACCCTGGGACATCCCCTTCTGCAGCCGGAAATTCCGGATTGTGTCCCCAATGTTCATCGCAAAGGATAGCGTGAATGGTAATCAGAGTAGTACAGGATGGCAAGCGAAAAGTTACGCCTAAGGTAGCTGCTTGCTTCTGCTTATTTCTCTTTCTTCTACGATCGGCCCTCAACCGCGCGTGCAACGGATTTTCACAGCCTTACTCTTTCTGTCGATTTCTTAGCGTGTTGTCGAAGAACGCGATCGTCTTCGTCCATGCATCCTCGGCGTCTTTGGGGCGGTAGGCTTCTTTGTTGTTGGGGTTTTCGAACTGGTGTCCGGCGTCGGGATAAATGGTGATATCGGCTTTCTTCCCCTGCTTGTCCATCTCTTCCCGGAACTTGTTCACATCGGCAGGAGTGATGCCGCGGTCCTCGGCGCCGAATAGCCCCAGAATCGGAGCATGGATCTTCTTCACCTCGGCCGGATCGGTCACCAGGTGTCCATAGTTGACGACATCGGCCGCAAGCTTCGGCTCTTCGAGGGCAAGGTCAAGCGCGATGCCTCCGCCCATGCACCATCCGATGGCGCCAATGCGGTCTTGCTTGACGCTCGGCTGCGCGGAGAGGAACTCGAACGCCGCGACGAGATCGCGCTTCACGCGGTCTTCCGCCAGGCCGCGCATGAGTTCGTGCGCTTCGTCGCCACTCGTCGCTACCTTGCCGCGATAGAGATCGATGGCTAGCGTGACGTAGCCCTCGCCGGTCAACTTCGATGCCTGTTCCTTGACCCAATCGTTCAGTCCGAACCATTCGTGAATCACAATGATCCCCGGAAACGGCCCGCTGCCCTCGGGCGTCGAGAGGATGGCTTTGACCGTCTCGCCGCCGCTCTTGTAGCTGACCTCTTTCGATGTCACGGCCAGCGCGCTGGTTCCCACCAGTAAGACAGTACAGAAAGCGAAAATGGCTTTCATAATCCTCCGTTAGAGGTCGAGTTCCATGTAGAGTGCACCTTCCATGGGGTTGGATCGATAGGCTGCCATCTCGTGAAATCCGAGTTTCCGGTACAGACGAACCGCGGCTTTCATGTTGGGCTCAACCGTATCGAGCCGCAACTTGTTGTAGCCCATCTCGCGCGCCTCGCCGATGATCCTCTCCGCCAGCCGCCGGCCGAGGCTCTGGCCGCGAAACTGCGGCCGGACGTAAAGGCGTTTCATCTCGCATACCCCGGGTGAAAGCTTGTGCAGCGCTACGCAGCCTGCGAGTCGGCCAGCGCAACGAGCGACCACGAGTCTGCCTTGCGGGGGAGCATAGTCACCGGGAAGATCTTCGAGTTCCCGATCGAAATTCTGGAAACACAGGCTGAAACCGAGCGATTGCGCATATTCCAGAAACAATTCACGGACCTCACCCATCTGGTCCCGCGATTCTGCGCGGCAGAATTCAACGTCTCCGGCCGGGGCTCGCGCCCCGCTTGCAGCCGAAGATAGCCCGGGTTGCGATTCGTGCTTCTCCATGGTGTTCCCGCAAGCCGCACGGAGCATGGCTTTCGCTCACCCCATCAGCATACCGCCATTCACGTTGAGCACGTGGCCGGTGATATATCCGGCCTCTTCCGACGCGAGGAAGGCGACGCAATTTGCCACTTCCTGGGGAGTGCCAGCGCGCCCCAGCGGAATCATTTTGAGCGCGGTTTGCCTCCACTCTTCGGGCAGGACCGAGGTCATTGCCGTCTCGATGAAACCCGGCGCAACCGCGTTCGCCGTGATATTTCGCGAGCCCACCTCGCGCGCAATCGCCATGGTGAGCCCAATCAGTCCCGCTTTCGACGCCGAATAGTTCGCCTGCCCGGCCTGGCCCATCTGCCCGAACACCGAGGTGAGGTTGATAATCCGCCCCCAGCGCTGCTTCAGCATGGAACCGATTGCCTGCTGCGCGCACAAATACGCCGAAGTCAGGTTGGTATGGAGCACCGCCTCCCAATCCGCACGCTTCATGCGCAGGATCAGCTGGTCGCGGGTAATCCCGGCATTGTTCACCAGAATATCGACCTTGCCGAAGTCGGCGATTACCGACTTGAAGGTGGCCTTGATCCGGTCTTCGTGCTCGATGTCTGTCGGATAGGCGCGGGCCAGGCTGCCTGTGCCCCTGCGGTCCATGGCTCCGGCCAAGGGCGCCCCGGCGGCGCTTTCAATCTCTTCGGCCACGGCCTCCAGTTTCTGCTGATTCCGCGCCACCAGCGCCACATTCGCTCCGCAGGCTGCCAACTTCAGGGCGCAGGCGCGCCCGATTCCTTGCGATGCTCCCGTGACCAGCGCGGTACGGCCGGAAAGATCCATGACCAGCTCCCCTGCAAGGCGAAATTATAACTGGACGGGCGCCGGAACTTGCTCCTGGCGGTGCTGTTCGATCTCGCGGCGGTAGAGAAGGCGCAACAGCGGAGGCGCGAGAATCGTGGTGGTCGCAGTCATCAGGACGACGATGGCGTAGGTCGATGGCGTAACAATACGCGATTGCAAGCCTACCAGTGCGACGATGAGAGCGACCTCGCCTCGCGGCATCATTCCCGTACCCACCTGAAGCACCTGCCGCCAACCGTCTCCGATCATCGGCAGTCCGCAGCCGATCATCTTGGAGACGATGGCGAGCAAGGAAACCACCAGCGCCGAAGTCAGGATTTCTCGGGTCAGCAGGCTTCCGTTCAGCTCAGTACCGATGGTGAAGAAGAAAAACGGCGCCAGAAATTCTGTGATGCCGGAAACCCGCGGAAGCAGGTTCCATTCGGGCGCATAATCCGCGAAAACCAGCCCTGCGAAAAACGCTCCGATGATGGCGGCCATCTGGATCTTCACCGCCAGCCAGGAGAGCAACAGGCAGATGGCAAGCGCAACGATCAGCGAGGCGTTTTGTATCGAGAGCTGTTCGACTCCCGGCTCCATGCGGCGCACAATGTGGGGCGCAACGAACATCATAAAGAGCGCAAATCCGACGGCCTCGCCAATGAGCACTCCCATGTGCAGCCAGTTGACTCCGCCCGAGGCAATACCGCCGACCACGGCCAGCAGAACCATGCCCAGAATGTCGTCGAAAACCGCGGCGGCCAGTACGATTTTGGCGGTCTCGGTCGAAAGCAGGTGCAGGTCGGCGAAGACCCGGGCCGTAATACCCACGCTGGTCGCGACCATGGCAGCGCCGACGAAAACCGACTCGCTGGTAACGTTGCCGCGCAGCTTCATGTAGGCAAAGCCCAGCAGGAACGGGACCACGATCCCGGCGAGGGCAACGCGCAGCGACTTTCCGCTGAGGCGAACCAGTTCCCCAGGGCTGGTTTCGAGGCCGGCGCTGAACAGAACAAATATCGCGCCCAGCTGGGCGACCGAATGGATAATGTCGCTGGTTGGAATCCAGCCCAGGGCATAGGGTCCAAGCAAGGCTCCGGCGAGAAGTTCTCCCAGCACCGAGGGAAGCGCAAACCGCTCGAACAGTTCGCCCACTGCCTTGGCCGATACGAAAATCACGAAGAATTCGAGGAGCAGCCGTTCCGCTCCCGGGTTAATGGCATTGCCCATAACTGCAGGCAGCATATGAGAAGGCCAAGCCGCGCGCAAGAAAACTCGTGAGCTGCTTCTGAGAAAAGAGCAAAGAATGAATTCCGCTTGTCAAGCTTTTTTGAGCGGCCATGTGAGTACCTCCAGCCGTCTGGAGAAGTGCACGAGCGGGGGGATCTCTGGCAGGGTTACGCCGGCCGCCCGGGCCACGGTGTTGCTCGCGATTTCGGCCTCGGCATCCTCGAGGAGCCACTGCGGGTGGTGAATTTCGGCGCGGTACAGGGAATCTCGAACCAGGGTGTAGAGGCAGTAGCGCTCGGTAAGCCAGTGCTCGAGCGTGCCGGCGGCCCTCCATCGGGCAGGACCGACGGGCCGGTAGCGCAGGTGGAATTCGGCGTCCCGATTTCTTTTCGCGTGGTACTCGATCCATCCGTTCCGCGCGGCCACGCTCACCTGCGCCGGAAAATACGGCAGGTGATAGGTGGTTCTTGCCACCCACACCGCCAAGCGGCTGCCGGCATCGAGACTGAAGAAGTAGACGCCGGGTTTGCCGCCGTAGGACACGTAGGTGCGGACATTGAGCTCGGGAAAGGCGGACGCCACCGGCAGGGAGGGAGTCCAGCGGGCGTGCACCCCGCTCATCCGGAACGGAGTGATCGCGACCCAGCATTGCTGGTTGAAGGCGTCAAGCGAGAGGATCGAGGGAACCAGCGAGCGCAGGATGTTGGCGGAAACCGGCCAGTGGGCAAAGAGCAGATCGTTCCAGGTCTGCTGCATGACCCACGGGCCGGAGGGAAGAGGCCAGGGACGGTGGTCCACGAATTTCAGTGCGGAGTGCAGAAATTCAATTATTGTCGAAACCGAGGAATGCGCGCAGCTTCGAATTGGCGCCAATTCTGATCCCATCCCCGCTCATGGCCGTCTCTCCCCCGTCTGCAACTTCCGTTCCCTATAGAATTGTCGGGTGAGCGCAGTCGCAACCCCCGCCACGCCTCGCGTCGATAAGCCCTGGCGAACCTTCACCCGAAAACAGCGAATCCTGCTCTGGCTCATCGAGTGGACTGGATATTTGGCCATACGCATCCTCTTGCCGACGATCCGATTTGCGGTTTCCTGGGAGGAAGCTTCGCCCAAGAGCCTGGCGGAACGGCCGCGCGTTTACTCCTTCTGGCATAACTGCATGATTCCGGCCATGTGGTGGTGCCGCGACCTTGAGGTTCGGGTCATGAGCAGCGATAGCTTCGACGGCGAATATACCGGCCGGATTATGCAGAAGTTCGGCTTCGTCAAAGTGCGCGGCTCAAGCTCCAAAGGTGCGGTTCGGGCCTTGCTCGGGATGAAGCGGGAGCTCGAGCAAGGCTGGACTGTCGCTTTCACCATCGACGGCCCCAAAGGTCCGCGCTACGTTGCCAAACCCGGGCCAGTGATTCTCTCACGCGCGACCGGCGCGCCCATGGTCGTCTTTCACATCGCGCTCGACCGCCCATGGGTGCTAAAGACCTGGGATGGCTGCATGATCCCCAAGCCATTCTCGCGCGCGTTCATGCGCATCAGCCGGGACATTCCCGTTCCCCCGGATGGCAGCGACGAGCAATATCTCGGAGAGCTGCAATCCGCACTCGACCGCGTCCGCATTCATGCGGAGCGGAACATCCAAAAAGCAGGAACTCGCGAGTTTCCCTACGGCCGCAGCAATCGGGACGAGCATTGAGCCGCGGTTTGGACCTGCGAGGGGCCGGAATTCCACTCAATCTAAATCCATGTTGTCTAAACCCGCGTTGGGTGGATGGATTCAAAGTCCCACGGTCGCTACGCCGAAACCAAGTAATTCCGGGAGTGGGGCTCGCAAGCCGACGCGACGTTGGCCAAATTGCCCTCAATCCGTTAGAATTTAGCTTCCAATGTTTTTCTGATTTGGTCTGGAGTAATCATGGCACAAGTTTGCGAAATCTGCGGCAAAGGGCCGCAATTTGGGAATAACATCAGCCACGCCCATAACGTGACTCGCCGGCGCTGGAACGTCAACCTGCACCCGGTTCACGCGAAACTGAAGGGTGGAAACAGGCGTATCCGGGTGTGCACGTCCTGCCTGCGCAGCGGCAAGGTCACAAAAGCCTAAGGCGAATTAAATCATCCAATCTTGATTCATTCCATCGGGTCATTGAACGGGTGCGTTGGCACGAACGACGTGATGATTCAATGAAATCAATAACTGGATGATTTCACTCCACTCCCACCAGTCGCACGTCAAAAATCAGGGTTGAATTCGCGGGGATGACCGGAGGGTATCCGCGGTCACCGTAGGCGAGCTCGGGGGGAATTTTCAGCTGCCGCTTGCCTCCCACTTTCATCCCGGCGACGCCTTCGTCCCAGCCCTTGATGACGTCGCCATTCCCCAGCGTAAATTCGAAGGGGTGCCCGGTTCCCACCGAGGTATCGAACTTCTTTCCATTCGTCAGCCAGCCGGTGTAATCAACTTTGACCTTCTTCCCCGGTATCGCCAGCGCACCCGTGCCCTGCCTGATGTTCCAATATTGCAAGCCCGAAGCCGTGGTTGTGGGCGCTCCCATGACGTGGGTCGGTCCGGCCGCGGCTGGACGGGTTGCAGATTTCTTTGTCGTGGTCTGGGCAAGAGCAAATACGTCGATGAGAAGGATCGCAATCAGAAATCGTTGTTTGACCATAAGTGCCTCGTTATTCCGATTTGGACGCTAACGCAATCACGTCGATTTCTACCAGTACATCTTTTGGCAGCCGCGCCACTTCGACCGTGGAGCGCGCCGGAGGAGCTCGGCGGAAGTATTGTCCATAGACTTCGTTCACGCGAGCGAAGTCGTTCATGCTCTTCAGGAAGACAGTCGAGCGGACCACCCTATCGAGGCTGCTTCCGGCAGCCTCGAGGATCGCGGCGAGGTTTTGGATGGCGCGAGCGGTTTGCGCGGCGACATCGCCGGTCGTGACCTGTTGGGTTTGAGGGTCGATGGCAACCTGGCCGGAGACAAAGATGAACCCGTTGGCGAGGATGGCTTGTGAGTAAGGACCAATAGCTTTCGGGGCGTCGGGAGTTGAAATGACGGTGCGCATATTCCTCTGATTTTGAGACTTATGACTTCAGATTGAAGATTTTGATTTTAGCTCGCAGGGCCTCACGGGTTTGCGACCGTCCGGCACGCAAATACACCGCCAGACCCTAAGTCTTGTATTTTCAATGCGTCGTTTGCCTATTTTCAGGACCGATCGAGTGTGCGGCAGGCAATCCAGTCGGCAATCTAGCTTCTACAATCTCGACTCCGCTCTTACACCTTCTGCAATCTCTGCACATCATGAACGCCTGGAATCTTCCGCACGCCATGGATGATGTTTTCCAGGTGTTTCAAGTCTACGATCTCGATGACGATGTCCACGTTCGCCTGTCCGTTCTCGGTGCGCGCCCCGATATTGCGAATATTCGTCTTGGTGTCGCTGATCACCGCGGTAATGTGCTTCAGCATTCCAAAGCGGTCATCGCAGAACACCGTAAGCTTGACGGGAAATGAAACCGGCGCTCCTTCTTCTTTTCCCCACTCCACATCAATGCGGCGCTCCGGTTCGTACATTAAATTGAGCACGTTCGGGCAGTTCACCGAGTGCACCGCCACGCCCTTGCCGCGGGTCACGTAGCCAACCACCGACTCACCGCGGATGGGGTTACAACACCGCGCCCGATAGACGAGCAGATCCCCGTGGCCTTTGACGCGAATGGCGTTGCTGCCGTGATCTCCGAAGACTCGGCGCACCACGCTGCCGAACCCCGCATCTTCTTCGGCCCGAACCGCTGTCGGCTCACCCGCAGGCACCAGCTTTCCCAGGACCTGCCGGGCTGAGTATTTTCCATAGCCGATCGCGGCCATCAGGTCGTCCAGGTGACCCAGGCCGTAATCGGAGGCCACGCGCTCGAAATCGGCGTCTTTGATGTCCTTCAGCGCAATGCGGTACTTGCGCGCCTCTTTGTCGATGAGCTTCTTGCCGATTTCGATTGCCCGCTCGCGCTGGTGAACGTTGAGCCAGTGTTTGATCTTGTTCCGCGCCCGCGAGGATCGCACCACCCCCAGCCAGTCGCGGCTGGGTTTGTGCCCCGGCTGGGTGATGATCTCGACGATGTCCCCGCTGTGCAGCTTGTGCCGCAGCGGCACCATGCGTCCATTGACCTTCGCACCTACGCAGGTGTGCCCGACTTCGGTGTGAATGGTGTAGGCGAAGTCAATCGGAGTCGATTCCCGCGGCAGCACCACGACCTTGCCCTTGGGGGTGAAGGTGTAAACCTCTTCCGGATAAAGATCGATCTTCAGCGTGGAAAGGAATTCATTGGGATCGGAAACGTCGCGCTGCCACTCCACCACCTGCCGCAGCCAGGCCAGCCGCTGCTCATCCTCGACCGAAACCGGTCCGTCCTTATATTTCCAGTGGGCCGCGATCCCTTCTTCCGCCATACGGTGCATCTCTTCGGTGCGGATCTGAATTTCGAAGCTCACACCTTCTTCGGTGATGACCGAAGTGTGCAGCGATTGATAGAAGTTCGGCCGCGGCATGGCGATGAAGTCCTTGATTCGCCCCGGCACCGGACGCCACATATTGTGTACGATGCCGAGCACTGCGTAGCAATCCGGCACCGAGCGCGTAATCACCCGCATGGCGTACAGGTCGTAAACCTGGTCTACGGAAATCCGCTGTTTGAGCAGCTTCTTATGAATGCTGAAAAGACGCTTGATACGGCTTTCGACCTGGGCCGTGATCCCCGCCTCGCGCAGTTTGTCGTTCAGGAGGCGCTCCACTCCAGTAAGAAACTGCTCCCCCTTTTTCCGGCGCGCTTCGACGGCATCCTGCACTTGCTGATAGCCGATGGGATCGAGATAGCGGAATCCCAGGTCTTCGAGCTCGCCGCGAATTTTACCCATGCCGAGCCGGTGGGCGATGGGACCGTAGATATCGAGGGTTTCACGGGCGATTTTTTGCTGGCGGTCGGAGGGCAGGTGTTCGAGCGTGCGCATATTGTGCAGCCGGTCCGCCAGCTTGATGAGCACGACCCGAATGTCGTCGACCATCGCCAGCATCATCTTGCGCAGATTCTCGGCCTGCTGCTCTTCCTGGGAGGAGAAATCAATTCGGCTGATTTTGGTGACGCCTTCGACGATGTGCGCCACCTGCTCCCCAAACTCCTTGCGGATGTCTACGATGGTGACCGAGGTGTCTTCGACCGAATCGTGCAGCAGGCCCGCTGCAACCGAAACTGCGTCCATCTTCATTTCTGCCAGCACCAGCGCAACTTCGAGCGGATGGACGACGTAAGGCTCGCCGGAGGCCCGCTGCTGCCCGGAGTGATACTTCTGCGAAAACTCGTAGGCTTTGCGCACCAGCTCCAGATGATCGTTCGACCGGTTCTCGCGCATGCGCCGCAACAGCTCGCGGAACCTCGTCACCGTGAGCACGTTGGTTGCGATTTGTTCGCGCAGAGTGGTCATTCTCGTGGGCTCGGGACATTCTTCACCGATAGGCGCCGTATAACTGCGGGAAGGACGCCTGTGCCGCAGTCGAAGACGGAGATCGAGAGTCCCGGCGGCCGGTTCCCTGTTTGATTATTATCGGGCCATAAGACGGCGCACAGCAAATGCATGTGGCGCCGACACTTCCCTCCGCGGTACAGTTTGTCGCGTGCCTCGCATTCTCATCAGCGGAGCATCGGGGCTGATCGGCCGAGGGCTAGTCCCGGCGCTCGAGTCCCGCGGTTTTGAGGTTACCGGCCTGGTGCGGCGTCCCTCTGCCCGCCCTGGCGAAGCCCAATGGGATCCCATGCGCGACGTCTCTCCTCAACTTGTCTCCGGGTTTGACTTCGTCATCCATCTTTCCGGTGAGAACCTCGCGGGCCGCTGGACGGCAGCCAAAAAACGGCAGATATGGGAGAGCCGGATCGTCAGCACGCGAAATCTCTCCCGGGCCCTCACGCAGGCGAAACATCCCCCGTCGGCATTGCTGTGCGCCTCCGCCATCGGCTATTTCGGCGACCGCGGAGACCAGGTCTTGACGGAAGAGAGCTCTTCGGGCACCGGTTTTCTGCCGCAACTTTGCCGCGAGTGGGAATTAGCGGCGGGAGCGGCAACGCGAGCCGGGGTTCGCGTGCTAAATCTTCGCTTCGGGATCGTTCTCAGCCCGAACGGTGGCGCGCTCAAGCCGATGCTCGCCCCCTTCCGGCTGGGATTGGGCGGAAAAGTTGGCACCGGCCGCCAGTGGTGGAGTTGGATCCACATTCATGACGCTGTCGCCGCGGTCCTCAACCTCATGGCGAGGATTCATCCGCCACGCTTTCCTCGAGGAAACCAAGCCGAGGGATCGCCGCCCGGCCTGTCCGAATCTCCGACACACCCGTTTGTCCTGGATGGC
>Ga0123356_10000776_pt1 | contig 35401 bp, 34 predicted proteins | sample TergutEmb28metaG_2_FD_92546 | JGI IMG/M metagenome (GOLD analysis project Ga0123356, IMG submission 92546) | Embiratermes neotenicus P3 segment gut microbial communities from Petit-Saut dam, French Guiana - Emb289 P3 | ecosystem: Host-associated > Arthropoda: Insects > Digestive system > Gut ...
AGTTGGTTTAGGAACATTGTGTTCCTTAACCTCAGAAAATTGATTTATACCCTCAGTATTTTTAATTATCTTCTTCTCCGTATGATAATATAACCCCCTATAATAACTAAGCTGAATAGTAGTCAGATTCCTCCTCGTGATTTGCCCTTATAGTATAATATGACTAAATCCTATAACACTGTATTATCAATGGGTTGCAGGTTCGGTGTAGTCCTTTTCCAACACTATACCAATCATATTTCGGGGTAAAGTCAACAGTAAAAAGAATGATACTGTTATGTAATGACTAAAACTTTACCCCGGCAAGGAGGTTTCTATGGGCAAAGTTTTAGTCATTGCAAACAGGAAAGGCGGTTGCGGTAAAAGCACTACCGCTGTGAGTCTCGGAGTTGGTCTTGCTCGTCATGGTAAAAAAACACTTATCATCGACGCTGACAGCCAACATTCTCTTTCAATCAGTCTCGGTGTTAACGACCCGGACAAGCTACCGGTATCTCTCGCATCTATCATGTCAAACATTATCAACGATGTTGAAATCGACCCCACTTGCGGCATCATACATCATTCAGAGGGTGTTGACCTTATACCTGCAAATAACAGTCTTGCCGGTATGGAAATTTCTCTAGCTTCACTCATTGGTCGAGAGACAATTTTGAAACAGTATATTGATATGGTTAAACCACAATATGACTTTTGTTTAATCGACACCGCACCAACACTCGACTTACTCTCTATTAATGCACTTGCAGCTGCTGACAGTGTAATCATCCCAGTGACACCGAAGTACCTTGATGCAAAAGGTCTTGAATTACTGCTCAAGAGTATATCGCAAATCCGAAGAGCAATCAATCCTAATCTTGATATTTCCGGCATTGTATTAACTATGGTTGACCGTAGAACTATCTTCACACGAGATATAATATCATTAGTTGAAAGCGCTTATGGTAATCAAATCCGCATTTTCAATGAGCACATCCCCCACTCTGTTCGAGCGGTTGAATCAACGGCACAAGGTATAAGCATTTATAAGCATGATCCAAATGGTAAAGTCGCAGCTGCATACGCTGCTTTAACAAAGGAGGTGCTATCCGATGTCGCGTAATAAAACATATGGAAACCTTGCTCTTGTTGGATATGATGATATATTTAGAAGCAGTTCCACTCCAATCAGTGGTGAAAGCATTGTTGAAGTGCCTTTAACAGAATTGCATCCACCAGAATTCCATCCCTTCCATGTTCTCGATGATGCAAACATGACACGTTTATCATTGAATATAAAAAAGTATGGAGTACGCGAACCCGGTCTTGCCAGACCACGAATAGATGGAGGTTATGAGCTTCTCTGTGGAAATCGTCGTAAACGTGGGTGCGAACTTGCAGGACTCCATGCTATGCCGGTTGTAATCCGTGATATGGATGATGATTCTGCTGCACTTGCTATGATTGATTCTAACCTCGAACATAGAGAAGAACTGTTATACAGTGAAAAGGCATGGGCATATAAGATAAAGATGGAAGCACTAAACCATAATGGTATCAAAGGTGATATGCTATCTGTTGATGTTCTTGTAGAACAGACCGGAGAAAGCAAAAACCAAATCTTCCGACTTGTGCGTTTAACTGAACTCATAGTTACTTTACTTGATAAAGTAGACGCAAAACAATTGGCTTTCAACCCCGCAGTAGAATTATCCTACCTTACACAAGTCGAACAATCGGCTGTAGCGGTTGCTATGGATAAATATGGAATTAAACCATCCCTTTCACAAGCTGTTAGATTTAAGAAAATGAAAAAGAGTGGAACACTCACCATTGATGCGATTGATAGAACTCTTGCAGAAGCAAAGAAACCACCAAAAGATAAACCATCCGGGTCATTACGCTTCCGAAAATACTTTCCACCTGATTACAATCAAAAACAAATTGATGCAATAATAATCAAGCTGCTTACTGATTGGAAATCAAAACAATCGTAAAACACTACGAGGATGCGGATTTATTTACTACTCCGTATCCTCACTATTTATAACTACTGTAAGCTTAATCTTTCTTAATCAACTTAAAGGTTTTATCTTAAAGATTAATGCACAATAAAAAAGGTTTATATCGCAACACTTTCCACACAGTAGAGAGTCTCTAATCATTATTACTAGCTCTCTTGTTTAACATCATCTGAAATTGTTCCTATTCGTTTTTCTATATCTTCAACTGATGGTAATAAGTCCTCATACTCCTTTGGAAGAGTTTTTATTAACTTGTACTCACTTACTCCAATAGGTTTTTGAATATCACGGAGTGCATATTCAGCAATCATTCCTCTTTTGTTTTTGCATAATAGTATGCCAATTGTTGGATTATCCTTTTCTGTTTTAAGTATATCATCAACAGCAGAAATATAAAAATTTAGTTTTCCGGCATATTCAGGTAAAAATTTTCCTCGTTTTATTTCAATAATTATATAACATCGAAGAACCATATGGTAAAATAACATATCAAGATAAAAATCTTCATTTTCAACTTCAATCTTATATTGGTTCCCTATAAATGCAAAACCGGTTCCAAGTTCAAGTAATAACTTAGTAATATTCTTAACAAGTTCAGCTTCTATTTCACGTTCAATCATACCCTCTCGATATTGGATAAAATCAAGAATATATGGATCTTTTAATGACTGTTCTGCAAGGTCGCTTTGTGGAGCACTTAATTTTTCTTGAAAGTTGCTTGTCTTTTTTGTTAGTGCCTGACGCTCATAAAGTTCACTTTCAATGAACTCCTCCATTGTCTCAACAGTCCAACCATTTACACTGTTTTGTTCAGCATACCAAAAGAACTTTTCACGTTCCTTAACCTTATCCATCAATGAGGTATTATGTGTCCATGTTAATTGTGCAGTTAATAACTGCACAATTTCATGTTCCGGAATAAACTTAGCAAATTTTGCCATATACTTTAAATTTCGTATTGAATACCCCTTAGCTTTTGGGAAATCTAGTTTTATATCACGAGCTAGATTGTCAATAAACTTATTACCCCATACACTGTGCTTATTTATCATTTTACCTATGTTCCAATATAGAGTAAATAATTCGCTATTTGTTCCGAGCAATGTTCGCCGTTGTGCTGCTCTAATTTGCGCCTTAATTTCATTAATTACTAAAATATAATCAGTATTATTCATAAGCATAGCTATTTTTCACCTCGTTATTTTAAGTTCCCTACTCCACAACATCATCTACATCAAAAAACTCAATTCTAACATTCCAACCCTCATGTGATGATATGTTTTGCTTTAACTCCTCCCAAGTATAAGGCTTTCCATCAATAATTACATCGTGATCACCGCGCTTGTTGTTGTAATCGATATAACCTTCAGCGATACTGTTATTTATATATCCTCGTTCATCAATGTATTTTGTATTTATCGCTTTTATGATTTTCTTTTTCAATAATTGAAGCATTTCTCCTATATCGGCATCTAGTTCACCATGTACTTTAATTCTTCGCTTAAACTTTCCTATTTCATTAGCAGTTAGTTCTTTTCCGGTCGCAAATATAAGAAATTCAATGTTAAATTTATGAGAAATTTCAAACTTGTCATTGCACATGAATTGCTCCGGTATAAACCCCGGCATTTCAATCCCGGTGAACTCAGCCATCATTTCATTATAACAATCTTGACAAAGCTTTATATATTCGCTATCATCACCAGCTCTTACATGAACCTTTGCGGATTTACCACAATTATTACAATAATTATGTGGAGTGTCAGTTATGACATAACCAAATTGATCTGGTTGCGTTTTTAATAGTTCTAATAATCGGCGTGTCAAATCTAGCGGTCTAAGGTCTATTTTCGCAACACTACCGTCCGGCATTGTAACTCCATACTTTGCCATATTGCTCATTCGTTTATGGTTTAGTAAATCATTCCAATCCTTTTCCTGTTGTTTTGTATATGCTTCATACTTTTTAAGAGGTTGGAGAACTTCCGCATCATTTTTGTATTCCGGCTTAACAGGAGGCTCGATTTTACCATCAATAATATCGAAGAACTGCGTTTCATTTAAAAGAAAAAGATAACCATTTTTACTATCTTCCAATGCTTTAATATATTTCTTTGTTTTTCCATTATGTTTAAATTCGATAACATATTCTGTAAATGTAGAAATCCTATCATCAATAATTCCACCTACAACAGCTAATGCCTCATACACATCTCTACGTGAGCATCTTTCCGGACTACCGATTAAAACAAATATCTTATCTTCAAATGGATGTGACATCATTATCCTCCAGTACAATCTATAACACTGAGCATTATATCACACCAACAGTAAATGTATATCTGTATTTTAAGGCGATTTGTTCGTCTTTTTATTAAATTAAAGAGAAATCGGGGGTGAAATAAGTGACATATGTAAGCAGCACTCAGCTTGAACGAGCAAGACAGATTCCTGCGCTTGATTATATACTCCGTTATGAATCAGATAACATTAAGCGTGTAGGCAACGAATATCGACTTCGCGATCATGAATCATTAGCTGTTAGTAGTAAAGGTTGGTATTGGCACAGTAAAGGAGTAGGTTCAAAAACAGCACTTGATTTTCTCATTGATGTTCGCGGATACAAGCTTGTTGATGCCGTTTGCTTTTTACTCAATGAGCACTCCTATAACAAAGAACATTCACGTAAATACATTGAAAAATCACCTGAGCGTCTCTCACCACAAAAAACTGAAATTAAACCTGAACGCGCATTGTTTTCACTTCCACGTCGCAGTATTAATAATAACCGAGTAATTGCATATCTGCAAAGTCGTGGGATTGATAAGAACCTTGTTCTCGACTGTATAAATCGTGGTGATTTATACGAAAGTGCTTACCGTCACGATTGTATATTCAAAGGACGAGATGAAAACAGTGTGGTTAAGTATGCTGGCATACGCTCCACTACATCGGCATTTAAAGGAGATGTGGAAGGTTCAGACAAAAGATTTTCTTTTATCCTACCACCTGTTGACCTTAACAACAACACCATAATGGTCTACGAATCACCTATTGATGCGCTATCTCATCAAACAATGTGTATACAAGGGTTTATTCCATTGCTTGATAGATGGCGATTATCTTTAGGTGGTACAAGTATTTTAGGACTTGAATACTTTCTTCAATATAACCCGCAAATCAATCACTGTGTCGTTTGCACTGATAATGACAACGCCGGTGATATCGCTGCGATAAAAATAATGGGTATTAGTGGAATAACAACCGAAAGGCTGTTACCGTTAAGCGGAGTTGATTGGAATGAAACACTCCTCGCTTTACAAAAATCAGAGCGTATACAGAACCGGGTACATAGCAGTACCAGCCACGAAAGGAGATGATGATTAACTATGTCAATGGAGCATGAACAAATAAATGACAGATCGGTCGCGTTCTGTATCAGGGGTACAAAAATGACAGGACGTATGCTCGCCAAAGCGATGCAGGCATTCTTAAAAAAACTGAAAAACCCAAAGAGTGAGCACGGCGAACAGAGTTTGAAGTCATTAACAAAAGACGGAGCTAGTCTAGCCGACATCGAAATATCCGGTGACAATATAGGTACGTTTAAGAAAACAGCACGAAAATATAACGTGGATTTTGCTTTAAAATGCGACAAATCCGAAAACCCACCAAAGTGGATTGTGTTCTTCAAATCAAGAGATGATAAGGCATTGCAAGCAGCTTTCAACGAGTATTCAAAAATAACACTGAAGCACAAAAATGTTAAGCCATCTATGCTTACAAAACTGCGTGACCTTAAAGAACTCGTAAAGAATGCACTCGCCCCGGCGAAGAACAGAAATCGTGGGGGGCATGAACTATGAGTACCGACAAAATAAGGAAATATGTTCTTCCATATTTGCCTTATGTTGCAATGTTCTGGCTTTTCAACAAGATAGCAGAATCATACCGTTTGACGGTGGGTGATGATGTAATAACAAAAGCAATGGGTAGTTTAACAAATCTAAGTGCTGCTATGTCAAGACCATTACCATCATTCGATCCAATAGATCTTCTTGTTGGACTTGCAAGTGCAGTGTTGATTTTCCTCATAGTATTGAACAAAAAAAAGAATGCAAAGAACTGGCGCAAAGACGTAGAGTATGGTTCTGCAAGGTTTGGAACTAAGAAAGACATTGAACCATTTCTCGATCCCGATTCTAACAATAATATTTTACTAACCGCTACTGAGAGCCTAACACTTAATGGCAGACCTAAGAACCCTAAGTATGCGAGGAACAAAAATATAATGGTTGTCGGTGGTTCAGGATCTGGTAAAACTCGATTCTTCCTTAAACCAAATCTCATGCAGATGCACAGCAGCTATGTTGTAACTGACCCGAAGGGCAGCATCCTCGTAGAATGCGGGAAGCTGTTAAAGCATAATGGATATGAAATAAAAGTCTTAAATACAATAGACTTCGGAAAAAGTATGAGATACAACCCATTCAGCTATATCAAGTCAGAAAAAGACATACTCAAGCTTGTTACTGCACTTATCCAGAATACAAAAGGTGAAGGAAAAGCCAGTGAAGACTTTTGGGTGAAAGCAGAAACTTTGTTATACTGCGCCCTTATTGGATACATCTATTTTGAGACCGGTGAGGAAGAACAGAACATTAACTCCCTCGTCGAAATGATTAATGCGATGGAAGTCCGAGAAGAAGATGAAACATACAAAAACGCTGTTGACTATCTTTTTGAAGAACTCGCTGAAAAAGACCCAAAGCACTTTGCTGTCAGACAGTATGAAAAATATAAGCTTGCGGCGGGTAAAACAGCTAAGTCGATACTGATTAGCTGTGGTGCAAGACTTGCAGTGTTTGATATCAAAGAAGTCCGTGATTTAATGATGTATGATGAAATGGAACTCGATACCATTGGTGACCGCAAGACGGCGCTGTTCATCATCATCAGTGATACGGACGATACATTCTCTTTTATCGCTGCTCTAATGTACAGCCAATTATTCAATCTCCTGTGTGACAAAGCAGACAATGTTTATGGCGGTAGACTCCCAATTCATACCAGGTTTCTGCTTGATGAATTTGCTAATATAGGCAAAATACCCCGGTTTGAAAAGCTGATAGCAACCATCAGGAGCCGTGAAATCTCAGCTTGTGTCATACTTCAAGCACAATCACAATTAAAATCAATATATAAAGACGATGCTGAAACGATAATTGGTAACATGGACACCGTTCTTTTCCTTGGTGGTAAAGAAAAAACAACTTTGAAAGACCTAGCCGAATCGTTAGGTAAAGAAACAGTATATATGCTTACCAACAATGTCAGCCGTGGTAACTCACCGTCCTACAGCCAAAACACTCAAAAACTTGGGAAAGAACTGATGTCAATAGACGAACTGGCAGTTATGGACGGCTTAAAGTGCATTTTGCAACTCCGGGGTGTCAGACCATTTTTATCAGACAAGTATGACATCACAAAGCATAAGCATTACCGTTATCTATCTGACTCAAACCCCAAAAACGCATTTGATATCAGTAAGTTCGTTAAACGAAAATTGAAAGTAAATCCTGATGAGAAATATTCATACTTTGAATATGAACCACCGGAGGTTAACCTTCCTGATGAAGCCTTTGACGATTTCACTGTAGACCTCGAACCAATCTAAAATATCTTATCTACTACCACCCTTGTCTCTCCTATTATATCAAGCCGGAGAGGGTGGTTTTTTCATTTAACAATAAAACAATATGGAGGAATATGAACATGACAGTCCTGACAATCATCAAACAAAATGGCGTAGCATATTTAGACAGCCGTGAGGTAGCCGAATTAATCGGTAAGAGACATTACGATTTGCTCCGCGACATAGGCAGATATTGTAAATATATGGAGAACTCTACTGAACGCAAAGTTGCGGTCAGTGATTTTTTCATCAGCAGTAATTACTCAGATAGTACCGGTCGCACCCTACCCTGTTACTTGCTTTCCAAAATGGGTTGCGAAGTGGTAGCAAATAAATTAATCGGTGAGAAAGGTGTTCAATTTACTGCTGCTTACGTTACAAAGTTCAATGATATGGAAGCAACAGAACGAGCTGAATTAAAGTTTCATACATCTTTGCCTACTCCAAGATTAGGTGAATATAACACCTGTGCTCGTATTGTGATTCGTGTTTTGAGAGAACTCGGCGCAATGCCAAAGGACATGATTCTATTCTTGAAAGAACTATATAGTCCTCTGGGAATTGCTATCACTATAGATACGGAAACTATTCCAAATAATGAATCGCTTGCTCCTCGTATGTATACCGCAAAACAGATTGCTGAGATATTAGGTATCTACTCAGTCACGGGCAAACCCCATTCACAAGCTATATCCTGCATTCTTAATGAAAACCTGTTTATAAGTGAAGCTCATAAAACTGCTATCACAATCAACACAGGCAACCGTATTGGAGTAAGTATCCAGTACGACGAACACGCTGTTGGTTTAGTTAAGAGATGGTTGAGTGAATATGATTTTCCGACTGAAATATATGGTTTTAGCAAGACATATAACATTCATTATTCTCAATAACATTCCATTTTCCAGCAGGAGCTATTTTATACCGAATAGCTCTTTAATATAAAGGTATATGAGATCAAAACAATGCGCGGAAAATAAAAAACAAAACCGAAAGGAGAACCGGAAAGCTTAATACGCGCACGGACAGAATCCCGCTAAAGGCGGGTTTTTGTTTGGGTGAAGCCTACATAAAAAAGGCATAACACCGTTTTGCTTTCCGGGTAATTTATTCATGGAATTTTTCAACTCTGCGGTAGATGTACTGCAAACCTTAGTCATCGCGTTAGGCGCGGGTCTTGGTATCTGGGGTGTCATTAACCTCTTAGAAGGGTACGGAAATGACAATCCAGGCGCGAAATCACAGGGTATGAAGCAACTGATGAGTGGCGGAGGTGTCGCACTTATCGGTATCGTCCTCGTTCCTTTACTCGGAGGCTTGTTTTAAACGATGTTCGGGCTGTTCGACGCAATCGCCGATTGGTTTAGGGGGCTGTTGATCGACGGCATCATGCATAATTTCACAGGCATGTTCAATGATATGAATGAACGTGTCAATGAAATAGCCGGGCAAGTAGGACAGACGCCGCAGGGCTGGAATGCCGGCGTCTTTAACCTTGTCCGCACCCTATCTGAAACAGTAATTATACCAATCGCGGGTGTGATTCTTACTTTCATCGTATGTTACGAACTGATACACCTAATCATCGAACGTAACAATATGCATGAGTTTGACACATTCATCATTTTCAAGTGGATTTTCAAAACATTCATAGCTGTTTGGATTTTAACAAATACATTCAACATCGTTATGGCAATATTTGCCCTTGCTCAAAATGCAGTAAACTCCAGTGCAGGAATAATTGGAGGTATTCTTGATGTAGATGTCACTATCGCCGACCTCGCTACTCAATTGGAAGCAATGGGTGTCGGTGAACTAATTGGTTTGTACTTTGAATCTGCAATACTGCGCATCGTTATGAACGCAATCTCTATATGCGTTTTCCTTATCATCTACGGAAGAATGATAGAGATATACCTCACTATCTCCATAGCTCCTATTCCGTTATCCACAATGGTTAATCGAGAATGGGGCAGCATGGGTAACAACTACCTCAAAGCCTTGTTTGCACTAGCGTTCCAAGGATTCCTAATCATGGTTTGTGTCGCTATCTATGCTGTTCTACTACAAAGTATAGCTACTGCTTCAAGCGTTCACGCTGCAATATGGGGTATGGTAGGTTACACAATATTACTCTGTTTTATCCTTTTCAAGACAGGAAGCATGAGTAAAGCGCTATTTGGTGCACATTAATCGCAACGGCAGAGTAGCCTTACACCGAAAAGTATACAGCACAAGAGTTGTAAGGCTATTTTGTCTGTTGATTTATTTCATAGGAAAGGACGTGATCCAAATTAACACAGTCAAAACCATATATGGTGATGTTTCACCCGGAGATTGGGTAATCTCAGCCGGTAATAATGATTTCAAATACCTCATTGGCACAGTAAAAGAAATTGTCAATAATGGCACACCGAAACACGCCTCTGAAACTGATAACGCCACTGATAATGTCCATGTAGATTTTACGGCATTCAACTATCCAAATGAACGTATAGCTGAGATTGAAGCACATTTCAGTGAACTTTATGGTGAGATAAAGATGTTCGATGAACTACCCCTTGACGATGTAATCATGGCTCCGAAAATGCTGATTAGTATAACAAACCTGGGGTATGATGAAATCACAAGAATGGGTAATATTCGTGATAATTGTGAATCGTTTTGTTCATGTTTTCCGGGAGGTAGTGAGCGACATAGTCCAAAACACACCATGCTATATGCTCTGTTAGAAAAAAATCTATCGGAATATCACAACTCATTGTTGAGTTTATCGAAGCAAGAACTTATCGACACTGCTGATAAAATCACAGCTGTTTCAGATGCCTTCAGCTATCTCACTATGTACAATCGTTTCGATGATGATGAGTTAGATTTTTTCTTACGATTCAAAGATCCGCTTGAAGTCGTCGCAGATAACTGGTATGAGCGCAGAAGCGATCTTAGTGATTTGTGTTTTGCGATGACCTACATTAATGACCATCGTGATTATTTTCTCAAAGATTACCCATTAGTAAATGAAGATGACCCTTTTATAACACAGAGGGAAAATACTCCAGAGGTTCCAGAGCTTAAAACTAAACAATTACTCGCTGACAAACTCCAGGCAGCGGGTGAAAAAGCTAAAAATAATAAAACACAAAACAATGACAAACCCCATAACCGGGGAGAAAGAGAGTAACAAAATGGCAGATTATAAATTAGACGTTAGAGTATACCCCATCGACGATCCGAAAGGTAATACCAAGGCATTTGCCAGTGTCGCCATTGAAGATATGCTTGCTATCCGTGGTATTCGCGTGGTTGAAGGCGAAAAAGGAATGTTTGTTACCATGCCGCAATCAAAAGACAAGGAAAACAATTTCCACGATATCGCATTTCCGTTAACTGGTGAACTCCGCAAAGAACTCACTACAGCCGTGTTGGAAGAGTTTGAAAAAACAGCAAGCCTTGCTCCTGAAGAACGTGGATACGAAGCACCTGATATGAGTGCTGCGAATGAAATCAATGTACATAATATCAAACTCGATGTGCGTATCTACCCACTTGATGAACCAAAAGGTAGTACAAAGGCGTTTGCAAGTATTGGGATGGATGATATTGCCGCAATACGTGGCATTCGTATTGTCGAGGGTGAAAAGGGTATGTTTGTTACAATGCCACAATCAAAAGATAATGATGGAGAATACCACGATATAGCTTTTCCGCTTAATGGTGATCTTCGTAAGGAAATGAACAAAGCCATACTCAAAGAGTATGATACTGTTGAAAAAAATTTTGAGCGAAAGCCATCACTAACAGAGGGGTTACGTGATGGTGCAGTGAGAGCAGCAGAAAATAACATGATGAAAGACCCGATGAAAGGCATGGCTGCTAAATCTCGAGCAGGAATGCTTGAATAAATACAAGTGGGGTGATCACAATGGCATTCGTAAACGTACCAAAAGACCTTAGCCGGATAAAAAACAAGGCACTATTCAATCTAACAGCCAGACAACTCTTGTGCTTCGGAACAGCCGCAGCAATAGGTATTCCTACATATATTTTTCTTCACAAACCTATCGGTGGCACAACCGCAGCAATGCTGATGATTGGACTGATGTTACCGTTTTTCTTTTTCGCAATGTATGAAAAGGATGGACAACCCGCTGAAAAAATCCTGCGGAACATCATTCGAACCAAACTATATTTTCCAGGCAGACGTCCGTATAAAACAGAAAACCTTTACGCATTAATGGAAAAGGAGGGTCAAAACCTTGCAAAACACACAACGACACCACAAGTCGCAACAGGTAAAAAGCAAAAATCAAACAAATAGAGACACAACTAGCATAAATAATACTAAAATGCCGTCTTCAACAAAAAAAGGCGGCATTTCGTCATTAGTCGCAAAGTTCTTTGGCAGAGCTGACAAACCGCAAACAGCGCAACAATCTGTCCCGTACAGAGAAATGTACAAAGATGGAATATGTCGCGTTAGTGGTAAGCTTTACACAAAGACAATCGAGTTTAATGATATAAACTACCATCTCGCACAGAATGACGATAAAACCATGATTTTTGAAAAGTACTGTGAACTTCTTAACTATTTCGATTCTTCAGTAACTATCCAATTATCATTCGTCAATCAATATGGAAACCCGGATGAGTTCAATCAAGCAATCGACATTCCCGCTCGTGATGATGGTTACGATGATATACGCCGCGAGTATGCCGAAATGCTCAAAAACCAAATGGCAAAAGGCAACAACGGTCTTGTTCGGCACAAGTATATTACATTCGGCATCGAAGCTGACAACCTTACAGCAGCAAAGCAACGTATATATCGTGTAGAAACTGATATCATCAACAATTTTAAGGTGTTGGGTGTATCTGCAAGACCTTTGAATGGTGCAGAACGTATGGAAATCATGTTTAAACAAATGCATCCTGAAGGCAGAGACAAGTTCCGTTTCAACTGGAAGTCATTAACTGAATCAGGGTTATCAACAAAAGATTGCATTGCACCATCGTCATTTGACTTTAGAGATGGCAATGCATTCCGAGTAGGTAATCATTATGGTGCAATCAGTTTCCTCCAAATACTCGCGCCTGAGCTTACCGACCGGATGCTCGCCGATTTTATAGACCTCGACTCGCCTACTACCATAACACTGCATGTACGTTCAATCGACCAAAGTGAAGCTATCAAAATGATTAAACGTAAATTATCCGACCTTGACAAAATGCGTATTGAGGAACAGAAAAAAGCTGTACGCGCCGGCTACGATATGGATGTACTACCACCTGACCTTGTTACATATGGTAGTGAAGCAAAAACTTTGCTTGATGACCTCCAAAGCCGTAATGAACGTATGTTCCTCGTCACAATGCTTGTGATGAACACTGCGAAAAAGCGTCAAAAGCTCGAAAACGATGTATTCGCTGCGTCCGGTGTTGCACAGAAATATAACTGTGCATTAAAAAGGCTCGATTACCAACAGGAGCAAGGCTTCATGTCATCGCTCCCCATCGGGATCAATCAAATCGAAATCGAACGCGGGTTAACCACATCAAGTGTAGCGATTTTTGTACCATTTACAACTTGTGAATTGTTCCAACAAGGAGAAGCTCTTTACTACGGTTTAAACGCACTATCAAATAACCTTATTATGGCAAGTCGTAAAGAATTGAAGAACCCAAATGGTTTGTTCTTGGGTACTCCCGGTTCCGGTAAATCGTTCAGTGCCAAGCGAGAGATCATCAACGTATTCTTGCTGACAAACGATGACATAATCATATCCGATCCTGAAGCTGAGTATTTCCCGCTCGTCATAAGACTTGGTGGACAGGTCGTAAAGCTATCGCCTGTCAGTACCCAATATATCAATCCGATGGATATCAATCCAGATTATGCTGATGATGAAGATCCATTGACATTGAAATCAGACTTCATCCTATCACTTTGCGAACTCATAATCGGTGGCAAAGCAGGGCTTGAACCTGTTGAAAAAACGATCATTGACCGTTGCGTCAGGCTTGTCTATCGTGACTACCTCGCAGACCCGAAACCTGAAAAGATGCCGATACTGGAGGACTTGTATAACTTACTCCGTAAGCAGTCTGAATCTGAAGCACAGAGGATAGCTACGGCACTTGAAATCTACGTTACCGGTTCTCTCAATGTGTTTAACCATCAAACAAACGTAGATATAACCAACAGACTTGTCTGTTACGACATCAAAGAACTTGGCAAGGGACTAAAGAAAATCGCTATGCTCGTCCTTCAAGATCAAGTGTGGGGGCGTGTCACTGCAAATCGTGCAGCTAAACGTACAACATGGTTCTACCAAGACGAGTTCCATCTTATGCTCAAAGAGGAGCAAACGGCAGCTTACTCAGTTGAAATCTAGAAAAGATTCAGAAAATGGGGTGGTATCCCGACTGCGCTGACGCAAAATGTGAAAGACTTACTGGCATCTCGTGAGATTGAAAACATCTTTGAGAACTCGGACTTCATATACATGCTCAATCAGGCAGGAGGCGACCGCCAGATATTAGCAAAACAGCTTGGTATATCTTCGCACCAATTATCATATGTAACTCATTCAAATGCCGGTGAAGGATTGCTTTTTTATGGCAACACTATCATTCCGTTTGTAGACAGGTTCCCAAAAGATGGTGAAATCTATGGTTTACTCACAACAAAACCAAATGAAACGCAGGCGGTGGGTGCAAAATGAACCTCATTGATAAACTTAATGTAGCGAAAGAAAAAGCATCACTTCATGAGTTTGAAGTGACTATCACTGAAACGCTCCAGAAAAAAGTTACAGTAACAGCAAAAACCCAGCTCGAAGCAGAACAAACTGTACAAGACGACTGGTATGACAGTGAGCACATACTCGATGCTAGTCATTTCACTTGTGTAAATTTCGATGCTGCCCTTGTAATCAATGAACTTTCACATGGTAGCAAGGGAAAGGAGAGTACTTTGTTATGATTGATAGTCTTGACAAAAGTGAAAATAAAACTATAGCTAAACACAAGGAAAATGTCATGGTTTCCCGCGAAAAGAAGCCGTCACTGGCAGAAAAACTCAATGAGAACAAGGAGCGTATACGACAAAAAGATTTAGAAAAACTGCTCCTTGAACGTACCAGAGTGCCGGGGGTTGAAGTATGAGCCGTGAAAAGTTTAAGGCACGTGAACGTGTAACACAAAAAATGACTCGTGATGGTCTTGTAGAACGTAATGAATCTACAGGTGGTGAAAACCGTATCAGTAAACGGGATGCAGATTTTGACATCCGAGGAGTAAAACCGGAAGTGGAAAGCAGGTCTATCACAGATAAAGAACAAAAGCATGACAAGGTTCCTGAAAAACTGGGTAAGTCTAAGATGAAACTTCCTTCTAAATATAAGCTTCGTCCTGAACATATCACTGAAAAAAAAAGCAAAATAAATAAGCGTAAGCTTAGTTTTGAGAAGGAAGCTAAACCACAAGGAGAACATAGTAAAAGTGCAGTCCCACTGAAACCTGCTAAAGCCGGGTTAAACGCTGCTGTCGTATATGGACATAACAAGGTTTCTCAGGTTGAACATGATAATGTTGAGTTGAAAGCGGCGCATCGTGGTGAAATGATTGTTGAAAGCAGAGTCCGAACTGCCTTACGACATCATAAAACCGTTGCACATCGAAAAAGCGCTAGATTGCAACATAAAATCTTGAAAAAGCAAACCAATATGAATCACAAACAGCTGTCAGAAAAAAATCTTAAAAAGAGAAATTTCATCTCACGTGCATGGCATAAAAGGAAAATAAAGAAAAACTATGCTAAACACGCTCGTAACACTCAGAAAACAGCGAAAAGCGTTACAACAACAGTACAAAAAGCTAGTACTTTGACGGTGAAGGCATTCAAAGTGATAACCACGAATCCAAAACTCAAAATCATCCTTCTCCTTGTTGCATTTCTATTGTTACTTATGTTTTCTATGTGCAGTACATTTGGAGGAGGTGGTGCAGGTGGTGTTGGCGGTGTGGTTGCAACGACTTTTCTAGCAGAAGATGCGGATATGTTAGGGGCAGAGGCTGTTTATGCTGGTATGGAAGCCGGATTACAGAGTTATCTCGATAACTATGAAACTCTAAATCCCGGTTATGATGAATACATATATAATCTCGATGCGATATGGCACGATCCATATGTACTTATATCAATCTTATCAGCTCTTCATGAAGGTTCATGGACACTTGGTGAGGTACAGAGTACTCTGTTAACTTTGTTCGATATGCAATACACCATAACGGAAATTGTTACAGTAGAAACACATACCCGAACTGTAACAGATACAGAGATTGATCCGGAGACAGATGAAGAATATGAATATGAATACGAAGAAGAGTATGAGTACTATATCATTACCATCACTCTTAGCAATTTCAATCTGTCACATCTCCCTGTATACATAATGAGTGAGGATAGGTTAAGCCGTTATGCACAACTAATGTGGACACTCGGTAACCGACCTGATTTGTTTCCTGTTGATTCATTCCCATCAGCATCTTATCCAAGAGACTTCGAGCGTTACGAAATACCACCGGAAGCTCTTTCCGACCCTGTATTCGCAGCTATGATAACAGAAGCTGAAAAATACTTGGGATTCCCATATGTTTGGGGAGGTTCTAATCCATCTACATCATTTGACTGTAGTGGTTTTGTCTCATGGGTTATAAATAACACTTTCTGGAACGTTGGGCGTCTTGGTGCAAGTGGCTTATATAACATCTGTACACCTATTTCAACAACGAATGCACTTCCAGGAGACCTTGTGTTTTTCTGGAGAACTTATAATGCACCAAATCCGAATGCTCCAACACACGTTGGAATCTATGTTGGAAACGGAATGATGATTCACGCAGGAAATCCAATCAGCTATACATCTATCAACACAACATACTGGCAAAACCATTTCTTTGGTTTCGCCAGACTACCATAATATATTAGGAGGCAACATCATAATGAAACCTAAATGGCTTAAAACAGTTATTACACTTTCAGTGCTCATTTTATGCATGAGTGCTATATACTTCCCTGTCTTAGCAGATGAACTCGATGACCCGATAAATATACCAATGGATGAGGAGGTTCTCACAACTACTGAAACTTACTACGATATTATAACCGGAGAGATAATAGAAATCATCACAGAACCTGATGGAACTCCAATAGTTATATCAGAAGTAACTACCGGTGGTACAGGTTTTACACAACGCCCATTCTCACCACCCGGGCAAGGCACAGTTGTTGATAACGCAACAGATAGTGATGGCAAAGAGTTCTATACAATCGCAACCGTTGAGGGAGATATTTTTTACTTGATAATTGATCGACAAAGAAATGTGCAGAATGTTTACTTCCTTAATGCCGTAACAGAAGTTGATTTAATAGCTCTTGCTCGTGAAAATGCAAGGGAGATACCAACAGATGTTGTATATACTCCACCAATAATAACAAATAGTACAGAAAGCAATACAGTTGTAGATGAACTAAAGCCTAATGAACAACAAGAACGTTCCAGCAATACCGGATTGATTATTTTCTTTGGTGTAGCATTCCTTGGTGGTGGTGGGATAGCATATTACTTCAAAATCGTAAAAGCTAAGAAAAACATACTAACTGACGATTTTGACGATGAGTCTGATGAGAGCGACAATAACAATAATGACTATGATTATGATCATAATCTCGACAGAAGCGACAGTAACTCCGAAGACTGCAACTCAGATTAATATCGCATAACTGTTATGGCATAGTACGATTTATACACTGAAGTAAGAGAATACTAAGCCGAGATTCTAACATAACTCATTGAGTTTCGGCTTAGTTCTATTACATACCCGGTAGTATCTAATAGAACTTTAATAATGTACCTTGAGTACTGTATGTATTCCTACTAATTTTGTAGATTGAATTATAAACTTACTACGGAGGATATAACAATGTACAAAAAAGAAAAGTTTGACCTGTTGGCTTTTGGTAGAATTGTAAGGAGCGTTCGTGAAGGTATGGGTTTATCAAGAGAAGAGGTTGCAGAAATATTCGAACTTTCGTCACGCCATATTCAATACTTAGAAACTAGAGGACAGAGCTTGAGTCTTCAGAAATTTTATGAAATCGGGAAATATTTCAATATATCAATTGATAATCTTTTCTATGAACGTGAAAGCGAAAGTAAGGGTACACACCGAAGACAACTAGATGCTATTCTTGACAGCTTACATGAAAATGATATAGAAATGCTTGCCGCAATTATTAAAGGATTCCTTGCCATAAGAAAGAAGCAAACCAATAAATAAGTAATGTCTATTTTATTGTTAAATGCAATAATTGTTAAAATGGAAATAATTTATATCTAACCTCTACAACTTTTATACTTTTACATTTTATGATTGACCCTCATCTAAGATAATTGATATAATAACTCAACTCAAAGGAAGGTATTAATGTGATTCAGATCTATTTTTCGATGCTCGAAAATGAAAAAGAGCAAGACAAATTAACATATATATATGAAAAATATAAGCCATTAATGTTGATGCATGCAATGAAAATACTAAAAAACGAAATGCTTGCTGATGATGCTATTCATGATACTATTATATCAATAATTAAACACAAAGAAAAATATTTATCAGATTCTTGTCCTGATTTAGCCGTCCCAATCGTTATTATAGTAAAGAACAAATGTTATGATATATTAAAGAGATCCGGTTACAGTTCTGAAAACATTGATGACCACGAGCATTATTTGGAAAATGATGATATCTCAATGGATAATAAAATCATTAGTAAAGAAGAATATGAATATTTGCAAAGATGTATTCTTTGTTTGGATGAATCAAGTAAGAATATTCTTGAAATGCGATATGTTCTCGGAATGTCACATAAAGAAATATCTGAAATAACAAAAATAAGCCTAGGAAACATAAACAAGAAAATAACTAGAGCAAAAGCAAAAATCCGGGAATATTATGCAGAAGGTTGTGATTAATAATGGATGAAAAGAGATTTAATGGACGCCTATTCGATGCACTTATTGAACAGGCTGTCATTGATAATTTTTATGAAGAGTTTAATGCCCAACCATCATTGGATACTCTATCAAAGGAGTTTAAATCATCTATCTCACTTGATAAACGTATAAACGCATTGATTACAAGAGAAAATCGTAAAGAGCGCTTTCATAAAATTCTCTTTATAGGAAGGAAAGCAGTTGCTGTATTCTTAATATTTGTAACGTTATTCGCAGGAGTTCTAATGTTTAATCCAACTGTTCGAGCAGCTGTTGTGGAAACGATTATTTTATGGCAACAAGAGTTCATGAAATTTTTTTCTTCAAACGAAGAAGCCGAAGGAAATAGAATGATACCAACTTACATTCCAGAAAACTTCCAAAAAGCATACTATGAAGAAATAAATTATACAACATTACTACTCTATATTAATGAAACTGGTAAAGAGATATTTTTCCTTGCAAATAAAGCCGAAGGATCATTATATGTTGATAACGAAAACGCTTCTTATGAAGTTCTAGTTATTAATAATATTACATATCACATTTTGTCTTCATTTGATTCAATTGGAGAGAACACCGTTATATGGGAATATAATGGGTGGAGATATATGCTCAGTTCATTATACTACACAGAATCATTGCTTAAAATGGCATTATCAATTGAGTGAAAAATAAATTTTATTATTTTTGTCCTATAAATCACTTTTCAATCGTTTATATAACAGACCCACCCAACAAAACGGTCTGTTATATTTATTTATCTTGTTTGCTTGTAGGAAAGGAACGTGATGCTTATGATTGTGTAGTGATAAATTATGGAAGAACAAAAAAACAAAATACAAGGAAAGGATGATTTAATATGCTGAAAAAAATATTAAGCTTAGTGTTACTACTCACGCTAATTATTGGAATGTCAACATTCGGAATTATTGCTGAGGCTACTAGCTTAAAAGGGTTCCCGATAAGTGAGTTAATTATTGAAGATAATATAGTTACACCCGACAGCAGTATCTGGAATCCGAATGGCGGTGGGATAGCCCTTCGACAAGAAGCTTGTATAAGTTTTCCACCATTAGGACCTCTTCTCCCACATGGTACACAGCTTACTGTTTTAGACACGCATGGGTCAGGTTCAAACATGTGGTTACTTGTTCGAGTTATGGGTACAACCAGAGCTGGTTGGGTTCAAGCAAATCATGTGTTGTAACATTAGATAGACTTTTGTCATATCAAAATAACCCATTGTTTGCTAACCACACCGTAGCGCTTAAGCTACGGTGTGGGGCAACATTAGTCAGGATGTTAATATCATTCAATCCAAAATGTAATCTATACAAACGAGGTGTCTCAAAAATGCGTAATTTAATTATTATTATAGCCATTTTGATCTTATCTATAGTACTCATTGGATGCACCACAAATAGTGGCAACAATAACGATGCAGTGCAACGTACGCCTACATTGGTGCAAATACCAGACGATATTGGCGAGGTAAGCACTGTTGTTGTTGCAGATAATGGTTTAGTTTACATTTCGACTATAGTACAGTCAGGAAATGGATTAAGTTCTACGCCACGGATATTTGCACAAAATCTTGATGAGACGAGGTTTAACGAACTGCAGAACTATAATGCCATACAATTGCTTTCCGATAGAACCGGTAATATAAGTGTCGAGAAGATGGTGGTTGATGCAAGTGGTAATATTTATATTCTTGAAGTCGGTTCTGTCGAGACCACTGAAGGTAATGCTCTTATACAAAATCTGCGCAAACTTGACAGTACAGGTAATGAAATTTCGTCATTTGATTTAGAGAGCTTCATTCATGATGAAAATATAATTCGTATATTATCATTTGAAGTTGACAGTGATGGCAATATCTATTTATTAACAACCGGCATTACAGGTATATCACTTTTTGTGTTAGATGCAAACGATGATCTTCTATTTAGAGTAGAAGCTGGAGATATGATGCTCCGTCAGCTTGTTGCTCTCTCAAATGGCTCGATTGCTGCATTTGGGCAAATCCGGACAGGTGGTGGAGTAAACTTAGTTTTAGTACCAGTTGATATCAACACAGAAGATTTTAGTGCCGAAATAAATCTTCCTGATAATATAAATCCATTTAGAATTTTCCGAGGTTCGGGCGGTTACGATGCTTTTATTATGAGTGAAACAGACATATATGGGATACATTTTGAAGGCAATAAAGTTACAAATATACTAAATTTACTTAGTAATAACTTAAACCCCAACGATTTAAAGAGCATCTATATAACTTCTGATGATAGTGTAATCATTTTCCATACCGGAGTAATAGTGTTGCCCGGTCAAGATGTGGAGAAAACCGTCCTTACCCTCGCTACTCTCGGTGGTTGGGGATGGCGTATAAATGTCAGGGAGTTAGTCAATGAGTTTAATCGAACAAATACTAATTATCGCATAGAGATGATTGATTATGCCGATTTTGGAGATGGAGGTGACCTCATTGCCGGACTCATCAGACTTTCAACAGAGTTGATAACAGGCAATGCTCCTGATATCTTGTTTACCGAAAACATGCCGTTTACACAATGGGCAAAAAGAGGGTTCTTAGTTGATATATATGAGCTTATTGATGCAGATGTGAGATATAACAGAAGCGACTTTATGGAAAATGTACTTAGAGCTACCGAGATTGACGGTAGACTGTACAGTATATTTCCAAATTTTCAAGTTAGTACCATAGTTGGTAATCCCCAAGTGCTTGGAGTGAATCCGGGATGGACTATTGATGAGTTTCTTGCGATTATAGATGATAACCCACAAGCTGATATACCGATGGGTATGTGGATCACGCGTGATTTATTCCTAACGAATACCATTAAGGTGAACATGGAGAACTATATTAATTGGTCAACAGGTGAGGTTTATTTCGATACTGATGAATTTGTGAAATTACTTGAGTTTTCTGTAAGGTTTCCGGTTGAAGTTGATTTAACATTATTGGAGGGTTATCCTCAGGGATTTGAACCCGGACCAGGAGATATTATAGCACAAGGACGACAAGTCATGATAAATCAAAACATTCCAAGTTTTGAAGCGATAAGGGCTTTGCAAGCAACATTTGGTGATATTGATTTAGTGTTTAAAGGATTCCCATCAGGGCAATGTAGCGGCAACACACTTGTACTTAACACAGGTTTCTCGATTACAACACAAGCAGCTAGCACTGATGGAGCGTGGCAATTTTTACGTATGTTCCTTGATGAGTATTATGCTCGTCATTTCTTAAGGATTGGTGGTGGATTTCCAATCAATAGGACTGCGTTTGAAGGAGCGCTCGATGATTTTATTCAAGATGGAGATAGAAATTCTACCTATTTCATTGATAAAGACGGTAATTGGTTTAATAAATTACCAATTGATGCAGATATAGACGATTATACTGTTTATTTACCATTAACCGATGCAAATATTGAGGGTTTCCTCGCTGTGATGGATTCACTCTCAGGCGTTGCAAGCCACCATCAAATCATACTTGATCTTGTGCTTGAAAGTGCAGAAGACTTTTGGAACGGGCGTGGCTCAGCGCAAAACGCCGCAAGAATAATTCAAAACCGCGTTTCAACTTATGTAGCAGAGCAGAAATAAATGTATTCCATGAGATGACTTGTTGTGCTATCGACTATGTGAAAATCCAAATGTTGATTTGTCATATCACTTTAGTAGTTCATAAAATTTCTGAATAAGTTAAATACCATCGATTACTATAAAGTATCTTCAATTCAAGTGTAACAACCATAGATTTATGTTGAGTGAAATATAAATTAAAAATATTTTAATTATTTATGTCCTATTTTTCAAGTTTCAATCGTATATATTACAGACCCGAAAAACCGGTCTGATATATTACGATAGAAAGGAGGAGAACTAAATGTTTAAGCGAATAGTTATAATTGCTGTGTGTTTTGTACTATTAACCGGTTTTGCCGGGAACTATTCAGCTGATGCAGTTGAATTAAAAAGTCAAGAACATGTAATTACACCGGATTGGGAAAATGTTTTATCAGTTTCTTTAGATATGTCATTTTCTAACGGAACAATTACAAGCACAGGAACAGTTAGAGGACAAAGTGGAACCACAGCAATAACCGCAACATTCGTACTAGCTCGCAGAAATGCAAATGGGACATTCACAGAGGTTGACAGGTGGATAGCAGTTAATGGAAACATTCCATCAATATTAACATCAAGCAGAACTACTCAAAACCAACCCGCAGGCACATATAGGTTATCTATAACTACAAGCGTAACAAGAAATGGCAAAACAGAAACAGTTCCCGGGAACCACACTGCAACATTCAGATAGCAAAACCGTCATGAAACTAGTTAGATATCCATAGCAACGAAGTATTGAAAAATTATTAAATTTTAAGGAGAACACGTCATGAAGCAATTCAAAAAAACACTGTCTATTTTTCTCGCAGTCCTGTTCGTGTTATCATCGGCTTTTACCGCATCAGCCACACAAACTATCGAGTTTGATATTGACCCCCCAGATTCAGAAATTACTAATGCACCGGGTAACTTCGCTTTTTTGACAGTAAATGCAAATAACCTGATATTTCACAGGTCTAGACCGGGGACACAGGGAGGGCATACTCCATGGGGTCAATTGAATAGAGGAGATACAGTAAGAGTTACTTGGGAAGACTGGCAACATAATTGGTTTATTTTTGGTGGACATATCTTTATAAGAGTAACAGTTGTATCCTCACCAAGCCAAGGAGGCGCTCACAATGGGCGCACCGGATACTTGGCTACTTCGTTTCTCAGCAGTCCAACAAGCTGGTTTGCCTTAAACTAAAATCCAGGAATCATCAGTAGGAGTAACTCATAGAAAGGTAATCATCATGAAAAAAGCATTAGTATTAGCAATCCTTTGTATTTTAACTATACTCCTCACATCCTGCGTTAAACCGCAGGATGTGAGTGATGATTCATTATACGAATTAGATATTACGTTTGAGATCAAAACAGACTTTTTTGATAGTTATAAATATCAGACTATTAGTCATACTCTATCCTTAGCGGATTATCGGTTACAATCAATGCAAGTACACGAAGAACGTATATATATGTGTGTTATTAGAGGAAATTACGAGGAACAGCAAACGGCTGTTATAATCAACATGGCCATTGATGGAAGTGCTAAACAGCAAATAGAAGTTCAGATAACACCTTTTGCTCAAATTGTCGGCTTTAATGTTAATGGTGATGGGAATTTTGCTTTATTAATAACAGAAAATAATGACAAAAAAACAGTTCTATTTTATGAGTATGACCACGAAGGCAATGAATTACTATATCGAGATTTCAGCAGCTTCTTCCAAACTAATTTTCAGCATCGAGAAATTGAAAAAGCTACTATTTCAAATGGTAAAATTGCTGTATACATCCGCAACTCACTAGAGCCGGAAATTTATTTACTATGTGTTGACAATGAACAACCTACAATACTAAAACCAAACAGCACGTTCCATTTGCTTGGTGGTATTGTGGAGCTTAATGACGATATGTTGGCATTTATTGATATAAATAAAGAGGACTATTTTTTACGAGAAATCAACTTATCGGGAAAAGTTTTTGGGAAAACACTTCCTGTCGCTCCAAGGAACACATATTTTTTATTCCCCACTAACAACAGTTCTCAATACGATGTTCTTATGTCAGATGGCATTAAACTATATGGCTATAATACTGACACCAATGAACAAACAGTACTGCTTGAATGGGTTGAAACGGGGATATCAGGAGTTATCTATGTTGGTGAGTTAGCGGATGGACGTTTATCTATATTGACATGGGATATGAAGCTATACACATTAACACCGATCTCACGAGAGATTCTTGATATACGAAACACTATAACAATCGGTGGCATTTACATTCCTCATGAACTGCGTTTGGCAGTTTCAAGATTCAACAGAACAAGCGATACTTATGAAATTGAAATACTTGAGTATGCAGATGAATATGCAACATTTGAACAATGGCCAGGAGGCTTCATGCGCTTGCAGTTAGATCTTATGACGGGTAAAGGACCCGATATAATCTTTGACCCTGTCGGGTGGATGACAAACCACGACCTTTTACGCGATTTATATCCATTCATTGATGTTGATCCTGATTTAAACCGTACCGATTTCTTCCCCAACATACTAACATCTTTTGAAAGTGTTGACGAATCATTATCAATGATAGCTAACAGTTTTAATATACAAACTATGGTAGGAAAAACATCTACAGTAGGTCACATTCAAGCATGGACACCTTCGGCATTGCTTCTCTTAGTTGAAGAAAATAGCCATTTAAAGAATCCACTAGGGATGAATATAAATAGGGAAGTTTTAATACATAAACTGTTGAAATATGCCGGTCCTGATCTTATCGACTGGAATAATCACACTGCATACATAGATAGTGAGGAATTTATCAGTCTGTTAAAAGCATCAGCGTTGTTGCCAAAACCATTGACTTTAGAAGAAATACTATCTATGCCAAGCCCTGCCGATCCAGAACTGTTGATGATACAAAATGAACAAATATTGGAATATGTTTTAACTTTTAGTCCGAGCAGTTATAACATTTTATCAAGCGTTCTTGAAGAAGTTGTGGTGCTGGGAATCCCTACATTTTATGGTGGGGTGAATTTATTCGAACCGACTTGGAAGATGGGAATAAATGCTTCTTCTGCATATCCAATTGGTGCATGGGAATTTATACGCAACTTCTTATTACCGACAGCTGAAATAGATTGGTGGAACTTTCCTTTACGTATTGACTTATTTGAAAAACAAATTGAAGTATTAAAAACACCCAATATGGGTACAGACGGAAACGGAAACACGGTTGAAATCCCATTTGAACTTGAGTTATTTGGGGAGGGTGGACACGACTCTGTGGTCTTTGATGTTTACGCGTTAACAGATGATAAAGCAGATGAAATTCGAAAAATCGTTAATACATCCGTAATAGGTAATCAAAACGTTAGCTTCCAAGCTCTCTTTGATTTGGTGGATGGTGATATAGCATCATTTTTTTCAGGAATGCAATCAGCAGAAGATACAGCAAGGATAATCCAAAGTCGTGTACAGAGATTTTTAGACGAACGTCAACCATGACATTTTGAGGTTACTCATTTTATTATTGCGAATTTTAGGTGGCCACCTAGAAAATAAAAATTAATAAGTAGGTATGCTATGAAGAAGAAAGTATCAATTTTTATCGCACTTGTGACATTAATTGGGTTAATGACGTTTCCAACAGCAAGTGCTGCGACAGAAACCGCAGAACCAGCGATGCCATTGAGCAACTGGACATCACAAAGGCATTCAGGTCGTGCACGTCAGTATTCACAGAGACATATATCTTGGCGAGCAACAACAAGAGCTTCTACCACTGGAGCAAATGGACAAGCATTCTCAGTAGCGCTAATACGAGGAAGCACACCAGATGTCCCATCAGTGAACTCGTTTAATGTACGAAGAAACGGCACTTCACAATTACCATTTAACGATGCTGGAGCAGGTACTTATCATTTTCGCTACACGCGAAATGCACCTAGCGATGGCATAGCAATCAATAGCACAGGCAATGTTTTGTTACGGTCAAGCAGTGTTACATGGGGATGGGATGGCGATATCATTTGGTAGTATAACATTATTGGATTATAGGTAATAAAGGGGTTTATCAATATGAGAAAAAATGTCTCACGGACTGTTCTCTCAATTATACTTATCTCTGCATTTGTATTGTTTTTATCAACTGTTTTAATCGTTAATAAAAATCCAGATAGTGAAGGTGGTATCGAAAAAAGCCATCATAGAGTACAAAACCATGAAAATGAGCAGAAAGGCATGATTGAGGAATATGCATGGCTTGCTCAAGATGGGTTTGTGAGATTAAGCACAGGTAATGCAGAAATGATAAATGGTATTATATTACTCGGTGATATTATTTATTATATCTATGTTGAGTATATAGAACATCCTATCATTCAAGGACATGTAGAAAATTACAGAACAGAGAAAGTTTTTTCTCCAGTAATGCAAATTAAAGGGATAAACCAAACAGGGATAGTTGTGGAATCCATAACTATCCCTACTGTGCAAGGAGACTTCTATGTAATTGGTTTTAGTATTAATTATGAAAGTGAATTTATAATTATTGCGCAATGCTTTAATTGGGAACAAGAGAAAGGTATTTTATACTATTTCAAATATAACATTGATAGCGGCTTATTAGTCAAAAAGGAATTAAAGCAAACAGGTGCTGAATGGATTGCGCTTGAAGCTCATATAGAGAAAAATGGAGCTGTTGCAGTCATTGGTATTGATTCTCATTATAACGGAACTGTTATTATTTGGGATAATAATATGTTATATATTAGTGAAAAACCCATAACTTCTGATGCGTTTGTTTTTTCATATGATGGTACATATTTTTATATAGAAAATGGAAACTCTACGGTTCTAAGAGAAAGAAACATATTAACAGATGAAATTATTAACGAATACCAACTCCCTCACCTCGATATTATAAGCATTCATTTAGCAGAAGTAAATAATGGTTATGATATATATATTGTAACTGCTCAATATATATACGGATATACTATAGCAAATAATAAAAAAGAACATATCTTGAACTTCATCGAATCTCAAATAAACATTTATGCATTTAGTCATATTGCTTTTACTGCTGATGGACGTATTGTTATTAACCAAGATAAACCAAACCTAGAAATGAACTCATGGTATGTTGAGCTTGCTATATTAAGTCCTGTTCATAGACGCGTCCTAGCCGATAGAGATTATATTATATTAGCTGGGTTTCAACTTAGACCACGATTTGTAGATGAAGTGTTGTCCTTCAACCAAAGATCATCTGAAGCACAAATCATACTTCGTGATTATTGGGAAATTGATGATGAGATAGGATTTAGACAGGCAATTGAACGATTTCATTTTGATCTTATTGCAGGTAATGTACCTGATATAATTTTATTTGAACACCCGGATGATTTTATTTTAACAAGAGTACGAGAAACATTAGTAAGACAGGGCATTTTATTAGATTTATATCAATTAATTGATACTGACCCTGAATTAAAACGAGAGGACTTTTTTCAACATATTATTAAGGGTTTTGAGGATAAAAATGGACAGCTTCCTGTAATTGGGAACTGGCTCACAATTACATCAATGATTACACTTAACTCTACGACACAGACAAGAAGTTGGACATTTGATGATTTTCTTACAATGATGGAGTTAAGTATAGCTGCTGGCAATCTAGAACCCTTAGGTAATGTATTGACAGGTACGCGCTTCCTTACAACTGTTCTTGAATTTATAGATAATGACTTTATTGACATTACATCAGGAGTCAGTCATTTTGATAATGAAAATTTCATTAGGCTTTTAATGCTAGCGTCTTCTATCCCAGAAAATCATACATTTTCTAATTGGGGTATCAATTATTTCCCTGACTTTAATGCATTAATGAACGGAAAACAAACTATAGACATTGTCGGTTTTGGTGGCGTTTATGGTCTTACTGGCATAACTAGCAACTCAAGCACGACTCCACCCTTTGAGTATATTGGCTTCCCCGGAACGTTGGGTACTACTCACAATATTCAAATTTGGGGAACATATAGTATTTTTTCCACGAGTCAACACATTGATGTAGCGTGGAAGTTTGTACGAGAAGCTTTAATGCCAGGTTCAACTGAAAATATAGCTCTGACGCTGCGAACTGATGATTTTGAAAATAGAATCGAAACATCAACAATGACGGCTTTAGAAAAGGAAGTTATGCGCAATCTCATTAGTCAAGCAACTGTTCATAGACCAATGAGTGGTACAATAATACAGATCATTGAAGAAGAGTTTGCAGCATTACAACGTGGTTTAAGAGAAGCAGAAGATGTTGCACGTATTATACAAAATAGAGTTCAGAGATATTTAAGTGAGCAGTCATAAAATCATATTGTTCATAAGAAACATAACTTCTGTTTAAGTAATCGTAACTGTAAATCATACAAATATGCTTATCAATATTAATTAACCTCTCTATTTTATTTGATTATGATTCATTACGCCACGTCCATAATCATCAAACGAGGGTTCTTTTCATTGCCACTTTAAATTAGCAGTAAGAATGCTCTTGTTATTAAATTAGTAAAGATTTTTGTGTATAATATGCCACATATGAACCATTTTCAATAATCCATAAGAACTAATATACAAAAGTGAAAATCATGATTTCATAAAGAAAATATTATGGAGGTAACACGCTAAATGACTGATTCATCACAGGTAAAAGAATTAACAGCAAAGCTAGAACAAGGGTGTGAATTATCTGTTTGTAAGCAACAGATACACATTTAATCATTGAAGATTTTATATTAAACTATCTTTGTTGCTCATCGACATATCTCTGTACTCGATTCTGGATAACACGAGCTGTATCTTCTGCACTTCTATTACTACGAAGGAAAGCATTAACTTCTTCTGCAACGATGTTCACAATGATTTCATCACCATCCATAAGAATACCACCTAATGTCTCTATCATTTTCAATGTACGATCGACCTGATCTTGGGTTATTAGAGTGACTTCAATCATGGTATCATCAACTAATATCATATTCGATATGTGTGGGTTTTCCTCTATTGGAGGAGGACTCATAGAGTAACTAGCCCATTTTTCAAATGCTATCCGTGAAACAGGGATGCCATGAAGCATTTCCTCTTGCATCGTGGTTAACAAAAAACTTATAAATGCCCAAGCACCAGAAAGATTTTGCGTATTACTTCCAATACCAAAAAGCGACACAGGTAGCATAAGGCTTCCTACTCCATCATTAACCGGAAATCCAATTGGTGTTATCTCTGTACCTGCATATAGCTCTGTTTGGTATAGCTGATCCAAGTAATTAATCATAACTGTACTTATATGGTTGTTTCCACGTCTTATACTAATTTCAAAGGAAGTGTGTTCATCGTCTGGCACTGCAATTACATTACGTTCCAATCTGCTTGCATACTCCAAAACTTGAATAAAGTTATCAGACTCAAAGTTAACAACGCCCCTACCAAAATCAACCAAAGATGAACGGTTGGTTATTGTATGCATATCTATAAACGATTGTGCTAATACTCCGTGGAATAATGATTTTCCGTTATTAAGTTGCATATCAATCTGCATTAAGCGATCTAGTGTTATCCCAGGAGTTGATCCTACTAAAGATGCAGGAGCTAAGCACGTCGTAATCATAAAAGATGGTGCAATAGCATAGAGTTTACTGTCTACCTCCAGTAACTCAAATATTCGCTCGTGAAAGTTTGTACGGTTGATATAACCATCATTGTCAACTAACATATTTAAGTCAGCTAAAAATCCACCATTTGCTAAGTTGTAATAATTTAAATAAGTTAAATCAATGATATCAGGAATTTTTCCTGCTATCATATCCATATTGAAACGTGTCAAAGCAACTGAAATGTCATTATCAGAATAATCCAAAACAACAATCCGATAATCTCTGCTTTGCTTATTAAATTCATGCACAAATCGTTGATTTGGCGACAGTGATGCTAAGGTGATTATCGTTCTGGTGTCATCCTGTACAGCAGCTCGTGTTAAGACAGCAATCCTAGTAGCAAACATAGAGTTATCCGAAGAATCTAAAAGTACAAATCGCCCTTCTCCAGCAGGATAAATAATAGAAGGCGGTGTATCAACCTCCAACCAATGGAAAACTCTACTCTGTTCACTCGATTCTAAACAGTAGCTATAAACACCTGTTACTTTAATTAAGAAAAGCTCAGTCCCATGTAAACCGGGTATAAAAGCAAACACATCCGAAAGATCAGATAACGGTTGATATGGTGTCAAACTTTGTGCATTATTATCTAGAGAGAACATTATGTTTCCCTCGTTTGAATCCCAAATAGGAAACAAGATATTACCATCTGTGTTTTGAAAAGGAGGACCTGCTGCTTGTGTCCATATGCCATCCGGATGAGGTGCTGAGAACTGATAGACTCCAGTAGAATCAAATTGCAAAACACTTCCATTATCTGCTAGAACATAAATATTTCCCACATCATCCAACACAATGGCTCGTGGAGGGGTTAAAACTTCTGTATGCTCTGAAAAACTAAGAAGTTCAGTAATATCAATAGTAAAACCTATATTGCCTAATATATCTATTTGTGTTAGTAATAAAGCTTCTTCTGTTCTTGAACCATCATTGAATAAATGTCTATGATTAATAAAAAATAAATCTCCATCTTTATTAGCCGTTATAGCTCGAACATTATTACCTCCACCTGTTAAATTTGTAAACGAAGGATAGAAAAAAACATCTCCATAATCTAAGTCAATTGAGAAAAATAATATTATACTATCTGTTGAAGCGGCACCCCATATTGCAGCTGCACCGTATACTGTTTCATTCGAAACAGTGATAATAGAAATTTCATTAATATCATGTTCAAACGGAATAACAGAACGGAGATATGTATACTCGCCGACAGGCAATCCAATAATGGCTGCTCCCTCTGTATATGCCTCAGTTTCTGTTAAATGTTCATTCACAATGCGTGAATTGTAAGTTACATTATATTCTAAATTTGTTTTACACGCTGATAGAAATACATTAGATAGCATAGCAAAAAACACTAAAAAAACCAGTTTTTTCATAGTTAAACCTCTCTATTTATGATGTACTATAAATGAACTACACGTTCTTATAAATATGAATATCACGTTTTGCACCTCTTAGTGACCATCTTTCTATAACGAGTTTTAATTATGAATTTCTCGAGATAGAAAATGGTCACTAAGCTAAGTAATTAAAGTGCAAAGTTTTTTAATTTTTCCACCTAATAACGGATATCTAAGTGTATGCAATCTTTAACACATACCCTTGTTAATTTGCAGGCGGAGTCCCAAGATAATCACGATGCATCCAACCAGAGCCAACACCACGAAACACAACATTGCGAAAATTTTGAGTTATGTCGGTTGAGAATTGTGGCACTCTTGTACCATTTGGTGCGCTGCCTATTACAGCACCAGATGGAGCTGAAGCTCGGAAATTCAAACTGCTATTCACAACTACCATAAACACCCGATTATCTGCAAAAGGACTAGGGTGATGAATAAATGATGCGCTTACATATCCAACACTTGTAGTGCCGTTGAAATGCACTTTAAAGAAACCGTTTTCTGCTGGTCCTATAATTGTTATTGCGCGATCTCTTGGTAGTGTCCCAATTATCGAATGATTTGTACCAGGTCCTGATCTAACATTTAAGACATTACCCGGTGAAACATCTACCTCTCCATAGTGAGGTAAGTTTGGAGTTGCGATTCCAAAAGTAGGACGCCCTACACCGCCTCCCACTGTTGCTAAAGCAACTGATGACAGAACTGTTGCTAATATTACCACAAAGAGTAATAACGCAATTATTTTTTTTGTAAATCTCATTATTCTTGACTCCTTTTTTTTATAGGATTTAGTATGCTAGTTTCTCGATACGCTTAAAATTTCAAACAACCTATAGTTATTTGCCGAAGGATTTCCTTAATGTTCTACTGGTCATTAACCTCAGTGCATCATTTCACTCTAACAGTCCAAATGTCAACTCTTTGCAAAGAAACTGTCTGTATTTTCCGCTTGTATAAAAACAACAATGACTACGGTTGTGTCTTCACTTCTGAAAACTGTCCCAGTTCTCATTATACTTTCACTGGAAAACGACATTTCAAAAGGCATAACTGCCACATCTTCCAAAAAGGCTTTTATTGCTATATCTTTTTCTTTTTTGCTCGACAGCATCTTCCAAATATCTTCCTTTGACTCCTGTTAGTAGAACGAAATATAAAAATGATAATGTTCGCTTTTTCAACTGCTTCACCTCCCTTTGTAAAAAAATATAACAGGCCTTTTTTAGATGTCTGTTATATAAACGATTTACAAACGATTTTTAGGACATATTTAAAACATTTTTTTGTAGATAAATTCAGGGACTGAATATTTTCAACCATTAACTAAATCTATTTAAGAATTTTACTTTTTTTAACTGATACTGCATCAATTGATTGATAAAACCTATTTCACCTATACCCATATGAAGCACACTAGTTAGTCTTTCTTTTTTAGTATTGAATAACTTGATAAATAGCATATCTATGTAATAACTCAATCTTGTGCTCCATACACTTTATTAACAGCACATAAGTACTGTAGTTATTATTACTTTTTTTTATGACTACTTAAAACTACAGTTGAAAGAATAATTCCACAAGAATACATCTACTTGCATCATAGTCTAGATTTTTGTTAACAAAAACATTGTAGGAGGTAAAATAACATATGGCTGATACATCACAAGTAAAAGAAATAACAGCAAAACTCGAACAGGGTGTTAAAGACTTGTTTTCGAGCGATAGATACGCAGATTACTTGAAAACTATGTCGCGATTCCATAGATACAGTACAAGAAATACGCTCCTCATACACATACAAAAACCTGATGCGACATTGGTAGCTGGATTTCGCTCATGGCAGACTAAGTTTGGACGCAGTGTGCGTAAAGGTGAAAAATCCATCAAGATACTTGCTCCTGTACCTTTCGTAACTACAGAAGAAAAAGAAAAACTCGACCCAACAACCCGTCAACCAATAATCGGCGACGATGGAATGCCTGTTGTAGAGTATACAGAACGCCATCTTGCTCGATTCAAAGTAACAAGCGTTTTCGATGTCAGCCAAACAGCCGGAAAGCCACTGCCATCACTGGCACAAAATTTGACCGGTGACGTTGAGCAATATAATGTTTTTATGGACACGTTACTGGAAATCTCCCCACTCCCAATCGTTTTTGAAGATTTTCCTGAAAACCAAGACGGAGTTTGCCGTTTTGGTCAGGAAATAGCTATCCGCACCAATATGAGTCAATCGCAAACTGTATGTGCAGTCATACATGAAATTGTTCATGCAAAAATACATGATAAATCATTAATAGTTGAAGCCGGAGGTGATGAACCACCAAAAGATCGGCGTAGAGAAGAAGTCGAAGCGGAATCTATATCATATTCAGTAGCTGCGTATTTTGGAATAGAAACCGGTGAAAACTCATTCGGGTATATTGCTGAATGGAGTCGTACCCAGGAACTTAAAGAACTGAACGCTTCCCTCGATACTATTCGTAAAACGGCGACAGAACTGATAACTGACATCGAAGGTAAGTTCAAAGAAATCCTTAAAGACCATGATGTGAATATCGCAATCGGTGAAACACATGAAATTGAACCAACACAGGAACATTCTAAAACAAGCCTTGAAATCAAGCTATATGAAAAATTCGCAGAACTTTTTCCTGATGTAGCAAACAGAAAAAACAGTTATCAACGCCTTGATGCCGGTGATGCTTTCATGCCGCTTTCGTTGGAATGGATTAACAGTACCCAAATATCCGTTATGCAAACATACACACTTAATGGTGATTTATACTACGACCCTATGATCGTTTTCGAGATTGGATATACCGGTGAAGGTGACAACGAAAGAATGACATTAAACGCTGTTGAATACCAACAGAGCATCCCACCACTCTATCAAGTGGAGGACGCTGATGGTCGTTGGATAAGCATTGATGGGAACGGTAATGAAAAAGCCATTTTCGGGTTGCAAGAATCAATAAACGAGTTCGCAGCACAGTGGTTCGAAAACATTAGCAACCAAGGATATATGCCTGTAAAAGCAAATATTGAGATTGACAGTGACACTGTGCAGGTAACCTTTGATGCGGATGAAAACTCCATACAACCCTTACCCGATTGTGATCCAACTAAACCTGAATGCATATTACCCGATCCGTCGATTAACGATTCAGAAATGAATGCTTATGGTTATTCCGGTGATGGGATGTATCCGTTGACTCAGAGCCGTGCTACGGAGCTTTATGATGCAAACCATACAATTTATCTATTATATCAGGATAACACCGAAGCGATGATATTTGACCGCAATGAAATCGCAAACCATGATGGTATCTTTGGGATTGAATATGCACAATGGGAGACATCACATGAGTATTCACCTATGAAGGTAGAGACTAACCAGAATATTGACAATAATCATTTTATTGCGTTAAATAATCTTCATAAAATTGAAGAATCAACAACATTAAAGCTAGACGATTTTATATCCGATAAACCTGAATCGTCTTATATCACCTATTCCCAAGTTGGGAATAGGTCTGAAAGTAATTATCTAGCAACGCTTAAAGCTAAACAAACGTTGGCAGAACGCATTGCAGAAAAAAGAATAAAAGCAAACCTACAATGGAAAGCAGGTTTACAAGATTTTTCTGAATGTGGAACAAAAACTCAACAGTATGCTAGTTCTGAAAGAATGAATAATAGAAAGCAGGGGTTAAGAGAATGAATAACACATTATTTACTGTAGAAGAAGAAAATCTGATCTGCGCATTCAACACAAGCAACCGTAATATACTAATAGCAGAAATCCGAAACGCTTTACCACACTTCGGTAATGAACCGGATATGGCAGAGAT
>Ga0123356_10000777_pt1 | contig 35374 bp, 27 predicted proteins | sample TergutEmb28metaG_2_FD_92546 | JGI IMG/M metagenome (GOLD analysis project Ga0123356, IMG submission 92546) | Embiratermes neotenicus P3 segment gut microbial communities from Petit-Saut dam, French Guiana - Emb289 P3 | ecosystem: Host-associated > Arthropoda: Insects > Digestive system > Gut ...
ACACCAAACGCGCCAGTCATGCGGGATAAATTCAAGTAACGGTTTAACAGCATAAAACGGCGTGTAACATTCGTCACCCGCCGCCGTCCTGTTAGATTGCAAATATGCTGTGTTTAATGCTATCTTTTCACTTCCTTTTCTTTTTTATTGATTTGCCTTGAAAAACGCATCGGCAAAGCCGGACGGCGTTATGCTTCTGCGTACTTGCCGTAGGTTAAGACCGCAAGCGGGGTTATACTCATATCCGCTCGGCAGTTTCGGCAATTCCCTTGAATTTAACTGGTCGAATTTCGTTTTAACGTAGTCTACCGTGTTTTTGACGGGCAGCTTGAAATTTCCCCATAAGTGGGTCAGCTTCATATATCCGTCCCCGTATTGCCACGGCTGAAACTCTAAGGCGGGATTGCCTAAGAAGAACCGCAAGAACCCTCGCGGATTCTCTAATGCCCAAAACTGTAACGTAGTTTTTAAGGCTGTGGGCTTTGACAGCTTATATTGACATTGCCAAATAATCTGTAAACACCTTTCGACAAGTAACATTGACTTTTCCAAGTCGCGGGGCGTTTTAGCTGTCAGTCGCGCAAAGCTGAAATGCGTACAAGTATTACGCCGAGGGCTTCTATGGCTTCCTGTTCGCTTCCCTGCTCATATAGGCGGCTTATAAGCCCATACAAGCGCGACAGCGTTTTAATCGGGTTGTCAGACAGTTCAAAGGCAGCTTGACCAAATAAAGCAACCACGGCAAGGGTGAAATAATCTATTTTCTGATAGTCCGGCATACCGTCAGCCGCAAAAAATGCTTGCTTTTTCTTTTTTTCTGTGCTATTATACATATATAAACCTCCTACAATGTAAATACCCTGCCTTTATGCGGTTTTGGCAGGGAAAATTAATAATTTTATGTGGAGCGCATACTTTTCTTTGAAAATATCATAGCCGTAGCGTACCCACTATTTACCCACTATGACCTCAATACAGGGTAAAACGGGTTAAACCATAATAACACGATTATCCTTTATTCATGGTACTTTACGGCATTATTTAACACGTTTTGGTATGCAATAAAATGCTTCTAACAGAATTGGTAAGGACGAGGTCATCAGTTCGAATCTGATTAGAAGCTGAACATAAACCCGCACAGCAACGCATTGCGCGAGGCTTCTGCGGGTTTTGCATTTAATGCAAGTTATCGCGTAAAGACCAAGCAAAGACCAAAACAACTGAGCCTAAAAAATAAAATCCGCGAAGCCGCTTTACAAGCGATTTCGCGAATTTTAAGAAGCGTGCGGCTAAGAGGACTTGAACCTCCATGCCCTTGCGAGCACAGCGACCTCAACGCTGCGTGTCTGCCAGTTCCACCATAGCCGCATACATACCGAGGACTAACTTGCTGTTTCTATCAACAGCAAGTTATATTATAACAGATAATCTTGTCCTTGTCAAGCATTTTTTTCAAAAATACACCCGCAATATTTTTGCCTGTAAAGTCCGTACTCCTTTGAAAGTTCGATTGAGCGTTTAAAACCGTCATTCTTCTTAAAATCTTCTAATAGCGCGCCCTCGCTTAATTCAGACAAAATTTTATTGATTAGCTCGGCATTTTTATGCGGACTGACTGAAAGCGTCGTCGTAAAAATGTCAAAACCGCGCGCTTTTGCAGCTTCTGCGGTTTTGCTGAGGCGCAGTTGTATGCACTTTTCACAGCGCGAATTACCCTCCTGCTCGCTCTCAAGCCCTGCGACAGCGTTCAAGAACGCTTCGTGGTCATAATCACCCTCAATTAGCTTAACGCCGAGCATGGAAGCTAATCGCCGCTGTTCCGAGAGCCGCTTTTCGTATTCTTCGGCAGGCATGATGTTCGGGTTGTAAAAAAATAAAGTTACTTTATAATTTTCAACGAGCCGCTCTAAAACCGCGCTACTGCACGGCGCACAGCAGGTATGCAAAAAAAGGCAAATCTTGCCGTCTTTTTTTGTCGAATATGCCACTTTACAATACCCCCGGTTTTATATATAATAAAATATACAGATTGAAAAAATGAGGTCGCCGTAAATGAACAATGATTTTCCGCGTATTTTGTCGCTTCTTCGGAGCGAGAAGCACCTAAGCCAGAAGCAGGTCGCCGAGGACTTGGGAATAGCGCAGGCGCTGCTTTCGCATTATGAGAAAGGCAAGCGCGAGTGCGGCTTGGATTTTTTAGTGCGCGCGGCGGATTATTACAACGTTTCCACAGATTATCTTTTGGGGCGCTCGCCTGTCAGCGCGGGGACTTTTCTGAAAGAAAGCGACATTCCCGACAGCAGCGACACAAGCAAAGCTGACGGCTTTTCGTTTTCGTCGTCGCTCGCAAAAAAGCTGATTATAAGCAGTATTGACGTGATTTATTCAATTCTCAATAAAGCTAAAAACAAAAAGTTAACTCACAGCATAACAACGATTCTGTCGCTCGGGATTTATAAGTCGTTCAGGCTCGTTTACAAGCTGAACCCTAAAAACGACAAGAAGCTGTTTATAGTTAATGAAGAGGCGGCTTTCCGTGCCGCTGTCGCAGGGGAGCTCATCGCCGAGGGTGCTGCGCTGACGGCAATCAGTGAAACCACAGGTGTGCAATCTGATGAAATAACCACAGCTTCACTCGAAAGCGAGTATAACAAGCAAGCGGCGGCATTACTTAATCTAATCAGAAACAGCGAGAATATGATTAAAAAGTACGAGTAGTTATTCCGGCTCAACATTCTGCCCTTTTCTCCTTTTTAAGAAGAATTGCAAAGCTGAAACGCCTGCGCGGTAATTTATTACTACAATCAGCACAAATAGTATAACAAGCGAAATATAATAAAAATTCGTATTTTCAATAAACATGACAATCACACCCATAACGCCGAGCAAACCGAGGTTTATAGCCATTTTAACAGGTTTTAAGTCCATGAAAACAAGCGAGCGTGTGTCAATGACGCGCACCGTGAAAACCACGATATAACTGATTAAAGCCGACAGCGCGGCACCGTTGATTCCGAGCGGTCTGATGAGCAGGAAGTTGAGCAGTATATTCACCAACGCTCCGCTCATCGCGGTCAGCATTGAACGCACAGATTTTTTTGAAGCGACGTAAACACTTCCCATGAAAGTAGAAAAGCAGGTGAAAACAACTGCTAAAATTATAGGCGGCGAATGACGGAAAGCTCCCTCAAAGCCCTCACCCTGCGCCATTATGCTGAGAACGCGGTTTATAAATAACATCATCGTCGCCGCAACGACGTAAATTATAGACTGATAAAAATTAAATACGTCGGAGTAAAACTTCGCAATAGTTCGGGAGTTCCGCTCTGTTATAGCGGACATATTCCATGCTTGCGAGAAAATCCCTGCAACAAGCGCGATTATATTAGGAAGCTTATATGCGGCGTTGTAAACGCCCGTGTAATCAAGCCCGTGCATAGCTGTGATAAAAAACGTCCCCGAAACATTCGTCACCCACCACATAATCGTAGTCGGCATCATCGGAATCGAAAAGCGGAACATTAATTTACGCAGTTGTCTGTCAATACCGAAAAGCTTTATATATGCCGAAAGCCGTCCCATGTAAAACAGGAATATAATCGACGCTAAATCCGCGAGCACAACCGATAAAACATAACCGAGCACGCCAAGGTTGAAAACGAGCAGGAAAATTAAATTCAACGAGATATTAATAATCGTAGTGAAAATGCCGTCAATTGCAAAAAGGCGCACGTTTCCGGTTGAGCGGACGAATAAAGCGCAGACGCTCTTTATGCTGCCGGTGAAAACGTACAGATAAATTAAAATACTGTAACCGGAAAGAAAATCAATCAGCCCGATTGAGGGTACGACGGGTATAAATATAATCAATCCGGTGACAGTAGTAATAAGACCTATTGAGAAAACCTGCGACTTGTCGTATTTATCATCGAGCCCGAAGCGAATGACCGATTCGCCGACGGACAGCGTGATTATCCCCATAATAAGCATACTCGCGTTAACGATTATACCGACTGCACCGTATCCGTCGGTGCCGAGCATACCGGTGTAAAACGGCATCATTATGTAAACGAGCAGCTTTGAGCCGAATTGCCCGAGCGCGAGGATTAGCGTATTAGAAGCGAGCCGCTTATATCTGTCCAAGACCTAATCCTCCGTTTTAATAATCATTGCGCTTTTAAATATAGTGCAAATTAACGCAACCGCTTGAAAAACTCGCTAAGAATCGCGCCGCACTCCGTTTCCAAAACCCTGCTCCGCACCATTGGCTTATGGTTCACGGGGTAGTCATAAAGGTTTAAAAGTGAGGCTACAGCTCCGCTTTTTTCATCGAATGCGCCGTAAACAAGGCGTTTTATTCTCGCGCTTGAAATTGCACCCGCACACATGGGGCAGGGCTCTAAGGTCACATAAACAGTGCAATCCGACAGCCGACGGCTATTTAAATGCCGTGCGGCTTTTTCTATTGCAATCAGCTCTGCGTGCCGAAGCGGCGAGCTTTCCCGCTCGGTTAAATTATAGCCTGTGCCTATAATTTTTCCGTCTGCGTCGATTACAACCGCGCCGACAGGTATTTCGTTCAAAGCGGCGGCTTTCTTCGCTTCCTCAAGCGCGAGAAGCATGAAATGTTCGTCGTTGTGCATAGGTTTTTCGTCCTTTATATATGCTTTACTGTGCGTTTTATTTCTTCTTTTTAATATCTATAATATTTGGAATTATAACAGTTCCGAGAATCAAAGCAGGGAATCCAAAAGCACTTAAAACTAAACCGCGTTCTTGATAATCAATTATAAACAATAATATTGAACCAATAATCCCGATACTTATTAGAAGCCATTGCCTTTTATTTTTCATATTAATTCTTCCTCCGATTATATGTGCGAACTTCTGCGAATTCAAACCACCCCGGCGGCTTCGCCGCCACCCCTCCACAGGAGGGGAATTTGTTTTATTTTTGCACTTCCCAATTCCCCTCCTTGGAGGGGTCGCCCGCAGGGCGGGGGTGGTTTCTACTTCAATTTTAAATGCAACTCCTCAAGCTGTTTCATATCCACCTCGCCCGGGCTTCCCGACATGAGTTCGCTTGCGTCCTTTGTCTTCGGGAACGCCGTAACGTCGCGCAGGCTTTTCGCGCCGCACAAAATCATTGCGAGCCTGTCAAGTCCGATTCCCGCGCCGCCGTGCGGAGGAGCGGCGAACCTGTACGCGTCAATGAGGAAGCCGAATTTGCTTTCAATTTCTTCGGGAGTTAAGCGCAGAGCCTTAAACATACGCTCCTGAAGCTCGGCGTCGGTGATTCTGATTGAACCGCTGCATAATTCAGTTCCGTTCAGCACAAGGTCATAAGCTTTTGCGTAGACTTTGCCGAAGTCGCCGCTTTCAAGATATTGCAAGCAATCATCATGCGGCATGGTGAAAGGATGGTGCATAGCGTCCCACTCGTTCGTTTCATCGTTGAACTCAAAGAACGGCATTTCGGTAATCCAAAGGTAGTTATAACCCGTTTCGGGAATCATGCCGAGCTGACCCGCTGTCTGCGTCCTCATCGCGCCGAGCACGCGCGAAACCGCTTTACACTTATCTGCGGCAATTAAGGCTACGTCGCCCTTTTCACAGCCGAGCAGTTTGCAAATTTCTGCAAGCTGCTGCTCTGTCGCAAACTTTGCGAACGAGCAGTTCGGCGCGTCCTCATGCCAGCGGATATAAGACAAGCCTTTTGAGCCGATGCCTTTCGCGAATTCAATCAGCTTGTCGATTTCCTTGCGCGTCAACGCCGCCGCGCCGCCCTTGGCGACGATTCCGCGAATAGCTTCTGCGTCCTTGAACACCACGAATTCTGTCTGCTTCGCGGCTTCGGTGAAATCCGTAATTTCCATGCCGTAGCGGGTGTCGGGCTTGTCCGTACCGTAGCGTGCGATTACCTCGTCATAGGTCAGGCGCGGGAGCGGCGTTGCAATGTCAATCTTCATGACCTCGCGCATGATGTACCCTACGAAACCCTCAAGCATATCGAGTACGTCGTCCACGTCTACGAACGACATTTCAAGGTCAATCTGCGTGAATTCCGGCTGACGGTCGGCGCGGTTGTCCTCGTCGCGGAAGCAACGCGCAAGCTGAATATATCTGTCGAAGCCCGAAATCATCAAGAGTTGCTTGTAAATCTGCGGTGACTGCGGCAGTGCGTAGAACTTCCCCTCGTGAAGCCGCGACGGCACTAAAAAGTCCCGCGCACCTTCGGGTGTGGACTTAATGAACATCGGAGTTTCAATCTCGTAAAACCTGTTCGCGTAGAAATAATCGCGGGTAGCCTTCGCTAAATTATGCCGAAGAATCAGATTTTTTTGCAAATCCGCGTTCCTCAGGTCAAGACTGCGGTGCTTTAGGCGCAGCTCTTCATTGGCTTTTTTGTCGCTGTGAATTTCGTAGGGCAACGGCGCAGACTTCGACAGAATCTGCAGGTCTGTGACGAAAATTTCGACGTCTTTTTCTTTGTTTACGTTCTCGCGGGTGCGTACAAGCCCGCTCGCCATAAGCACGTACTCGTTTTTCGCGCCTCCGGCACGCTCGAAAACAGAGCGGTCGGTAGTATCATCGAAAACAAGCTGAACTATTCCCGTTATGTCGCGCAGGTCAATGAAAATCAAGCCGCCCTTGTCGCGCACGCGGTTAACAAAACCGCCGACAGTGACGCTTTCCCCTGCTTCTGCTTTTATTACTTCTCCGCAATAATGCGTGCGTTTTAAATGTTTCATTTTCTGCTCCTTAAATTAAAAATTCTCTATCCTTTTATCTTAACATATTTTTCTAAAAAAAACAAGCCCGTTTTATACGGACTTGTTTTATTAAAAAATAGTTTTTATTCCTTGAGCGCACCCATCGCGATACCGCTTATAATATACTTTGAAAGAGCGATATAAACAATGATAACAGGCGCAATCGAAATCGCAAGACCGAGATACAGCGCGCCCATTTCTCTGAAGAAGGTGTTTCCGTTAACGATAACCTGAATAACCATCGGCAGAGTGAACTTTTCCTGGGTGTTTAAGATTAGGAAAGGCGTGAAGAAGTTGTTCCACGAGCCAACGAACGCGAAGATTGCCATTGTGAACGCGCCCGGTGCCGCAATGGGCATCATGATTTTGTGGAAGATGCCGAGCTCGGAACAGCCGTCGATTCGCGCCGCGTGAATAAGCTCTAAAATTACACAGCTTTCTAAGTACTGCTTGAAGAAGAAAACCGCACCCGCGCCGGCGATAGCCGGAAGAATAAGCGGGAAATAGCTGTCTAACCAACCGAAGTTCACTACTAAGCGGTAGAAGCCGATAATCGAAACCTGCCCCGGAATCATGATGAGGAACAGCACGAGCCCTAAGGTGAATTTTTTCAGTGCAAAGTTGTAAATTTCAATTGCATACGCGCATAAAAGCGAGAAGTAAACAGTGATTGTTGTTGTTGTAACTGAAATGAACACACTATTACCGAGCGCGCGTAACAGGTTCAGCGAGCCGCCCTTGTCAAGAATGTTCCAGTTAGTCGCTAAAAATGTCGACGGGAATATCGAAATCCCTTTATTGATTTGCTCGGTTGAGCGGGTTGCGTTGACAATCATTATGTATAGCGGCATAATACAAAGCAAAGCAATAATAACTAAAATAACGTAAATAGCGGCTCTCCCGATATTAATTCCTACTTTACCTGACATGGTTTAAACACCGCCTTTCTTTGCTTTGAGTTTTTTCGGCTCTTTGTCTTTGCCGATTCTCATTATAAAGAGCAGAATTATCGTCGCAATTAATGTAACTGCGAAGATTACCATGCCTGCCGCCGCCGCGAGCCCAAGGTTTCGGGTTGAGGGGCCTCGGAAGTACTCGCGAATCATTACAACGTTCATCGTTGCAAATTCGTTGAGGGTTCCGCCCGGTCTGCCGATACCTCCCGCAGTTCCGAAGATGTACGGAATGTCTATAATCTGCATACCGCCAACAAGCGATGTAACTAATATGTACAGCATAACGGGTCTCAGCAGAGGGAGCGTAATCTTGAAGAAAATCGTTCCGCCGCCTGCGCCGTCAACGTAAGCAGATTCATACAAGGATACTGAAATAGAGGTCATTCCTGCCATGACTATAATTATGGTAGAACCGAACCACAGCCACCATTGTATGTATGCAACCATGCCTGTCATGAATTCCGGGATTGACGCGAACATAATCGAAATCGCGTCCGGTGCGCCGTCAATACCCGCAACGACCTGCACTCTGTTTTCGGAAACAATGCCCGAGCTCGCCAACCACTGGGATATACCTAAGTTGTAAAGCAGCTTGTTAATTGGACCTTGGTTACCGATTAACATAGTGTAAAGCCCTGCAACTGTAGCAGGCATCAGCAGGTTCGGCAGGTAAAAAATCGTGCGGAAAATCCCGATAAACTTGAGGCGGAGCCTAAGCGACGTAAACCATACCGAAAGCAGGAGCGCAATCCCGATTTGCGGTACAAAGTTCATAAACCAGATTTTCCAGGTAGTACCGATACTGCCCATAAATGTTTCGTTATTAAAAACAGCCTGATAATTATCGAGCCCTATAAAGCGGAGCTCTTGCGTAAAGCTTCTGTTCGTGGCGTTTTGGAAGCTCATTATCACCATGTTTATAATCGGGTAAAGCGTGAATATCGCTATCCCGATAAGAAACGGAGCAACGAACACAAAACCCCATCTGTCAACCTTCGTGCCTAATCTTATTTTCCCTTTCATTGGCAAAAGCCCTCACAAACTTAAATTTTAAATTTGTATAGCCGAAATGGGCGTTTAAACGCCCATTACAGCTATTAACGATTGAAACTCAATCTTAATCAGTTTTGATTATGACCAGTCGAGGTCGGGTAAGATGTTGCGGATTTCGCTGCGGAAAGCTTCGAGAGCTTCGTCTCTGTCTCTTTCGCCGTTGATGAATGCGTTTACAGCGTTTCCGAATGCGTCTTGGATAGTACCGTCAGAAGCCTGGAGGTTCTTGAGCTGTGTGTTTCCGGCAATTGCGCCGAAAGCAGTGTAGCTGTTCTGACCGCCGAGGAAATCTGCAGTTGCAGCTGTATCAAAGAATTCTTCTAATTCAGCTACTAAGATTTTGCTGTTAACTACGTCGCCGGGGCCCTGGCTGATGTCAGCAATGTCAGGGTTGATTGCTTTGAGGTAATCATTGGTGTAAACACCTGTTGCCCAGTTTCTGAGGTTGTCAAGGCTGAGAGCCGCAAATTTTACGAATTCAACAGCGTTTTTCGCGTTGGGAGCATCGTTCATCGCGCCAATCCATGTGCCGCCCCAAGAGTAGGGGAAAGGTCCGTCTACGAGACCCCAGTCGCCAACTGTATTTTCAGCAGCAGGCATAATAACATAAGGAAGTCCCCATGTGGGCAGGAAGTAAGAGAAGATTCTCATTTCGTTGCCTGCAGTGTCAAAGAAGTCGCTGTTGAAAGAAGAGAACCATTCGCCGGACCACTGTCCTGCGCGTGCTTCGAGGTCTTCATCGCGGAAGGTTTTAGCGAGTTCAAAGAGAGATTCAACTTTCGGGTCGATTACTAATTTGTTGTCAGTAATCCAGGGTTGTGCGCGAAGGTTGTAGGTGGGGTTGAAGAATTCGTTAACACTTGCTACCATATAGATGTTAGCAGCGTGAGCTTTGAGTTCTCTTGCAGCAGCGAGGAAAGCGTCCTCGGAAGCTACTTTACCTTGTACGAATTCAGGGCTGTCATTTCCCCAAACGTCAGAAGCGATGCCTCTGCGGTAGAAGAGACCGCCGGGAGTTACTTGGTAAGTGAACGCTCTGATTGCGCCGTCGGGAGAAGTTCCGATGTCAACCATGAAGTCATACGCGCCGATTTCGTTGGAAAGACCTCTTAAATCAGAGAGATTCATGAGTGTGCCGTTTTCAACGAATTCACGAACGAATGCAGATTCAAGAGAAACTACGTCCGGAACGTTTCCTGCGAATACAGCGTTTAATAAGTTGTTTTTGAACTGGTCATCAGTGTCGGGAGTCATAACATAGGTTACGTTGACGTTGGGCTGTGCGTCCTGGAATGCAACAGTCATAACTTCAACTTCGTTTGTGAACGACCAAACGACTAAGTCGCCGTCTAATTCGCCTTCTGCAACTTCTTCAAGAACAGGAACAGGAGGAGCGTCGGGAGTACCGGGAGTGTCGTTGCCGGAAGGACCGGAAGGGCTGCCTTCGTCGCTGTTACAGCCCACGGCAAGACCGAGAACCATAAACATGGATAACATAATTGCTAATAATTTTTTCATGCTTTCACCTCATAATTTTAATCGTAAAGATTTTCGGCTGCGTGAGCAACCATATTCAGATATTATCACATTCGTTTTGTTTTGTCAAGACAAAATCACCATTTTATGGAAAAAAACTTATCCATTTACCATAAATCTGTCACAATTAACTAAAATATTACTCGAATCTTTTCTATTATAGTGCGAATATAATAAAAAGAATACAGCAAAACCGTCACAGGCTTTGCCGCTGAATGTAAAATTTTTACAGTTTTTTAACCCCGAGAGGTATTTTAAAGAAGAAATTATTACAAAATGATTACAAAAAGATTACAAAGATATTACAATTTCTTTTAATTTGCCCGAGAACAGCCGTAAAGCGGCAGAATTAACTGCCGCTTAAAGCCTTTACGAGTAACTGATTAGCATCCGCAGGGATTGCAGCCGCTGTTGCAGCAGCTACCGCCTGTTGCTCCGCCTACGAAGCCGTCTCCGCAGAAGCACCAGAGAAGAAGCAGGATTACGATTATCCAGCAGCAGTTACCGTTTCCGTTTCCGAAAAACATAATATGTTCCTCCTTGATTGATTTTGTTGTTTAGGTACTATGAAACGTTTCAATACTAAGATTATATTCAAAACAGAAAAATATGTTACAACATAAGGAGAAAAAATGTTAGAATTCAGCGATTTTACAGAAAAAGCCAACCGCGCGCTTGAAGAAGCGAAGAGCGCGGCGATGTCCCTCGGGCACATTTATATAGGAAGCGAGCATATTCTCTGCGGGCTGTTGAGCGCGGAAAACACTGTTGCCTGCTTAGTTTTAACTAAGCACGGCGTAACAAAGGACGAGGTTCTGCGGAAAATCGAGAAGGCTGTCGGGCGCGGGATTCCCACCAAGCTTGACCTGCGCGATTTTACGCCGCGAAGCAAGCGCATAATGGAAAACGCTATTTCCGAAGCACGCGGAATTCATCAGAATTTCGTCGGGACAGAGCATCTTCTGCGCGCTGTTATAAAGGATACAGAGAGCTATGCTGTACTATTATTAAAGGAGCTCGGCGTAAATCTCAGCGCGGTCAGCAATGACTGCCTACCCGTTTCCGAATCGTCGCGTGAAGCGAAAAACCGCGGTAATGATGACCCGCTTTCCGACAGCGGCTATGATTACACAGGAACAACCGACCGCAAGAAGGGCGGCAAGGGCGTGCTTCAAAAGTACGGCAAGGACTTAACCGAGCTTGCCCGCCAAAAGAAAATCGACCCCGTTATTTGCAGAAGCGACGAAATAGAGCGGATTATACAGATTTTACTGCGCCGCCGAAAGAATAATCCCTGCTTAATCGGCGAAAGCGGAGTTGGTAAGACGGCGATTGCGGAGGGCTTCGCGCTGAGAATCGCAGAGGGCGAGGTCCCCGAAAACATAAAGCATAAGCGGGTTTTCATGCTTGATATATCCTCTATGCTTGCGGGCGCGAAGTATCGCGGAGACTTCGAGGAGCGGATAAAATCCGCGCTTGACGAAATCATCAAGGACGGAAGCATTATACTATTTATAGATGAAATCCATTCTATTATAGGCGCAGGGGCGGCAGAAGGCGCGATTGACGCGGCGAATATACTCAAGCCGTTGCTCGCTCGCGGAGAATTACAGCTAATCGGCGCGACAACGATTGACGAATACCGCAAATATATAGAAAAAGAGGCGTCTTTGGAGCGGCGGTTTCAGCCTGTGACGGTGGACGAGCCGAATGAGCAGGCGGCTCTTGACATTCTTTTCGGGCTTCGGGATAAATACGAGGCGCATCATGAGGTCAAAATCACCGACGACGCGTTAAAAGCCGCAGTTTCAATGTCTGTGCGGTATATTAACGACAGATTTCTGCCCGACAAGGCGATTGACTTAATAGACGAGGCGGCTTCTAAAATGAGACTCCGCGCGTTCACTGCGCCGCCATTAGTAAAGGAACTTGAAGAGAAACTTTCGCGCGTTGAAGCAGAGAAGTATACTGCAATCGGCTCGCAGGACTTTGAAGCCGCGGCGAAGCTCCGCGACAGCGAAAAGGAATTAAAAGCAGAGCTCACCGAGCTTAAAATGAGTTTTAAGGACAAGGATGACGATTCAAAAGCAATCGGCGAGGAAGAAATCGCGGAAATAGTCGCGAAGTGGACAGGAATTCCGATTAATCGGCTTCAAGAGGACGAAGCCAACAGGCTTGCAGATATGGAAAACTCGCTTGAAAGCCGCGTAATCGGGCAGAAAGAGGCTGTCGGCGTGCTTGCGAAAGCTGTACGTCGGGGGCGCGCAGGGCTCAAAAACCCGAACCGCCCTGTCGGGACGTTCTTCTTCCTCGGGCCTACAGGTGTCGGTAAAACCGAGCTTTGCAAGGCTTTGGCGGAATCGCTCTTCGGTGACGAGAATGCGCTTGTGCGCTTCGATATGTCTGAATATATGGAGAAGCACGCAGTTTCTAAGCTGATTGGCTCGCCGCCGGGATACGTCGGCTTTGACGAAGGGGGGCAATTAACGAGCAAAATCCGCAGAAAACCGTATTCTGTCGTGCTTTTCGACGAAATCGAAAAAGCGCACCCCGATATATTCAACATTCTTTTGCAGATTATGGAGGACGGTATGCTGACCGCTTCTGACGGCCGCAAGGCGAATTTCAGGAACGCTGTAATAATCATGACTTCTAACGTTGGCGCGCGGCTGATTACGGAAAACAGGCAGAATCTCGGCTTTGTTAGCGGTGATTCTGCGCAGGCGGAAGACAAGAAGAAGCAGATTCTTGAAGAGTTGAAGAAGACGTTCAAGCCCGAGTTCATCAACCGCGTGGACGATGTGATAATTTTTAACAAGCTGACCAAGGACGACATCGGCAGAATCTGCGTAAATATGCTCGGCGATTTATCCGAGCGGGCGTCATCGCTCGGCATGGAAATCAGCTTTGAGGAGAGCGCGGTCGAGAAATTAGCACAGCTCGGCTATGACGATAAGTACGGCGCAAGACCTTTGCGGCGTGTGATTACGTCAAGGGTTGAGGATATGCTGGCGCAGAGGATTGTCGAAAAGCAAATCGGGCAGGGCGGCAGGCTGAAGGTTAAGGCGGAGGGCGAGGAGTTTTTGGTGGAGACGTTGTAAATATTTAGCGGCGGGGAATTCCCCGCCGCTATTCATCTTCATATAAAATTATTTCTCCGTGCTCTTTTTCGTAGCTTGTTATGTGTTTTTTGCATAGGTGTTCCAGTAAATTACTAAGGCTTCGAGTTTCTTCCTTAGCAATAAACCGCATTTTTTCTAAGTATTCGTATTCTAAATTGAAAGTGAAAGGTGACTTGTTAGTGGGCATGATTTCCTCCTAAAATATATTAACTGTTATATAACTGTTGAATATATATTAAAGGAAGACGATATTTTTGTATATAGTAACGGTTGAATAACTGTTTAATTTATGTTATAATATATAAAATTAACTTTTGGAGGGACGGAAAATGAAGAAAAAAGGTATTATAATTGGTGTAGTGGCAGTTATAGTTGTTATTTCAATAATATTAATTATTGCTTTAAGTGGTGGCGGTCTTTCGGGGACGTGGAAATTGATATTAAATGACGGTAGTATTATGACTTATACTTTTTCCGGTAATTCGTTCACAGCTACTGCTGCCGGAAGCGGTGTACCCGCTTGGTTTGTAAATGGTAAAGGTACTTATTCTATAACAGGCGATAAAATTGAATTTAAATATGACGATAGTTTTATTCAAGTTCTTTCTTTTTCACAAACTGAAAATACAATAGAGGTAAATAGATGGTTTTTCACTCGTCAAAAATAAATTATAAAAAATAGAGCAAGTATAAATTTGAATCTATTTCCTAACAACCCCCTCCCAAGCTGATTCGGGAGGGGGTAAATGTATTCGGTTGGCGTTTCGCCGCTAAAATATCTCCTGCTCAAGATTATTAAACGTCTCCGTATTGAAAAACTCTGCTAACGTTATATTCAACCCGTCACAGATTTTTTTGATTGTTGATACCGACGTTCGGCTGTTTGAGGTTTTTACTGCGTAATCTAAGGTCGACTGGGTGATTCCGCAGATTGTAGACAGCTTGTTGAGCGTAATCCCCCGCTCCGCACATAATTCATTTATTCTTCCTGTTATAGCCTCCGATAAATCCACAATAATCACCTCTAAAATGATTATACATGATAAGAAGCGGAAATAATTAACGGCGAGCCGTTGGATAAGAGATAAAAAAGATGATATAATGTAGGAAATCTGCTTTAAAGAGGTTTAATCAATGACAGACACGCAAATGATTATCCCGATGCTTTTGATTCTTGCTGTTATTTTGTTAGTACTATTTATAGTAGCGCTGAAGAACAGCGGCGGCAAAAAGCTTTCGGGAACATGGGAAGGCATATGCAACGGGACAGGCGTTGATTATGTTTTTTTCGGTAATTCGTTCACCTTCACAAATATCGGAGAAATCCGCAGCGGAACTTATATAATTGCCGGGAATCAAATCGAATTTACATACAGCGACGACAGCACAAGCGTTAAATCCTTTTTTCGCACAGAAAACACAATCACAATGGACGGCGTGCGGTATACGCGCAAGCCAAAAGAAATAAAACAAACATAAACACGAATTTGTTGACTACTCGGCAAATTCGTGTTATACTTTTAATATTACATATTAAGGAGCACTATTTTGGAACGACTGATTTCTCAATTATCAAACGAGTTCGGGCAGAAATCCGAGCACGTCACCAACGTGATTAACCTCATTGACGAGGGAAATACAATCCCCTTCATCGCCCGCTACCGCAAGGAACTGCACGGCTCGATGGACGATACGCTTCTGCGCGATTTGGCGGACAGGCTTCAATATCTGCGGAATTTAGACGCGCGCAGAGCCGAGATTACCGCTTCTATTGACAGCCAAGGTAAGCTTACAGATGAGCTTACTGCCGCTATTCAAGCCGCGCAGACTCTTGCAAAGCTTGAAGACATCTACCGTCCTTATAAGCAAAAACGCCGCACAAGAGCAACGATAGCGCGCGAGAAGGGCTTGGAGCCGCTTGCAGAACTGTTGTTCGCGCAGGAGTTGAAGTCGGGGACGCTTGAAGAGTGTGCGGAGCCTTACATTGACGCTGAAAAAGGCGTTGAGACCGCCGCAGACGCGCTTCAAGGCGCGAGCGATATAATTGCCGAAAACATTTCAGACGACGCAAAAATCCGCGAACAGCTGCGGACCTTCATGACCGATTACGGCTTGTTGGTTTCGGAAGCGGCGACAGAGGAAGACTCGGTTTATCGGCTCTACTACGAGTTTAACGAGAATATACCTAAATTACAAAGCCACAGAATTTTGGCGATTAACCGCGGCGAGAAGGAAAAGTTTCTGAAAGTGTCGGTTGACGCTGACCCTGTGGACTCGCTTAAAATAATCAAACGCAATGTGCTTAAACACAATCAAAGCATTTCGCATGATTTTGTGGCGGCGGCGGCTGACGACTCGTACAGCAGATTAATTTTCCCGTCGCTTGAACGTGAAATCAGAAATAATCTGACAGATATGGCTTCCGAGCAGGCAATCAAGATGTTCGGGCTGAACTTGAAGCCCACGCTTATGCAGCCGCCTGTTAAGAACATGGTGACGATGGGCTTTGACCCTGCGTACCGCACAGGCTGTAAAATCGCTGTCGTTGACGGGACAGGTAAGCTGCTTGAAACAGGCGTGGTTTACCCGACTGCACCGCATAATAAAACCGCCGAAGCGACCGCAACCTTAACCCGCATGATTAAGAAGCACGGCGTAAAGGCGATTGCAATCGGCAACGGCACAGCTTCAAAGGAATCGGAAATCTTCGTTTCGGATATGCTGAAAACGCTCAGCGATGTTTCGTACATGGTTGTGAACGAAGCGGGCGCATCGGTTTATTCCGCATCGAAATTAGCCGCAAAAGAGTTCCCCGAGCTTGATGTTTCGCTCCGAAGCGCGGTTAGTATCGCGCGCAGATTACAAGACCCGCTTGCCGAGCTTGTCAAAATCGACCCTAAGGCTATCGGCGTCGGTCAATATCAACACGATATGCCGCCTGCCCGCCTTGACGAAACGCTCGGAAACGTCGTCGAGGACTGCGTAAACGCCGTCGGCGTGGACATGAACACTGCCTCCCCTGCCCTCTTAGCTTATGTTTCGGGACTGACCGCGACAACCGCCAATAATATAGTATCCTTCCGTGAGGAAAACGGCGCGTATACAGCGCGCAGTCAAATCAAAAAAATCCCGAAAATCGGGCCGAAGGCCTTTGAGCAGTGCGCGGGATTCCTGCGAATTCCCGAAAGCAAGAACATTCTTGACAACACAGGCGTTCACCCCGAAAGCTACAAAGCCGCCGAGAAAATCCTTGAAATCTGCGGATATAAATTAAAAGATGTGCTGACCAAGGGAGTTGCGGGACTGCGCGAGAAGGTAAAGGAAATCGGCGCGGACAAGGTTGCCGAGCACAGCGGAATCGGTGTACCTACAGTGAACGACATAATCGGCGAGCTTCTGAAGCCCGGGCGCGACCCGCGTGACGAGCTGCCGCCGACTATGCTTCGCACTGACGTCATGGACATGAAAGACCTCATGTCGGGCATGGTGATGAAGGGCACGGTCAGAAATGTTATAGACTTCGGCGCGTTTGTAGACATCGGCGTGCACCAGGACGGGCTTGTGCACGTTTCTGAGCTGTGCAACCGCTTTGTGAAGCACCCGTCGGAGGTGGTGAAGGTCGGCGATATTGTAAACGTCGAGGTTTTGTCGGTTGACCCCGATAAAAAGCGGATTTCGCTAAGCATGAAGCGCGCGGAAAACAATTGACAATCATGGTTGTTTGTGATAAAATAAAGCTGACAAAAATAAATCTACATAAAGGAGTTTCATTATGGCTTTTTGTTCAAATTGCGGAGCTAAATTAACAGAAAACGCGGCATTCTGCTCGGGTTGCGGAAATAAAATCGAGGCGGCGCAGCCGCCCGTTCAAGAAGCACCTCCGCCGCCTGTTCAAGAACCTGCGCCGGTTCAGGAAATTCAAGAACCAATGCAAACACCCGATTGGCTCAATCAGCCGGAACAGCCCGCCGCTGACGAACGACCCTCCTTTATACCGCCTCCTCCGCCGCCTGTATCCGCAGAGCAAACACATCAGGCATACATAGTTCCCGAGAAAACTAAGCAGGGTAAATCGCCGCTTGCAATCATATTAATCGTGTTTTTGGCATTAGCGTTGTTCGCGGGGGGCTTCTTCGGCGTGCATTTTCTGTTGCCTGTTGTTTTGGGCTCGGGAACAAGCTTCAGCCGCGACAGCGGCGGCGAAAGCCCGCGATTCCGCAACACTGACGGCGGCGAAATAATTACCCTCGACCCCGATGAAATCCCGCGCTTTGAGATTACCCCCGTACCCGATGATTTACGTCCTGCGGAATTCCCGCACATTGATGTTATTTCTAACGACAGCGGCAATCTTATAATTTGGTCGTTCACGGACGAGGTTGAGATGCTGTCCGAAGCGTTTAAAAAAGCTTATCCTAACGTAAATATTGACTATGTTTATACACCCGACTGGGACGACCAATTTAAAAATAATCTGCTGAACGCAGTTTTCGCAGGAAATGTTCCCGATGTTGTCTCGCTTGAAGCGAGTTTTGTTCGGGAGTTCGTTGAAAACGGCTCGCTGATGAATTTATCTGAATTAAAACCGCTTGCCGATGAGCTCGGACAGTATCAGTTCGTGCTTGACATAGGGACTTCGCCCGACGGCGCGCTTCGCGCGTTTTCCTACCAAGCGTGCCCCGGCGGTATGTTTTACCGCAGAAGCATTGCTCTCGATGTTTGGGGTAATGACGACCCCGCTTTTGTGCAGTCGAAGGTTTACGACGCTGACGCTTTTTTAGCCGCCGCGAAAGAGCTTAAAGCACACTCTCCAAATATTTTTATGACGGGAAGCATAAACGAATTTCTCAGACACGGTTTTAATCTCCGCAGTCAGCCGTGGATTGTCGATAACAAACTTGTGATTGACCCGAAGGTTGAAGCGCTTTTTGACCTGGCGAAGGCCTTCCGCAACGAGAATTTAGAAGCACGGGCAGGGCAGTGGTCGGGTGAGTGGTTTTATTCTTTTAACAGCGAGCTTTACGATGTCGCAAGTAACGAAATGCGGATTTTCAGCTACTTTTTGCCGACTTGGGGGCTTCCTTATGTGATTATGCCGACCGCAAATAATACAATAGGCGACTGGGGCTTAGTGCAGGGACCTTTCCCTTATTCATGGGGCGGGACGTGGCTCGGCGCGATGAATGATGCGCCTAATCCCGAAAACGCTGTTAAATTCATAGAATTCGCAACGCTTAACGATAATATTCTCACAGACTGGGCGATGGGGGGCTTGAATCCCGACGATAAATATTTTAACCCTCAAGACGATTTTATCAACAGCAGCAAGGTCGCGCGGGAATTAGTGCCGGGCTTCGCTTCCTCGCCGCAATCTGACTTTCTCTGCGGACAAAACTTCTATGAAGCATGGGCAGAAATCGCGGAGAACACGCAGTTCAAATGGTCACAGCGGACAGATTGGTTTATTCAAGACTCTTTCGGAAATGCAATAATGCGCTATATTGAGGGGCAATTAGACAAGGAAGAAGCTATTGCAAATTTCCGCAGAGATGTTCGCGAAATGCTGCCCGACCTTGATTGGCAGTAATTATGTTTAAAGATATTTTTGAGCTTTACAATAAAGCTCTACCCGCTTATCAAATGCGGGAGGACGACTGGCTCTCGTGGCTTAAACCCGAGCTCGCCGAAATCAAGCGCGCTTATGACGGTGAAAAATTAGCGGGCTTCGCGCTGATTCACGGGAATTCTGTTGCACTGCTTTGCGTAGATGAGCAGTCGCGCGGGCGCGGCTTCGGGAGCAGGTTGCTTGAGGAATCCGAGGCGTTCATAAAACAAGCAGGCGCAAACAGGGTTATTTTAGGGCGGGGACGGCATTATATTCTGCAAGGCGTTCCGAACGAAAACCCCGACGTCGTCAGCTTTTTTGAAGGACGCGGTTACGAAGCCGAGTGGACAAGCGCGAATATGGCGACTCTGCTTGACGGTTTTGAAATTAATAAGCTTGATATTCCGCCGCTGTCGGCGGAAATAAGCTTCCGCTTCGCGGAAGACGCGGATAAATCCGCGCTTCTCGCCGCAGTTGAAGACGCAGATTCGAGTTGGGTTCATGTGTTTGAAGACTGCGCCGACCCTGTTATGCTTGCTGTTAGAGACGGCGAAATCGCGGGTTTTCAGATATTGGCGGAGGACGGCGCGCGGTTCACGGCAAAGGGCGGGAAAATCGGCTGTATCGGCTGTGTCGGCGTTGTGCACAAGGCGCGCGAGCTCGGAATAGGCAGGCGCATGGTCGCTGAGGGCATGGATTGGCTTAAACAGCGGGGTTGCACGGCGGTTGAGCTACGATATGTCGCTATCGTGGATTGGTACAGGAAGCTCGGGTTTTACGTCGAACGCGAGCAATGGATGGGCGAAAAAGCTTTATAAAAAATAAAAACTGTCTTGAAAAAGACAGTTTTTTATTTGGTTTTTATTAATTTTGCAACAGATTCAACGTGCTTAGTCCTCGGAAACATATCAACTGCGCAAACCCGCGCCACTTCATAGCTTTGCAGAAGCTTTATGTCCCGCGCCAAGGTCGCGGGGTCACAGGAAATATAAATTATTCTCGGCGGCGCGAGCTTAGCAATTTTCTGCAAGGCTTCGGGAGCAAGCCCTTTTCTCGGCGGGTCAACTACTATGCAGTCGGGCTTCATGCCGTCCGCTTCAAAATCCGCCGCATCGGCACACAAAAAACTAACATTCGGAATATTATTCAATAGCGTGTTTTCCTTCGCGTCAGCGACAGCGGCGGCGCAAAGCTCGACGCCCAAGGCTTTTCCCGCGTCTCGCCCTAAGTATAGCGCGATTGTCCCTGTGCCGCAGTAGAGGTCAAATAAAAATTCATGCGGCTTTAAATCCGCGTATTCACGCGCTTTTTCGTAAAGCAAAAACGCCGCCTCGGTATTCACTTGGAAGAAGGCTTCCGGTGATATTTTAAAGGTTAAGTCGCCTATGGTTTCGCGGCTCGTTCTGATTCTCGTCTGACCTTGCTTAATCGCGTTATTCATTTCATCATTGACAAGCAGACAGCGGTCAATCTGGACGATTTCATGGCTCTTCCCGCTGTAAAAGCCGACTTTCTTTCCGTCTGTTTTGAGCTGAATATTGTTTCTGTAGCCGTTTATTTTCCCTGTTGTTAATATGTCCTCAACCTCAATACTAACGCCGCCGATTCGTTTAAGCGTGTCGTTCACTCTTTTGCGCTTGGCGTACAGCTCTTCTTCATAAGAAATATGACGAAAGTCGCACCCGCCGCAGCTCCCGAAAACCGCGCAGTCAACGGGAATTCTGTGGTTTGAGGGCTCGATTATTCTTTCAATCCGCGCGTGACAAACACGCGATAAAGCCTTCGTGATTATGATTTCGCAAGCATCGCCTCTGACCGCGCCGTCCACGAAGACAACACAGCCGTCAAGCTTCGCAATACCCGCACCGTCAGCGGAATAATCGATGATTTGGGCTGTATGCCTGCTGTTAATTTCAATTTTTTTCATAAGTACATCATAGCATATTTTACGCCGCTTGTCCATACTTGAAATTTTCGCGTAAACACTGCATTTCATTGCAGTTAAAATTATTGACTTTCTGAAAACAATATGCAAAAATTAAAAATAAAATCAAAGAAATGAGGCTTAATATCATGAGCGAAAAATTAAGAATTACAATTGACCCGGGGCACGGCGAGCGCGACAACCCCTACCCTGCCGCGAAAGGCTTCTTCGAGGGTACGCAGATGTGGAGGCTTGCGGGCTTTTTGAAAGCCGAGCTTGAAAAGCGCGGCTTCGACGTTGCTACAACCCGCCCGAAAATCACCGATAATCCGTCGGTAGACAGCCGCGGAAAGTCAGCTGCCGACAACGGCTCGGTGTTCATGCTGTCGCTTCACAGCAACGCCACCGCCGACACTACGCAAACAAGCGTGACAGGCTCGGAGGTGTTTCTGAGCGTAAAAGGGCGCGAGCACAAGCCGCTCGCCGAGAAGCTTTTGACCGCAGTCTGCCGCGTTATGACTCATCAGACAAGAGGAGTAAAGGAGCGCACTCTTGAAAACAGCCCGAATAACGACTGGTTCGGCGTGATTCGCTCTGCCGCGAACAACGGCTGTACCTGCGCTATGCTCATGGAACACGGCTTTCATACGAATCCCAAGGATGCTCAGTTTTTGACTGTTGATTCAAATTTGCGCAGACTTGCAGAAGCGGAGGCGGAGGTAATCGCGGAGCATTTCGGTATTTCTGCAGAAGAGCCGCTGACTGCCGCCGATGCCGTGACTGCGCTGAGAGCCGCGGCAGGGCTCGAAGTCCTGTCGCCGAAAGAGCTTAAACGGCTTGATTTAAATAAGGACGGCGTGATTACTTCTGCCGACGCGCTGATGATTCTGCGTGTGGTAGCGGGATTGAATCCCGAAGGCTGACATGGTACACAATTGGCACGCCGCGTCTGTTATAATAAATCCAAGTAACTTTTGGAAATATTTGTTATGATTCTGATTTTAAGGAAGGGTAAAAATGATTTCAAATATGCTTGATTATATGCTTGATTTTTATAATATGACCAACAGTTGTAATGCCGATGTCATTTACAAGGGCGCGCTCTGGCATGAAAACATTGAAGAAATAGGTACGGTTATCAGGCGCAAGATGGATTCTGACAATCTGTCCAGCCGTGATTGCCGCGCTTATTTTTCTATTTTTGTAGAAATGATGAGCAATATGCTGAAATATTCTGCCGATAAAACAGACGGCGGCGTAACTAAGGGCGCGTTCTTCTCAGTTTATGAAAACGGCGCGTATTACGCGCTGTGCGGGAATCTGATGAAAATAGAGCACAAGGAGCTAATAAAAAGCCGTATCGACAACTTAAATTCTATGGATAAGATGTCGCTGCGCAGGCTTTATATAAACGAACTGAAAACCACGAATATCAATCCCGAAAACGAAGGCGCGGGGCTTGGTCTTATTGAAATCGCCAAATGCGCGAGCACCCCTATTGAATATGAATTCTTCCCTCATGATGAGCAACTGACGTTCTTTACAATGCGTGCGTCTGTCAGCTTAATGGAAGCAAACTAAAATTAAAACAAACGGAGGAGCGAAAGTGGCTTTTTACTTAGAAAAAAAGAAAACAAAATCGACACCTTATATATTAATTGACGAGGCGAAGAATTACATGAAGATTGATGGTGATTCTTTCCCTGAGTTTGCTGTGGAGTTTTACCGCGAGGTGAATGACTGGCTCGGCGATTATCTCGAAACGGATTTCAAGCTGTTCACGTTTGACTGCGCGCTCAAATATATTAACAGTTCTTCCACCAAAATCCTGTTTGATATACTTGCTCTTTTAGATGAAAATATCGCAGAAGATAAAAAAATAATAATAAACTGCTTCGTTGACAGCAACGACCACATGATGACTGAATTATACGAGGATATTCGTGACGAACTCGAAAATATTAAAATCAATTTGTTGAATACTTAATTATCATTTTAAATTTACGATAAGGGCGCGGCTTCCGCGCCCTAAATACTACGCAAACAGGAGAATTAAATGAAGCTTTCATCGAAACTCAAAAAACTTATTACCGACGTGATTTTAGCGGGACTGCTGACAGCGATGGTTCTGACGGGTATGCTTTCCTATTTTAACTACAGATTTCAGGATATGATGTTTCAGCGGCCCGATTTGCTTCATCCGGACATATTTATTATAGGTATTGACGAGGTCGCGCTTGACGAATTCGGTAACCCGCTTCAGTGGAGCAGGGATTTAATGGCGGAGGCAATCGAAATCCTCAACAGCGGCGAATACGGACAGCCTGCGGTTATTGCATTAGACGTTCTGTACACGGGTGCGAGCATATTCCCCGAAGCAGACGCGCATTTGGCAAAAGCCGCACGTGACGGCGGCAACGTTGTCGTTGCGGCGAATGCTGTCGTGGGTGACAGGCGTATCGTTTCTGACGAGCTGAGGACAGTCCGCTCAATTACGGGTGTTGAAAGACCTTATCGCGAGCTTGCGGAGTCCGCAGTTTACGGAATCGCCAACGGCATAATTGACAGCGACGGAAGAATCAGAAGCACGCGGCTTTTTTACGAGCACGACGGAGCGGTCATTTATAGCTTCCCATATGAAATCTACAGAATGTATATGGGGATTGAGGAGGACGAGCCGTGGGTTGATTATTCCGAAAAATATATAACCTACAACGGTGAGCCCGGCTCATATTTCTTCTTTTCATTTGCAGAAATTTTCGATGAATACTTCGAGCCCGATTACTTTGAGGACGGCATAGTTATGATAGGCGCGTATGCGCAGGGGCTGTTGGACGACTTCTATGTGCCTTTGTACTCCGAGCGTATGCACGGCGTTGAGGTTCACGCGAATATACTGCAAATGCTTCTTGACGAAAACTTCAAGGAATACGCGCCTTTTTCTATAAATCTGATTATATTTTTGTTTATTCTGGCAGCGGCGTTCGTGCTGGCTTATTTCTTGGAAATCCGCTGGCTTCTCGCGGCTTATGCCGGAATGATTGCGGCGTATCTCGGAGCGGCGTGGTTTACTTTCCAAAGCGGTTATATGCTTTCTCTCCTGTATCCTGTTTTTTCTGTGGTTGTGATTTATATATTCCAGTTGATTTACGGCTATGTAAAAGAAATGATTGAACGGAAGAAAGCGCAGTTAATTGCAGAAAAGCATCAGATTCTCGTTGAAAGCATAAACTATGCAAGCGTTATACAAAAAGGGCTGCTGCCTAAGGACAGCGCGTTTGAAGAAGCGTTCGCCGATTACTCGGTTATTTGGAATCCGCGCGATACCGTAGGCGGCGATATATACTGGCTGAAAAAGCTTGAAAAAGGGAGCGTGCTCTGCGTTTGCGACTGCACGGGGCACGGTGTCCCGGGGGCGTTGCTTACTGCTCTGGTAGTTTCCTCGCTTGAGGAAATTGTAAACGAAGAGAACTGCGGCGACCCCGCTTCGATTATATTTCAGCTTGACAAGAAGCTTAATCAGATTTTCGAGGCTGAAATACAGGAGAAAACAAGCAAGCGCGAGCTTCATATCAAGAACGGCTGTGACCTTGCTGTTCTGTTTACTGATAACGCGGGTAATGTTTCGATTGCCTCCGGAAACTTCAATATATTTATCTGCGACGGGAAGGAAGTCACACGCGTTAAGGGTCAGCGGATTTACGTCGGTGAGGGTAAAATAAAAGACAGCGAAGCCGTAAAGGTAACGTCAATCCCTGCGAATCCCGATAATAAATTTTATATTTCTTCGGACGGAATGTACGACCAGGTCGGCGGAACACACGGGCACTCGTTCGGATATAATATATTTAAGAAGCTGATTTTGGAGAATCACGGAGAAAGTCAGAAGTCAATATCCGAAAAGGTTTGGACAACGTTTGAGGAATATCGCGGGAATCAGGCGCGGTTAGACGACTTTGAATTAGTTTCCTTCAGAACGTGTATCATAGACAAATAAGAGGTAATATTAATGGATTTATTCGCGGAAGAGCAAAAAATATATGACGATGCGCTGGCGCTTTTAGAGGAAGCAGACAGCGGCTCGGCGGTTGAGCTCGGCAAGTTCAAAGAACTGACGAAAAACTACGGCAGACTGCTGAAGCATATCCGCAGAACCATGCGCCTGTCCGATAAAGCTACGGGCGGCTTGCATAAAGACAAGATGGAGCTTGCCGACAAGGTTTATTATGATACCTTGACGGGTATTTACAACAGGCGGTTCATGGAAGAAGCCCTGATAAGGGAAATCAAAAATCTTTCGCGCAGTGAAAGCGTGCTTAGTGTGTTGATTTTAGACGTGGATTTCTTCAAAAAATATAACGACACCTACGGTCACGGGCAGGGCGATGAATGTCTTAGGATTGTAGCGGAAACGCTCGCCGGCTGTGTGATGAGGGAGGGTGACTTCGCGGCGCGGTACGGCGGCGAGGAATTTGTCATTATATTGCCCTACACAGACGAAAAAGGTGCAAACGCCGCCGCCGAAAGAGTTCTCGAAGCTGTAAGAAGCTGCAATATACCTCACGAGAAAAACCCACCCGGTTATGTTACGGTTTCAATCGGAGTGACAACGGTGGTAACCAAACACACGCATAAGTGGGAGGACTACATTGAATGTGCGGACAAAGCACTCTATATGTCCAAGCAAAACGGACGCGACAGGTCGACTTTTTTGGAATTCGATTTATAAAAAATAAAACCCGCTTTTCAAGCGGGTTTATAATTTTCATTTTTTTTAGTTTAAAGTGTTATCCACATAGCAGGACGAACGCTGAGGAATCTGCTGTAGCAGTAGTAGCCGTCGATGTACAGAATACCGTCGTCGAAGACGAACGCGGCGTTAATATTATTTTCGCCGGGCGAGCGCAGCCACCACCAGTTGCCGGAATCCTCGCTGTTATAATCGTCGTCGATATGGCGGGTGATTCTGTCCGCGTTGTATTCGTCGGAAATGAACCAGTTGTTTTCTTTCGGTCTGCTCGCTAACTGCCCGCTGTCGCCGAAGTATTTCAGCACTTCGTCTATGCTTAGCAGAAAGATTTTATCGGTTGTATTGTTTCCGCCAGATGTCTCATACCACGGGTTGCTGCTGTTTACTACCTGTGTGTCTGCGATTTTCGCTCTGTTGGCGGCGGTGAAGCTGTTGAAAAACTCGCCGTTCAGATACGCGCGCATACTGCTGTTTTCCCAGGTAACGTCAACCCAGTCATTGTGATAAGCTCTGTTCTCAATTAGCTCGTTTGTGATGATTAAAGCTTTTCCGTCTCTGACCTCAAGCACCTGCCAGTTATAGCCGCCGAATTGAATTATATCCTGCGCTTTTATGCTCGGAGCAGGGACAGGCGTGTCTGTAATGACGAGCGTTTCGGGGGTTGCGGGCTGTCCCGCAGTGTCGTTCAGCACGGGAATAATAACAGGCTCAGTGTTTGCATTATTTACCGGAACTGCAATATCCTCGGGAGCTTCAGCAGGCTCGGGAATTACAGGCGGCTCTGAATTTATTACAGGTTCGGGGATTATTTCAGGTTCGGGCGTAAACACAGGCTCGCGCCCCTCAATCACTTCGTTCGCTTCTACCGGTGGGAGGTCTTCCTTTTCCGGTAAGTCACCGCCGCCGGAAAAAGCGAAGACAGCAACAGCGATTACGCCGACGAGCGTAACCGTTGAAACGAGAATCACAGCGAGAGGCTTGGTTTTCATTAATTCTATTATGTTCATATTCAATTTCTCCTTAAAGAAAAGCTTAAATTAAAGATAGTTACAACTACTCTACATTATATCACATATAAGAAATAAATGTCAATATAAAAAACAAAAATATTATAACGAAACGACTGTATCATTTAATTTATAAGCCATTCGGACAGTGAAGGTAAACTTCGCACCCCTTCCCGAATCAGATTCCACCCATATATCGCCGCCCATCGCCTGAACAATCTGCTTGGAAATATTAAGCCCCAGCCCTGTCCCGCCGTATGTACGCGTTGTGCTCAAATCCGCCTGTTCAAAAGCGTCAAACAGCTTTTCCTGCTGCTCGGGAGGGATTCCGATACCGTTATCCGTCACTTCGATACGCAGTTCGCAATCCTTTTCAGTTTTTTCCGATAACAATACTTCTAATCGGATTTGACCGCCTTCGTCCGTGAACTTAATCGCGTTGGATAATAAGTTAGTTATCACCTGCGTCAGCCGCTGGTCGTCACCAATAACAACAGCAGGTATTTTTTCATCTGTATTAACAATTATAGTTTGCTGTTTCTCATCTGCGCTTACTTTAGTTACCGCGAATATTTTATCAATAATGCTTTTGAAATCAAATTCAATGTTTGAAAGCTCCAGCTTACCCGATTCAATTTTAGCTATGTCTAATATATTATTTATGATTCCGAGCAAGTGCGTAGAAGCTTCTTCTATCTGCTTAAAAGCAAAGCTCTTTTTCTCTGCGTCGGTAGTTCTGTTTCCGATGGTGGTCATTCCTATAATCGCATTCATAGGCGTGCGGATTTCATGGCTCATGTTCGCGAGAAACTCGCTTTTAGCTTTGCTTGCGGCTTGCGCTTCTTCTGTTTTCTTAACAAGCTCGGTTATATCGACTGCGTTTTGCAAATGAACCCGTCTGCCGTCATACCAGTTTATATAGCAGTCCGAATGACGTACATGAACATCTAAGGCGGGGATATACTCGTTCCAAACGATAGTGGAATCCGGGTTTTTGTCAAGCTCATAGCAAGGGCAGAATTCACACCGCGATTTCGCGTTTCTGAATATTTCATAGCAATACTTCCCGATTGCTTCGTCGCCTGCAATCTCGAAGCCGTTCTTCATGTGCTGGTTAATGAAAAGCAGCTCGCCCGTATCAGGATTAGTGACATAAATATTTGTATCGATACTGTTCAGCACGCTTATCATTGCATTGAGCGTGTTGTTCTTCATCATGTTGGCTTCGTTTATTTCATCTAACAGCCTCTTTTTTTCGTCCGCTTCGATAATTTTAATTTGATTGTTTACCCGCATTTTAACGATTGCATTATGGAAAGGCTTGGTTATATAATCCGCCGCACCCAAGGTAAGAGCCTTTGCCTCGGATTCGGTGTTATTAAGACCGGTAATGAAAATCACAGGAATATCACGGGTTTTTTCAGAGCCTTTTAACGCTGTAATTACATCAAAGCCGTCCATATTAGGCATAAGAATGTCAAGCAAAACAACGTCAGGTATATCCCTTTCCGCTGTTTCAACAGCTTTACTGCTGTCTATCACAGCACAAACGGTATACGTCTCTTCTAAAATCTCCGTCAATGCGAGTATGTTGTTCGGTTCGTCGTCAATGATTAATACGCTGTATTTATTTACTTTATTCATGCTCAGATACCTAATTCCTTTCTCAAGTTTTCAAGTGACGTAAGTGCTTCCCAAAATCTGTAGCCTTCTATGTTGATTATCAGCTCATCTGTTTTTGGTATGCCATACAGCTTGTTAACAAAATTTAAGCATTTGGTGTTGTTGGCTTTCAGCAGAGGTTCTAATTCTTCAAACAATTCAAGCATTTGCTCTTTGTCAAGAGGAGCTGCGTTATTTTTCATTTCGTCCAGTTCCTTCAAGAGCGGAGCTAAATCTTCAAGGATTGATTTCAGCTCTGCTTTGAGGATTTGCATTTCTTCGCTGTTGAGAGCCGGCAGAGTTTTATCGTTTATAATCGAAGCCTCCACCTTAGCCGCTACCGCCTGAAGCCGCTTCCACCCGATTTGACCTGCATTACTTTTCAGTGTATGCACTAATCTGTGCAACAATTTTATGTCACCGACGCTCACAGCGGAAATAATTTCATCATACGTAGTTTGATTATTTTTCACAAAGTTTAGCTTCATTGCCTTTTGAGTTTTGCTTTCCTCGGCGGCTTGACGATGCTTGTCGATAGCGGTATAGCTTTCAACAGGAATATATTTCGCTAAGCACCTCCACAAGTCCTGCGTGGTGAAGGGCTTCCCTACCGTGTCGAACATTCCGCTTGTTTTGTATAATTCCATGTCGTTTGACATTATATTTGCGGTTAAAGCTATGATAGGCGTTTTAACACCGAGCTCCACGATTCTTGCCGAAGCGTCTAACCCGTCCATGACAGGCATATGAATATCCATGAAAATCAAGTCGAACATTTTTTCATTGTTTTTTACGCGCTTCGATACAATGTCCACAGCTTCCTTGCCGTTATGCGCCACAACGGTTTTTAATCCTACCCGCCCTAAGTGGTCGCAGATAACCTGCTGATTTAAGCTGTTATCTTCGCAAATCAGCACTTCGCCTTTGAAATTAGGTCTTTCAAACTCGTTAAGTACAATTTTTTCGTGAGGTATATCAGCTTCGTCAATTAAATCAAATTTTAATTCAAAGTTGAATTTACTGCCGACGCCGGGCGTGCTTTCAACATTGAGCGTGCCGCCCATAAGCTCGATAATATTCTTCGCTATCGTAAGCCCCAAGCCCGTACCGCCGAACCTGCGCGTTATGCTGTCCTCCGCCTGCGTAAACGGATTGAATATCTTTTCAATCTGCTCGGGAGTCATGCCTATTCCGCTGTCTTTAACCTCAAATTGAACAGTTACGCTGTCTTCCGTTGAGCCGGAAACAGACGCTAAAAACTTTACCGTGCCGGAATTCGTAAACTTAACGGCATTAGACAGAAGGTTCATGATAATCTGCCGCAGTCTCACCGGGTCGCCGAGCAGCTTCTTCCCGATAGACGGCTCCGCATAGCAATAGAACATGATTCCTTTTTCCGTGAGCTTAGGCATGATTGCCGCTTGACAATACGAAAAAATATTAGGCAAATCAAAAGGAATATGCTCAAATTCAATATTACCTGATTCGATTTTGGAAATATCAAGTATATCGTTAATAATTTTAAGCAGCCATTCCGCGCTGTCCTGAATATTGACAAGATATGTTCTTGTCATTTCGGGGATATTGTCATTCTGTGCGAGCTCGGAGAAGCCGATAATACTGTTCATCGGCGTTCTGATTTCATGGCTCATATTGGCTAAGAAGACAGTTTTTGAACGGTTCGCGCTTTGAGCGGCTTCTTCCATAGCCTTGCGCTTGGTAATATCGCGGGCTATTCCCATAAGCCCCGTCACTTCACCGTGCTGCTTCAGCGGGACTTTAATTGTTTCAAACATTCGTAAGCGTCCGTCAAAGGCGGGCACATACTCCTCCGCCACGAATATTTTATTCTCTTTCATAGCTTCGCTGTCGGCAATCTTGTAGCCGTCTGCTAATTGAGACGGGATTTTAAGCCCGGTAATATCGTCTTTTCCGATAATATTATCTTCTGTAAGACCGAAAAACTCAAGCATACTTTTATTGCAGCGCGTATAGTTTAAATCGGTGTCCTTACAGAATATAATGTCGGGAATCGAATCAAATATCGTTTGAAGCATGGCGCGCTCGTTCTCTAAATTAATTTGAAGCTTCTTTGCTTCCATGTTTATTTTAGCAAGCTCTGCCTCGTGCTCACGGATTTCCGTCACGTCATGAACATAAGCGGCAATAGCAAAGGTGTCCTCATACGGGATTCTTCTAAATTCCATATCAAGGTATCTTGGTTTTCCGTGCAGGTTTATCACTGTGCTGATTGCGTTCATGCCTTCTTCTGCAGTTATTTTGAGCCTTTCAATCAAGGGCACGGTGCGGCGTCCGTCCGGCTGAAATTCGGGGAGAAATACCGCCATACGCTGTGTAAAGCTTTCTAAAAGCTCATCTTTTGATTCACAACGCATGAATTTTAAGGACGCGGGATTGCAGTCAACTATATTAAATGTATCGTCGAAAAGTATATTTATATGCGGATTTGATTCAAACATTGCAGAAATAGTGGAATAAACCCTCTCTATCAAATGCAACATACGCTTATGCTCTCTTAAATCTCTTGTGTAGCCTATGACTATATCGTCATCGTCATATTTTGCACGAACAAGCGTAATTTCCGCAGGGAACGGAGTTCCGTCCGCAGGTATCTGATGCGTCCATTCAAAAATAATATGACCTTGGTCAAAGGCTTTTGTTACCATTTCTTTGGCTTTTTCTTCCGAACGCCTCCCGTCCGGCTGAAATTCAGGAGAGCAGGATTTCATGAAATTGTCGATATATTCCCGCTTATTGTTGAAGCCATACAGCTTTACAGCCGCTTCGTTACAGTCGATTGTCTCGATGTCCCTGTTAAATATCTGGGCACACAGCGGCGACGTATCGAGCATAAGCATTGTACGTTTATTCGCTTTATTCAAGCGTTCTTCAATAGCTTTTGAAATATATCGTGCAAGAATTACGCAAACAACAAGCACGAGCAGAGTAATCAACAATCCGCTTCCGCTGAAAATTAAGTTTTTCCGCACGTCTTCAGCCGTGTAATATCCAATGGCAACCATTCCCACGACTTCATCATCGACGCCGTACAGCGGGATATACGTTACAAGGATATTCTCGCCGAAAAGCTCTATTCTTCCCGAGAAGCGTTCGCCGCCGAGCACTATTCCGCTAATATCTTCGTCTGCTATCGTATTTAAAATATATGCTCCGTCTGCGTCCTTCAAAGTTGTCGATATTCGTTTATCGTTTAAGAAAAACGTTATTTCACAGCCTGTCGTTTCTTTCAGTTTATAAACAATGCCTTGTGAATCTAATCTGAACCCTAAGGATATTGCGCCGATGATTTCCCCATCAGTGTCATAAATAGGCGCGCCCGACATCGCCCCGAGAGGTATGGTGACGCCCGGAATGATATGCGTTATGGTTTCCCCTTGGAGGGCGGGTTTTATGTGCGGAAGCTCGAAAAGGCTGTCGCCGTATCTGTCGGGTTCGTGCACTCTCGACATTACAATGCCGTTTTTGTCAACAATTGTGCAAAAATCAATCCGCGCCATATCGTTCAGCGAGTTTGAAATTTGTGCAATTCTTTCGCGGTCGTTATTTAAGATTGCTTCAGTCAAGCCAAAATGTTCTCCCATTGCTATTGCTACTAAATTTGACTTTTCAGATAAATCCTTGATTTCATTTTCAACTATTCTTATGGCTGTATCGATTTCTCTGTGCATAGTATTGCGCAGTTCTCTGTTGTAAAGCAAAATAGACGAAACGAACACAGCAACACAGCAAATAATCGTCAGCGTTATCATAGAAAGAAAGATTCTTCTTTTAGTGTTCATAATATGTAAACCCCTATAAATGTATATTATATAATTGTACTACGCCGGGACGAGAAAGTCAATAGTTTTTTCTTTCTTTAAAAGTATTTAATAATTTTCAATTATTTTCAATTTAGGTATTGACAAATTTTTCTAATATGTGTATAATGGTTATATATGGTATATTATGGGTAAATTGTAAATTATCCCGCTAAAAATATAAAAACTGTTGGAGGTTTTGACATGAAAAGCAAATTCAGAAGGATACTGTCGCTTGTAATGGTGGTTGCATTTATGCTCTCGTTGCAGGCAGTTTTGGTGTTGGCGGCATACGCTAACGCTTCCGATTCGTCCGATTTAGGAGGAATGGGGACCTTCAGCGTAATCACTCGCGGAGACTTCACCGTCACAGGTGCTGACGCCGAGGGCCGCATAGCGGTCGGCGGGAATTTCTCGAGCTGGAGTGCTGACGCATATTCTGTGAACGTGAAAAACAATCTCCACAGAGCAGGCGAATACAGCGTGGCGGCAGTTATTGCCGGCGAATGTGTTTACTTACCTGTAAACAATAACAGAAATGACAGATTCGTAATCAGCGACAACGCGCAGAACACCGAAGCCTTGAGAACCTTCGGCAGAGGCGGTGAAAGAGGTAAGTACGAGCTGACAGACAGCGCAGTTGTGAACGGCTACTTCAACGATTTGTTTGAAAAAGTTGACGCGCTGAGTGCGGCACTTGCGGCTATGCCTGCGAACGACTACGAGCTCAAATGGGGCGCTATACATTTAACAGGCACAGATAAAGATGTAAACATTTTTAGTATTCCGAGCAACGTGTGGAACGGTCCCGGCTGGAACGGTATTATAGTGAATGTGCCGGCGGGTGCAACCGCAGTTATTAATATCATAGGCGCGGGCGGCGACGATTCCGTAGAACTGCGTATTGACTATGTTAATTACAATGGTATGCATACTCTTTCAGGCAACCAGCTGCTCGCCGAAAAAATTCTGTACAATATAACAGGTGTTGAAACTGTTAATATAAAAAATTCAATTGAAGGCACGATTTTCGCGCCCCACGCTGCAGTTACAGGAAGCGGCGGACATATTTACGGACAGTTAATCGCTGACAGCTTCATCGGGAACACAGAGTTCGGTTGGCAGCTCTTTGACTTTGATTCTCTGCGCGTGCCAGAAGATGAAATCGAAGACGAAGACGGCTTGAGCTTCACTATTACTAAAACCGCGGCTTTGAGCGGCGAGCTCAACACTGCTGAATTCCCTATCGACTTCACCTTTGGATATGAAATTTTTGAATACAGAGGCGCGCCCCGCCTGTTAGGAAGCAGAAGCAGCTATGCATTGGTCGGGCAAGGCACAGAAACTATTACGCTTAACAATTTTGACGAGCAGATGTCAGTTACCGTCCCTGTTTCCGACAAAGAACGCTTCACAGGATATGTCCTCGTTTGGGAGATTGACTGCGAAATAACAGGTTGGCAGTACAGCGACGCCGTTTATGAAATTTGGTATGTAAACGGCAACGAAGAGGGATTCTACAACACTTCTGAGGGCACAGGCTACTTTACCACACGCTCTGGCGGAAAAACTCCGGGCAGTAACGTAATCTTTGAAAACGTGTTCTACATACCTAATGACACAACACCCGGAAGAAAGCCGGAGGAGGAAGAGGACGACGAGCCCGATGACGATGATGACGGCGATGACGCTGACTCTGACGTTGATACCGACGCAGACGCTGACGCGGACTCTGACAGCGATACCGATTCTGATACAGATACGGACACAGATGTAGATACTGATGTAGACACCGATACAGACGGCGACGCTGACGCAGATTCGGATGATGATTCGGACGCAGACGCTGATACGGACGCAGACACTGATACAGATGCCGACGCAGACACCGACGCTGACGCTGATGCTGACACAGACGCTGATACCGACACAGACGCTGACGCTGATACGGACGCTGACGCTGACGCTGACGCTGATACGGACGCTGACGCTGATACGGACGCTGACGCTGATACAGACGCTGACGCTGATACGGACACTGACGCTGATACGGACACTGACGCTGATACGGACACTGACGCTGATACGGACACTGACGCTGATACAGACGCTGACACCGATGCAGACGCAGACACCGATGCAGACGCTGATACTGATACAGACGCTGACGCTGATTCGGACACTGACGCTGACGCTGATACCGACACAGACGCTGACGCAGACGCTGATACGGACGCTGATACAGACGCAGACACCGATGCTGACACTGATACAGACGCTGATACCGACACAGACGCTGACGCAGACGCTGATACGGACGCTGATACAGACGCAGACACCGATGCTGACACTGATACAGACGCTGATACAGACGCAGACACCGATGCTGACACTGATACAGACGCTGACGCAGATACAGACGCTGACACCGATACAGATTCCGACGCAGACACTGATACAGACGCAGACACCGACGCAGACACTGATACAGACGCTGACACCGATGCTGACACTGATACAGACGCAGACGCTGACGCTGATACAGATGCCGACGCTGATACAGACGCTGACACTGATACAGACGCCGACACAGACGCTGACACTGATACAGACACTGACACGGACGCTGATACAGACACGGACACAGACGCTGATACGGACGCAGACGCTGATACAGACGCAGACGCTGATACAGACGCTGACGCTGATACAGACGCAGACGCCGATACAGACGCTGATTCGGACACTGACGCTGACGCTGATACAGACACTGATACGGACGCTGACGCTGACGCCGATACAGACGCTGACGCTGATACAGACGCAGACGCCGATACAGACGCTGATTCGGACACTGACGCTGATTCCGACGCAGACACTGATACAGACGCAGACACCGACGCAGACACTGATACAGACGCTGACACCGATGCTGACACTGATACAGACGCAGACGCTGATACAGACGCTGATACAGACGCTGATACCGACGCAGACGCTGATACCGACGCAGACGCTGATACCGACGCTGACACTGATACAGACGCTGACACTGATACAGACGCTGACACTGATACAGACGCTGACACTGATACAGACGCTGACACTGATACAGACGCTGACACTGATACAGACGCTGACACTGAT
>Ga0123356_10000778_pt1 | contig 35374 bp, 29 predicted proteins | sample TergutEmb28metaG_2_FD_92546 | JGI IMG/M metagenome (GOLD analysis project Ga0123356, IMG submission 92546) | Embiratermes neotenicus P3 segment gut microbial communities from Petit-Saut dam, French Guiana - Emb289 P3 | ecosystem: Host-associated > Arthropoda: Insects > Digestive system > Gut ...
ACTTCCTGTTCTTCCATTGCATTGCGAATATTCAATTCATGATGGGAAACTGTTTTTATCCCTGTGTCTATAGCCCCAAAACGGGCAAGCACCTCTTCGGAAGATTTTGTGATGCTGTCTATGGATGTCTTTATCTTTTTTAACATTGCCGCAGTAGTTTTGGATTGCTGCGCCGATGACTCGGCAAGCTTCCGGATTTCATTGGCTACTACAGCAAACCCCTTTCCCGCATCCCCCGCATGGGCCGCTTCAATGGCAGCATTCATGCTCAACAGGTTTGTCTGGCTTGCGATATTATCCATTACCGAGTTTATTTCCAAAAGCCCTTCTGAATCCCGGGCAATTTCCTTTATCTTCTCCGCAACTTCCTGAAGCGACGATCTGCCGTGTTCTGACGCTGCTGCAAGATTTTCGACATGTTTACCGTTTTCTGTCAGCGTTTGATTAACCGAACGTACATTGGCCGTCATTTCCTCGATGGCGGAAGATGAAGTATTTACGCTATCAGTCTGCTCATCTATCATTTTATCCTGAAAATCAATACTGGTTTTAATTTTTTCCAGCGAACCGTTAACTTCGACAGATCCTTTATGCTGCCTGTTTTCCAGGCTTTTTATATCACTGAAATTTGCGGAAATTTCGTCTACTGCAGATGAAGTCTTTGTCATGTTGACAGAAAGCTCATAACCGGTATTGGTAAGCGCATTGACTTTGTATTTTATGACGCTCACAAGCTTTCTTATATTCTCCAGAGTCTTGTTAAAATACAGGGCCAGGTCGCCAATTTCATCGTTATTGGCAACCATAAGCTGTTTGGTAAGATCTCCTTCTCCTTCGGACAATTCTATAAGCATCCTGGTTACAGCCTTAATTGGCCTTAGCAAAATAATTCTAAAGCTCAATATGTTTATTATAAATAATACAATTAAGCCGGCGGCAGCGTTAATAATTATTCTGATTATCTCATGCGCAACATTTTGAGAAATGACATTATATATTTCAGTCATTTCTATACCAAGAAATAAAATGCCAATAACATCTTTGCCATTAGGTGAAAAATAAGGCCTGTATACAGTCAGAAAATCACGGCCAAGAATAACTGCTATTCCGCTGTAATCTTTTCCAGATTGCATGGAAGGATAGGCAGCGCTTTTTGCCCCCAGATATGTATCCACCGCCCGCTTTCCGCTATGGTCTACAATGCTGGTGGTTATCCGGCGGAAATCGCTGTTATCCCTAATAAAAACAGTTGCCGCTATACCCAGCTCTGAACTTAATGCATCGATAAGTTCATATTGATATTTAAGAGAATCTCCGTTTTCTCCCGCCAATTCTCCGTCAACAAGGTTTAATTGACCGTATTTACGGAAGATTCTGTCCTCAAAATGCAATAAATCGCTTGACAGTTTGTTTTTTCCCATAAAGATAGCAGTGTCGCGGCTTGATATTTGCACGGCTCTTATGCAAAAAACAGAAAATACTGTTATTATCAGAAGTATAAAAATTGTAGATATGCTCGATAATTTTACAAGTAAACCCATACGTTTTGCGTTATTTCTCATAATAAACACTCCTCGTGTACTGGCACTGTTTTAAGAGCACAAAAAATATCAATTAAAGAACCAATAATCATAAAATTATAATATATCTCCGTGTTAGTTGTCCATAAATTGTGAAAATTTGTTGATTTTGCATTTCTTGTGACATTTTTCAAAATTTTGTATTTTAAAAAAAAATCTTCAGCAGATATTGAGTTTTTTTTCTAAATATGAGATTATATTCTAAAAAAGAAAACAAAAAGGAGTTTTTATATGGAGTCAAGTTACGTGTTATCTTCGCGTGTTTTTTCGGGAATAATGTCAACGCTATGTTTGTTATTCGTAATATTGTTTTCCTTTTCAGCGTGTGCAAAAGAAGAAAACGCCAGCTTACCAAAAGTTGCCGATTATGATTCGGATGCTGTATCCGCCGAAAGAAAAAATTTAAAATTGGGAGTTGTTTCGGGACCCTATGGTGACATGTTTATGGAAGCGATTTTTCCTTTCCTTAAAAAGAAAGGGTATAAGGTTGAATTAGTCTATTACAATGATTTTATCCGCCCCAATTTAGCTATGGCTGAAAAGGAAGTAGATTTAAACATGTTTCAGCATTCCCGCTATCTTAACGATTTTAAATTCGACCGCGATTTGGATTTAATGCCCATTGTGGAAATTCCAACTGCCTCCATGGGAATATTTTCCAAAAGGTATCAATCCATCAATAGCCTGGGAAGAGGCATTACTGTTTCCATCCCCGACGATAACACTAACCTTTCACGGGCATTGAGGGTTTTGAATGCCGCAAATGTAATTACCCTGGACCCGTCTATTGATATGGCAAGAGCGGCGGTAAAAGACATAATTTCCAATCCATACAGAATACAGTTTACTTTAGTTGCCGCGCAAAATCTGGTTAGATCTCTTGACACAGTCGATGCATCAGTAATCAACGGAAATTTCGCCATAAGCGGAGGTTTAAATCTGGCAAGCGCCCTTTATAACGAAGTGCTTAACGAGGGTTATGTGAATATTATAGCGGTAAGAACAGAAGATTTAGGGCAGCAATTTGTAAGAGACATCATAGATATTGCCTATTTACCAGAGTATGTCAACATGATGATGGATACCAGGGGCAAGTATGCCGGTTTTCAACGCCCCCGTTACTTTTATGATATAGCAAAAAAAGGAAGGTAAAAAATGACTGTTTCAAGAAAACTATTTACTGGTTTTTCAATAGTAATAACCCTTGCCGTAGTTGTAGGCGTTATTGGCATTTTGGGCATGAGGAAAACAAGAGCGGAAGGAATTTCCTTGTATGAAAAGCAGGTTGTCAGCCTGGAAAACACGAGTAAAGCTTTGCTTGCGTTTAAGCGTTTGCGCCTTGATACACAGCAGGCTGTCATAAGCAGCTTTTATGACGACAAAAAGGGCGCAGTAGATGTTCAAAAGCAATTTGAACATAATGCCGCCATATTCAGGAATCTGTTAAATCTGGATCGTGAAACCGCCCTGGCGCTCGACAGCGAACAGGCGGAATTCTATAAAAGAATTCTGGATTTATTTGAACGCACCTATCTGCCAGACGCAAAACTGATTTTTGAAGAAGGCATAAATGATATACCAGATCACAATAATAAACTGACTGTTAATGTAAGGCTTGCTTCTGTTGACAATGTAACCAATAGAATAGAAAACCTGTTAACCGGTTTGATGGAACTGGATTCTGCTTTAGCAAAACATACAAGCAGCCAGATTGCCTCGCGCACCAGCCGGCTAATATTTTTGCAATTATTGTTCCTTGTTTTTGCAGTTATTTCCGGCCTTACCATAGCGCTTCTTATCGGGGCATCAATTGCCAGGCCGGTGAACAGCGTAGCCAACACGTTAAAAGATATTTCAGAAGGCGAAGGGGATTTAACCCATACCATTATCATCCATTCCAAAGATGAAATAGGCAACCTTGCGCATTACTTTAACAAAACCCTGGATAATATCAGAAATATGGTAAGCGTAATAAAATACAAGGTCAACGCGCTTACAAATACCGGTTATGAGCTTACTGTCAATATGGAAAAAACTTCGGCAGCGGTAAATACCATTTCAGCGAATTTTGAGGAAATAAAAAATCTTGAAGAAAAACAGCAAAAAAGTTCGGTCGAAGTGGATAACGCGCTGGGAAATATCAAGTCCAGTATCGATCTTCAGGCTAAACTGGTAGAAGATCAGACTGACAGCGTTAATACATCATCATCGGCAATTGAAGAAATGACTGCTAACATACATTCCGTCAGCCAAACATTAATAGAGAACAGTAAACATGTCGCAACCCTGATAGATGCATCTGAACACGGCAGGTCAGCGCTTCAGGGAGTAGTTCAGACAATACAGGAAATAGCGCGTAATTCCGAAGGATTGCTGGAAATAAACTCTGTAATGAACAATATCGCAAGCCAGACAAACCTGCTTAGTATGAACGCCGCTATCGAAGCGGCTCATGCCGGAGAAGCGGGAAAAGGGTTCGCTGTAGTAGCCGATGAAATAAGAAAGCTTGCTGAGTCATCGGGGCAGCAGTCAAAAACCACTGCAAGCATGCTTAAGAGCATAAAAGCATCCATAGATGAAATTACCAAATCTTCTGATGAAGTGCTTGCCCGTTTTGGAGCCATAGATGCAGGGGTAAAAACTGTTTCCCAGCATGAAACAAATATTCGCCATGCGATGGAAGAACAGGAAGCCGGCGGAAAGCAAATATTGGATTCAATAGCCCGCCTTAAAGATATAACCGTGTCTGTTCAAAAGGGATCGGAAAATATATCCAGGTCCAGTGAAGATTTATTGCGGGAAACAGCCGAGTACATAAAAATCAGCAACGATGCAGTCAACGGCATGAATGATATCGTTAATGGCGCCCTGAAAGAGATAAAGGCTGCAGTAACCAACATAAGCGAGATGAGTTCCGAAAACAACCAAAATTTTGAAGGCCTCAAACATGAAACGGAAAAGTTTAAAGTTACCACCGGAAAAGAAAAGCGGATAGTTCTTATGATAGACGATGATGCAACTCATCTGACAATAACCAAAGGCTTTTTGGAGAATGACTATAATGTTACCACGGTTAAGTCATGCGAAGAAGCATTAAAACTTCTTTACCAGGGGCTTGATCCGGATTTCATTTTACTAGACTTAATGATGCCCGAAGTAAGCGGGTTTGATACGTACGAACGGATAAAGGGTTTAAGTAAGCTGCACAATGTCCCGATAGCAATTTACACATCGTCAGATGATCCCAAAGACAGAGACCGCGCCAGAGATATGGGGGCTGCTGACTATATAAAGAAACCCTGTAAAAAGAGCGAGTTACTGGAAAGAATTGGAAAGAACCTGGGCACAAAGCGCAAAAAATAACTTGCCGTAGAATATCCAGTAAAGCCCTTCCATAAAGAATTTTTTGGAAGGGCTTTATTCATAAATTCATAATATCGATACTAACCTGCGATAAAAACAGCCGCCAATCAGGAACCGGCAGTATCATTTTTTGCCAGCCAGGAGCGTATATTTTCCAGTAAAGTCTCTACCATTTTTATGAAAGCATCGTTTTTCGCCAATACCCCAGCCAGATCCCCGCCTTTGGCTATAGCTTCCAGTTCTTTGGCTGTTACTCTTGCTTCTTCTGCGCCAACAAGTTCGCTAATGCTTTTTATGCCATGTACATTTATGACATAATCCTTTAGCGTTTCTGCAGAAACAGTGCGCACCTTTTCCAGAACTGTTGATGTATTAGTAATATAGAGGCGTAAAGCATCCATATAAAAATCCATATTGCCGTCGCAAAGATCCAGGCCCTTGTCAGCATCTACACCAGGTATTTTTACTACCATATTTCCATCCTTATTGCCAAAAAATTTACTTTTTCAAATTATAATCTAAATTGTTAAAAAGAACAAGCCTTTCTGTACTAATGCACTAATTCGCCGGTGATGCCCTCGGGGGTTCTGAGAGCGGCAGTTGCAAGGGGTCAGCAACCGGCGGTTTTTCATAAATGGTAAACGGATCGATGTCTATGCATTTATACGGGTCGCGGTTACCGCCCATATCCCAGGCGATGGTATAATTGATAACAGCCAATTTATTTTTAAATGTCTGTATATCCATGAGCGGCTCGAATACCGTATTTTTTTTTAAGAGCGGTTTTACATCGTACAGCCTTACTGAACCGTCATTTAGATAGGCATATACTTCAAAATTATCGGTAGGCACTACCTGCAGTACTTGCGGCCAAAAATATTTAAAATCAAGCTTTGTCACAGCCATATTATACCAGAGGATTAATAACATGAAAATGCGGAGGATTGTGCTCATCCCAATTCATGGTAATCTTAATGCCATAAAACAAACTTACGGTTGGCATTTTTTAACTTTAATGCATCTTGTCTTTTTATTCAAGATTTTCGGCAATATTTTATCGCAATTAGGCAATGAAAAAACCGCTGACAAATGGGTAAATACAGTTTATAATAGAATTGCAGAGCAAAAGGGTGTTGTTGGACTGACCACATAACTGTGATTAATGTGGTCAGGCTGCTTCCGGTATCTTTTATGGAGGAGGTCACAATTATGACCATGTTGTTCATTCGCATTACAATAGTATTCATGCTTTCTTGCGGTATTCCGGCTCTCACTCCGGTGATGGCGGGATCGAAGCCTGAAAAGAAAACTAATAAGCCATCATATCAGTTCTTCTCTCAATCCACCACTTCTGACAACTGGACTTCTGATTTTGTAGATACAGAAACAACAATATATTTCTCCGGTTATTCGGGAAACAGCAAAGACCGTAGGGAAGCCGAAGCAAAAGCGCTCCAAGACGCCAAGAGCAGGATATCCAGCTATATTCTGGAAACAATACAGGGCAACTATTCGGAAGCTTTCCGTTATAAAACCGAGAAAGGACATATTACACAAGATACCGAAATAATCACCGCGTTTTCCCAGAGTTATACACAAAATATACTTCAAGGGATTAAACCAATAAACAGCTACCCCGTACGTAATCCGGACGGTAGCATGGATGTTCAGATTATAGTCCCTGTCGCGGTCGCTGACATTAGTAGGAAACATGCCGAAATTGATCGGCAGATAGCCGCTCTTTCACGTTATTATTCGCTGGAGATTCAAAGTAAAGATGCATCGATTATGTCAACCTTACTAAAATACGAGCGAATAATTTCAATGTTGGATCCCATTGAATGTGCTCTTGTTGAATTTCTTGGTTTAGATGAACCGGTGAATCTCTACAAATATCTGGTTCTACAAACAGGAAAATTATACGAAAAAGTTGAATTTGAACCTGATACACAAAAGTATTTTATCTTAGGGAAATGGGTCGCCAATGTGGAATATAACAGTGCTATTTATACATATGACATTAAATTCTTCACTGACGGTCGCTGCACCGTAAAAGTAAGAAATAACAACATCGAACAAGAAACAACAGGAAACTGGTCATTGGAAAAATTATTTGACAGCTCAAAATTTAAACTTGATGCAATATTCAATGACGTAACGATTCCATACCAGCAAAGCATTCAATGGAGAAGCATCGTTGCCTATGGAAAAGATGGAAAAACGTTCAATATACTGGGAAAAGTGGCATCTGATAGTCCACAGATCCGCTTTACCTTTTTTAGGCATTTATTTTAGTAATAAAAGGAGTAAGGATTATGAAAAAACTAATATTTTGGTTGGTAAGCCTTTTTATTTTTTTTGCCGGTATTGGAGCTTCTGCTCAGGAGCTTGTAGTTGTTATAGCCCCAATTGAATCAAGAACAGATATTTCTAAAGGTGACGTAGAGGCAATTGAATATTTACTTCTGAATGAACTATCAAAATATAAGCCGACTATCAAGGTTTTAGATCAAAGTGATGCCATGTTCAAAGCAATAGTAAAACAAATGGAATTTGAATTATCTGATTGGTCTAATCCTAAAAAGGTAGCAGGATTTGGGATGGCGTTAAACGCAAACGCAATCGTATTGGTACGCATTATGTCGCTCGGAAACGATCCGTTTATCTCTGTTCGTATCAATGATTTAACCACTGAAATTAAAGCGGCAAATGATATGGCATTTACAAATACCAGTGAAGTACGCAGTAAATTATCGGTATTTGTTAAAGAGATAATAAATAATCTGCCCAAACCAAATCCTTTCCTGGGCAGATGGCGTTCCACAATTACCTCAAACAAAGAAACGCTAACCTGCATTTTAGTTTTTACGAACGATGGAAAAATTACTGTGGAACGATATGACACGAATAAAGTAACGGAACACCTTAGAGGTGGGCGGTATACTAACGACCGCAAAAGGGGCAGGGGCAGCGGTACATACTCATGGAACGGAAGTAACGTGTATATCTCGCTGACTTTATCCAATGTCTCACACGAATTCACCGCAGTAAATGCAGAGGGTTATATTTACAAAAACAATCAATTCAAGGCGGATTCCATGAATTGTGAATGGTATGACGGAGATATGAATGACTGTTACGAAATATTTTATAAATTTTAAAACCAATATAACGGAAATTGGAGGTTAGGCATGGAAAAGGTTGTTTTTGTATTTGTGTTTTATTTTCTGTCTTCATGGTGTTTTGCGGAGGAAGGTTTTATTGCCGATAGCAACAACGAATCCTCGCCGTATTTTTCTTATTCATTTCCCTCATCAGAGTTAGGGTATTCAATAGGAAATTGTGCATTGGGTACAGGATCACTTGTGTGGGAACGAAATAACTTTAATATAACAAAGTATAGCGATGATTTTGAACCGGACTATAGTTTCGTAAAAAAAACACTTGGGATTGGAATGTTTATCATTGGAGTTGGAGTTTTTTTAGGAGGCACGATCTATTCTGCAACAAGTACCCCTAATGACATGGCCCAGGGGGGGGGGTTGATTATTGCTTACTGCGGTGCTGGTTTAGGCGTTGGAGGATTTTTTCTTGCTAGAAGTAGGAAGTAGTAGGTAGCGCATGGAAGATCATTTGTAACTATTCAGCCAGAATCCCGCTGCAAAACGCTTAAAACATGATATTATAAGAAGCGGGCGGGGAGAACACATCAAAGAAGAAACAAACATACAGGCATTGATCGAAAATGCCCAGAAGCAAATTAGCAACGAAAAAAACCTGTCTCCTGAAATAAAAGCATTATTCGATCTGCTTATCGCAGCGATTCGGATTCTGGCAGGGAAAAGGCTTGCCAAAACTTCAAGGAATAGCAACATTCCCCCTTCGATGGATCTGAATCGGGAAAAGAAGTCGAGAGCAAAACAGGAAAGGAAACCCGGCGGGCAGATCAGGCATACCGGTTATACACTGCAACAAGTAGATAATCCAGATTGCATTTAGAGGGGGTAGCAGCAACCGTTTTTCCAGTGTTCTTCGGATGCATGTGTACCGTTGCACATAACGACCAGTCTAGCCTGACGCACATTCTTTTTACTTACCTTATTAGAAATGCTCATTGTGCAATAATCAAATCTACCGCCTAAACTGAATTTTTCCAATATTTGTCTTTCGTATTGTATAGCAGTTACAAAAAATAGAAATGTATATGGAGTATATTGCAGAAGATGAAGATTTTGGGTAAATTATTAAAATACGCAGGAGTGAAAATGAAAGGAAACATTATACCCATAATTATCAGTTTTTTTATTTTAATATTTGGCATTATAATAGGTTGTGTTTCTATATCATCTAATAATACGGAATCAATATCTTCTTATTTTACTGGTTCAGGTGGCAAAGAAATGCGGCTTGGTATCATTTTACCGCAAAGCCAAGGGCTTAATGAAAATCAGGATTATTTACCTCTAATGATTCAAGGTGTATTGGTTTCAAATATATCAAAATATTCAGCAATTTCTGTCCTTGATAGAGTTTCATTGGATAGAGTAATAATGGAAACCCTTAATCCAACCTATGAGGATAATCTTGATATTGTCCGCCTCGGTCATGTGGCTCAAGTTGGCTATATAATGACAGGAAATATTATAAAAACATCAACAGGTTTTTCTTTACAAATAAATGTAACAGATACTACCGCAAATGCAACTACCATTGCTTCTTATGCAGGAAATTTTTCAACACTACAACTTGATGATCATACAGCTATTAATCGTGCATCATTGGAATTATTAAACCAAATAGGTGTAAAATTAACCGCTTCCGCAAAAAATGAACTTGTTAAGGCAAGCACACATCAAAATATAAACGCCCAGACAGCATTGGCACAAGGAATTGCCGCAGATAGAAAGGGTCAAAAGGTAGAAGCGGTTTTACATTATTTTGATGCTTCAACATTGGAAGTTACAGCAACAGAAGCCTTAAATAGAATGTCAGTTGCAACTACAAGTATCGCTACGGGTTCTCTGGGTAATCAAATTCGTGATGATATTCAGCAACGCAAGGATTGGATAAAACTTATTGACGAAACAAATAATTATTTCATTAATAATCCTCAATATGCAATAGTCGAATTATACTATAATTCAGAACTTAACTTATCATCTATTAATTATACAGGAGAAAAAGCATCATTAAAATTTCCTTTTAAAGTACATCTGAATAATGAAAAAGCTAATGCATTAACTAAGATAATAACTAATATTAAAAATGGGTTAAATGCTACAGGAAAAAAAGAACTATGGGGAATTGATGTTAATATAGATCCCTTTTCTTATTTATATACTTTTCATTTTGAATTATTAAATGATAAAGGAAAAGTTATTTCTGCAAATAATTCATTTTTAATGTTAACGTATAATGATAATAACTTTGGAATGTCTCCTCCAGAAGAAGAATTAATTTTCAAAAAATTAGGAATTAATGACAGCAGCAGCCGTAATAAAATGATAAATTTTCTCGAAACATGTAAGGATTCTACTTTTACTGTAAAAGCGGCAGATATTACTGATAACTTATCTATAAAGTTAAAAAATATAACTGTAGAAAACATCATAATAAAACCAAATACCGGGCTTAGAATATTATCATATGATTATAACTATGGTAAATATTCACATGCTGATTTTACCACTATTAGTTATGGTAATAATATCATTCCGGTATTCTTACAAGCTCCCGCTTTACAGGCACCCTTCAAATAAAGCCAGTCGTTTTAAAACAATCTCGGTTAATTTTGCCCTTTTTTCAGGCAATACTTTATTGTTGGAAAGCAAAGTATTATTGATAATATGTTCAACATGCAGTCTTAAATCCGTATTATACCAGCTAACATCTTTATTGATTAATTTTAGTTTGTCTCCGTTTTTTTCAGAAAACCACCTGCAATGGGTATCCAATAAATCATCAATATCATTAATGATTTGGCGATCAAAGTAAAGGGAATTCCCATTATCAAATAAAGGCGTTACTTTTATCCATTTGAGCGTTTGCGCATTTCGTATTATGCCAAAATTATATAAGTGCCTGTCTTCATTGCCTATTATATAATCAATGAATATCATTTTATCAAGACATTCTCTTGCATTATCTATTCCAAATTGCAGGCAATTATCTATGAATAAATCGTAATTATTCCTTCCTCTTCTTTGTTCCATGCCCAAAACCATTGAAGCCGAAATAATTTCGGTCTCGCTATCAACCATGCACCGGCAATCACTAACCGGAATGGTATTATCTATTTTCTGCAAACAGTATTCAACATGCTCAATGTTCAACAGTTTCATTATTTCAGATGCTATAACCTCATTAAACGGCTCCTGCTCCTGTAAATCGCGCCCTTTTTTCCTGAGCCATCGTGTATTATGTTCATCGATATACCACATTTTCGAAAGGCTTCCGTCTACCGATCTGTTGGGGTTAAGATCGTGTGTTTTCTTGCCGTTTTTTATTTCATCAAAAACATCTTTAAAATTATTATCAAAAAAATTGTAATCTTTCCACTTTAAATCCGTACCTTTTTGATGAACCCAATAATGATCGGACAAATTAAGCCCGTATGAACCAAGCATTAATTCTTTTGAACTTTCTACTTTATAGTATTTGTATAAATCAATTCTATCTGGTCTGGTATTTGGTAACCCCCTGTTGTCTATCCAATAACGAAGCGATTCAATTATTTGAGTATTGTCATGTGCATATTTACTGCCAAAAGGCACATGATCTTTGTTATGTACCTTTACTTTCCCTTTTAATCGATATTCTTCATCCAATGAAAACGATAATACAGCAATATCTTTATGTTTTAAGATATATTCCATAACACAATTCCACACCTAATCAGTGCTTTTTCAACACACTTTTAATAAAGCCTTCCATATCTGCCGCTTCGCCGGGGCCTACTAAAACCTTAAACCCGGGCAGGTTTTCTTCAAGCTCGCCTGAAATTTGCGCGACATAGCCGGGGATCACGATTTCGCGGGTGTCTATCTGGCTTGCCAGATCAATTTCCTTGATAAACTTGGCGATGCTTGCCCCGGAGAATTTTCCGGCGGCCCAGGCGGTTAGTACGCTAAAGCCCTCGCACTCCGGGATTACGAGCCATGCGGAAATGCCGCTGTTTTCAATTTCGCCGGAAACCAGAAAATACGTCAGCGAAAAGTTAGTCGTCACAAAAACCGGCGATGTGCGGTTAGGCTCGCCGATGGCATACAACTTGGGCTCTACCTGTATCGGCTTTTGCGGGTCGGTGTAAATATTCTGCCGCAGTGTCAGCAGTGTTATCAACTGCGCCGGATCAAACGCGGGCAGCACGATAATCCCGCCAAATTTGTCTATCTCGGTAACGGCTGCCGCCATATCATCCATATCATTGCCGGTATCAATAAAACTCAATGCCGCGTAACCAAGCGCTTTTACATTCTTTTTAAGCGCCGCCTTGCGGGCAATGGAATTGGTCTGGAACCGTTCCGAAAGCGAATGTGTTTGGAACTCAATTACCAAATCATTAAACCCGCTTTCCTTTATTTTTGCCGTCAACTCAAAAACCCCATCCACATCCGCCGCCGTCACCGCCAAAACCTGATTATCCCGCTTCGCAATCTTAACCATCTCTTCTATTACATGCACATACTCATTGTTAATTGAAAGAACACTCCGCGACCCAGCCACCGCCGCCGAAGCCTTATCCAGCGAAGCAACATCCCACGCCCGAATAATCAACGGCAGCCCCGCCCTCTCATAAACCTGCGCACAATAATCCGCAAACCCCTGTCCGCTCTCCGAACCCTGTTCCCTGCACTCAGCCCCCCGCTCATTTTTCATTTCTAATTTTTCACTTTTCATTTGCCTGACTGCAATCGCCCCAATAAAAAGCTCTTCGCCAACCCGCATCGGCCGGTAGCCGCGAATTTTTTCCGCAAGGGAAAGGTCGCTGCCTTCGTCCATGTTTATGGCGATCACCGGTTTATTGACAAATGTTTTTTCATGCCGGTACATAACGGTTTCTTCCCCCAGCGGCGAAACAACCTGAGCGCCGATTTTAACGCCCTTTACCGGCGGCTCGCTTGCCGCGCCGAGCACATTCTTTGCCTCATCGGAGGCGTAGGGGCATTCGGAAAGCATCGCTTTCTTTGCCGCAAGTTTCATGGCAAACGCCATGCAGGTGCTTGAACCGCATTCCTTGCAGTTAGTTCCGGGAAGCAGTTTCTGTATTTGTAATCCGCTCAGCGCCATTTAGCAGCCCTCCATTAATTTATCAATAGTTTTTTTAATCGCCGCCGCGGCTTCAGGCGTATACATGACCAGTATGTCCGCCCCGGCGTACAGCAGCGTTGTTGCGGTCGCCGTTTCCCAATAAGCCGCGCGCTTTGCCAAATCGCCCCAATCGGGGAAGCTGGATTCAGCCGCCTTAAATTCCTTAACCTTGGCGCACTCCTGCCCAACCGAAACGATCATCGGGCTGAGGAGCATGTTGTCCCCGCCAAGACCGGTGAGCCGTATCCGTTCCATCACCGAATAGGTATATTCAACGCCGTAGCCAATAGCGCTGGTCATGGGGTCGATGATAATCTTGTCAGACGCAAGCCCCATATTGGTCAGCAGAATGTTAAGCTGTTTACTGATATTCACATCGATGGGAGCCTGCGCTACCACCGTATGCCCATACGCCATAGCCGCTCCGGCTATTGTCCGGTAATTATCCTGTTCCACAAAATTAAAGAGCAGGTTCTCCCCTTCGCACGCCTGGGCTATTGCCTTCATCACTTCGTTATTTTTTTCAAAATGACTAACGCCGGAAATAATCAGCGGCACATCCACTGCTGCAAGGATCGATTTAACCAATTCCACACTTTGGGCGGCGCTTCTGTTTTCCCGTTCAGGGTGTATGCCGTCCAGTTTAACACTGATTAAATCCGCCCCATACTTATTCACGCACAACTTCGCCATCTCCGCCGGTTGAGCCAAAACATCCCCATACACTTTACGCAAAACATCGGGATACTTTTCACTGACACTATCAAAAACTTCCATGGCAACTAACGGACGGTTAGGCATTTCGCCTTCCCAAAAATGAAACGGCATACAGCTCGCGCCGCCGATTGCATACGTTCTACCCCGTGTCCCGCCCTCAGATTTCAGGTTCCCCAGTTTTACCGCGTAAGTAGAACAGCTTGAACGCTCCACAGGAAGTTCAAAGTTTTTAATTGCAGAAATTCTCTCACGCGCCAACACTTTTGGCGCTGTTTTACCGGTTTTATTTTCTTCATCAGCTTTTACAAATACGCCGATAGTGTTTGAAGGAGCCTGCCCCAAAAATTTCTCGCTCAGAATATCAATAATACTGCTAACAATCTCCTTGGTAACACTGACTCTTATCTGCTCGGTAATAGCCGCAACATCAATACTACTCTCTTTTCTTTCCTCTTTTCTCTCTTCTCTCTTCTCTTTTATCTCCTCTCTTCCCTCTTCCTTTGCGTCCTTTGCGTCTTTGCGCCTTGGCGAGAACTCTTCTGCCGAGCCCTGTTCTTCGCCTTGTGCAAAACACGCCATCTCCTTCATTTTAAGCACCGGATGATTAACTTTCTCCATAAACGCCCGCACATTTTCGGCAGTAAGGGCAACGGTCTCATCGGCGATTTTGTCGAAGTGACCGGGCAGTTTTTGTTCTTCAAAACGTTTTTCCAAATCGTTCTGCAATAATGCTTTCAGCTCTTTGGGCATCCACACCAGCCGTGCAAAACCGCCTTCCGCTGCGATAAACTTGCGGCTGGTCAGGAACACTTTTCCGCAGCCAAAAAAGCCCGGCGTTTGCTGGCCGCCGCCGACCGAACCGGCAAGGGTGGAAAAAGTCATGCCAACGGGGGTTTCGCCCAGATATTCGCGGTTGACCGCCATGACGCCGTTGCACTCCGGCAGATACGCGCAAATAACTTCAAAACAGCCGCAACTGGTCATCGGGCGGTCCATGATGGAATAGGCGCAGAAGGCTTCTATCGTTTTATGGCTGTTGGTGTACACATACTCGTTCACCCCGGACCAAACACCCTTTACCGGATCAAGGCACTCGCCTTTTTTGAGCGGCTGGTTGGGGCCGGTTTCATCGATCTCGTAGGCAGCCTTGCCGTCCAGCCAGTTATACGCGCCGCACAGCCCCAGCCGTTCCGGCGTGATAACGCACACATGGTTAGGCGCAAAACTCTGGCACAATAGGCAGGAATAAAATGTATCCACCGATTCATCGGTCATCGCTTCCAAACGGCGGTTGCGTTCATCGTAGACCTTTCGCGCGATTTCAAGCCGCTTTTCCACCTCAGCCTGATCGGTAACAAGCGTTACGCGCACTTTATCCACAATGGCGGGATAATCGGCTAACAGCTTTGCGTGCAGAATCTCGCCGTAGTGCCTGAGCCGCAAGCCCTTGGCGAATCCGGCTTTGGAAACACGGGTCCAGACAATGTCCCGCTGGCCCATGTGCCAAATTCCTTCAGCGCCGTTGACCATGTGGTGGATCTGGCGTTCCAGTATCGGCTCAAAGTCGCTTTGCATTTTGCGGCCTGCCGCTTCCACCCAAATAGCCAGGGGAAGCCTGCCGCCCGGCTCTATCGCGTCTATGTCCGGGCCGATAACATTTATTTCTCCGTCGTTTATCGCGTCATAATCCGCACTGGTGACAAACTCAAAAGCGATAGTTTTGTTGCCGCCAAATTCCGCATGGGTATCTTCTTTGCGGATGCGCTCGCCTTCAAAAGCAGGGCCGTAGGGAACGGGAATGGGCACGTCAACAATTTTGATTTTGCAGCCCCGCACTTCAAGCGCCCTTTCCACAATTTTATCGTGGGGGACATTGGCGACCACATGCTCATACGTGCACACGCCGGTGGGCAAAATTTCGGGAATATCTGTATCGGCAATAACGGGGAAGCCGTAGTTGATCGCCCCTGCCGCCGCCGCATACTTGTCCGGCGTAACTTCACCTAACGCAATAACAAAAGCGAAAATTCTGTTTTTGTTGTATTTGAGGTTGGCTTCATAATCACCGGGCTTTACGCCGCCAAAGGAAAGGGCGGCGCGATTGGCAAAGCCCAGGGCGTAAATTAAGGAAGACACATCCCGCCCAAAAGGAACGAGGCGGGTTTCCCAGCCAAGCTGAACGCCTTCGGCGGCAAGCTGTTCGGCAAACTGGATGCCGTTGGTACAGCCGCCCATAAATACATACAGATTTTTTTGCTGCAATTCTTTGGCAATTTTTACCGCCGTCGCATTGTCCGGCGCGGCTCCGGTAATTGCCGCAAAACCGGGAGCAGTACCGTCAACAAACTCTATCCCGCGCTCGCGCATGATAACATCGTTTGCCGCCCCTAACCATATTCCGTCAACCGGATTGGGGCCGATTAAATATTTGCAGGCTTCGATAACCTCACAGGCAAAAAGGGCGGCGGCACCGGCATCAAGAGCGCTGCCCAAATAGGGCAGCCATACATTTTCTGCGGGCCGGGCCGGCACAAGATTTTTTGCTTCTTCAAGGATGTTTTTCAAATCCGCCAGCGTTTTCATCTGCTTGCCGGTAAACGAATAAATAACCGGCAGATAATAATTGGTATCAGGAAATCCCACCGGGCAATCGATGCCTTTTTCTTTGATCGCTTTATCCAGCATACCAAGGGCTTGAGCGGTAAAAGCAGCCGCCCCGTCTATTGCGTTGGTGCAAATTAATTTTGACATTACATCGCCCTCCTGTCTTTCATATCAAAAAGTTTACGTTCTGTTTTTTTGTTAATACCCAGGGCATCCCGCGCTTGGTTAATAATCTCGACAATACGGTCGGCGGCCTCTAGAGGATCTTCGCAATAGTGGAAACATGCGCCAAAGTCATTTGCTGCGCCGCCATGCAAATAGTTATGAACATTTTCCGAACCGGATGTGTAAAACGGATTGCCTAAAAATACATCAACGCCGCTTGCGACAAAATAACAGCCAATGGAAACCGCCTTTTCGCTCATCCATTCCGGCGCAACGCCCACGGCAGGAAGCCCGCCAAGATCATCGCCAAGACCGCCCTCTTTAATTATTTCCGTCGCCGCCTCCAGTATGCGGGTATTGTCTACGCAGCTTCCCAAATGCAATATGGGCGGAATGCCTACGGTCTCGCACACTTCACGCAGGCCAGGGCCTGCCATTTTAAACGCCGTTTCGGGGGTCAGCCTTCCCGCTTTTGCGGAGCCAATGGCGGCGCACCCGGTTTGCAGAACCAGTATATCGCGTTTAATAAGTTCTTCTGTCAGCACATTAATGTATTCATCGGTTTTTCGTTTGGTGCTGGTGCACCCGACAATCCCCACCACGCCAAAAATGCGGTTTTGAATAATGGCATCGTTAAGCGGGCGGAACGAAGCCCGGTATTTGCCGCCGAGCATATACTTAATGGCATCTACACTAAAACCGGCTATAAGCTGTTCCTTGTCTGCGGGGATTTTAACTTTCGATTTATCCCTTTTATTAAAATTGTCGATAGCGCGCCGGACGATTGATTTTGCAGCAGCCAGAGGCTCCGAATCCCCAACCGTCATGTGCAATGCGCCAATGGTTTTAGCCATGTCGGTTGTGGACACAATTTCGGTGTGATAATTTTTTGCAACATCTATAAGCCCAGGCATAACGCACTGAACATCGACAATCATCATCTCTACCGCCCCGGTAACAATAGCCAGCTCCTGCTGAAGCATGTTTCCCGCCAAAGGAACGCCGTGGCGCATGAGCACCTCATTGGCGGTGCAGCAAATGCCCGCAAGGGTAATGCCCGCCGCTCCCGCCGCTGCGGCATATTCCTTAATCTCAGGAGCGGATACGGCTGCGGTAAGAATTTCTGAAATAGCCGGTTCATGGCCATGTATCAATATATTTACTGTATCTTCTCTTAAAATGCCAAGATTGGCGGAGCTTCTAACGGGCGAAGGGGTTCCAAACAGAATGTCAGATACGATTGAAGCGATTCGGGAACCGCCCCAGCCATTGGATAAAGATGTGCGGAAAGCATGCATCAAAAGATTTTTATAATCGTGATCAACGCCAATGGATGTGCGGTGCATTGATTCTACCACCATACGGTCAATGCCGCAGGGCTTTATGCCTTTTGCCTCCCAGATGTTCTGCCGCTTCTGAGGCGCAAGTTCCAGGGTTTTAAGAGTTTCCTCCTGAGAGGAAAATTCATGCAAAAACAAATTTGCCAAATCAAGGGCTATTGCCTTTATTTCACGGTTTTCTGTTTCGATTCCGTATTGCCTGGCATTATAAAATAGTGCCTTTTCGTCTTTTATGACAAACCCTTCCGCCTTGCCTTCAGCCACTGCTTTGAGCTTAAGGATCAGGTGCCGCCCGTGGTCGGAGTGGGCGGAAGTCCCCGCCGCTACTTCGCGCAGGAAATTGCGGGCAACAATGGTGTCAGCATCCGCGCCGCAAATACCCTTGGGCGACTTGGGCGTAATCCGGCAGGGCCCCATGTGGCAAACACGGCAGCAAACCCCGCTTTTGCCAAAACCGCATTGGTTCTTTTGCGCCTCCGCACGGTCAAAACATGTTTCCACGCAATCGACCCGGCTTTTTTCGAGCATTGCCGCCGAAGCGCTGTCGCTCACTTTAGAAAAAGAACAATTATTTTCCATGTATGCTAACCCCCTGTTTAGTTTAACATAATTATAGAGAAATGTTAAGCAAAAGTTTTGCTCATGCCACGCCAAACGATGAAATATGATTTTTTATGGCTAATACGGCAAAATTTTACTAAAAACCATGAAAAACCGGATCTTCTTCTGCTGCCAATGAATAATAAGGATTATCCAATTTATAAAAACCATGCTTTATCTCATAAATGGTTTCTTTAATTTCATTTACACAAGCCGTTAGATTTTTTTTTATATCGTCACCCCAGAAACGCATTACAATCCAGCCGTCTTTTTCAAGTTTTTTTTCATTTTCATTATCCCGCGTTATATTTCGTTCAATTTTTGGAATCCAATAATCACGGTTTGTTTTAATTTTTTCTTTTTTTGTTTCCCAATTTTTACCATGCCATAATTCGCCGTCGCAAAAGATTGCAAGTTTATATTTGGTAATGACTATGTCCGGTTTGCCAGGCAATGTTTTTAAATTTTTTCTGTAACGGATTCCTTCATGCCATAAAGCCTTACGCAATAAAACTTCAATGGAAGTATCATTGCTTCTTATGTGAGACATACATTTACGGCGTTGTTCTGGAGTTATACCGCCCATGATTCTCTCCTTTTAAAAATATATCTTTTATTATAGTCAATTTATTTTAATTATTCTGCAGAACATATCTCATAACATATTCAGATACATGATGTTCTTGTTTTGAACCTTGCATAAAACCATCCGGGGCAGTATAATATGGCTAATGGAAATTATACAGGGAAAAACAGATTGCTCTCCAGCCGAAGCCGGTTATGATGCATCGCGCCTTGATGCTGTTAACGCTTTTTTTGAGCGTTTTATAGAGCAAAAAGTTATACACGGCGCATTGTACTGTTTGGCGAGGCATGGCAAAGTATTTGCGTCTGCGGCAATGGGAAAACAACACTACCAAAAACCGGAACTTTTATTACAGCCCAATTCTGTATTCGCCATCAGAACGGTGACTGAGACGTTCACATCTGTTGCTATACAGATACTGGCTGAAGACGGCTTATTGTCCATTGACGACAAAGCGGCAAAATACCTTCCGCAGTTCGACGGCCCGCCATATGACAGAATAACTCTGATTCACCTGCTGACACACACATCCGGCCTGCATCCTGACCCTGGGGTCATATTCGACAAGTACAATGTTAATTATTACGAGCGTATTGCAGAACAAGTAGAAAAAGACGGGATGGGCACCGACTGGATAGCCGCAGGATTACGCGCCGGAGTGCACTGCGAACCAGGGAAACGCTGGGTAATGAGTTCGTTCGGTATAAATGTATTGGGAGCCATTATCGAAAAAATATCCGGCTTAAAATACACAGATTTTATTATAAAACGCATATGCCAACCGCTTGGCATGACCGACACGGCATTTACCCTTACGCCCGAAATGGCAGACCGGATGACAGTATACGATAATTGGGGCAAACAATTTAAAGATACTCTTGAAAACGGAAAAATGGCAAATAACAGCATATGGGATACCATAACCGCCCCGGAAACCGGGCTTTTTTCTACCGCAGACGATCTTATACGCTTTGGCATTATGCTGCAGAACGGCGGGGTTTACAACGACAGTAAATCTTCGGCGCGGCGTATACTTGGGCGCAAAGCTGTGGAAAAAATGACCAAGCTGATGATTAAAGTGCCTAATTATTCATTTAACGGCAAAGATCATAAAATGCACATTAAAAGGGCTATACGTTATTGCACATTGGGCTTTGAACTGCCGCATTTTGACGGTTTCCTGACTTCTTCCGGAACTTACATGCTGCAGGGCAGCGGCGGGAAAACCCTTATTGTCGATCCTGCCGAAGAGTTAGTCTGCGTCTGCTATTATCCCTGGGTAAAAAAAGACAGCATATTACTTGAAGACGATGTCGGCGAAGCCGGATGGAATGCCGACTGTTTCTATAGAATGTTTAATGTCTTATGGAGCGGCATTATCTGAATTAAAATATAAAGGAATAAATGTTTGGGGTTATAATAGGAATAGATATAAAAGATTTCACAAAAATAACCAGGACCAATGAAATGCTGGTTCAAAGGGAACAATTGGTGCAAATAATTAATACCGGAACAGCCCAGATTGAAGCATACAAGAAAAGAAAAATACTGGATACCGGCGACGGCTGTTATATACTGATTGATTCATTGGATTACGAAAACATTTTACTTGGTTTAAAAAAGATACAGTCTGTTGCAAATGAAAAAGGGGCGTTGAAATTCCGCGGAATTGTTCATGTGGGCAGGTTTGAAAAAACAACAAAAATGTTAGATGCAAACATTGCAGATGAATCCTATGTTGGAGAAGGAATCAACGATGCCAGCAGGTATTTGAATGCGCAGTGTTTAAGAGATATGCTAAAAATGAATACCCATAATTTTGTGTACGGAATCAGCAATGAATTTTATATGCAGATATTTTATCAGCAGTATCATGTAGATTCAGAATATACACGGTATATTTTTAAAGCAGAAGAATACAGCAATCAAATATTCTTAAATAATGTAAATATAGACTATTTGCCGAATACCGGGGATAACATAAAGGACTCAAACAATAAAAAAGAAGACTTGGCACGTTTATGGTATTAAGCCAGATGCTTCCGGTCAGCCGTCCCGAATGAGCCGCCCTACACTTCCTTAATATATTCTAAATTAAGGCTTACCGTTTCTGCCAGCGATGAAAAAAGTTTATTCGTAGATACAAGATAAGCTGTAAAAGGATCATGCGCGGCATTGGCAGCAGGCGCAGCATTTGCGGTAACAGTTTCTTTCTCTGCAGCAGGCAGCAGAAAACCGGCAATTTCTTTTACTTCGCTGCCAGAAATACGGCGCATAACATTATCCAAATCTTTAAGAACTTTTTCCTGCTGCTCCTGGCCTGGTTTGTATTTTAACGCTTTTTCCGTTATGCCTGCGCCTCTCTCCGCCGCGTCCCTGATGTTTTCAAGACCCCTGGCCAAAACAGAAACAGCGCGATCATAACGTTCCGCCCGTTTTTGTTTTTCTTCCGGTTTATTAAAGTCATTCTCTATCTGCAAAAAAACATTATCCAGATGCCGGTCAATCTCTTCGCGGCGATCCGGCAGGGCAAGCAAGTCCGCTGCCTGCGCAGATTCAAGGCCGTTAATTGCAAGCCCATCCCCAAAAAGGCCGTAACTGCGCGCTTCGTTGTTTTGGGCGAAACGGTTTTCAAACCATGCAGCATAAAGAGAAAGACGCCTGTCGGTAAGAACCTGCCCGCCGGAAGCAGAAGGCGCTTTAAACGGGAAACCGTCGCGTAAAGCGCGTACCACCCAGGTTTCGGCAGGGTTAATGCGATTCGAGCCGGAATGAGAACGATCTTCGAATAATGCGCCCCGGAAATGTGTTTTTAAATCCGGAAATGCCAGATCAAGGCCGGCAATCCATATTTCACGCCCCCCCAGGCTGCGGGCAAAATCCCAGGCTGTTGTAGCTACGGAACCTCCCGCTCCAAGCTGCCCTTTTGGGTCTACCTGCTTTTCGATAAAACTGCCAAGAGGGAAAAGAGAGCCGCAAAGGCAGACATTCCTGAACGGCAGATTTAAAACAGGCGGATATACAGCGGATTCTACTACAAGGCAGGATCTTTCTGTAAAAGCGCGATGCCCTTTTCCGTTGCAAAGAAACCTTTGCATACAATCCAGATGCCGGCTGTTCCAGAATTGAGGGTCTACAACAAGAACAAAATCCGGCTGTACGCCGTTATTAAGGAAAAAACGCAGGCTTGTATCCACTGCAACAACAATGCACCGGCGGTGAATGCCGTGTAACAGAGGGGCAGCTTTGTCAAGGCTTGGGCCTGCCGCCGCAAGAAATACCGGCAATGGTTCACTGCCGTTCGCATTTCCAGAGGCCATGCCTGCAAGGCGGGAAATGCCGGGGCAATCGCGTATTGCGCTCATGTTACGGGAAAGGTTGCGAACCCAGCGCTTTCCAAAACGGTTTTGTGTAGCGGCATTTACTTTATCCCGCATTGTCCATGTACGGATGCGATCTTCCACTGCGCCATACCATTCTTTATCAAGATCGGCAAGCGCTCTATTGCGTATAACGCAGGGAGCCGGTTCCGCAGCATCTTTCGCAAGCGAATCTGCCAATGCAAGAGCATTCGTTATTCCATCGCCAGTGCCGCCGGAAACAAATATTATCCTGTTTTGCGAAAGCAAACTGCCCAAATCTACAAGTTCCATTGCCATCTTAAGCAGCTTGCAGTATTTTTCCACTATAATAACATAACGCCCAGATTCGGCAGCAGCGCAGGCGGCAGCCCTGGCTGCGTAACCAAGGCCAAAACCAAGAATGACAACCGGCCCTGTTCCTTTGCCGGCAGCTTCCGCCAAACGCTGCCCTTCACGCGCCGGATCCCGCTGAGAATGGACAAATATCCCTTTAATACAAAGCGTAGGCTCTCCAGAAACTGCTGCCTCTATTTTTATATCAACCGGCGCAAGATTGCCGTTATCTTCGGTTGCGCCTGAAATAATTTCTTCAAGAAAACCAGGATATTTTTTAAGCAGAATATTACTGTTGCTTTCCCAATATGACAATCCGGTTTTATTATCTACGCTCATTTTAATACCAGTTTATTCAAGTTCCAGAATAATTGTCATACCGCTCTTAACAGGAGTTCCCGGAGGCGGAGACTGACGGCGCACCCAGCCGTCGCCGCGAATATCTACATTTATATCGTCACGTAACAAAAGCGGCAAAAGCGTCCGTTTTGCAATGCCGGAAAAATCCGGCACTTGATCGCGGATAACAGGAAGGCGCCCTGTTGGAATGGTTATCATGGACGAATGGGTTTCATGCTGATTGCGGCCGCGGGGAATCCCAAGGTAATCAATAAGGGAATTTGCCGCCTCCCGGATTGCAGGCGCGGCGATTCTGCTGCCGAATATTTCACCTTTTGGTTTTATAACTGCAAGGTATAAAATAAGCGAAGGGGATTCGGAGGGAAGCAGGGCAATACAGCTTGCAATAAAGTCGGTATCCGAATATTTTTTTGTAACAGGATCAATTATTTGCGCAGTACCGGTTTTAACCGCAAGAGACAAGTCGTCTACTGCTGCGCGCCATGCCATACCAGAGGCAGTGTCCACCATGTAAGAACGCATGGCTCTTGCAGTTTCTGCCTTTAGAATACGACGGCTGTTTCCCGCATTCCAATCTTCAGTTCTTCCGTCCGGCAAAACAATATGGGAAACAACCCTCGGAGGAACCAGTATACCGTCGTTGGCAATTGCCGTTGCAGCCTGAATTGTCTGGTAGGCAGAAACTGAAACTTCCTGGCCTATTGCCAAAGTGGGTTTTGTCCGGTCAGACCAATACGCGCTCTGCCGCAAATAACCTGCAGATTCACCAGGGCTGCCGGCGCTGGTACGGGAGCCAAAACCAAAATCATTCAAAAAATCGTAAAAAGCCCCGTTTCCAAGACGGTCGGAAGCATAGGCAGCGCCGGCATTGCATGAATTAATAATAATTTCTCTGGCGCTTACATTCCCGTGAACACCAAGGCATTTTATTTCTATTTTTTCACCGCGATTCGTTACACGCTCATAAATACCGTTACAGGTAAATCTTGAACTTGCAGAAATAGCTCCGGTATCCATCAGAGCGGAAATAGAGAAAACTTTAAACACCGATCCAGGTTCATAAGCCCAGATGGCAGGGCGGTTCATCCAGCTAATATCGGTTGAATCTCTCCTGTCATTTGGGTTAAAACCAGGCAGAGATGCAGAACCAAGAATGTCCCCGCTGCGCGGATCCATAGCAAGATACATAACAGCTTCGGCTTTAGTTTCATCCAAAATCTGCGCAGCAATACGTTCTAAAATAAATTGAACATTTGTATCTATGGTTAATACTACCTGCGATACTTTACCTTCGTTTTCAGTTCCGGTAAGAATTGAGTTAAATGCATACTCAATTCCTTCAAGGCCATTATTTTCATCTCCCACAAAACCAATAATCTGGCTGGCAAGATTGTTTTCAGGGTAAATTCTGCCCACAAGCGGGTCTACTTTTACGCCAATGAGCTTTTTTTCACCCATCAGGGACAAAATATGCCGGGCGGCAGCATCATCAACCTGCTTTTTCAGATAAATAAAATTAGACTTAGTATTATTTATTTTATCAATAATTTCAGCAGAAGACATACCCAAAACAGGCGCAAGTTCAGCAGACAATTCATCAATGTCAGCAATCGAAGGCCGCCAAACGCCTACATCTGCAAGCCTTGCCTGAATGGCAAGAATACGCCCGTTACGATCCAGTATGGAACCACGCTCCATTAATTTTGCAGATCGGGGCGGCGGCGCAGAAGGTATGCCTCTTCTCATCAAAAGGCCGTAATAACCAAACAAATACAGTACAAAAATGATCATTATGATAAAAACAATATTATAGCGCCGTTTTTGTATCATCTAATACCCCAACACCTTACCAATAATATTATCTGCCGGAACAGGCCCGTAAGCACGGGAATCATAAGATAACTGAATATTATCCCCTTCTGCAATGAAATTCCCTCCTGCAAGAACAACGCATCGCTTAACTGCCAATTCCCCCAAAGGGGTGTAAAAAACCACCACTTCTCCTGTTTTTGGCTGCGCCCAGCGGACAATATAATCCTGATGCCAGGGAAACCGCAGCCCATACCGCAGTTTGTTTACAACAAGGATAGTGCCGTTTTTTATGGCAGGTTCCATTGAATGCCCCTGGGCTATCATAAAATCAAACAAAAACAATTTTAACAGCAAAGCCGCTGCAAAAGCCAATAAAACAGCTTTTGTTCCATTCATATGTAATCCTCATCACTTTTCTTGTCGATATATCAAATATGGCAACAATAATTGATAACCAATGTATATCGAAGCGCAGCCCAAAACAGCGCAAATCATCTTTTAATGATTCTTACTATAAATCGGCAAATTTTGATACAGGCATAAGCCAGTTCAAGCAAAAGCCAGAGCGTTCAAGAAGAGGGAAAAGTTCCGGTAAATTGTTTTCCCCTCTTAAAGAAGCAATTGGCTCAATGGCAAATGACCGCCGTCAGGCAGCAGCCAGTCCGCGGCAAACCAATGCGCACAGAAACGCCCGCGAAGATACACGCGGAAAGGGATTAAGTTTCCCTGCTCCTCCCCTTGCAACCATGGCGGTTATTGCCGCCGTTGTTGTAATTTCCCTTATTGCGCTTGGTTGGACCGGTATTAGCACAAAAACACCGGAAGAATATACTTTCACTCTTGCCAAAGACACAAACGGCCTGAAGGAAGCAGAAAACTATGCAAATATAGGTATTTCTGCCTTTAATTTTGGCTTTGAAATTCCAGAAACAAATAAAAAACCGGCAAATAAAACTGATACGCCTGACACAATAACGGAATCCACGGGAAAAACAAGCGGAATTCCGCCTGAAATGATTGAAAGCTTTAAATGGTCCAGTTATAAAGTGTTAAAAGGGGATTCTGTTTCCGGGATTGCCCAAAAATTCGGAATTTCCAAAGATGCAATTATTGCTTCCAATAATATACGAAATGCCAGGCAGCTAAGGGAAGGGGCTGCTTTACGAATACCAAATATTGACGGTATTCCATATCAGGTAAAAAAAGGCGACAGTTTGTCCAGAATATCGGTTATTTTTAATGTGCCGCTGGATGTAATTCTGGACGTAAATGATATTCGCAGCGACTTAATCAAGGAAGGCGAAACCTTATTTATCCCCGGCGCACGGATGAATGCTACCGATCTAAAACTGGCGCTTGGAGAATTGTTTATTTACCCTGTCCGCAAGGATATAAGCAGTAATTTCGGCTGGCGTAAAAATCCTTTCTCCGGGGCGCAAGAGTTTCATACTGGCGTAGATTTCCGCGGAAATATAGGCGCAACGGTTAAAGCTTCCATGGATGGGACAGTTTCTGTAATAAAGACAGATCGCACATACGGGCAGCACATTATCATGTCCCATAGCAATGGTTATAAAACCCTTTATGCTCATCTTTCGGTTATTTCAGTAAAACAGGGAGAAAAGGTCCTCCAGGGTAAGAAAATAGGCGAATTAGGCAATACAGGGCTAAGCACTGGGCCTCACCTTCATTTTAGTATTTTCAGGAATGAAATTTGGTTAAATCCTATTGATTTATTAAATTAAAATATATATTTTAATATATACATTGTTCGGATAAGGATACATGAAAAAGTTATTATTGATATTACTGGTTTTAATTGCTGTATTTACATATATCAACACGTTTGATAAAGCAGAAGCATTGGAAATTTCCAGGAAAAATCATACAGAAACTTCCATGGAAATTCCCATAGAAATAGTCCATAATTAAAACATGGCAGTCAGTGAAAAAAGCGCAGCTTTAGATACAATAGACTCATTCAGCGAAGTAGTGGATGAGGTATGCGAACAGCTATTGGATCGCCAAATAAAGTACACCATTCGGCGTATAGGGGAGATGGGAAACCGTCTTGCCAGGCTGGAACAGGAACTTGATGATTTTTTGGGGAAATCAAACATAACCCCAAAAAGCAGGCCGCTTGAATGAAGGCAAAGAAACCCCTTTTTGTGCTTATATTGTCCCTTCTGGGAATTTGCCGTTTGTTTGGAATAAGTTTTCATGGGCTGGATCTGTCCGATGACGACAGGCTTTTATTCGGAATTGACATAGAATCCGTGAATATAAAATCCATGGATTCAAAATTACAGCACTCGCTTTTTATTTCCCATCTTGCAAAAGATTTATCGTTACAGCAGCTTACTGCCTTTCCCGAAAAACTGGAAATTGTTAACAACGGGAGCGCAATTTTGGTTAGCAGCCGTTTTGGCGCGGCAAGAATTCCGGCCTCGGGAGGCCTGCCTGCGCCGCTGCCCGGGGTTCCGTCTTTCACGGCAGGAAATGTGCCGCTGGAAGGCAGGCTGCAGGAATTTGCAGCATCCGCTGACGGCCGCTGGGTCCTCCATGCAGAGCCAATAAGCCCGGCTTACGGGAAATTGATTATCATCGAAACTACAAGCGGCGCAAAACGGGTGGTAAGTGAAAAAATAGAGCTGCCTGCTGCGGATTTTCCCGCGCAATGGAATCCTGATTCACGGTTTTTTGTTTATTCAAAGGACAGCAGGCTTTATTATTACCCTGTCTTTTTAGACGCTTCATCAATGCCGGACGAACGTTTCAGGTTCATTGGCAGCGGGGATATATCTTCCATCATGTGGGGCAGCCGGGGGGATTTTTATTATCTTGCGGGAAAAACCATTTACAGGATAATTAATACAGAACTATTTACACGGACGATTTACGGAGATTTTCTTTCCGCAGGCAGCGTCGCAGGGACAATTCCTCTGGAATTTGATTCCGGGCTTGATCGTTACTGGATTTCTCCCGACTCCGGTTCCATTCTGTTGTATAAAAACAGAAAATGCGTATTCCTGTTTCCGTTAGGTAAAAACAATGCATCTGCGGCTGTTCTTCCGCATATTATGCTGCCCGAAGGCGCTGCTAACTTAAATGTACTTTGGCCTTCTTCGGGAATGCTTACTGTAACTTTTACTCAATTTTTCAAGCCACAGCAAACAGAAAGAACTGTATGGCGGTTTGACACCAAAGGAAATTTAATCAGAAATATAACAACAAAAGAAATTAATGCTTCTTCCGCCGGCATTCTTTCTCCTGATGAAACAAGAGCTATTTTCTGGGGGAAAAACGGGTTGGAACTTTGGGATTATATTAATTGGCGGTTTATTCAAACATTAAGCCGCGATCCTGTCTATTCCTGCGCATGGCTTAATAACGAAGAAATTATTACAGGGAATGCAAGGTTTATAGAAAGAATTAATATTTCGGCGGCAAATTCCTTACGCCGGCGGATTATTTGTCTTTCGAGCGCCGAAGAATTTGGTTTTGAAGACAGTAAAAATAAACGAATACTGGCAAGAACAGGCAATGAATGGTTTGCAAGCGACGGAAAAAATTCATGGGTGATGGAAACCAACCCTCAATTAAGAAAGGCATCTCTTTCTTCAGAACGTTACCGTGTTTACCTTGAAACAAGGCCTTCAGGAATTTATAAAAACATGCCGATGATTCGCGGCTCTGTTACGGAGAATAACAGCACTATATCTGTTTTATCAGGCCATTCCGCAAGCAGCGCATACACACAAAGCCAGGGCAATTCTGTTGCTCTGTGTTTTGATCTTTATGACGATGATACCGGACTGTCTTTTGTGCTGGACGCATTGAACAGATTCGATAAAAAAGCAACATTTTTTTTAAACGGAGATTTTATCCGCCGCAATCCGCAAGCAGCAGCGGCAATCGCAGAAGCCGGCCATGAAGCCGCTTCGCTTTTTTACGCCCCCATCGATCTTGCCGATTCCCGTTACCGTGTCAGCAATGAATTTATTTCCCAGGGTTTGGCGCGTAACGAAGACGAATTTTTTAAAGCAACAGGAAAAGAATTAACGCTGCTTTGGCACCCTCCTTTTTATCATGGTTCCAGCGCCATAAACGGAGCCGCGTCTGCTGCAGGATATGCCTCCGTTTCACCGGACATTATCTGCGGCGATTCGCTTTCCGCATCCGATACAATTGAGCAAATTATCGAACAAATTCTGACAGGCAAAAAGAGCGAAGTAATTATCTCCATACAGATGGGAATGCAGCCCGGCGGCAGGGGCGATAATGCCTTCCGGCGAATTGATGTTCTGCTGGACGCATTGCTGCGTTCAGGATGCAGAATTGTTCCGGCCTCGGCAATAATTGGCAAGTAATGTAAATGATATGCGCATTAAATTTAATTTTTGGGTAAAAAATACTTATGCTTTCTTTTAACACATTGCCGCAGGAAAGCAAAAACATCCTTGAATCCATCCCTGCAATTATAAACAAAACTTTCCCCATACCAGGGCGTTTCCGCAGCAGGCTGCCGTCTCAAGTAGCGGAACTTTCCCGGCTGCTCACCGGCGGAAGAAACGACAGGGCTGTTTCATACCTTAACCGCCCCAATTTACTTGCCGCATATTTGCATTATTTTCTGCCATGGAATATATACCGTCTTTGCCTTATACTCCCTAATCTTAACCTTACCCTTTCCGCCGGTGACACAATTGTAGACCTTGGCTGCGGCCCTTTAACTTTTACTGCCGCTCTTTGGATCTCCCGCCCCGATTTACGTAAATTGCCGCTTAAGTTTTACTGTATCGATCAATGCGCTCCCGTTTTGGAAGCAGGAAAGAAATTTTTCGCCGCTTTAACCGGCAGCAGTCCCGGCAGTCACCAACTATGGAAAATTCACTCTGTACGCAAAACAATTGACATAAGAGCAAGGGCGGGCAGGAACCGCAGCGGAAAACCCGCGAACAACAATTTTCGCGGCGCTTTGGTTTGCACGATAAATATGTTTAATGAACTGTATGAGTATTTGCCCCACAGCGATTCAAAAGGGCTGGAACGCATTGCCGAAAATGCAGTAAGTATCATGAATGGATATGCGCTGCCGTCTGCTTCCATTCTTACAGTAGAACCAGGAATCCCTCATTCCGGGCATTTTATATCTTTACTGCGCGCCGCATTTATAAAATCGGGCAGCTCCCCGCTGTCGCCGTGCCCGCATTTGGAAGCCTGCCCGCTGCCTGGCGGCTTAGCCGGGAAAAACCGCGCCAAAAAACGCTGGTGTCATTTTTCTTTTACTGTAAATAAAGATTTACACTTACCCAAAGATCTGCACCGCCTTTCTGCTGCTGCCGGGCTTCCAAAGGAACGGCTTGTTTTAAGTTATCTGCTAACAGGCAGCGGAGCTGCAAATGCGCCGCAAAGAAAAACGCCAAAAAACAGCATGAGGGTCATCTCCGATGCCTTTCCATTACCGGACAACCGTTATGGGCGCTACGGCTGTTCTGCGCAAGGGCTTATCCTGCTAACCGGAGAAAAACGCCAAATTGAAAACACTGTTTCAGGCAGCCTGGTTAACTACAATACTGAACTTAAACCCCTTTTTGATGAAAAAAGCGGCTCTTTAATTGCCCGGCTTGCAGCAGACAAGGAGCAAACAAAATGAATACAATCCCGTTAGGCCCAAAAAAGCCCCGGCTTTCCAGCATGCACACCCACACGCCATTCTGCGATGGAAAAGACGATGTAGAAACTATGTGCCGTACAGCCGCCGAAAAACAACTTTGCGCCATTGGGTTCAGCGCCCATGCGCCCATTTATAAAAAAACAGGCATAAAAACTGACTGGCATATGAGCGAAGACCGTTTAGATGAATACATATCGGAAGTCTTTGCCGCCCGCAGCCGCTGGCATGGAAAACTTGATGTTTTTCTTGGTTTTGAGGTTGATTATATAAAAGGGCTTCGCTCTGCTATGGACAGCGATATTAAGGCAATTAAGCCGGATTTTATTATAGGTTCGGTGCATTATCTTGTTCCCGCAAACGGCGCTGAACCCTTTACCGTAGACGGGCCCATGGAAGAATTTGAAAACGGCTTCAAGAACGGTTTTGGCGGCAATGGTGAAGCCTTAATGCATAGTTACTACGACGCAATGGCAGAGATGATAGCAATTGGCGGTTTTGATATTCTGGGCCATGCGGATATTGTTAAGAAAAATTGCCTGGAAAAGACATTCTGGAATGCAGAAAACGAAGCGATTCGCCAGGAAGAAACTGCCCGCATTATCGCAGCTTCTGGTCTCGTAACGGAAATAAATACCGGCGGCCTTAACCGCGGTAAAATACGCGAGACTTACCCCTCTATTTCATTTGTAAGCAGACTAAGGAAATTCGAAATTCCGGTAATTATTACGGCTGATGCTCATTGCGCAAATCATCTTGACGGTTATTATAATATCGCGTTACAGACTTTGGCTGCCGCCGGTTATTCGGAACATCTTCTTTTTAGCGGGAAAAACAATGAAAAAGCTGTCTGGTCAAAAGAATTTATACAAAAAATCAAAATATAGACCATAATATTTACTGGTAAAAAACTTAATTAATGTAATAAATTTTACAAAAAAATTATTTTTTTACTCGACTAATATATATTTTTTTAGTATATTATTACTTAAGGAGAAGTTATGCCAAAACCAAAACAAACACCAGGATCACTGCTTTTAGGATTTCTGGACAAGTACAATCTTAACTGCAACAGGCTTTCAAAGGAAATCAAGTGCAGCCAAACTGCATTACGGCTTGTCAGCCTAGACAAAAGCCGTATAACAACTTCCATTGCTCTGCGTCTCGCTAAATATTTTGGTACAAAACCAGAATACTGGCTGTTAGCGCAAATGGAATACGATCTTTCCGTAGCTGCAGATAATAAATCCCTGGGCAAGGCACTTAAAGGGATTTCAAAAGTTAAAGCCGGGAGTTAAGACAGCCGCTGTACAAAATTGCTTTAAACCAGAACAGCTCTTGCAAAACCACAGTTTTGCAAGAGCTGTTCTCTATCTTGACCGTTCCACACAGCAACGGGCGCAATAATTTCCAATAACACAGCGGGAACAAAAAGGGCTTAAAGGGCGGCAAAGCTTTTGGCCGTAAAGGACAAGGAGATAATTGATCCTTTTCCAGTATTTCCTGGGGAGAATTTCCCTTAGAATCATTTCTGTCTCTTCGGGAGTTTTACTGACAAGCCAGCCGCAGCGGTTGGAAATACGATGAACATGAATATCTACGCAGATAGCTGCAGTATCAAAAGCTTCGTTAAGCACGAGATTAGCAGTTTTTCTGCCAACACCAGGCAGGGCAAGCAATTCTTCCATTGATGAGGGAACATTACCGTTGTATTGTTCCAGTAATATAGCGGCAATTTTTTTCAGGGAAGCAGCCTTGTTACGGTAAAAACCTGCAGGGTAAATTAATTTTTCAATTGTTTTTTCACTTATTATGTGCAAATCCTCCGGGCTGCCGGCTTTTTCAAGCAGCCGCTTTGAGGCAGCAAGTGTAACGTCATCTTTGGTGCGCAGGCTCAAAATGGTAGAGACCAGCACTGCCCAAGGATCATGGCGGTAATGTTCTGCGACTGTGTTAACTGAAGGATCTTCTGCACAAAGATTTTCCCGCCATTTTTCCAATACAATAAAAATCTTATTCCATTCAATTTTATTCATTCAGCTTGCATCCGTTTTGTCAGTTGTATCATTGGATACCAACAGGCATGAGGCATAAGCTTCAATTGCTTTTCCTTTACCTGTTGGCCCTAAACCTTCGGCAGTCTTGCCTTTCAGAAAAATTCTTTCAACAGGAACTTCCAGCGTTTTTGCAAGCGATTCGCGGATAGCTTCACGATAAGGAAGCACTTTTGGGGCTTCGCATATTATCACACAATCAAGGTTAGATAACTGCCAGCCATGTTGTTTTACTCTGGCAGCAACAGTTTGCAGCAATGCCATGGAATTTGCATCTTTCCAGGCAGGATTGGAAGGAGGAAACATTTCGCCAATGTCTCCAAGAGCCGAAGCGCCAAGGAGCGCATCGCACACGGCATGAGCCAGCACATCTCCGTCTGAATGGCCAAGTTCTCCTTTAAAAAACGGAATCTCAACACCGCCCAGCAAAAACCGCCGCCTTCTTTTTAACCGGTGAATATCGTATCCAAGCCCTGTGCATATCATTGCTTATACCTCTCTCTTAATATTAATTTTTGCAACAGAAAAATAACATTAAGTTTTCCTTAAGCGCTCTTAAACGCCTTAAGATTCGGGAGTAGAAGGTTGTGAAGGAAGCGCATCATGAGTTACTTCTATCGGATTAACGCCCAAATGCTTTAATTGCTCTTCCTCTTCTTTTTGAGCGCTGTATTCGTACCGTAACTGATTGGCTTTTACAAATGAATTTTTTATTGTTGAAAGCTCCGGCTTTATACCCTTAATTTTTTCTCTGTCTTCCGTAACCACATTTGATTTGAAAAAATCATCCAGAGCGTTTAAAGTCCTGTGAAGCGCCTGTACATCTTTTATGTTTTTTTCCAGATAACCAATAATCTGTTCTTCGTTCATTTTGGACAGCTTCATGTATGCAGTCCCCCGGACAAAACTGCTGAGCATCTTTGTTTTTTTATCCATCTCTTCCCGGAATTGATGAAAACCTATCTTCTCCTTGGTTGGTATGCTCTTTGTAGCGTCCATGTATTCCACAGTATAGACAACTTCTTCCGGTTCACTGTGTTTCAACTGCCTGATAAGATCCTTTATGGTTTCTATGAAGCCTTTTTTCCTGTTTTCCATAACAGCTTCATTTTCGTCAAGTTTTAAAGCTATTTCATTTAATGCATTTGAAGCGCCGCCAATTACCACAATACCGTCAAGCAAAATGTTCTTAAAATTCACAGGCGCTTTTAGTGCTTTGGGTTTATTTTCCTCAACTTTAAGCGATCTTAGAATAGCCTCTTTGATTCCTGCGCCGTCTTTGGAATAATCTTCTTTGATAAGTTCATCGATCAATTCCTGATAAAAAGGAACGCCTGGCATTGCAGATGAAAACTTTTTCTTTATATTAGCTGCATTCGCCTCGCTTGCAGGCATACTTTGAGTAATGGACTTGCGAACATTAAGTTTATAACTTTCCTTGTAGTATAAAGTTAAATTTTTTATAATATTCATGATCGCAACAGTAGACTTTGATAATCTGGTAAGGCTTTCGCCGATAATACTAAGAGTTATTGCATCCACGCCGATTTTTGACTGATTGGTTAGTTCTGCTACTGCTTTGGTGTTAAGAGATTGTGCATCCGGCGATAAATTAATCCAGTCAATATACCGTACCAGCCCAACAATCCGTTTAATCCGTTCAAGATTAAGAAAATCTACCTCTAACTGATAAAAATTTACCAAAAAATCCAACTGACTGTCATAACTGGAAAGCCTGAGGGAAACTTGTTCGAGTCTCTTAGCCTCATTAAACGGGCCTGTTTCCGGTATTTCAAGTTCGCTTATTTTTGTTTCTTGTTTGTAGGGATCTTCATTTATTAATTTCTTCTTAAGATAAATATTATAAAGAGAAGCGAATGAAGAATTATATGAATGGAGCGCATCTTTGAGTTTTGTCAATTCTGATTTTTCCAGCCAATCTTTCCGCATAGCCAAAGCATGAGTAAGCGCATCATTGTAATTAGTTGTTGTTTCTGCCATCTTAATTATTATAATAATCGGCAAAAACATCAAATTTATTGAGGATTTATCCTTCCAAGCGGTTTTGTCACCGTAATGCCCAATCATTCAGGCGCCATGCGCTTTTGTTGCAGCGCAGTATCCCCGCTTCGGAAATCCAAACATCAACGCTGGGCTTTACCGGGACTGAAAGAATCCTGTCTCTGGGCAGCAGCGGTTTGGCAAACGGCGATGTTCCGTACCAAGGGCCGGCGATTGACGCAATGTTAATAATATCCCTGGCTTCGGGAACCAGGCGGCGGCGATCAAAACCGGATTCAATGGTTTTTTCCGCAAAAGCCCGCCAATCAACCAGCCAGGGATCGTTACTGACAGCTTCATTTAACACATTTGTTTCAAAAAGTTCCCTAAACCGCGGCCAGTTAAAATTTGCAGGCAGCCTTGCGCTTGAAGAATTCTTCGCCCCCTGCCTGTTGGCAAGCGCAAGTTCCCAATACAAGACTGCATCCGGCCCGGCTTTCCAGCTTAGGGAAA
>Ga0123356_10000779_pt1 | contig 35318 bp, 41 predicted proteins | sample TergutEmb28metaG_2_FD_92546 | JGI IMG/M metagenome (GOLD analysis project Ga0123356, IMG submission 92546) | Embiratermes neotenicus P3 segment gut microbial communities from Petit-Saut dam, French Guiana - Emb289 P3 | ecosystem: Host-associated > Arthropoda: Insects > Digestive system > Gut ...
TATACCCGATGCTGTGGATATCAAAAGAGCCGGTATTTGAGTGATAAGCCCGTCTCCTATTGTCGCCAGTGTGAATATCTGGGCGACTTCTCCTATATCCGCGTCCATCGTCATTATTCCCATGACAATCCCGCCTTTGGCATTTACAAAAGTAACCAAAAGTCCCGCAATTGCGTCACCTTTAATAAACTTGCTCGCACCGTCCATAGCCCCGTGGAAATCTGCTTCATGCTGAATCTTTTCACGCCTCATACGTGCTGTATCTTCATCAATAAAACCGCTGTTTAAGTCTGCGTCTATGGCCATTTGCTTGCCCGGCATCGCATCAAGCGTGAATCTTGCACTGACCTCAGATACGCGCTCGGCGCCTTTTGTTATAACCATAAACTGCACGATAAGGATAATCAGAAACGTAATAACCCCGACGGCAAGGTTTCCGCCTACAACGACCTCACCAAAAGCTCTGATAACTTCACCGGCATTTCCTTCATTGCCGAGAATAAGGCGGGTACTTGCAAGGTTCAGCGCCAGGCGGAATACTGTAATAAATAATAAAATCGTCGGAAATACAGAGAAGTCAACAGGGTCCTTAACATAAAGTGAGAAAAGGAGTACGATTATGCAAACAGCCATGTTAATAATCAGGAGAAAGTCCATAAGCACAGTCGTAGGCGGGAATATGATGACAACCAGTATAGCCAAAAGTAATACTGCCAATGATACATCTGATGCTTTCATCTTACCGGTCACCTCTCCTCCCGTTTAAACTTTTGCTTTATCTGATCTTCCCTTTTTGTCTGTAAACAAATACTAAAATATCGGCTACCGCTTGATATAAATCCGCAGGAATCTCATCATCGACTTCGCACATCGCAAAAAGTGATTGTGCAAGCGGCGGATTCTCAACTATCTCTATTTCATGCTCCTGTGCGACTTCTCTGATTTTCCGCGCTATATAATCCTGCCCCTTGGCAACTACGACCGGTGCGCTGCTGACTGAATCATTATAAGCGAGCGCGACTGCGTAGTGCGTCGGGTTTGTTATAACAACGTCCGCTTCAGGCACCGCGCTCATCATGCGCATTGCACTCATTTGCATCTGCTTCTGCCGAATCTTGCCTTTGATTTTCGGGTCGCCCTCCATCATTTTATACTCGTCTTTTACTTCCTGCTTGGTCATTCTTAAGTCTTTTTCATATTTCCACCATTGATACAGAAAGTCGGCTACCGCAATAAAAATCATAACTATACACATCTTCAAGGCCATCAGAAACGCCGTTTGCATAATATCTATAAAGGAAGTGTGTACATCCTGTCCGACATAGCTTCCAAACTTTTCCAACAGATCCATGTAGTCTGTGTATGCTACATAGCCGACCAGGAATATTTTCATCAGGTTTTTAACAAGGTCGACCAGCTTTCGGGGCGAGAACATCTGCTTGAAGCCGTTTATCGGATTTATTTTATTAAGCTTGATCTTCATCGTTTCCGTTGTGAACATAAAACCTATCTGTATGACATTTGCCGCAACTCCCGCTACAACGGCAAGTCCGAGTACAGGGAATATTACGCCAAACAGACTTAGAAGCACACGCGCAAGCAGACCCATCACTTCATTAAAATTCAGACCTCCGCTTGCCTGGACAATAGACGCCGTGCCGAGATGAGTGCGGAACACATTTGCCATTTGTTCAACAAACCATGGCCATATTACAAACAGCAGACCGAACATTAAGGTGGCGCAAAATGCTGTGTTGACCTCCGTACTCCGGCGTACCTGCCCTTTCCTTCTTGCATCACGCCGCTTTTTAGCTGTCGCTTTTTCGGTTTTATCCCCGCCTTGACCCATAATGCACCCTCAGTCAGTTGATAAAATTCGCAAACATCTTTTCAATACCGAGGAAGAGCTCATCAAATACTCTTGCGCTGAACCTGCCGAAAACAGGCAATGTGACTACAAATATAATTAACCCAACCAGCATTTTCATCGGTATTCCGACTATGAACATATGTATTTGCGGAACTGCCCGCATCATCATTCCAAAAGCGATTTCAAGTGTCAACCCCGATGCAATAATGGGCAGAGCTATCATGACCCCTAACATAAAAGCACGTATAAAAATCTCAAGTGCCGTCCATCCGATTGTCGCCGAAAACACAAGTGTCCCCATCGGCATTCGCTCGATAGTCAGGTAGACTATCTCTATAAGCCTCAAGTGGCCTTCAACAGTAAAGAACACCAGTACAAACATGATATTCAGTACGTTACCCATCATAGGCACTTGAGTATTGTTTTGAGCGTCAAAGACATTGACAATACCGAAGCCTATCTGCATATCTATAAGCTGTCCGGCTGTGAACGCCGTGAGAGAAAAGAAAACATTGGTTACATATGCAAGAGCCATCCCTAAGAGCAGCTCGCCCGCGCATAGCAGCACAAATCCCAATAGTGTTGAGTAGTGGATTGCGACTGTTTGCGGGAATAATATAAACATCAGGTAGGTCAGCGAGGTTATCAATCCCAGCTTTGCTATAATCGGGATATTAACCCTTCCGAAAATAGGCGATGAAAACACAAGTCCGCCCATCCGAAGTAAAATAAGAAAGAAGTAATCTGCGCTCATTAAAATGGAAACTGCCGTTGAAATCATTACTGTTTACCACTTTACGATACAATAATCTGATTTATTGAGTTAAACAGGTTTGTAACAAAACCACCCACCGTTGCGAAGATAAAACTGCCAAAGATGAGTAGCGCAAGCATGACGCACACAATTTTTGGAACAAACGCAAGTGTTTGCTCGTTTATTTGCGTCGTAGCCTGGAATATCGACACCAGAAGCCCCACAACCATCGCAATTATCAGCATAGGCGCCGCGCACAGTATCACGGTTGTAATAGCCTGTGTCAGAATGCTAATTACTTCTCCTTGAGAAATCATTAAACTACCCCCTCACTTTGCGTAGCTAGTAGAATGTTTGAATCAGCGACCCGATTATCAACTGCCAGCCGTCCACCATGACAAACAGCAGCACCTTAAAAGGTAGCGATATCATTGCAGGCGGAAGCATCATCATACCCATCGACATCAGCGTACTTGCAACTATCATATCAATAACAATGAACGGGATATATATAATAAAGCCTATCCACATTGCGTGTTTAATCTCACTCGTGATAAACGCGGGTATCAACACGCTGGTCGGCACCGAGTCTATATCCGGGTAATCCTCACCCGCCATTGCAATAAAGAAGTTCATATCCGTAGTAAACGTCTGCTCAAGCATAAATTCCCGTATCGGGTTCATCGCCTCATCAATGAACTCCTCCTGCGTAATTTGACCCTCGGTAAACGGGACATATGCATCTTCGTATACTCTCGTAAATACAGGCTGCATCACAAAAAATGTCAGAAATAGCGCAAGGCCTATCAGAATTTGGTTTGGCGGGGTTTGCTGCATCCCAAGCGCTTGCCGTATAAATGAAAGCACTATTATAATCCGCGTGAAACCCGTGAGCATCATCAGAATCGACGGCAGCAGCGTGAGTATTGTAAGCAGTATAACGATATCGACTGTCTGAGCGCTTTCGCCGAACAGCGTAGTAACTATTTCGTTGATTGTACCAACATCTCCGCCGGTATCTAAATCTATCGGCAATTACTCGTCCTCCGGGTTCTCAGGTTGATTTTCCGGCAGTCCGGCATCAAGGTCGTCCGGCTCCGATTCGCTTTTGTCCTGTGCTCTTTTCAAGCTTTCAGCAAAGTCAGCTTCTCCTTCTTCTGCGCCGCTTTTGCTTTGCGGCACTTTGCCTGTTTTTCTCGCGACAAACGCAACAAGCTTTCTCGTAAGCTTGTTGCCGTATCGCCCGACCGGCGTCATATTCCACGGAGTGCTTTCCCCGTCGTCTTCCGTCAACTTAGCAAATGCCGCTGCATCGAGCGTGTCAAGCAGCGTCATTGAATGGTTTGTTATGCCTATGATATAGACCTTGCCGGCTACCTCAATGACGCAAAACTGCTTGTCTTTGGCAATAGCGTACCGGTCTATAAGGCTTATGTTTCTGTTTTTTGTGCCGGCTCGGCTCTGACCCGTCGCTTTCATACCAACATAATAAGTCACGTAATAAGCGCCGAATAGGATAACAATCGTACCGACTATAAATAAAATTACCTGTTCTGGCGGCATCCTGACATCCCTCGCACTCCGACCCCCGGTTCATCACTCCCGGGTATCGATCCTCCAAATTCATAACCCGTGTCATAAAAGCTAAGGAACTGTTTTACCCTTTATCTCCTGTTCCCGCTCCTTAACTCCTGATTCCTGATATCAAACAGACATTCTCATAACTTCATTATACGCATCAATGACCTTGTTTCTTATTTGAAGAGCTAATTGAAGCGAAAGCTCAGCCTTTTGAGCGTCAATAAGAAGACCGGATAAATCGTCACTTTCTCCCATAAGCAGCTCCAGCGATGAGGCTTTATCAATCCTGTCAGTCTGCCCTGCCGCAGTCAGGGATTCAGTCAGGATATCTGCAAAACCGCCGCTCGACCCGGTAAACCTCTCCGAGGCTGTTCTGACCGGCTCCGAATTGAACAGGTGAACCAGATTAGGCGGAAGAGGATTTATACTCATATTATTCCCTGCTTTCTACTTTCTACTTGCCGATTTCCAGTGTTTTTGTCGCCATATCCTTAAAAGCGTTGAGCGCCGTAATATTGGCTTCATACGCCCGGAAAGCAGCCATCATATCAGTCATTTCCTGAACAACCTCGACATTTGGCAGCCTGACATAGCCATTCTCATCAGCATCGGGGTGATTGGGATTGTAGTCGAGTTTGAACTCGGACTGATCCTTTCCGATATATAGTACGCGAACACCCCCCGGAGCCTTGCGGGCTCTGTTAAAAAATGACGCGAAGTTTCTGTCGTTGGTCCGTTCCTGAAATACTACATATTTTCTCCGGTACGGGTCACCGTTTTCCGTCCTTGTCGTATCAGAGTTAGCCATGTTCTCGGCTATTACATCCATGCGTAGTCTTGTTGCCGTCAGCGCCGATGCACTGATGCTCATTGAACTTAAAAATGACATTGTTTCCTCCCAGATCTTTGAATTTAGACTTAAGATATCAGAGAATCTTCTATCTCAGTTTTCCCTGCTATCTTCCTTCCGATATTGCCATTCGCAGCCGTCTGATCTCGCTGTTAAGTTTCTCCATCAACGTATTGTAGTACAGGCTGTTTTGTGCCATCCTGACATTTTCGGACTCTATATCCACATTGTTGCCGTCCATCCTCATTGATAATTCCCGGTTTTGTCTTATCATGGGTCTGATGTTATGGAGATTGCCGGAGCCGATTTCACGGTGTCCCGGATGTGTTCTTTCACCGACAAACCCTCCCTCCTGTAACGCTCTTGAAAAAAGCGACTCAAACTCAAGTACCGAGGCTTTGAATCCCGGTGTTTCAATATTTGCAATATTGTTGCGAATCACCGCATTACGCATCCAGGATGCCGATAGTCCCCGCTGTATAACATCCATCGGCTTGAATATATTGTTCCACATAATGTTCCTCCAAAAACAGAAGGCAGCCCCGGTTAATTCTTTTGTATCTAAAGAATTATACCACGGCGGCCTTATGTTGTCTATCTTTTCTTTTTATTTTATCGCAATATATAGCGTAAAAACACAGAATCGGTCAATTTTGGCACGATATGTCGTGTTTGCCGGATCCGTCCTCCCGGAAATCACTTTACCCTTCTGTATATAGCCGGAGATATTTGTTGAAGCTCTCCGGAGATTCCGCTCAGAGTCTCACTCAGGCCGATAAACAGATATCCGCCCACCTCCAACGCATCGTGATATCTCTTTGCAAGAGCCTGTTTTGTCGGCGAATCGAAATAAATCATGACGTTACGGCAGAATATAATATGGAACCTTTTCTTAAACTTGCTGAAGTTCCCCATCAGGTTAAACTGACCGAAATGTACGCCTTTTGCCAGAACCGGTTTGATTTTATATTTCTCCTCACCGATTTTATCGAAGTACTTGAGCTTCCACGCTTTTGGCAAATGGTCAAAGTGTTCTTCAGGATAGACACCGGCCTTTGCCATATCAAGAACCCTTGTAGATATGTCAGTTGCCAATACAGTTGTTTCCCACCCTGAAATCTTCGGCCCGAACCACTCGCGCAGCACCATCACGGTTGTGTACGCCTCTTCACCCGATGCACAGCCGGCACTCCATATGCGAAGGTCTTTGTCACGTATTACAGATGTCCAGTACGGCAGCGCTACATCCTCCATAAACCTGTAATGCGTTTCTTCGCGCATGAAGTAGGTATAGTTAGTTGTAAGCTTGGTCATGAGCGTGTTTATCTTCGCTCCGGTTTTATCATTGAATACATCATCAATGTAGTCATTAAACCCGTTAAAACCTTCGGATATGATAAAATTTGACAGACGCCCTTCTATAAGCGTTCTCTTCTTTTCCAAGTTAACGCCGAAGTTCGTTTTTATATAGTCGCGCAGACGGAAGAAATCTTTGTCTTCTATATGCATTATGTACTCCTATAGCTACTTTCCGGCAGCATCAACTTCAAAAACAGTATAAACATCAATAAGCTGCTTTACATCACCGCCTGAAACACCAACTGCTTTGATAAAGTGGTTTTTCACCGCATTACCCGTTGTTTTCGGCGGGTCTTGAATATTCGAGTCCTCGATATCGGTAACATCCTGCACACCGTCAACAAGAATGCCGACGCTCATGTCATCCATGCTCAGCACAATAATACATGTCTGCTCCGTATATACGACTTCTGCGCCTCCGAAACGCATCCCCATGTCTATAACGGGCACAACAGTTCCGCGCAGATTTATTATGCCTTTCACGTACGCATGCGTATGCGGAACCAATGTAATATCCTGCACGCTGATTATCTCCACAACATAACTAATCTCTATGCCGTAGCCAACGTCTTCCACCAGGAATGTCAGGTATTTCCCCTCCATTACGTCTTCGGTTGTAGTACCGTCCATCATATCATGCACTTAAATCACCATCCTGTAAAACTTTTCAGAAGCTACATCATAAGGTCAAGCAAGAGCCCCCTGATATCATCGATTTTATTAAGAACCTCGATCTTATCGGCCTGCTCCTTAATGACTTCCTTCCCAAGTGCATCCAATTTTTCATCTACAATTCTCACTGTTGCAATGTAGCGATGCTTTCCCCGGGAAGCGTATGCGTCCTCTCTTGAAAAAGTATATCCGTTACTGACGATTTCGTCAAGGAATTCTCGTATAAGTCTGCGATATTTTTCAAATTCTCTTACATCGACCCTGTCACCAAGGCGTTTCCCCTGCTCGTCGATCTCATTTTTCATCTCTGAAATGCGAGCTGAATACATTTCCTTTGACAAGTCCGTCAGTGTACGACGAAATACACTGCTCTCAGCCTCACCGGTGCTGCGGGCTTCTGTTCCGCGTACCTGCACAACACCGGATTCTGTAGCTTTTTGTCCCTGAACTCTCATACTCACGTCTTCACAAACTCCACTCCATTACGCCTACCTCCGGTAGGCATCCATTCCGTGCTAAGTTTTTTTATCAAAAACCTCCGGGGTATTCGGCACCGACTGAACGTAGCCGCCGATTCCTTTTCTCTTTGCGCTCTGTTCATCGATTTTTTTTGTATGTTCTTCTGTTTTGCCCTTCATCCCGTCAATGTTCTCATTATTTAGCTTCATACAAATCTCAATCGCTGCGCGTATCTGCTCCCTGAGATTTTCAATTCCGCTGTCATCATTCTTTCCGCCTGCGGCAAAAGAGACATAGGATTGCATCAGGGGTTCTGAATCCTGATGCAATCCTTTGATTTTTTCAATAAGTTCCGCTCTTTTATCGAGCGAGCCGTTAACTGCGTCTATGTCATCCTTGGCGAGTAATTCGGCCTGCTTATCTGTCAGCTTCTTGATTTGCCCGTAAATTTCAAGCTCTTCACCGAGTAGCTTTGAAAGTCGTTCCTTGTCTGCAGATGCAAAATTGCTCACGCTCTTTCCTCTCCCAGTTGCATTTGTCCTCTGCTTGTGATGCTGATTTCTTTCCATGCTTCCCTTATGCTGTCCACCATTTCAATCACCGGTCCAAGCGGCTCTATATCCTTATGCATGTTTGCATCAGCAATGCTTTTTAGTGCAAACTCATATAAATCCAGCAGTTCATTTGAAATCTCATAGTTCATATCCAGACTGTTTATCAGCTCTGTCAATATCAGTTGAGCTTTAATCAAAGCTTTGTGAGCGCCGGATACTTCGTTTTTCATAATGCTTCGTTTACCAAGAATAATGTTCTTTTTTAATGCATCATAGAGCATAATTATTAAGTCCACGGGCCCGGCGGTCATCACATCCTGCCTGCGGTAGACATCCTGAGGACGGGTGTTTATCATAACCATCTGTTGCATAGTATTAAAATTTCCTTTCAGCCGGCTTACTTGCCGCCAAGCATTGCGCCAAACCAGTCACCCTGCTGCTGAAGCTTTGACATAGCTGATTCCATTGCAGCGAATTGCCTGTATAACTTATCCTCTTCCGCGAACATTCTTTCATGCATTTTTGCTATCATATCATTTGTGCGTTTGAGGGAATCCTCAAGGTTTTTTATCGAGGTACTCTGGCTGGTGTTTACGTAGTCACGCATTAAGCCATCGATTTTATACAGCAACCCGACACCTTTGGTTCCGCCGCCGCTGGTGTCAATCTTAATGAAAATATCTGCGACCATGTCAGGGTCTCTTTCAATCGCTGCTCTGAGCCTTTCCTCGTCGATCATTATCTGACCGCCGGTTCCGTCAAACCAACTGCCGGTTGTGAGTCCGATTTGAGACGGCGATATCCCCATGCCCTCTATTTCAGCGAAGAATGAACCACGCAGGCTGTTTACCAGACTTTGGAGCCCGCTGTCATTTCTCAGAATGCCTTTTTTCGCGATTGCTTCCCATTCCTCTATCTGCTTATCCGACATTGTCGACTTCTCTTCATCGGTCAGTGGTTTATAGGAGACTTCATTTCCGGTTTTACGCTCGTTGACCAAGCCTTCCAGTTTACTGATAATGGAGTTGTAAACGCCGATAAATTCCTTTATTGCATTCATGGCAGGGGTTGCATCACGGGAAAGGTTTACATCTATGGCATCAACACCTGCGTTGCTGCTGTCAAAGGTACTGTTGAGCGTGATGCCAACACCTCTGAAGTCAAAGCTGTTGGTATTGCTCCTGATTACTTCTCCTCCGCTGACAGTCATTATTGCCTGCTGTCCCGCTCCGATGATTGGTTCTGTAGAACCCGCCCGTATCAGATTGAAGAAGTTGCTGTGGCTGAATATGCCAAGAGATGATTCTGTCGGATTGGAGTTGGTGCTGAGCTTCGACTCCAATGTAAACTGGTCGGTAAGACGGTCATAACCCATCGTAACGCCTGCACTGCTGTTGTTGACCCTCGTAAGCATTTCACTTATTGAATCGTTTGCACGTATTTGCACACTGACATCACCTGCACCGGTGTTGAATATCAAATCCGCTTCGCCTTCAAGTTTCACTACTTGATTTGTCTGCTGCTCAAGCGTTGTGGTTTCTCCCGCTTTGGTGACTGTCCTTGTATCCGGATCCCATGTGCCGAGTTCATAGTACTGCATACTGTCGCCGGAACCGACTCTCACTATAAGCTGGTCGCCTTCGAGCATTGCTGTTCCTGCACTGCTTGAAAAAACCGGATTATCGCCCGACATATTTACCGTGATGGTTAAATCTCTCGGAGTCGGATCTCCAATTGTGGGAATTGCTCCTGCGAATGTATTTGCGAAAATCCCCGCTCTGTCTTCAGTGAAATTATTATTAACGGAATCCCAGTTAAGGGTGCGTGTAACACCGCTGCTGTTTGTGAGTGTTACTTTATCACCTTCCCACGCAGCACTTATATCCTCGCCCTTGCTGTTTTTAAACGTTAATGCATCTGAGCCGTTGGCACGCTCAACTTTAATATCCTCATTGCCGACTCTTACCGTTCCGCCGACACGGGTCCAGGTGACAGCTCCGCCGCTTGCAAAGTTTATATCGCCGAGTTTGGCGTTTGTGGCAAACCCGTTGCCGTCCGCGCTGGCTCCGCGTGCAGTCGTGAGATGCGCGCCTTTAGCGAGCTGAGTTACGCTTTGAATTGAAAAATTTCCAAGCGGAGAGCCTGCGTTTGTCCTGATTGACACCGCACCGGCACTGTTGCCCGAAACCGTGGCTTTAGTCGCGTTGAACACATTCCTGTTCATCATGCTCTTTGAGCCGAGATTAGACAGAAATGTCTGTCTCAGGTTTGTGATTTCATTTTTAATGCTGTTATGTGTCTGCTGTCTCCACTCAATGAGTTTCTTGTTGCGCATTTGGTTGTCAATCTTAAATTGATGCAACCGGAGAGTTTGCTGAATAATAAAGTCCGTGTCCATTCCTGAAGCAAGACCCATCATTCGTGTTGGCGATGATCTAATTGGGTTAATCATAAAACACACCTCAAATCCATTCGATTAGTTATTTATGCCGGTCGTCCCTGACCGACATGACATAGGGCATAGCTACCTCTGTATCTATTATCGTAACATCCGTAGCAATTCTTTACACTTTTTTTATATTTTTTTATTAATTTTTTCAAGAATGCTTTTAAGGTTGTCCATATCTGCATAACTGTTGCCTGACCATGACTCAAATTCATACTTGATTTCAGCATTTGCGCCAAGCTGTAAGCCCGCATTATTTCGTATAACCTCAATCAATCTGTCGATGATATTTGCCGCATTTTTTTTGCCCAGCTCCACAAACATCACTGCAAAAATCCCGTCGCCCGCATATGCAGGTATATCTGTTTCGCGCAGCATACCGCAGATTGTTTTTGCCGCACTGCGCAGCAGCTCCTCGCACCCCGCACCCTTTGCTTCGTTAAGCTGCACCGATATGGCCGCAAATGTCATAGAACCGCCGTAACGCCGCTGTCTGTACAGTTCCCGCGATATCTCCCTGCGCATTCCCTCCATATTCAGCATGTTATATTCAGTATTGAAGCCTGTTGAATATTCCTCCCAGCGCTTCTCTATATCGCGCTTTTTCTTTTTTTCAAAACGCTTGTCAAATGTGCGTGTTAACTCACTGACTTCCTTATACCCAAGAAAAACGCCCCACTCGCCGCTTTCGTTAATAACCAGCTTGTCGATCCCCCCTGATTGCGGGGTGCTGTCATTGTGGCTGTCCTCGGTTATTAATATACGAAACTTGCGTGCATGATAGGTTTTGCTGTCGCCCCACGTTACAACCGCTATAGACGAACCGCCCGCTATTTTAAACTCGCGCATGGGATACAGCCTAGCGACCGATTCGCGCCATTCAATAAAGCTTTCCTGAGAAATGTGCTTTTTATCGTGAGAGCTTAAATAACTGTATGCTTTTGTGTAATCTATGTTGTTGAGCGCGATAAAATATGCATGAAGCACGGAATATGCTTCCTTTTCAGCATCAGCACTTGCCGCAGCCCGCTCCGCCGCTCTTTCACGATGCGCCTCTTCCGCCTGCTGTTGCATATCCACAGTTTGCTGCCTGGCACCTGACGCTTGCTGGCGGGTATCTGCGGTCGGGTATCTTCTTACCGGCCGGGTATAGGGTTGGCGTTCACGAAATGCGGACTCTCTTCTGAATTTCTCCCTAAGCACCGTATATGCGATGTTTATTTGCTTCATCTGTTCCTCAGCGCCCGGATCGTCAGTTACATCGGGATGGTATATCCGGCATAGCTGCCTGTAGGATGTTGTAACGTCGGCCATACCGGCGCCTACCTTGACGCCGAGAACCCTATAAGATTCAAGCAAGTTGCTCATTGATTTCCTCTTCTGTCGTTTCTGCTATGGATGTACCCAATACCTCACATGATTATTTAATCTGTGTGCATTGTAGCTCCCTGAGATATACATATAATTGCTGTTTTGTCTTCCCGCCTGGGCAATTGTGACACCTCTGACCGGGTCAAAGGAGCCATCTTTTGACGGCACGACAATTTGAACGTGTCCTATGCTCCCCGATGTGGTGACAACGGGCCTCCCCATATTTGCGTGCCTCTGCGCTGTTTCGGCATCAATCTCCTGCCATCCGTATCTTTCGCCATGATCTTGAAGCCATTTATCCATAGCTATAGCTCCCATTGCTTTGGCACCTTTTGTATCGGGGTGATAGCGGGGTTCACCTGTCTCACGGTCTGTATAAAACGGCAACTCCGCACCCATGGCTCTGGTAACATCCCAAACAAAAATATTACAGTAAGTATTACCCTCGCGACCGGGACGGTAGCGTTCCGCCGATTCTACATTGAACTGCTCTACAACAGCACGAAGTGCGTCCGGGCTTCTCCGTCCGGGGGTGTTTGTTATGATTGGTTTCGCCGGCCTCCACCACTCCAAGGGAAGCACCACTTTTCCCGTATCGGACATATCAGGCATCGGTTTAGCGAAAATATGCCTGTCCATCGTGTCCAATATAAATGGATCACCACCCGAGTTCATCATAAATTCATGGCGTAATTCATCAGGATTGATTATATTTCCCAGCATTGTCGCCATGAACTGCATCATTACGGAAAAGTCGCCGCCTTCGCTCGACTGCATCATCATAAGCATCATGACCAGCGCTATCATCGCGTCATTGCTGCTACCCGAGTCCGATGCTGTCATAATCGCCTGTTCAAGAGCGTCATTTTGCGACTGTACAGGCAAAAAAGCACCGGGCATACCTGCTAAACCTGCGTTTGCACCGGTACCGGTATTCGTATTCATATTACTGAGTGTTTGGTTTAATATCGCGTTAAAGGCATCGGCGTTTGATGACCCCGTGTTTTGCGTTGCTACTCCCGTCCGCTCCGCATATTCGGTATGCTCGGTCGCGGCTACTCCGGTAATTGAGTTGACTGTACTCATCGTTTTTCCTCCACAGTTTCCTGTGTAACTTTTACGCCACTCTGTAGTATCTCACATCCTTATCTTTTTTTCAATATATAAACAGAAATATTCCTTATTGTCATCGGAACACGGGATTGACATCATTTCATGAAGGCGCTGTGTATCATACCCTTGTGTGCGCTTGCGGTCTGTGCTAAACTGTGTGATACTTATGAGTACTTAAATTGCGAATATCAAAAAGAAAAATAAAAGACAGACGCAAAAACGATGGAGCTGCATATGAAAATGAATGAACAAAAAATACCGGAATATAGCGGTATTTTGCGAAGCCACATGGTTGAAATCCCTAAACCTATAAGCCAATGCGGCGGTATACGGATATTCGGCAGGCTTATCAAATCGCTGGTATTCAGCACAGACATAGCTGTTATACGCAATATTAACGCAGATGCTGTCATAGCGGTTTATCCGTTCACCCCGCAGCCGGTAATATCCCACGCAATCATTATGGCATCGGATATCCCTGTGTTTTGCGGTGTCGGAGGCGGAACTACAACCGGTAGCCGTGTAGTTCACCTTGCTTCGGACGCGGAGTTTCAGGGAGCATTCGGTGTGGTGCTTAACGCGCCGACACCCGATGATACCGTAAAAAAGGTGCGCGAAGTAATTGACATACCAATTGTGGTAACGGTTGTCAACGAGAAATGCGATATTGACGGAAGGCTTGAATCCGGAGCTGCGGTATTAAACATTTCCGCTGCCGCCCGGACGCCGTGGCTGGTAGAAGAAATCAGAAAAAAACACCCGTCTGTCGCAATCATCGCAACCGGCGGGCCGAACGACCAGTCTATTGAGGATACGGTCAATGCGGGAGCTAATGCAATAACATGGACACCTCCGACAACCGGCGAAATATTTAAAGCAATGATGGAAAAATACAGGAGCATATAATGCACACAAGAAATCTTATTGAGTTTTTAGGCATAGTAGGGAAGCTGAAAACTAACACCCGCCACGTGTGGGCTGTCGGCGGCAGGCAGGAAAGCGTGGCGGACCATTGCTGGCGGCTTGCGGTCATGGCTCTGCTGGTTGCTGGTGAGTTCCCGGAGCTTGACATTAACAAGGTTGTTAAAATGTGCCTTATCCATGATTTTGGCGAAGCTATAACCGGTGATATCCCGTCATTTTACAAAACAAAACAGAACAGGGTGCAGGAGGATTTGGCAGTAGTCGATTTGCTAAGCCACCTGCCTGAAGCTACTTCAGATGAGTTTACCGAGCTGTTTGCGGAAATGGCGGAGCTGAAAACCGGAGAGGCCAAGCTATTCAAAGCTCTTGACAGGCTGGAAGCATGTATCTCGCATAATGAATCCCCACTCGAATCATGGCTGGAACTCGAGTATACCGAAAACCTCACATACGGGGCGGAAAACGTCATACATTCCACATATTTGACAGAGCTTAGAGAGGAAGTGAGAAAAGACTCCATCCGTAAAATCGAAGATTCTGCTGTTACTTAAACTAAAGACCCGATGCCTGCGGCAAACACGCTTGTGCCGGAAAAAAGCACACCCGATTAAGGCATCAAACGGATTTCGGTCGCGAGCATTTGATCCGCCAGATTTCCTCTGTGGTATACGCGTACAACAGAGCCCACCTCAATGCCGGGGTCTGTTACTGTATTATCGTCTTTCAGAATCGTGTAGGTATTACCGTCTTCGTACAAAAGCTGCAATTGATTCATGGACGCATCCATAACCGTTCCGGTCAAATAGCGTATTTCGTCTTCCGCCGGGGGAGCATCAGAGATAAAATGAATTTCGGTCGCGAGCATTCCGTCCTTTAAGCCCCCTTTGTGGAACACACGGGCAACACAGCCCACCACGATACCGGGGTCTGTTTTTGTGTTATCATCCTTCAAAACTGTATAGGTTTTCCCGTCCTCATATAAAATCTGCAACTGATTCATGGATACATCCATGACAGTTCCCGTTAAATACCAGATAGTTTCGTCTGATGAAGAAGGCTCTCTGGGCTGGGGTGCATCCGGCTGGTCGGTTGAGCCCTTGCCTGCTGAAGCGGAATGGTCAACCTCTGTAACCGTTGTAACGGATACTGCAATAATCCCGGAGCTGTATTCCCCGTTATAAGAAACCGACATTGTGTTTCCCAGCAGCTCCGACCCCTGTATGGTAGTGCTGTCGTCAATTCCAAACGTATATGTTGAGCCGTCCGGCGACTGGATTGAAATCACATGCATCGATGCCTCAATCAGGACACCCGTTTTCGTCGACAAAGAGTCACCTGAGCTGTTATTTGTCTCTGCTGAGCCATCGCCTCCGCAAGCTGTCAGCGCTAATATCAGCACCAGAATGTAAGCGAAAATTATACTTTTCTTTTTTAACATTTCTTACTCCTTATAATCTGTTTTGTAGAAATACCGCAGTGGATTATACATTATTCTTACATAAAAAGCAACCCGTATGTAAACATATGTTACGCATATGTTACTTTTCGCAGAGAATTTTAAGCGCGATGAGTACTGTACACACTATATCTGTAAACAGCAATTAATTCGATTTTGCTGACTTATGCAAGTTTGTATGATAATATACCTTCATTAATAAAATGAGGAGAAATATCAATGGATTTTTCAAAAGTTACCAATTATTTGGAAACATTGCATAATGCCGGAATCCCCGGTGCGGATCTTGCGATATACATAAAAGGAAAAGAGCTTTACCGTCACCGCACAGGCTTTGCCAACCTTGAAACCCGCACCCCCATAGCACCCGACACTCTTTACCCCATTTACTCCATGACCAAGGTAATAACATGCGTTTGCGCCCTGCGACTTTACGAGAAAGGCACCTTTAATCTTGACGACCCGCTGTCCGAATATCTGCCTGAGTTCAAAAATATGAACGTCCGTTCTGTCTGTGATAATGGCGGGGAAAGTATAGTACCCGCTGTAAACCCGATTCGTATCGTGGATTTATTTACCATGTCCTCAGGTCTGACATATAACCTGACACCTGAGTTTGAAAAGCTGGAAAAGAAAACAAAAGGGAATTACTCATTGAAAGAGTTTTCCACTGCACTCTCAAAAGACCCGTTATCCTTTGAGCCCGGCACACATTGGCATTACAGCTTCAGTCACGATATTCTGGGTCACTTAATCGAAGTTCTTTCAGGGAAAAAACTTGGTGAATACTTTTATGATAATATTTTTGCACCACTGGACATGAAGGACACCTTCTTCCGGCTGCCAAAAGAAAAAGAGAAGCGTATGGTCTCATGCTACGAATATGACGAAAAGAGCAAGAAGCATAAAAAACAGACTAAACTACCCTTGCGCTTTGACCTTGACAGTAAATATGAAAGCGGCGGCGGCGGTTTGATTTCCACGGTGGACGATTATGCTATATTCGCCAACGCTCTTTGTGCCGGCGGCACTGCTGTAAATAAATACCGTATTCTGAGTAAACCAACAATAGAGCTTATGCGGACAAACCACCTTGATAAAGTCCGTATGAAGGACTACGACTGGCCTCACCACAGCGGCTATGGCTACGGTCTTGGAGTACGCACCATGGTTGACAAAGCGGCAGGCGGCAGCAACAGCAGTATCGGTGAATACGGCTGGTCCGGCATGGCAGGAACCTTTGTGCTGATAGATCCGGCAATGGATTTGACGTACGTGTATGCACAGCAGTTAATCCCAAGCAAAGAGGAATACGTAGCCCCCCGCTTGAGGAATGTAATATACGGATGCTTGTAGATTAGAGAGGAGTCGGCTTATGAAATCGTACCGTAAGGAATTGACGTATAACACAAAAACACGCCGGGCTTTTATCAACATTACACCACAGGTTGACACCGCACTCAAGGAAAGCGGCATACGCGAGGGATTGTGTCTCGTCAACGCCATGAATATAACCGCAAGTGTTTTTATTAATGACCATGAAAGCGGTTTGCACAGCGATTTTGAGCGATGGCTTGAAACGCTCGCACCGGAAAAACCGCACAGTCAATACGCTCACAATGGCTACGAAGACAATGCGGACGCGCATTTAAAGCGTTCAATCATGGGGCGCGAGGTTGTTGTAGCAGTCACTGACGGGAAGCTGGATTTCGGTACATGGGAACAAATATTCTATGGAGAATTTGACGGCAAGCGTAATAAACGTGTGCTGGTAAAAATCATTGGTAATTAAGTACGGGAGAAAGCTGCAATACCCTCGTGCTTGAATAATCAAACAATAAGTGATATATTTATTTCATCATTATTTTATGAAAGTAGGGATATTATGGGAGGCAACCACAGATTTTTTAAGTGTGAGCATTGCGGAAATCTTACAGGTCTTATTTTAAACAAAGGTGTACCGCTCGTGTGCTGCGGCGAGAAAATGAAAGAACTTGTTCCCAACACGGCAGAAGCAAGCACAGAGAAGCATCTGCCATCATTGACCGTTTCGGTCAGCGGCATTGAAGTGCAGGTTGGCAGTGTTCCGCATCCTATGGAAGAAGAACATCATATTACATTTGTGTTTGTAGAAACTGAAAATGGCGGACAGCGGAAATGCCTGAAGCCGGGTTCTGCACCCAGGTGCGCTTTCAGCTTCATAGAGGATAAACCTGTTAACGTATATGCATATTGCAACCTGCACGGATTATGGTTATCAGAGGTATAGCGGGAGAGTTCACAGTTGAACCCATTTTTTAAGCAGGTTTATGAAATCGTAGAAAACATACCATACGGAAAAGTTATCTCATACGGTGAAATAGCAAGACTACTGGGTCGGCCCCGTGCAGCGCGCGAGGTCGGCTGGGCTATGCGAAATTGTCCGGACGGTTTGCCATGGCAGCGGGTCGTAATGGCTGACGGCAGCATAACCGGCGGGGTTTTCGCCGATATACGCCGGGGACTGCTTGAATCCGAAGATGTAACCTTCCTGCCGGACGGACGCGTTGATATGAGCAAGTGCCGCTGGCTTGGGTCTGATTAAAACTCAGTAAAGTACGGGACCGCCTTTTTGCATATCGTTACAGCTAAGGCAATTTTCATTATCACAATGTGTTATACCCGAATCCTGCCTGATTGCTTCTGCACAGGCATTTACCGTTTCAAGAATCGGGAAAATCCGCCATACGCTGTTTCCCACGGTAATATTCTCTTCAAGCTCCGCAACAGCAAAATTAAGATTATTAAAGCCTTCAGAGCAACTGCCCTCACGAATGCGCATTGGTTCCCCCTGTTCATCCAAAGCCCACCGAATAAACAGCTCACGTCCGGAAAGCTGCTCTGCATAGTGCAGGGCAGTCATTTTTGTCAGGTCCACACCCATTAAAATAATCTTCCCGCGTTTTTCCATCATCTTTTGGAAAGGAGCATAAACATCTTCGGCAGCCTGACAGCTTATTAACTCCTCCGCTTCCGGTCCGAGCGCAACAAAAGAGTTTGTCGGGTGATTACCTCTCAGCCGCCCGTCGGCATTAACCATAAACCGCGGTATAGCACCCATATCCGGTGCAATATCCTTGATACCGGGGTTGAAAATCCGTCCGTTTTGCCAGGACGCATCCAAAATATCCTCGTGCCTGTTTTGCTCAATTACCTCTAACGGCGATATTTGGAAATCGTAAGTAAATGAAGGGGCAAGCACTGTGCAGCCCGACTCTAAAAATGCTTTGATTACAGTTTCAGCACCGCCGATGATCTCGCCAAACGAACTCAACGACGAATGAATACAAATAATCCCGCCTGCCAGACCGGATTCGGCAACAGCTTTCTTAATATCATCCTTTGTAACCTGCATAACTGTAAAACCACCTGTTCATCTTAATCAGCTACAAGTTTACCACAGGGATATATATAAGTCGAGATTCAACGATATTTGTTATTTTTGTGACTTTTGTGACAAATGAATAGTATTCATAGTGAAAGGTGGTTATGATTAATGAGCAGCGCATATAGCGAAAGGTGGGTTTGCGGATTGGAGAAGCACTCATGTGATATAAATGACAACCTTGAAGACGTCATAAAAACCTACTCTGATACAGTGTATCGCCTTGCTCTTTCACAAATGAAGAACAAAAGCGACGCAGACGACATATTCCAGGAGGTCTTCTTTCGATTTGTCAGAAAAAAACCAAGGTTTGAATCAGCGGAGCATCAAAGAGCGTGGTTTATCCGCGTTACTGTAAATTGCTGCAAAAGTATGTATATCTCACCATGGAGAAAGCGTATCGTTCCCCTGGACGAAACAATATCAACTATAACCGGAGAACAGAATGAACTCTTGAACGATCTGAAAAAGCTGCCAAATAAATATCTGGCAGTCATACATTTATTTTACTACGAGGACATGAGCGTGGATGAAATCAGTAAAGCTTTGGGCATAAGCCTGTCCGCTGCAAAAATGCGGCTGGTAAGAGCGCGTAATATGCTAAAGCATATACTAAAGGAGGAAGATTATGTTTAAGGACAGATATATTGAAATATATGACAAGGTTACCCCGGATAAGCAACTGCTGGCAAACACGCTTGAGTTGAAACGTGTTTCAAAAGGATATAAAAAAAGACAGGCAACCCGGTTCATAGCCATTCCCGCCGGAGCCGCCGCCTCTCTGCTTATAGCTTTCACTTTGTTAGTCAACCTGTCACCGGCTTTCGCTCTGGCTGTCGAGCCGATTCCCGTTTTACGCGAGCTGGCTGCTGTTGTGAGCTTTTCTCCTTCCCTCAGAGATGCTGTCGACTACTCGCCATCCCTAAGCGCTGCCGTTGACAATGATTATATTCAGATTATCGGGCAGGAGCAGACCGTAAACGGTATTACCATGCGCATTGAGTATGTAATCGTTGACAAACAGCAGCTTCATGTTTTTTATACCCTGCAGTCTGAGCAGTACACAGATATGTGGCTCAGAGAGAGAACACTTACCGGTACTGACGGCATACCGCTGGACGGTTATACCACATATATAACCAGATCATTAAAAGGATACTGGGATGGTGATATCGAACAAGAAGACCTGCGGCAATTGATATTTACTTTCTCAGGTGCAGAAGTTCCCGGAAGCGTTTTCTTCAACTGCGGCATAGCCGATTTGTACGGCAGTGAGTACGTCCCGGTCACCGGGCAAGCTAATGCTTTTTCCAGTTCTGCTTCCCCAATCCCTGTCTCGACTTTCTCATTCCCGCTCTCTTTCGATTCCGAATTGATTCCGCCGACCGAAGCAATAGCAATAGAACGGGAATTTTCATTCGATGGTCAGGATTTTATTATCACGAATATTGATATATCTCCGACAACCGCCCGTATAAACATTATCGAAAATGAAGCCAATACGGCATGGCTGAAGTCAATGACCTGCTTCCTTATTGATGAAAACGGTGTACGGTTCAATCAAACGGGTTACTGCTTTGATAATCTCGGCTATGGCATTGAGAGTAAAACAACCTACTACCTGGAAAGCCCCTTCTTCGCAGAAAGTCAAAGCCTGACATTGGTGATTACAGACGCTTTATGGCTCGATAAGGATGCAGGGTATACAAAGGTTGATTTAGTCAATCACACAGCCACCAACTTACCGCCGGATGTAAAATTCATTTATGCGGGAAGAAATGGTGATGATTATGCATTGACGTTTTCCGCACTCAACCGCGAACCTGCCTTTTATGACCCGTTTTTCGAAGATATGGGAAGGCAGATATATACACTTTTCGAGAACGAATTTTTTGATGAAGACAACAATGCCTACAGATTTTCCGGCGGCGGCGGATTGGCTGAGCACTACGAGATATGGGACTCACCCGATGCCTGGGCGGTGCATCTGAGCCCCGAAGAATATGAGCAATTAGTGATAAATGAAGAGCTGATGTATCAGCTTATTCCGGGGTACAGGCAAGGCTTGCCAAATTATTACCGGCTTGTGGAGACCCCGGGATGGTTTTGTCAAATATATATGATTGCCGGGTACCCGCATGATGTTCTATACCTAAAGCCATCTTTTTCCCGCATGACCACCCTCGACGCACCAATTGAAATCATTGTTAGTTTAGGGGATGGTTAGAGCCGGCTGCCGGGAACGTATACCAGTCATGGTATGAAGTGCCGCCTTCCGCCGCCGTATGAGCGTTAGATATCTTCAGCGCCAACTCCCCCGCCTCGCTCATCCCGAGGGGATTCCAAGTATCCCTGTAATCGCTAAAGCTCAAGTGTGTCAAGTAGTCTATCACAGGGGTGAGCATACGTCCACTGTCAAGGTAAAGGTCTTTTACGTCGAGCCGCTGGTCAAGCGTCAGGTGGAGTGCAAGGCTGACATCGCTCAAGAAAAGATATTCCGTCTGCGCGGCTTGTGCCACATCCGCATCGACCCGAAAGTCAGTTGTCGAGAAGCTCCTGTCTATATGAAGCTGAATACGCTCCATTTCGGCAAAGTAACGCCTTGCAAAGATATGCATGTCACGCTCGCTCCAGTCGCTTGGGAAGGATATGCCGGATTCCCGGATTGCTTTAATCAGCGAGTCTTCCGCCCGGAGCGGGAGTTCCAGCCGCTCTGCGTACGGACTGAAGCCTTGAAGTGCAGTTATTAAAGCCCCACCGCCACCTGCCGGGATGAATTCGCTAAAGCCGGAGTTTACTCCCCGCATCCAGTTGCTGTAAGTCTTAAGCGAGTCCGCCGCATGCGACAATCGGCTCGCATAGTGGCTGTCAGCGTCCTCGATGGCTGCTTGCAGGCTTCGAAATAACGAGTTTGTCCCGTTAACCGCAGCTTCAAGGCTTTTCGCTGCCATTGTGATTGCACCAATCTGCCTGTTTACTGCATTCGCCTGCTCGCCAAATGCAGCAGCCCGGTTGCTTGCTAATGCCCTCGCGGCATTGTCAGGGACTGTTTCCCATTCAGGTTGTTTCTGTTGAATTGTCATTAGGGAACTCTTTTAGGTTGTTTTTATCAGCCCGGATGGTTTTTCAGCACATCAAAACTATAACCCTGATTTCGTAAGCCGTCGATAATTCCCGGCAGCGCTTCCAGAGTTCTGTCATAAACGTCATGCAATAGAATTATCACATGCTCCCTTCCGTTTGTGCTGTCAAGAATATCATTAATTATATCATCAGCGGTTCTACCCCGCCGCCAGTCATTGGTATCAATATCCCAATCAAAATACCTGTACCCGATTTCATTGATAACACCTATACGCGGACTCAAGGTACTCCGACTTTGATCCTGAGAACCGCCGGGAAACCGGAAACTGGTTGTAGTATATCCGAAGTTGTCGCTTATGAAGTTGCGCGCCTTCTGTACATCCTCTCTGAAAGCACTGACGCTGCCTTCATAGAGAGTCGGATAATCGTGCGAGTAGCTGTGATTTCCTATCTCATGACCCTCGTTTATTATCCTCCAAAATATATCGTTCGCACTGCCATAAGGTAAAGTAAAAAATGTCGCCTTTATACCTTCTTCCGCTAAAACATCCAGTATTCCCGGTGTAACTGTTCGCGAAGGACCGTCGTCAAATGTCAGGTAAGCCACCCCTATAATATCAATTACCGGCGCCTCCGGTTCATTATTCCGGTCTGCGGGGTGTTCTCCTGTCAGGTTTGTTCCCGACTCAGGCTGCCCGGATGAATTTGTTTCATAAAATCCACCCAGCACATCAGAGTCATTTTGTTCAACGCCTGCGGCGTTCTCATTGTCCTGCTCCCGGTTCAGCATAACAAAGGTTACTATAAACAGCAGAGGAACAAGTAAAAAACCGGCTATAAGCATAACTCCAAGCCGCCGCGATGAGCTCGGACGGTTTGGTGATATTGAAATTTTTCGTTTTTTGTATGACATTCCTGCGTCCTTCGTTAGATAAAACCACTCTATAAAGGTGATATTAATTAATAATACCACCAGATATTGTAGATATTAGTCTAAACTTTCCACATTGTCAAGTGCTTCAGCATAACGACGGTGTAGTTTCGCAAATGATAAAGTACAGCAACTTGTGTTATAATAATAAAATGAAACGGTCAGGGGGATTGGTTATGGAAATAAGGCTTGCCAAATATGAAGATATAGAACAAATATGTCTTCTCTATAATGAGTTTTTTGCGTATAACGCAAAAATGGACCCTGTTTATTGCAAGGCTGGAAAAGAAACCGGAGAATATCCGAAAAGCGTTGTAGACAGCCCCGGTTCCGACCTTATTATAGCTGTAGAAAATAACGAAATACTGGGGTTTATTCACATTAAAGAGGGTAAAACCCCACCGTATGACGCGCTTATGCAAAACCACTACGCCCAAATCATAGACTTTATAGTAACAGAAGCACACAGGAAAAAAGGCATAGGCACCAAACTCATGGAAGCCGCTAAGTTATGGGCCAATAAGCGCAAACTCGATTATATTGAACTATTCGTACTGCAAGGCGCAAAAAGCGAACATCGTTTCTACGAACAAAGCGGCTTCACAACTGTAATGCAAACCATGAGATGTATGCTTTGACTAACTCTCTCCCCACGGAAACTTATGTTCCTTCATCACTGTCCGGACGGTTTCGACTGCCTTTGCGTCCATGCCGGGCAAGGATGCGATATCCCGTTCGCTTCTTGACTTCAAAATATCAATTGAGTTGAAGCCCAACTCTCTGATCGCACTTGCCGCATCCGGTTCCAGCCTATCTAACAGCACATCTATCGGGGTAAGGATGTGCGCTTTTTTTGGCGGGAACCGTTTATCGTATTCCAAAGTTTCTTCTTCGGTCAATTGCATATATACAGGGTCAATGTGGTACTTTCCGTGAATACCATCGAGAGCACCGTCATAAAGCAAATATACCATGAATGCATCAAAAACGCTGCCATCCGAAGTTGTTAAACCAAACTCGGCAGCCCGCCGAAACCCGACACGCGGGTAATAATCGGGATGACCGAAAATGAGCACAGCGCGATACCCCAACCTCTTAGCTTCATCAAAAGTATGCCGCATCAAAGCCCTGCCGATGCCTTTACTCTGGTATTCCGGCATGACCGTAAGCGGACCGAAGGTCAATGTTTCATACTTATTCCCGTCATCAGCTTCGATCCAACTCCTTGTATAAATTATATGCCCGACGATCCTTCCGTCTAATTCGGCTACACAATTGAGCTCCGGAACAAGTGCATCGACATTTCTTAACTTGTGTACGAGCATGTGCTCATCACAGATCGTGCGGTCCTCGTCCTCTTCCCAGAACGACCAAAAAGTCTCGCGCGTCATTTCTTCGACGGCGTAATAATCATCAGGGGTTTCTAATCTAAAAACTATATTCATTACCAAATCTCCTTTTTTGTTTTCAGTCGCCGCGACCATGCGGCGATGTCTTGATTTCTCGCTGATTTTTCTCTTAGTGACCTAAGCTTGTCTTCAGCGTAAAGTGCTTCACGCTGCAGCTTTTGGTAGCTGTTCCAACGCTCCTGCGTAATTTCGCCGCGCTCAATAGCGGCATTTATCGCGCACCCCGGTTCGTTTTGATGCCGGCAGTCGGAAAACTTGCAGGTTCCCAGATATGCCTCAATATCGGCAAAAACATCCGATACAGCGTTTTGGATTCCGTCGATATTTTCCCACATGCCGATCTCCCGCATACCGGGAGTGTCAATAATATGCGTACCGCACGGCAACGTAAACAGTTGACGGTGGGTAGTCGTATGGCGGCCTCTTGCGTCGTCCTCGCGGATTTCTTTGACTATCATAACATCCTCACCCATCAGAGTGTTTAACAAGCTGGATTTCCCTACACCGGAAGAACCCAGAAACACACCGGTCTTGCCCGGTTGGAGATACGGCTCAAGGCTTTTAAGCCCTTCCCCGGTTTTTATGCTTGTTGCTACAATGTCCACCCCTGCGGCAACCTCCTCCGCCTCACTTATTTGCCGTTGCGGGTCATCAGCTAAATCGACCTTTGTCAGAATTATAACAGGGGTCGCGCCGCTCTGCCACGTTAATGTCAGATACCGCTCCAATCGGCGCAGATTGAAGTTTTGATTCAGCGACTGCATGATAAAAACCATATCAAAGTTTGCGGCAACAGCCTGCTCACGAAAGCCGCCGGGATCCGGGTCAAGCCGCGAAAAGTAGCTCTTACGCGGCAACGTCTTGACAATTTGACAGTCACCGCCCTCCACATCCTTGATAAACACAAAGTCGCCGACAGTCGGAAACGGATGCGGTTCCCTTCCATAATATACACTTGTTTTTAACTTACCGTACTGTGTCCCGTTTTGGCAAACGAGCTCATACCTTTCCCTGTATACCGCAGTAATACGGGCAGGCAAAACACCATCCTCCGGTGCCTCAGTTTCAGTATATCCGTAAAGCCGTAAATCTATCATTTATTTGTTCTTTCCTCCATAATCATTTGGGTTTGTACCGGCTTTGGGCGCAAAAATCCTTTCACCCTAAAGGGATGAAAAAATACCGCTCTGCAAGCAGCCTCTACCTGTGGCTGCTGCCTTGCGGTTATACAATGTCATTGCATGACACATTACAGCAATATTCACAAAAGGTGCTCATTAGACGGCACACAAAGTTTGAAGGGCATCAACCCGCCAGTAAACCATATGCGCCCGATATTCGGTTTAAGTTTGAATCACCATAAATACCGACATAATCACAACCCCTTTCGAGATAAAATCTTGTTAAATCGAGGTCATTATACCCCGCCCCACCCCGCATGTCAACAAAATCGCACATGCTTTATGACATAGAACCTAAACAGCAACTACAAAACTAATTATTGTGAAGCAGAGTGTGAGTTTTACGATATCGAGTTTTACTATTCGACAATACTGTATGTCCATCTACACAAAGTGCTGAAATATCAACATTTCCGGCTGTCAAACGATTATTGTTTGAAGCCAGTTTTTATGTTACGTTGTTAATACATATTTACCGTATGGAATACCGGTCATTTATGAATGAAATAATAGATGATTTGAGATATGTGTCCAACAAAAAATCATTGACACGTATTGTGATACGTGTTATATTAGTTGAGAGCGGGGTTCGCGGTGATGAAAAGCTATTCTTCAAGAGAAATCATCTCAATGTTAAAGGCAGATGGTTGGTACGAAGTAAACTGTGAAGGAAGTCACCATCAATTTAAGCACCCCACAAAAAAGGGAAGGGTTACAGTTAAGCACCCTGAAAAGGATTTGGATATTGAACTTATCAAAAGTATTCAAAGACAATCGGGATTGGTTTTTCGATAACACGCTTTCAATCAATAATCACGGAGGGTACTAAAGTGCAGAAAGATACGTACATTTATCCTTGTGTCTTTATCTATAAAGATACAAAAATATCAATTTACTTCCCGGATCTAGACGGGTGTATTTCAAGCGGAGAAAATGAAAGCGATGCTTTCATTAATGCAAAAGATGTACTCTGTCTGCATTTGTTCGGTATGGAGCAAGATGGTGATGAAATCCCCGAACCATCTGAGCTTAGGTCTTTGAAGTTACAGGATAACTATACGGCGGCTCTTATTGAGGTGTTTATGCCGCCATTTAGAGCAAAACAAGCAAACAAATATATCAAAAAGACTCTGACGATACCTGCGTGGCTTAATATCGAAGCTGAACAAGCCGGGGTAAATTTTTCGCAAATCCTTCAAAACGGTCTCAAGGAATATCTGCATATCACCGCCCAGTGATGAACATGCGCCATGACCAAGCGCCACACACGTATTTACACGTATTGCCAATATATCGTTTTTAATCTTTTCGCAGTAACTGGTCATAAGCCTTATGTGCGCTTGCGTTCAGGATTTATCTGACATGTAACCTTTTTTTATAAAAAGATTTTCATGTTACCGAAATCGGTAACATGAAAAAAGAAAGCTGTGATAATAATTCCATGTCAACGACTAAGCAATGGGTGGCTCGAACAAATGCTATTGGAATAATCGCTAATCCGCCAAGGATTACCTCAAAGTGAACGACTTGTTCAACTCAACGAGACCGCAATCACCCAAATGAAAGCTCTTGTTAATGTGCCTTTGGATAAAAGACTAAACTGAGTTGCCACCCATGCGAGAAGGAGCGTATGGACAAGACAACTCGAGAGTATTTGGTAAAAACAACCGCAAGGGCGAGGAGCATGAATTAGTCAGCGGTTATCGAGATGCTCCTTTAACCCTTCTTTCAATATGTTTAATAGTTACAGGTCATAAGCCTGATATGCGCTTCATGATTTATCTGACCTGTAACCTTTTGTTTTACGCTCTATAAACCAAGCATAACATAAATTTTTTCTTATCAGCGGGATAAAGCGATTGATTTAGAAGGCTCAGAGTTGGCTATTTCCCATATCCTATCAAAGTAGTCAAAGCATATATCTGATTCGTCATACTCTAGCAGAATACTTTCGGCTGACAGCCTTGGAGGCGTATATACTGATAACCACGCACATTTCTTATTGTTATTATCAATACAGAAAATCCCTTGGTTACGTAATTGTGTATTATAATGTCTGACAATAATATTGCCGCATGCTCTGTTATTTGCATTTGAAGCATCTATGGCTTCTTCTTTAATTACATTTATTAATCCGAGACTTGATCTTATTAATTCTGATAACTCATAATCTTTTATACACTTTTCCATATAAGAAGCCTCAGTAATAAAATCTGTATCAGGTGTTGCCAATAAAATTTTCAATATTCCTCCATTAGCTACATGATCAACTAGTATTTTTCTATAACTTGCTATAAAGCTATTTGCAGAAATACCCAGCACATTAATAACTCTACTATTTCTCAAAGTACTTTCTTGCGACCTTACGCTTTTCCCATAACGATATATCCTTTTTATGCCGCAATTTTTCCTCTCTATCGCTAGCCGCCATCTAATAATCAATGTAGATAAAACACCAGTTGCAATAATAGATAAAATAACCGCAGCAATAATTTCCTTAATAAGCCAATCCATTTTTTACCTCCGCTAAATTCTTAGTAATATTATTGTATACTCTTCAACTCTTTGAAACCCTTTACGCTCCGATACCGTTGACGTATCTGTAGAGTATAAGCACGACCTGTGCGCGGGTGATGGTATCGTTAGGCATCAGCCTGCCTGCGTTACCGGTCATAAGGCCGTGCGTCACTGCCCAGCGCATAGCCTCCTGTGCGGCTGCAGGCACTTGACCCCTGTCTGAAAACTGGTCAAGCGCATTCGGGTTTGATGATAGATTCTTGTTGTTTAATCTGCTGTAGCGGTACATCATTAGAACCATCTGAGCCCTTGTCATATTATCCTCAGGCATGAATCTGTTGCCTGAGCCGGTGACTATCCCTTTTTCGCTCGCCCACGCTATGGCAGTGTTTGCAATATGCGAGGAAGGCACATCAGTAAAGTTATGCCCGGTGGCTGGCGGCCTGCCCGAGTAACGCCACAGCACAAAGGCGTACTGGGCGCGAGTCATCTGGTCATTTGGATAAAACATACCGTTTGACCCTGTGACAATCCCGTTGTCATTAGCCCATTTGATTGCGTTGAAGGCGACAAAGGAGGTTGGAACATCCCTGAACGACGACCCGCTTGCGTTGTTGCCTGGGGGTTGCGAAGCGGAAGGTGGTGCGGAAGTCGCAGCAGGGGGTTGCGGAGTGCTGCCGGGGGATTGCGTTTGTGAGATGTTAACAGTTCTTTGTCCCAGCAGTACATCACTGCCAGCACCACCTGAGGTAATCGCATATACATAAACAGTTTGAGTACCGGTTTTATTTGTTTGAATTGTTCTATCAAAGCCGCGATTGTTTCCGACACCCGGATAAGCAGCGTTAACATCTGCCCGATGTGTGTTAGCCACACCAATGTTATGAAACTCAGCTTGCTGATGACCTGCCGGTCCGCCAATGTATACATGTATAGGCACAAGGGCTTGATTTGGATATCCATCAACTGCCCAACCTCGCACATTAACAGTACCTGTACCAGCCGTGACCGAATCAAACCGGCCGAATGGTGCAAAGCTTGATACAGCCCAAAGTCTACCCCTGTCTACTGTTACATTAGGCTGCCATCCTCCAACATCGTCCCATGACCTAATATGATAAAGATGCGCATTCTCAATAAAGCGATAAATCATCCCTTCAGGCAATACGTTAATATATGTTCCCGGTCTGGGAATCTTTAGCAACGAGTCGAATTGTTGATCACTAATATTTTTATATGGTTGAATACCACCAAAAAGTCCCCAATCCGAGACCCATATAGGTGCACCTCCGGCGATACGATACACAGAACCATTTGTGCGATTTATAAAATCCCCATCGTTGAAGGTTGTAGGCTGAACAGAGTAAATATAAGAAATATTATTTGGATGCGGGTCAATTGTGCTTCCGCGACCATTGGCGTTGTCGCTCCCCCAGTTTGGGTTTACTCCACTTGCTATAGCAAAATGGAGATGTACGCCTGCAGATATACCTGTGGTACCCATATATCCTATTATATCTCCCTGTTTTACATAACTCCCTTGAGTTACTGTAATACTACTCAGATGCTGATACACTGTGTGGTACGTGTTGTCATGGTTTATTCGTACAAAATTTCCCATTGCATTTGAGTATCCTCTACTGACAGTCCCACTTTTTGATGCTACAATTTCCATACTTGGGTTCCCACGTATATCTATAGCCCAATGATAAGATGAAGCACCTGCAACAGGTGGTACTCGCCAACCATATACACTACCAATATTATGGTTAGACATGTTGGCAGTCGCTGGCACAGGCCATAACCAACTCTCTGCCGCCTCCGCACTGGATCCAAAAACGTGCGATAATGAAAATGTCATGACTAAAACAAGTGCGAAACAAATAATCCTTTTTTTCATTTTCCTGCTACTCCAAATTTCCAATATAATTTCCCGAAGCACTCCACGCCGGGGTGTATACTTACCCCGACGAGCCTCCATCGGGAAACGAAAAATGCCATGTACGACCAAACCGCGCTTTGGCGCGGTTCACATACACAGCAATATAGTGCGACACATTCGATTTTATTATGATGGCTTACTCACTTTTCACCTCTTTGAGGATGAAATGACCTTGCGAGAAACAACAAAACATCATATAATAACCGTGGTGTTGCTTATGCAATTGTGTATGTGGACTCATCACATATACAGGGCGGGAAGTGCTTCGAACACTTCTCGCCTGCCGCCGGAGCAGTAGCGGGCTTACACCCGATACTCCTTTTGTGTCGCAAGCGACACAGTCGGCGAGGCACTTTCGTTTCCTGTTATTCAGTATATTATGCGATACGTGAAAATGCAAGATTTTTATCAATTTTCGCGATAATTTTCTGCTAATAATGCACTTTTTATCTACATTAAACAATGTAGATTTTTGACATTATCTGCCGGCAAACGTGTATTGAACTGTAGAAAGCCTTTATGATATGGTTCTGTCATATAGCAAATCTTCGAATTTACAAAAATTCCAACAGTGGAATCAGTCACTGTTGACAATACGTAACTTACGTGTTAAGCTGAGAGGGTGATTGTAAATGACCGGTGTTGAAATGATCAAGAAACTGAAAGGTCTTGGTTTTAAGGTTCTAAAAATCAGTAAGGGCAGTCATTATCACATGGTAAAAGGCAGATTCTATGTAATCATTCCACATCATCACGATGAGTTAGGTAAAGGTCTTTATAACCGCATATTAAAAGACTCAGGGCTAAAATAACCGGAGGTTTAAAATGAAAACAAAGTATGCCTACCCGGCAGTTTTTGAAAAAGAAGATGCAAAATACTTCGTTAATTTCCCGGACATTCAACCATGTTACACGGAAGGTGCAACACTTGAGGAAGCCGTTATAAGGGCGAAGGATGTGCTTGAGAGCCGGATTGAAGTAGCACTTGAACGGAACGAGCAATTACCCGCTCCATCCGACATTGACTTAATCAAAGGAGATCGGGTCATGCTGATAGTTGCCGATATTGAGAATATTAAAAGTCAGACACGTTATGTTAAAAAGACATTGTCAATCCCACACTGGTTGAATGTCGCGGCTGAAAAGAAACACATAAACTTTTCCGGTGTCCTGCAAGAAGCACTAAAAGAGCGTCTTATGTGAAATTATCATCTCTAACAATCTATAACCAGGCCGACGGGGCAGTGGTCGCTGCCGTAGATTTCGGGGAGGATAAATGTATCCTTCACCTTGTCCACAAGGCGGTCGGAGCCCAGAAAATAATCAATACGCCAGCCGACGTTTTTCTCCCTCACTCCGGGCATGTACGACCACCATGTGTACGCGTCGTGCTTATCCGGATTAAAGTGCCTGTAGAAATCCGTAAACCCTGTTTCCAGAAGTTTTGTAAACTTCTCGCGTTCTTCTATTGTAAAACCTGCATTTCGCACATTTGATTTCGCATTCTTGATATCTATCTCCTGATGAGCGCAATTTAAGTCCCCGCATATTATTACCGGCTTTGACTTATCAAGGCTGCACAGAAAATCTCTGAAATCATCTTCCCAGCGCATACGGTAATCCAGTCGCCTCAGTTCTCCCTGAGAGTTTGGTGTATACACATTGACAAGGAAAAATGCATCAAACTCCAGCGTTATTATGCGCCCCTCGCGGTCATGCTCATCTATGTCCATGCCGTTTGCGACCGCAATGGGTGGGATTCGGGTAAAAATTGCCGTACCTGAATATCCTTTTTTATCGGCCGAGTTCCAGTACTCAAGGTATCCTCCGGAATCACCTTGACCGCTCAGGTCAATCTCCGCCTGCCCCTGCTGCATCTTGGTTTCCTGAAGGCAGAAAATATCCGCATCAATTAAAGTAAAAGACTCCATGAAGCCTTTTTTCAACCCGGCGCGAAGTCCGTTCACATTCCATGATACCAGTTTCATAGCAAATTCTATTTCCTTTACATATTTGTCAATAACCACCACTGCAAATAATACAGGGAATTCAAAATTATTACAACCTGAATCCCCTTGTTTATTAATATACGCAGTTTGTCAGTCTCTCCCCATGCCTTTTTTGATCTTATCACCGTACGTCCTGTCGACCTCACTGACAAAAGCCAGCACCTTTGCTACCGCGTCATACATCTCCGGAGCTATCTCATCCCCTACGCTCAGCTTGGACAGCATTGATGTCAATCCGGGCTCCGGCAGTACCGGCACACCCGACTCCTTTGCCACCTCTACGATTTTCTGCGCCATATGCCCTTCGCCGAAAGCCGCGAGTATCGGAACATCATTTTCGGCGGGGTCGTAGCTGATAGCAGCAGCCGTAGTTATTCTTTTCTCTTCTTCAGCCATTTGGCTTTACCTTTCAGGTTGAGTTAGAAACGGAAAGTGTCTGTAGGTAATTATAAACTTCAAATATATAATTTTCAACTTTCTGCTTTCTAAATCCTAAAATCAATAATACCCTGTTTTCCGCCCGTATACCTGTCAAATGCAGATAAAGCTGTTAAAGGCGTCGTTTCCTTCTCGGCATATTTAATATTTGTGCTGACCAGTTTAAATCCGGCTTCATCCAGCATCTCGTGCAGTAAAACCGTATTTGAATTAAAGTGTTCTTTCTCCGCTTCCCCCGGAACTTCCATTTGAATTGATACTTCTTTGTTCTTTATATTAACCAGGGCTTCCCAATGCCCCATGTTTTCGAGGTCGATAGCAAGCAGTATGTTTACGTTATCCGGATCTGCACGTTTTCCGCCTTTCCTTTTAAACACATATAAATCGGCTGCTTTGCGCTCATCGTTCAGTTGCACGGGCATCTGCATATATACAAACTGGTCGATACTGTTCAACAACCGGACATGATCCATCAGCTTTTGCGTCTGCACAAGCATCTCCGCTCTGGCCGGTTGCGCAGCCCTTGATATCGCTTCTTCTATCAAGGCGAGTCTGGTAAACAATTCTTCTCTTGCATCTCTCAGCCTTGCGCCCGCATCCGAATCATCCTTCCCTATCCTTGTAAAAAGCTTGTCCAACTGAGCCGCCAGCGTTTCGGTACTGTTGGCTGTTTCCGGGCTGTCACCCGCGACCCTGAGCAGCATTTCTGAAAAGCGCTGCAAAGCCGATTGCGGTGTTCCGCTGAACTCCGGAATATCAGATAATAACTGAGCCACCACACTGCCCATCGATGAAGCAGCCTGCGCCGGGGTTGATGAACCTTGCGGCGATAGAGCGGTCGCAGCTGTCTCCGGGGTTACTGCAGGGTTTGCACCGGTCGAAGCTGTCTCGCCGGATGAAATATTCCCGGAGGCTGTTGATGCATTTACTCCGGAACCGGCTGCAGATATCTCACCTTGCAGAGTGCCGCTCGCGTTCTGCGAAACGGCGGAAGCTTCCCCTTGTACGCCACTCTGAACACCTTGCCCGGACGGCATTTCACCTTGCGTTTTTCCCTGCATTAAAATTTCTTCGGCATTTTGCGCATTTGTTTGCACATTTGCATCAGATTGTGTTATAATTGTCTGCGTGATTGTTGCGGATGCCTGCTCACCCTGTGCAGGAATCACTACAGGACTCGAAAAACTCTTTACAATCGTTGTGAGCAGCTCAGTCAAAGGTGCAGCATTTGCAGTATTCACAGTAAAAGCCGGAGTACTTTCTACCGATGGTGAAGCTTTTGGCAAAGCAGATGCCGGTGAATCCTGTTCACTAATAAGAGATAAGAGACGCGCAATCATCGCATCAGTTTTATCCCCGCCCGCTAAAGTGGCAAGCGCGGCTTTCATCAAGCTTTCATCACCCGTGATTTTGTTTGAAGCTAAAAATGCCGCCTCATCAAGGCTCATACCCGGATTCTGCGCTATAAGCTCTCGCATCATCCGAGCCGATTCCTCAGTCACAGGCATATTCAAGTCAGCAAGTTTACTTGCATATTGAGCCAGGCTTTTATCGGTAAACCCCCTGACAAGATTCATCTGGGGAGCAGATAAATCCTCCTCAGCAGTCTCCACACCACTGAATGAAAGCGATAGTTGCCCTTTCTCTTTCCCTGTAACCTCAAGCAAAACGACATCACCCGGCGACAGCTTGACATCCGCCCCCAGCTTGGCATTGAAGCTTTGTCCGTTTTCCATTTTTAATGTGACGCTGCCGTTTTTACTGCTTGATACGACCCCGGCTCTTACAACGTCACCCTCTTTAAGAGCATCCGTAGCAGCGCCGGTTCCTGTTTTAATCTTAATTCCACCCTGACCAAGAACTTGTGACGCATCAATTCTCATATTCCGCTCTCCTTATATGGTGCAAAGCATAACAATGCTGCCATGCTAAACAATTTATCCGTGTTTACACTTTATAATATAATATCGGCAGAAACTTGGCTACACTTAACAATTATAGATTTTTTATTGCAGTGTCCTAAATATGTAAGGAGAACGCGATAATGAGCGAAACGAACGAGAATATATTAACAAAACATCTTGACGTTTTTAAAGAAATTGGTAATATAGGAGCAGGGCATGCTGCTTCGGCGTTAGCCGGTCTTTTAAACCGTAGGATAACCATGAGCGTACCTGAGGCTTCGGTAGTACCTTTCGGCGATATTGCCGATGTACTTGAAGGTCCTGAAACGGTAGTAGCCGGCGTACTAATTGATGTTTCCGGCGACTTAAACGGATATATTCTTCTTCTGCTCGGCATGGAGGACGCGATGGCGATGGTATCGCAAGCCCTTATGGAGCCCGAACGCGACACTACCGACCCGGATTTTGCCCTGACGGATATGGAGCAGGACACACTGCTGGAAATAGGTAATATTTTAGTCGGTTCGTTCCTCTCGGCAATTTCATCTTTTTCAGGACTTGGAGCCATACCCGCTGTACCGCAGATATCAATCGACATGCTTGGCGCAATTTTAAGTATAGCTATGATTGAATATGGAAAAATCGGAGACTCTGTTTTATTCTTGAAAACACAGTTTAATGACCTCGCAGGTGATATTAATGGGCATTTCTTCTTGATTCCTGACTATAATTCGTATAAGATACTATTAAATGCACTAGGATTGGAAGGCTGATATGGCAGTTATCGTTGTTGGGATGGCAGATCTTAAAGTCGCTAAACACCCTGATTCTCTTACGACTTTAGGTCTTGGTTCGTGTGTCGGCATAACCCTGTTTGACAGAGCGAAGAAAATCGGCGGCATGGCGCATTGCATGCTACCAACATATAAAGGCTTCGAAGGGCAGAATATTGCAAAGTTTGTCGATTCCGCCGTTATCGAACTTATTAACCAGTTAGTGCGGATCGGCGCATCCAGAACCTCACTTGTCGCAAAAATCGCCGGAGGTGCTCATATGTTCGGACGAAGCCA